>JAESGW010000054.1_pt1:25000-346791 | contig 346791 bp, 325 predicted proteins | sample 9269791 | NCBI WGS metagenome assembly JAESGW01 (sample SAMN16773120, study PRJNA677053) | algae metagenome | isolation source: Aphanocapsa lilacina HA4352-LM1 and co-occurring heterotrophs from near cave... | place: USA: Maniniholo cave, near Haena, Kauai, HI | collected 2009-07-28 | reverse complement strand
GCTGTCGAGATTGGAGTTCGGCTCGTCGAGAACGATGAGCGCAGGATCCTTGTACAAGGCGCGCGCGAGACCGATCCTCTGGCGCTGCCCGCCGGAGAGCTGGATGCCATTGGCCCCGATCCGGGTCGTATATCCATCGGGCAATCGCAGGATCATCTCATGCACGTTCGCGGCTTTGGCTGCGGCGACCACGTCCTCGGTCTTGGGATCAGGATCGAAGCGCGCGATGTTCTCCTTGATTGTGCCGGTCAGCATCCCGACGTCCTGCGGGAGATAGCCGAGGCTCCGCCCGAGCTGATCCGGCGCCCAGTTCTCGAGGGCTGCGCCATCGAGGCGCAGGGCGCCTTTGACGACGGGCCAGACGCCGACGAGCGCGCGAGCAAGCGAGGACTTGCCTGCGCCTGTCGGGCCGACAACGCCCAGTCCGTCACCAGGACGGAGCGAGAAGGATACGCCTTGCAGAAGCGGTGCATCGCTGCCTGGCGCGGAGACGGCCGCACTCTCGGCGGAGAGCCGGCCCGCTGCCTGCGGCAAGACCATCGGCACTTCCTTGTCTTCCAATGGCAGCAGCGCCTCTTTGAGGCGCACTGTGGCCTTGCGGTAGCTGAGATACGATCGCCAGTTGGCAATAGCCTGCTCCACGGGAGCGAGCGCGCGCGACAGCACGATCGACGCTGCAATCATGCTCCCGGCTGTTATCTCGCTGTGGATGGCAAGCCAGGCGCCAAGCGCCAGAACGGCGGATTGAAGCACCAGGCGCAGTACTTTCGAGAGTGTCGAGAAGATGCTCGCCCGATCGGCTGTGCGAGTCTGATGCTGCTGGGCCGCCTCATAGTGCTCGCTCCATCGTTGAGCATAGGTGGAGCTCATACCCATCGCGCGGATCACTTCGGAGGCTGCACTCGCCTCCTCCGCGAGGATGTGCGCCTGCACGGCTGCGCGCGCGGCGCTGTTCGATCCGGACCGGGTTGCGAGCTCGTTGAGGACTGTCAGGCCGAAGAGAATGACGGCGCCGCCGGCTGCCAACATGCCGAGGAATGGATGCAAAAGCCAGATGACCGCGACATAGAAAGGCACCCAGGGCAGATCGAAGAGCGTGAACGGCGCATTGCCGCCCACGAACTGCCGCACGGTTTCGAGATCCCGGATCGGTTGCGTTCCGACGTTCGGCGTCTTCCGCAGCGCGTGATCGAGGACACGCCCGAACGTCGTCTCCCTGAGCATGGCATCGAGCTTGGCGCCGACGCGCACCATGATACGGCTGCGGATGAACTCGAGCAGACCGGAGAATGCGTACAGCGCCGCGGCAATGCCGGCCAGGGCGACCAATGTCGGAACACTGCGGCTCGTCAGGACGCGGTCATAGACCTGCATCATGAAGAGCGGGCCTGTCAGCATCAGGACATTGATGACGCAACTGAAGAGTGCCGCAAACAGAAATGCCATGCGGCAGCTTCGAAATGCGAGCGTGAGCGGCTGGCGGGACCGGTGTCCCCCGAAGAGCATGTCGACGTACTCCTGAGATCAGCCGCCGATCAGACTAGGCAGTGGCATGCGTAAACACCAACATGCCCCGATCGCCCTTGAGCTGCTGGCGAACCGTGCGCCCCTTCCACGTCCCGCCCAGCAGACGGCCCATCATCTCCTTGATGATCGGAGCTTCGCCGACAGCTTCGGCGATCCAGATGATGTCGCCACCGGTCCATTCCACAGGCGAAAGTTTCAACGGTGCCGTCGGATCGGCACTCAGGCGCGCATCAACCCCGGCGGATACGCGAGCCCAAAGCAGCCCGCCGACGGGCACCACGAGGCCGTCGGCATCGCCGCGTTTGCCCGCGATCGAATATTGGCCCGCGATGATGGGCGGCATGATCCGTGGCTTGAGATCGCCGAGCGTGGCATTCTGGTAGGCCTGCGAACGCATGAGCAGAACCACGATCTGTCCCACTGTGGATAGGATTCGTGGTGAGCCCGGCCGCATGCCCGCAGCATTTTCGTCGTGCGCGGCAGCAGCTTCTGGCACTTTCGGAGAGGATGGCCGCGACCGGACGCCCCCCGCCGCATCGCTATCGCTCGAACCGGCTTCGGAAAACTCTGTACGAGATTTCATGCTGCCTCATGCTGCCTGAGTGGCTCATCCGCAATGACGCCGCATGTACTGCGGTTTTGTGACGGTCAGATTTCAAACGTCCATTCAGTAAAGTGTCAAAAACTCGTTAACGACCTTTCATATGCGGCTGATACGCGTCTCGCCTCCGATCGCACATGATCGGCAAGCGGGGGGTATTGTTCGCGTGTGTAACACCGGTCCACGTCGACGCGCACAGCCTGCGGGGCGCGCGGAGGATCAGCCAAATAACCGATACGCATCACTTCCACTTCCCTGTATCCGCACGGAGCGCGCAACGCTCGAGCGCTTCCCGTGCCCAGCCACTGCTCTTCAACTGCCGCGCCGCCCTGGCGCAGCGACCATCGTGTCTATGGTTTGAACGATTGAGGTGACGAGAATGCCCACGATTTATAGCGGCGACGCAAATCCGACGAATGCGCTCTCGATGAGGGCTGTGGCGACCATAGAGCTCGCCGGCGCCGAGATCTCGGCTTACGATCCCGTCTCGAAGAGGCTCTTCGTGACGTCGAATGTCGGACTGCAGGTGATCGACCTCAGCACGCCATCCGCCCCGGTCCTGCTGACGACAATCCTCTTCACCGCTCTCGGCTTCAATTCGAATGATGTGACGAGCGTCGCTATCCGCGACGGCGTTGTCGCCGTTGCCCTCGTCGATCAAGTGAAAACCAACCTGGGCAATGTCGTTCTTCTCGACGCCGAAGGCGCGCTCCTCGGTTCGGTGAGGGTCGGTGCGCTTCCCGACATGGTCACGTTCACGCCGGACGGGTCGAAGATCCTCGTCGCCAACGAGGGCGAGCCTCTCACCGACGAGAACGGCCTGGTCGACCCTGTCGGCCGCATCAGCATCATCGACATCTCGGCCGGTCCAGCGGCGGCTACTGTCGTGCACGCGGGCTTTTCCGCCTTCGACGACCAGCAGGAGGAGCTCGCCGCACAGGGCATCCGCTTTGATGCCGGCAAGACCGTGTCGCAGGCGATCGAGCCCGAATACATCGCGATATCGCCGGACGGCACGCGCGCGATCATCACGCTGCAGGAGAACAACGCGTTCGCGATCCTCGATCTCACGACCAACGTGATCACCGAGATCCGCCCGCTCGGCACAAAGGATTTCTCCAATCCTCTCAACGCCATCGACGCCAGTGACCGCGACGGCGGGATCAACATTCTGCCCGTGCCGGCCAAGGGCATGTACATGCCGGATGCGATCGCGTCCTTCACGGCAAATGGGCAGACGTACTACGTCACTGCCAACGAAGGTGACGCATATGATCCTTTCGGACAGCCGGCACGCGGCGACGCGGTCCGGCTAAAGGATGTCGCTCTCGATCCGACGGCATTTCCGAATGCGGCCGAGCTGCAGGCTGACGAGAACCTCGGTCGCCTCAACATATCAAGCATGATGGGCGACACCGACGGGGACGGCGACTACGACGAGATTTTCACATTTGGCGGCCGTTCCTTCTCGATCTGGGATGCGAGTGGCGAACTGGTGTTTGACAGCGGCAATGTCATCGAGCGGGCGACGGCGCTGCTGACCCCCGATCTGTTTAACGCCAATGACGGCGTCGCAAGCGCTTTTGATGCGCGCAGCGACGACAAGGGCGCCGAGCCCGAGGGCCTGACGGTCGGCGAGGTGAACGGCAAGACATACGTATTTGTAGGCCTCGAGAGGGCCGGCGGCGGCGTCATGGCCTTCGATGTGACTGACCCCGCCAATGTGCAGTTTGCGCAATATGCCCTGAACCCCGGCGACGTCAGTCCAGAGGGCCTCACGTTCATCGACAATGCCGTGAGCCCGTCGGGCAAAGATCTGATCGCCGTGACGAACGAGGTGTCGAACACGCTGACGATTTACGAGGTCGAGTCGAGCGTCACGGAGCCTTTCAAGCTCCAGCTGCTCCACTTCGCGGACGCGGAAGCTGGTTTGCTGGCCGCCGATACCGCCCCGATCCTCGGCGCCCTCATCGATCGCTTCGATGATGAGTACGCCAACACCCTGGTGCTCTCGGGCGGTGACAACTTCATTCCTGGCCCGTTCCTGGCCGCCGGCACCGATCCCTCCCTCAATGCCGTCTCTTCGATCGGGTCCACCGCATTCGGCCGCCCCGATATCGCGATCATCAACCAGATGGGCGTCGATGTCTCCGCGATCGGAAATCACGAGTGGGATCTCGGCTCGGCGGTCTATGCCGACGCCATCCGCCCAGCTGGTGCCTGGGTTGGTGCTCAGTTCGCCATGGTCACAGCCAATCTCGACTTCTCGGCGGATAGTGCCATGGCACCGCGCGTGACCACGGCCGGCCAGGAAGCCTCCAGCATAAAGGGTCTCATCGCTCCGTGGGTCACCGTGACGGAAGGCGGCGAAAAGATCGGCATCCTCGGCGCGACCACGCAGATTCTCGAGCGCATTTCATCGCCGACCGGTACTGAGGTGAATGGCTTCCCGAAGGCCGGCGAGGCGGGCGATGGGACCGAGGTTGACGATATGGTGCTGCTGGCCAGTCAGCTCCAGCCCATCATCGATGAGATGATCGCGTCGGGCCTCAACAAGATCATCCTGACGGCTCACCTCCAGTCCATCGCGAACGAAAAGCTCCTTGCGACCCTGCTGACCGGCGTCGACATCATACTGGCCGCCGGCTCGAACACGCGTCTCGGCGATGCCAACGACGTCGCGGCCGAGTTCCCGGGCCACGCCGCCACATTTGCCGATGGCTACCCGCTGATCGCCGCAGACGCCGACGGGAATACGACCCTGATCGTCAACACGGACAACGAGTACACGTATCTCGGACGCCTCGTCGTCGAGTTCGACGACAACGGTGTCATCGATATCTCCGCGCTCGACGATACCATCAATGGTGCATACGCCTCGACGCAGGAGGTGCTTGCTCAGGTCTATGGCCAGGATATTGCCGAGGCCTTCGCCCCCGGCTCGATCGGCGCCAATGTTGCCGAGATCACCGAGGCTGTCGACGCCGTGATCGCCGATAAGGACGGCGCGGTGTTCGGCTACAGCGATGTCTATCTCGAAGGCGAGCGGGCATTTGTGCGCGGCCAGGAGACCAACCTCGGCAATCTCACTGCCGACGCCCAGCTCTCGGCGTTGGCCGAAGCACTGGGCGAGGATGCTTCCACGACGTTCATGGCGTCTCTCAAGAATGGCGGCGGCATTCGCGCCCAGATCGGGTCGGTCGTCGACACCGCGAACGGCCCTGTGAAGTCGCCGACGCTTGCCAATCCTGATGTCGGTAAGGCCGCAGGTGCCATCTCGCAGCTCGATATCGAGAACTCGCTGCGCTTCAACAATGGCTTGATGGCGGTCGACGTCTCCTCGGCGGACCTTCTCGCAATTCTGGAGTACGGCGTCGGCGGCACCCCGCCGACGGGCCAGGGCCGCTTCCCACAGATCGGTGGCGTCAGCTTCTCTTGGGATCCGACGAAGCCGGTCGGACAGCGCGTCTCCGACATTGCCTTGATCGACGATGAGGGCAAGATCGTTGCGAAAATTGCCGACGATGGCCAGATTCTCGATGGCGCGCCGGGCACGATCACCGTTATTACGCTGAACTTCCTGGCGAATGGCGGCGACGGCTATCCTTTCAAGACGCTCGGCGAGAACTTCCGCTTCCTGCTCGACGATGGGACGCTCTCGGCGCCAGTCGATCCGTCCCTCAACTTCACGGATGCGAGCGTCGTTCCGGCGAACATGCTGAAGGAGCAGCAGAACCTTCAGGAATACCTGCTTGCGAACCACGCCACGCCGGAGACGGCGTTCGCAGTCGCGGATACGCGCGAGAGCGGCGACACGCGCATCCAGAATGTCCTGGTGCGCGAGGATACCGTGCTCGTGGATGATACGGTGCCCGGCGAGCTTATCGAGGGCACGCACCGCAACGACTTCCTCGATGGGACGGACGGCGACGATACTATAGTTGCCCTTGGTGGTCGGGATACCGCTCATGGCGGCGACGGTGATGATCTGATCGATGGCGGCAGCCACGATGATCGTCTCTTTGGCGGCCTTGGCGACGACATCGTTGTCGGCGGGTCAGGCAACGATCGTGTGTACGGCGAGGAGGGCGACGACACCATCGATGGCGGCACCGGGAACGACCGTCTCTACGGCGGCGACGGAGACGATGAGATCGACGGTGGCGGTGGCCGCGATACGATCTATGGCGAGGGTGGCAACGACACGTTGCTCGGCGAAGCCAGCAACGACTTCATCGACGGCGGCATCGGCGACGACATCATCGACGGCGGATCGGACAATGACCGTCTGTTTGGTGGCGATGGCGACGATCAGATCTTCGGAGGTGGGGGCAACGACTACGTCGAAGGCGGCGATGGCGACGACTACATCGAGGCCGGCAGCGGCAACGATCGCGTCTATGGAGGCGATGGTAACGACGTCATCGACGGTGGAGCCGGTAGCGATCGACTGTATGGCGGCGCCGGTGATGATCTCATCTCCGGCGGCGACGGGCACGACCATATCTATGGCGGCCGCGGGGACGATATCCTGTCAGGCGACGCTGGACGCGACGTCTTCTACTTCGAGAACGACTTCGGCAATGATGTGATCGACGACTTCGAAATCGGGACGGACCACATCAATATGCGGAGCGTGTCGAACCTCCGCTCGTTCGCCGATCTTGCCATCACGCAGGATGGGCAGGACGTCGTGATCGCGTTTGGCGGCAACACCATCACGCTTCTCGACATATCCGCAAGCGACCTCGATCGCCACGATGTGATCGTATAACCCAGCCAGAGCAGCGACCTTCTCTCGGAAGGTCGCGGCTTCACGCTGTCCGATATCTGTGCAAGCATAGCCAAATCGGCAACGGAAACCGGCCAGGTACGGCAACCGCTCGCGTTCGGCTCCGAGCTCAATTGCACCACCACACTACGGTTGCTGCGATGAGGGCTCCGGAAATGAAGTTTCGGGCAAGCTTGTCGTAACGCGGTGCCACGCGGCATAGTCTTTGAGCTCAGGCGCGATCGCACGAACGCCGTCCCGACTGAGTTCCTCGTCGCTCTCGCCCTGCCGTCAATTGTCCTCTTCACTGCCGTGCCGCTGTTGGGTGGTCAAACCCTTCCACACTGGCAAATGCCCGGCTGGCTGTTCCTCATGCCCTGCTTGGTCAAGCGATCGCCGATAGCGAGGCAAGCGGCAGAAATGCTTACCGCCACGCCCGCGGCTTCGCCATTGCCCCGAGCCGCAGTCCTCGCTCTTGCAATCGGCTTGGTGGCCGCGTTTCGGGTTGTGCCGCTGTCTTCTGATGCTGTGAGAAGGTTTGGGATCGCTAGCTTCCTCGAGGAAGCGGTAACTTGGCGCGGCTTCGCCGCCGGCCTCGCAGAGCGTGGGCTTCTCGTGGCGGGACCACCCACCGACGCACAGCAGCGTCGTCCGCTGGTCGTCTTCAGTTGGATCGATGCTGCTCGCATTGCCGAGGCGCTCGGGTCACGGGCGACTGTTGCCGTATTCGACAAAGATCCGCGTGGCTTTGCCTTTCAAAGAGTCGGAATGAACGGTGAGGCGCGCGTAACGCCTTGATTTCGCTGGCGCTCCCTACGGGAGTCGAACCCGTCTTTTCAGATTGAAAAGCCTGCTTTACGCTAATCTTTTCAATGCCCATTCCGACAGTTCACGTTACGTGCGTGGCATGGAGCATCAATCATCTAAGTATGCTGTCGGAATCGGCTATCCGACCAGCGAGGCTATTGTGACGCCTCCTGCTTTGCCGCTTAGCTACCATGAACTCTTTCCGCCAGGACTGATGCCGGCGCCGTGTCCGGCCCAGAAGCAGCATGGAAGGCGCCTGGACTGCGCAGCACGTCGCGCATGCGCAAAGGACCAAGAGACATTTTTTCAACGAGGTCAAGAATACGAATGCGGTGATCGAACTAGCAGCAAACAGCTCGTTCGCATCGTTCAAGGAGCAGCTGAGCAAGCCGCCCAAAGAGCAGGCGTCAACGTGACCTCGCCCATCGCCCAACGGATACGATCGCATAGAGCTTGAACTGACGTGGAGGAGCACAGAACCGTACAGCCTCACCGCTAGGTCACGTGGTACTTCTCCGTTGCGCGCTCGGCCTCGCGAACCGGCGTACCGAGTCTGCGAACGCTGGCGATGCGAGATATCGGAGCTCATCGAGGTCGAGCTTAGTCAAGGGTAGGTTGGAGTTGGCGTCCAATGCCATCGTGTCAGCCCTACGCGCCAGATCTCGTAGCGCCACAAGGGCGTCGTCCTCCGCGACCGGCTTGCGGCCGATGGAAGCACAAGCAGCCAGATAGTTGATGTTGCTCACTGAGAAAGAGGAAGGCGCGACATGCCTTCCGTCCTGAAACATTTCGACCTCTTCGAGCGCAAGCGTCAGGCGCTTTCGATCCAATTGCGGCAGCGCTTGGCCACAGCCGCAGCTGAGCCACTGGTAGCAAAGGGAATTCGTCAGGGATTGCAGCAGTACATCGTCATAGAGGCGCTGGCGGTCCTTTGCATCCTTCAGCCTTATGGATCCGGTGACGCGCTCGCGTACAGCTCGATCGAGCATGTGCCGCAGGACGGCATCCAGCCGGGTGCTGGCTTCGCTAGCGAGGTGCTGCAGCGCTTCGGGCTGAACTCGAACGGCAGGCCCCCTCGACAGGGACCGGCTCGCTCGGAGATGATACAGCAATCGAGTACAGGCGAGTGCGGCCGCTTCGCTATCTGCTCGCCACACGGACATTTCGAAATTGACCGCAGACGCCAGGCTTCGTGCCGCGAGCACGTGCTTTTCCGCCTCTGCGAGTTGGCGATCGAAGGCGCGGCCGGTCATCTGAACCATGGCGTCCATCTCGCAGATCGCCATTATGCGCTGAGCGAAGCCCAGGAGATGCAGCGCCTCGATAGCTATCTCTGCTTTGGCATTTGAGGCGAGTAGTACTTTTTCCTTTTCGGGCGTGAGATCGGTCGCACCGAGTCGTCGCGCCACTTCTAGGAACAGCTCCTGTGCCACGCGTATGCTTCCGTGAGTGGAATCATCGTGATCCGATGCCCCCGGCGCGACACCCAGCGCAAGACAGCCCAAGCAGAGGCGCCGGACCACGTCGTCCGTATCGGGACGCCCCAGCTTCTCGATGAACATCGGAACTGTATCAATGACGTCTTGCAAGCCGAGACTCGCGATGAAACTTTCCATCGAGCGGTCATTGGTCAAAATGCCAAAGTCGAACGATGTGGGCATGCCGAAGCGCGCACCACTGCCGGTGCTCGTGCTCCTCGACGCCTGGATACTGTGCAAGTAGCTCCAGCAGTAGTAGTTCAGGAGAAGGCTGAAATTCTGGACTTCAAACTCGACGAGGACATTCGAGATGTCCTTGAATGCAGCCCTCCGCTCATTTTCTGTCACGATGCGATGAGCGTCCAATTTATCCCGGTTTGCGCGGACCGTCAGCTCGTTCGCCTTGGCCCAACTTTCGAGACCAGCCTCGATCGATATTTTGGCCATCCGCCCAAATGGGACATTATGAGGTAGATCGTCATTCAACGACCGGCTTTGGGCAGACTCACCTATATCGCCATACCAGGCCCAGAATAAGGGGTGGAATCTGTTCGGCCCGGCATAAAAGTGCAGCACATCGGATTGCCCGAGCCTATATCCGAACGCGGTGAGAGTCTCGTGGAAGACTGACTTGAACGATATGTCCAGCTCCTGGCTCGCCAAATCATCGTCCATACTCAGCGTCGGGTGATATTGACCGATAAACCGCGTCGGCAGCGTTTCACTGCAGCACTGTCTGAATGTCACACCTGACCGACCGATCTGCTCGTTCGAATAGAACAAGGTCGCAACCGCGTGGTGAAGGCGCCGATCGGCGGTGATAAGGCAAAAGCGGACAGGCTGTGGGCGCGATCCGAATATGGAATTGAGCTCGATGAGGTCCAGCAGGACGCTGACGTCGGCCTTCGCATTTTCGACAGCGAAAGGTGCGCGGGCGTCCCCCTGGGTGGATTGACCCGCTTCGGCTTGATAGTGGTCTTCCACAGCCTTCAATATCAGGTCGGACAGCGTACCGTGGCCCAGTTGATCGCGGCCCTTCGACTGGCCTTTGCCAGACCGCCGCGCAATTTGATTCCGAATAACCTCAGTGTACCAGATCGACCCTTCCAGCGAGGCCACGCGGTCGCTCCGGCGCCAATCGGAATAACGCTTGAGGCTGCCGGCCCGCTCCTTCTTCGCCCCCTCGTCGAGATGGCCGGCCTCGAGTTCCTCGACAAGACCTTCGAGCTGCCTGTTGACCTCTCGAATATGCGGGCCAAGCAGGAACAGGGGTCCCGATTGCCGCTGTCCGGAGAATGCCGCGTTTACAATGTGGATGGAGGCCAGCTCCGCAATGCCCAGCCGGACATATCTCTCCTTCAGCGGCAACATCTCGATAAGCCGCGCCTCCCGCTCCGGGCGCAAGCAGAACAGCAGCACGTTGGCATCGATGAGATAGATGATCCGCCCGCCCTGCTGATCGACGAAGCGGAGATCATTCTCATCGTCGTTGATGGAGGCAACTATTGTCGCTGCCCCGGATATGTACTTCCGCAGCGATAGCTTGCTTTCACTTCCGTCGTGCGCTCGTTTCGGCATCGGCTGCTTACCTCTCAGGTTCCGCCCCTACGCCTCTGCATCGTCTACGCGGGCAATCGCTGCCTCAGTGGAGATAGAGATCGAGATCCGCCGTGATATCCTTGAGCTCGTTGCTCTGTTGAACTCGTCGCGACAGTTGCGCCGGCAGGAGGCTTAGCGTCGCGCGTATGGCATTCGAGAGGCTGGCGCGCTTCGCGAGACTGTTCACATCGCGGGTCCGTACCGGGCCGGGTTCGATGGCGGCCACCGAGCCAGTCTTTGTGGACATGGTAATGAGAGCACGGAGCGGGTGGTGCGAGGCCGCTTGAAGTGCGGGCCACAATGCGCCCTGCAGCATCAGCTCTTCCTCCGGCGAAGGGCGAGTCTCCAATGACGCGTCATCGAAGCGGTTGAGTTCGCCGTTAAGCGCCACCGCGAGGCACGTGGTAAGCCGCTCATAGACGGCGGCATCCTCCCCGCCGAGCGCCCCCGACGCGCGGGTCCTTACCATTCCTGAAATTGCGAACGCAACGTTGCGCCAGTTGCTCATTTGCGTCGCCGCACTGATCGCCGCTCGGGCAACGTTTGCAACCTTCCTTTCGCCGAGGGTGCCGGAGACGCAGTGCACAGCGGCGTCGGCTTGCGCAGCCAACAATGAAATCAGCGCGATATCACTCCGACTAGGCCACTCTTGAAGGCCGACGAGCGGATCGCTCGGCGCGCGCCATTGGTCGAAGCGACACGCGAAGTCGAGCCCGTAAAACAGTCGCAGAGCGGGCACTTTCCGCACTGTTGCGGTCCGCCAGTCGGGCGCGCTCTGTTCGATCGCGGCCTGTGCGCCGGCTATGGCGTGACCGGCCAACATCGCGGTGACGCGCGCCGCAATCTCCGCAAACGGCAACTGATTGCTCCCCCGCTTCGCTTCGGCGAAAAGCCGCCAGGCCTGATGGAAGCCGGCGGCGATCAGAAACGCCCGCGGATCGCGTGCTGTCGCATGAACGGTCTTGTAGCGGGAAATCACCGGCGCCGGCATGTTGACGCCCACCCGTTCCCAGTCCTCGATAATCCGGCCAATGACCCGCAGTCGGCTCAGTATCTCGCGACGCAGCCCGTGGACGCTGGCATAGGATTGCGGACTAGCCTCAGCGCACGACCGCTGCCAGTTCTCGAAGAGCGCCTCGCTGGATGAAAGCAGATCATGCCCCAACGCAGAGCAGTGCTCGCCGAATGTTGCCAAACACGCGTCGAGAAGCATACTGGGCTCGCTGAGCAGAGTGTCGGGATCGACCTTGGGAGGCTCGACAAACCCGTGACTCTCACCCTTCTCGTATTGCGCACGCGCAAGCTCCGTCAGCGCCCAGCCATCAGCCAGCGCGCGCTCCCGAGCGGCCGGGAGCACCGAAAAGCGCTTCTGAGGAGGGCCACGCTTGATCGGCTTGATCGTCGCAACTGCCTCGATCAGCCCTTGCCGTTGGCTCTTGGTGAGCCATGAGCGCACGGTGGTCGCCTTCTGCCGGCTGTGCTGAATGAGCTCTTCGGCAGTGAACGTGCGGAGCCGCACTGCGGCCAGGAGAACGTGATCTTGCTTTGCCACAATAGCTAACCTCGGCCCAATCCGGGATCCCCCGAGAATCAATTTATTATGCAATAGCATAATAATTAGAATGCAGCAACCTGTGCGAGGTCGACGCGATCGATCTAAGGCCGTTCAGGTAGTGCACCTAATACGGGCACCCGTCGTCGAGGAGGGTACTCAACGGCTCGGAATTTGGCTGCGGAGGGCTGACACTGGAAGACCCAGCCAGTGCGGGGCGGGGCTTGGGCGTGCTGGCTGGGGGCTCAGCAAGAAGACCAGCAATCGCGGGCGCGAGCCGATTGCTCAGACGAGACGCTTGGATGGGCCGGCGGCCCTTGAGATACTTAAGAGCCGACAGGTACTTCGCCTTCTTCACTCGCTTTTGCTCCTCCGTATCGGATAAGCCCATGCCGTGGGTTTGCGCGAGCAAACCGGCATCCAGATCTACCTGCTCCAAGAATCTTTCGCGCTCGCCCGCTCCCGGTGCCGTGCTGAGTTCGAGATGCAATGACAGCACAAGGGTGGCGATCTCCTCATCAGCAAGTATCCGCTCCAAGGAGCGACAGGCGTCGTAACCGAGTTGGATTGGGCGACGAACGTCTTGCGGTGCATCACGTAGCCCGCCGCCGCCACCGATTCGCACTGCCTCGATGCCATCGATTGTCTTGTGCACCTCCTTGAGAAGGGGCATCGGCATCGACGGGCTGGCGGCGTTCATGTACTTGGAAACGTAGAGGCGCCTGATGGTTCGATCGACCAAGCCCTCGGTGAAAGCGCAGTGCCCGGCCCCGTCTGGCCGATGATCGCGCGCTGCGGCCTGCACTCCGTGCACCGCCACTTCGTGCAGGAGCATCCATTCCAACACTGGGTAGTTCTCGACCGTCGCACTCGCAACCGGCAGCTCGACCTCGATCTGCGCTCCAAGGGTGAGAGTGCCGTTCACATGATGCTGGGTGGTTCCTTGAAGGCCCGTTGCCTTCCCCTCGAAGCACTTCATCGTTGTCATGAGTGGGCGGTTGCACCAGGGCGCATATGCGCCGTACATCGTTTCGGCAGCGCGGACAGCGCGTAGGAAAGCCTCTCGGAGAACGCGAAGACATCGAGGTTCATGATTGACCAACGACCGGTCATGGTCCGGGGAGCCTATGCACGGAGATCCGGCCCCGCATCCGACGCAAATCGGGCGACGCCCGTGTGCGCGAGTAAAGTCGTTCAAGGGGAGGCTAGCTGAATCAGGTCGCCGCATACTCCGCCGCACCCCCTCCTCGGCGTGCGCAATTAAAGCACGCACCTCATCGCACAGGCTGAAGGTATCCGGCAGGACCGTACGTTGGCAGCGCTCGACACTCTGCATCAGGACGTGGCGACGTTCTTCCTGCTCCGCCTCGTCGAGGCCATGGGACGGATCGTAGTAGATCTCGATAAGCGAGAGCGCGGCAGAAAGGCGCGTCAAGGGCTCAAAGTAGGGAGCTGCATAAAGAGAATCGCTCTCCTGATCGGGCAGCAAAGCCCCCGCATATTCGGCAGGAGTGACAATCTTTAGCTCGATCGGCAAGCGACTTCTCTCGCAGCAACCGACGAATACCAGAGTGAGCTCGCTACGCCTCGAGGATCTTGGCGAACCGCATCGTCCATAGCTTGCGCAAACCCGCCTCAGTCTTGGCGGCCTTGATCATCCGTGCCGCAGCCACAGCAGCGAGCCCAACAATCAGCTCAATCGCACCGGGGGCGGCGTGATTGGTGCCGGGCTTCGGACTTATGATGAACGGGCACGATCGCGCACTGAAGTCTTCCATCTGAAGTCCGCACGCCCGCATGTCGTCTGCGAGACTGGCCTTTTGCGCCTGACTGGCCTTTTGTGCTTCCTCGAAGGCGTGGGCCCAGCTTCGATTGATCAGCCTCTGAGCCTCATCGACGCTCATAATGCGCGAACATTTTACAACAATGCTGGTTGTCATCGGCAACTCCGGACTAAGCCAACGCCATCCGATCAATATAGAATAGTGTACAATTTATCATGATTGCCGACATGATGGTAGGCCGTTCGAGAACCCTGCTCGCGCGCGGCTGCCGTAAAGCTCGATAAGGAGCGAGCCAGAAGAATTGGGGGGAAAGCTTCAATGAGTGCGCACTCGGGCGAAAGCCATGAGATCGCTCGGTCGAGCGAGAGTGACAAGACTTGCGTCATCCTGACGACGCGCAGCTTGCTGGCCGACATGTGCGGCCGGGGCGTGACACCGACCCTCTTCGTTCTCGGCTTAGTGCCCCTTATGCAGGCACGGCTGCTCGGATCGGAGATCGGCCTCTATAACATATTCAACAGCCCGGATAGCGCTTGGCTTTCTGGTAATTTGCGCCTCTCGATTCCTGCGTTCGGTTGGTTTTCCGCAGCCTTTTTCTTCGTTTTTTTTGGCGCGCTTATAGCGCTCTTCCATGCGACCTCGGGAAAAGCCCTGCCGCGTTTCGAGAGGATGACCCTAGGGCAAGCCGCTTGGTTGGGCTTGAGCCTCTTCCTTTGTCTGGCTGCTGTGGAGCTCGCTGTATTCTGCTTGATCGCAGTTCTATTGGGCACTCAGCTGGGTGATTGGACGCAGGGGATGGTCGGGCTGGCAATCGGGCTCGCCGTCGGCGGCATCGGATGCTCGTTCCTGTTCTTTGTGGTACACGACGAAGCACAAGCATCGTGGCATGAGCGACGCTTGCGCGCTGACGCGCGCGCGCGAAGGCGCCGCAAAAAATGGCCGAAAACACAGATACTTGTTGCAGTCACAATCGTCATCGTGGTCGCGTCGGCTTGTCTTTTTCCGGAAGTGACCGCAGGACTGCCCGAATGGGCCATCTGGCCGATCGGCCCGCTCGCAATTCTGGCTGCAATCTGGTTGGTGGATCAGCGGACGTGCCGATGGCAGCCCCCATGCTACGCAATCCTCGGGTCATTGGCGATCGGCTTAGCGACCAATGCCGCAGCCTTGCTGACGGTGCTTGGCTTGGTTATCGCGCTCTGGATGGTCTGGCATCGCGCCGAGGTGGAGGGCCGCGCGGCTTTGGCTTTTTGCTTGCTCGCGGGGGCCGCGGTCGGCATTCTTGTTCCCGAGCCCGGAGAGCCGACGCTCATAGGGCGAGCAGAGCCGACCACTGGGAAACGCGCTCACCAGCAGGCCATGGCGGCCAGCGATTGTGCTGTCGCTTCTGCAAGGCAGATGGCCGTCTCGGACGGCGGAGCGAGCACGCCGCGGGGCATCGCGCTCGGAGAGGTTCTCACTGCGCTACAAGCAAGGTCCAAAGCTCCGAACCCCAAGGTGATCGCCGTGATTGCTTCCGGTGGGGGCTATCGCGCGACGTTCTGGGCCGCCGCCGTACTCGATGCCATCCGTGCTCGAGGAGAGCGCGATCCGCGGCTCTCAACCTTCGCACGCGACGTCCGCATATTGACGGGGGCATCGGGCGGCATGGTGGCGCTCGCCTACATGGCCGAGTCGATCGTCGATGGGAATTGGGATGGAGAGCACATTTCGAGACGAATCGCGAACGATGTTGCGTCTAGCCGAGCCTACGCGGCGCGATCCGGCATTGATAATACAGCCGCTACCGATCGCCACACGATCGATAGCCTGCATCCAATTCTGCAGAGCCTTGTATCACATGACCTGGCGTCGGCCTTTGGCATTCCGCAGGCGCTCAAGCATTTGCCACTCGATCTATCGTGGTGGACCGATCGCGGCGTAGCGCTTGAGGCGCAGTGGCCAACGCTATCGAAGACCTTCGGTGAGGTGCTCACGAGCGAGGCTTGCGGCGAGCGTCCCATCCTGGTGCTCTCGCCGATGATCAGCCAGTCCGGCCAGCCTTTGATCGTCAGCAATCTCAACCTTCCGGCTCCCGATGTGCCAAAAGACCTAGCTGTGGAACTCAGGGGGCGCTATCCCACCACGTTCTCAGAGGTCTCGATAGCTCGGGCCGTGCGCGCCAACGCGAGCTTTCCGAGGGTTTCGCCCCTGTTGAGGATTTCACCGGACGCGCTGAGCGAGCACGTAACCGACGCCGGTTTCTCGGACAATCTCGGCATGGACATGCTCGTGCGCATCTTCCACCACAGCGAGGTGCGCAAATGGATGGAAGACAACAAGGCAACGCTCATCGTCGTGCAAATCCGAGCGTTCCCAAGCAGCAATCTCGGCCAGCCGGGCGCATCGTCATCCGAGCCCGCCTGCAAGGGGTCGGAAGCGGGCTGGCCACAGTGGCTGCAACGCCTCTACTTTCAAATGACGTCGACCATCCAGTCCGTTCTCAACGCCCGAACGACCGGCAATCTTCACCGGGCCGAGCTGCAGCTCGATTTGCTGCGGCGGTCCTATCCGAAGGTTCCTATCGAGGACGTGGTCTTCGAGAACCATTCTGACGTCAGCATGTCGTGGCTGCTTCCGTCCACCGAGCAGGAGTGCCTGCGCAACGAGATGGAAAAGAATCAAGCGGCCGAACTCGAGAAGCTCGCAAAATTCCTAAGCGCGCCCTGAGCCGGCCCACCTGATATCTTTCTTCCCCAAAATTTGAACTAATACCTTAAAGCAGACCAGCGGCCTCGTCATTAGATGTAATAGCAGCCCCGACACATGAACCGCCGACCGCTCCGGGTGACCGGTGTCGGGTCGCTGCTCTGATGCCTGCAAACTCTGCGTTCCGACTGACCAATCATTTAAGCGCTCGATATGAAAAGCACCGCCCTTGATGCGGCTGCGCTTAGGTGGCATTCGGCTCGCTGGTGCGGGGGCGCGAATCTCGCCTTGCGAGTGACGACGACTTCAGACGTGAATTCTGGAAGAAAATAGGAGATTTCAATGCGCATTCCGCACCATCACGGCAAATGCGGACCTTAGTGTCGGAATGAACGAAGTAGAAGATCGGCCTAACCATTTGATTTTGTGGCGCTCCCTACGGGAGTCGAACCCGTCTTTTCAGATTGAAAATCTGCAAGCCCCAATCTGTCAGGTGACAGGCACTGTCTAAGTGGCTGTGAGTTATCACGAAACCACCGACGGAAGTAGTGTGTCCAGATGCCTGTCAGAAGACAGGAGATTTCTGGACAAGCAGATAACGGACAAAAGGCTGGACAAATGCAAACGAACGAGCTGAACACTGCATTGGAGCAGCGTATGGCCGCCCTCGGAGAGAGGCGGACTCGTCAGCGTATCGAGATGTCGACGACGCGAGGCGTCTGGGCCGAAACACCGGCCGGGGTGATCCTCACGAAGAAGGCTCTCGGGCCAGCTATCAAGATGTTCAGTGAGTGGCACGCCAAGTGCCTCGAAGCCCAGGCTCAGTATCGTCAGCGGGCTGCCGTTGCCCTGGAGGGCGTCGACCCTGCCCTGGCCATGTACGTGGCCGTACGGCAGGCGATTAACTCGGCCGTGTCGATGGACTCGACCAAGTACGCCTCGCTCCAGATCGGCAATGCTCTGGCAACGGAGATGATCGCGACCCAGTTCGAGGAGGCCAACGGCCCTCTCTACCGGGCGGTCGTCCGCAATGCCCGAGCACGAGGCCTGGGCGGCGATCGGCAGGGCCTGTCGGTCAAGGAGGCCAACAAGTGGGCCAAGGTCGTATCCGAACCCTGGGACTCGGCGACGAGGCTCCAGATCGGCATGACCCTCCTCGGCTTCGTGACGGCGTCGACCAACATCCTCAAGGTCGACAAGATCCGCGACGGCAAGAAGACCAAGCACCGCCTCATCCTTGAGCCCAGCGCTGAAGCCTGGGCCGACAAGTTCCACGAGGGGTACGCCCTAACCCGGCCGGTCTACATGCCTCTCGCGATCCAGCCGAAGCCCTGGACCACGGTCGATGACGGTGGCTTCCACGACCTGCTGACGTTCCGACAGAAGGTGATCACCCGGTCGTTCCCGGGCCAGCTCGACGCGCTGAAGGCGAACCCGCCAGAGGACGTCTACGAGGCCCTGAACCACCTGCAGGGCACAGCCTGGGCGATCAACACTCGAGTTCTGGACGTTATGGCGCACGCCTGGGACGAGGGACTGCCTTTCAAGGGCATCCCTGAGAAGGAAGACCAACCCCTGCTCGTGCCGAGCCCTGAGGTAGACGCTTCGCCCAAGGGCAGCGATCTGCGCAAGGAGTTCCGGCGCAAGCAGCGAGCCATCCACGACCACAACGCTGAGCAGCGCTCACTTAGGTTCGAGTTCGCCCGGGCGCTGAACATCGCCGAAGAGTATCGGTCGATGCCGTTCTACTACGCCTACCGCATGGACTTCCGGGGCCGCGTCTACGCCACGGGGACCACGCTGAACCCGCAGGGGCCGGACGCTGTCCGTGGCCTGCTGCAGTTCCACGAAGGCGTGAAGCTCGGGCCTCACGGGAAGAAGTGGCTGGCCATCCACGGCGCGAACCTCTTTGGCTTCGACAAGGTCAGCTTCCAGCACCGCGTGCTGTGGGCGATCGAGAAGACTGACATGGCCACTGCCGTAGCTTTGGACCCGCTTGCGAACCGCTGGTGGACCGAAGCCGACAAGCCCTGGCAGTTCCTCGCATGGTGCTTTGAGTGGGCCGGGTTGTGCCTGGACGAGCGTTGCGGCCGGAAGGCTGAGAACGTCGTCTCACACATGGCCATCGCCATGGACGGCTCGTGCAACGGTATCCAGCACTTCAGCGCGATGCTTCGTGACGAGGTCGGTGGCGCTGCCGTCAACCTGATCCCTTCTGACAAGCCTCAGGACATCTATGGCCGCGTCGCAGAACGCACCATAGAGCGGCTCCGTGTGCTTTCTCAGGAGGACAGCCCAGAGGCCTGGATCGCCGATGCCTGGATCAGGTTCGGCGTTGACCGAAAGACTGTCAAACGACAGGTAATGGTGCTCCCGTATGGTGGCACGTTCCGCTCCTGTCTCGACTACACCCGAGACGCATTCAAGGAGCGCATCTCGAAGGGCGCTGACAACCCCTTCGGCGATGAGACTGAGAAGAAGCCGATCCCCTTCCTGGCGAAAGTCATCTGGGAAGCGATCGGTGACGTGGTGATTGCCGCCCGGACTGCAATGTCCTGGCTGCAGCAGGTTGCTCGCGTAGCCACGAAGCACGGTAAGAAGCTCGAATGGCTCACGCCATCCGGGCTGACGGTCTATCAGGACTATCGAGAGATGAAGACACGCGAGATCAAGACCCGCTTCCTTGGGTCCCTGGTCTACGCAACGCTCGACGAGGCCACTGACAAGCTCGCCGGATCACGGCAGGTGACGTCTGTTGCTCCGAACTTCGTGCACTCTCTCGATGCTGCCGCGTTGGTCAAGACCGTGAACCGCTCTGCGAAGAACGGTGTGACCGCCTGGATGATGATCCACGACTCCTACGGCACCCATGCGGGTCGTACGGAGATCCTGGCTCGTGATCTCAGGGCCTGCTTTGTGCAGATGTACGAGCACCGTGATGTACTCGCCGAGTTCCTTGAAGGAGTGAAAGCCAGTCTACCAGTAGAAGCTCATAGCGAACTGCCGGATCTCCCTGCAAAGGGCAATCTGGACATCCGTGACGTCTATGAAAGTCAGTACTTCTTTGCGTAAATACCTGTCACTCGACAGGCATTCCAGACGCCGGACATTAACCCAGACACGGAGCCCACATGAGCAAGCAACCACGAGCCGTTATCCGCATGAGTGCGAGCGGCTGGAGCCTCTCAGTCCCGAGCGTCGGAGAGTTCGATCTACGCGCGGCGTCCAAGGACGAGCGCAAGCAGATCACCGGACAGTTCGTCCACGCCTGGGCGCACATCAACGGCAAGAAATGGAGCCCCAATGAAGGCCGTTCTAAACATGGACCGCGTAAACAGCGTCAACACGGACGCGATCGGGAGCGCGGTGTTCCAGATGCTGGATCGCCTCCAGCACATCCCGAACGAAGAGCAAACCGTCGCCGCAGCCGTCGTCGTGCTGCTGATGTGCGAGCGGTACAAAGCCAACCCGGAGGAGATCTTCCGAGCGGCACGTAACCTCGTTGCCCACGCAGAAGGCGAGCGCGACGAGCGCCTGACTGCAATGCGGTGGTTCCTCAAGTACGAGCACAAAGAGTGAGCTACCGCGAGCACCGTATTCGGGTCGCGGAACGATACCTCCGACTCTTCGGACATCTCCGACTCGACATCGAGACCGAGCTTCTGAGCCTCGGCATCGACATCTCACGCTTCAATCCCTGACAAAGGACAGTCAATGGCAAAGAAACCGGCCGCTGAGAAGGCGGCACCAGCAGCAGACAAGTCGGCTTCAAAGAAGAAGTACGACTACCCGAAGTTCATCTCGCCGCGTGGCGTGTGGAACTACCCGGCACTGCACGAGGCCTCTAAGGGCTCGAAGGACTACCCGGACCCGGACGGCAGCTACAAGGTCGACCTCATGCTTGAGGCTGACGACAAGCTGACCAAGGGTCTCCTCGCGAAGCTGGAGCCGCTCGCCCAGGAAGCCCTGGAGAAGGCAAAGGAAGAGTGGGAAGGCACGAGCGTTGCCAACCGTAAGAAGTTCCCGAAAGGCCCCGAGCTGCAGGAGTTCTTCACGGTCGAGTACGACGACGAGACGGAGAAGCCCACGGGCCGCATCCGTATCCGCGCGAAGATGAAGGCTTCGGGCGCCTACAAGGAAGGCCACAAGAAGTTCGGCAAGCGCTGGAACATGAAGCCGGACATCTTCGACGGCGTCGGCAACGTGATCAAGAAGGTGCCGCCGATCTGGTCTGGCTCTGAGGGCAAGATCTCGTTCGAGGTCTCCCCGTACTACGTCCCGGCGCAGAACACCTGCGGCATCTCGTTCAAGCTCAAAGCTGCTCAGGTCCTGAAGCTGCAGACTGGCTCTGCTCGCTCGGCGTCTGACCACGGCTTCGAGAAGGAAGAGGACGGCTTCGAGTACGACGAGAATGCGTTCGTCGATGAGACGGCTGAGAAGCCGAGCGCCGACACGTCGGAGGAAGACGATGACGGAGGCGAGTTCTGATGGCAGCTCGCGTCTATCACGGCGACTTCAACTCGTGGGACGACGTGGTCCGCGAGTTCAGGATCAGCAGCAAGCCTCCGTTCGCGCCGATCGAGCCAGAAGTGATCTTCGCTTCCTACGAGATCGACGGCTATGAGGGTGCCGCTGTCGTGGTCTTCAAGATGAAGGCCGAAGACAAGAAGGTCTACTACGTCACGGGCGGTCACTGCTCGTGTCACGGCCTTGAGGACCAGTGGGACCTCACTGAGTACGACAGCGCGTTGCAGTTCATGGCTGCGCTGGAGAAGGGCATCGGCGGTTACACGCGAGATGCCGACGCGAAGGCCCTCATGGAGTTTGTGAAAGCTCTCTGATGGCCAAACGACGCCGCCATTTCGGTGGGCGTACGAAGTCCGGTAAGCGGAGCAAGCTGGAAGACGCACACCAGCTTGAGTTTGACAAGCTGAGGGCTCGTGTTGAGTTCGAGCCCTTCCGCATCTGGTACGTGCCGAAGCCAACCTTCTACAAACCCGACTGGCTTCTGCTCGACAACGGTATCTTGGTCGAGTCCAAGGGCTACTTCGAGACGAAAGACCGAACGAAGCTTCGGCAGATCTTGGAGCAGAACCCTGGGCTCGACCTCAGGATACTCTTCGCCAACCCCCACCTACCAATCGGCACCAAGTCGTCCACTACATACGCGATGTGGGCCGATCGCCTGGGCATTCCCTGGGCCGTGAAACTTCCGAAAGCATGGGTGAAAGCGCCCCCGACGCCTGAGCGTTGGGCCGCTCTCGAACGTGCACGCAACTTCAAACCACCATCAAGGAGCTAACGATGGCATTTCGCACGGTGGGCACGAAGCCCCAGCCGGAGATCCTTCTCGACCACTTCAGGACGCGCAGCTCGATCAGTGGCATCGAGGCCGCTGCGATGTACCGCATCCGCTCTCTGCATCGTCGCATCATCGACCTTGAGCAGCGCGGCTACGAGTTCATCAAAGAGCGCAAGAAGGACCCGACGGGTCAGCGCTACACCCGCTACCACTTCATCGGCAAGCGTCCCGAGACCGCTGCTGCGTGATGCACGAGCAGGGCGAGAGCGAGTTCCTCTACCACGAGCCCTGCCCTGAGTGCGGCAGCCGAGACAACGCCGGTCGCTACAGCGATGGGCACTTGTTCTGTTTCGGCTGCCGTCACTACGAGCCGGGTGAAGGCGAAACCCCCACACGAAGGAGAACGGAGCGCGTGTCAGGCCTGCTGGAGCGTGGCGAGATCAAGGAGATCAAGTCACGATGCTTCACCGAAGAGACCTGTAGACGCTGGGGCTACTCGGTTGTTGACTTCCCCGGTGACCAGAAGCGCGAGCCCCAGAAGGCTCGTATGGCTGAGTATCGAGACGAGGACGGTAACGTCGTCGCTCAGAAGCTCAAGTTCAAGGACGGTGACTACAAGACTGTCGGCACGTTCAAGAAGGTGGCTCTCTACGGCGAGCACCTGTGGCGTAACGGCGGACGCAAGGTAGTTGTCGTTGAAGGCGAAGACGACGCTCACGCGCTCGACCAAGCCATGATGAAGAAGTGGCCGGTCGTGTCAGTGCCCAACGGTGCTGACGGCGCGAAGAAGGCCCTCATCCGAAGGCTGGAGTGGCTGCTGAAGTTCGAGCAGATCGTCCTCTGCTTCGACAACGACGAGGCTGGCCGCAAGGCGCGCGATGAGTGCGTCGAGCTGTTCCCACCCGGTCGCGTCTTCACCATGTCGTTGCCCCGCAAGGACTGCAACGAGATGACCATGAAGGGCGAGACCGATCAGCTCGTCCGCGCCTTCTGGGAAGCCAAAGAGTACCGGCCGGATGGCATCGTCACGATCGACGACGTCATGGACGAAGTCCTCACAGACCCGACGATGGGTATGCCGTGGATCTTCCCGGCCATGAACGAGAAGACGTACGGTCGCCGCCATGGCGAGCTGGTCTTCATTGGTGCTGGCACAGGCGTAGGTAAGACGACGTGGCTCACACAGCAGATCGGAGCTGATCTCCTGGCAGGGCACCACGTCAGCGTCTTCATGTTCGAGCAGTCCCCTGCCGAGACTGTGAAGCGTGTCGCCGGTCAGATCGCTGGAAAGCTACTGCACGTCCCCGACGTTCACTCGAAAGAGGAGCGCGTTGAGGCCGTCGCAATGCTTAAGGCACCCGGCGTCGGGACACTGCATCTCTACAACCACTTCGGTGCCTGCGACTGGGAAGTGATCAAGTCACGCATCCGGTATCTGGCTCATGCTCACGGCGTTCGCCTCTTCTACGTGGACCACCTGACCGCTCTGGCGCAGGGCTCGGCCTCGGAAGTCTCGGCGAAGCTGGAGGTCATCACTGCCGAAGCGGGTCTCCTCGTGAAGGAACTCAATGTTTGGATCTGCTTTGTCTCTCATCTCTCAACTCCAGACGGCAAGAGCCACGAGGAAGGCGGCCGAGTTACGCTTCGCCATTTCAAGGGCTCGCGCGCAATCGGCTTCTGGGCGCACTTCGCGTTCGGCCTGGAGAGAGACCAGCAAGCCGACGAGGCAAGTGATCGTAGCAAGACGATCCTCCGTGTTCTCAAGGATCGCTTCACTGGTCAGTCGCTGGGCCTGAAAGTCGGGCTCACATACGAACCATCAACAGGAAGGCTGATCGAAGTCGAGGGTGACCCCGACTGTCCGTTCGAGCCTGACGACACACAGGACTTCTAATGGCAATCCTCATGCACTTGCTGACTGCGGTGCTCGTCGGCCTCAAGGTCTCGGGCTTCGCAGCGGCTGAATACTCGTGGCTCGTGGCGTTCTCACCGTCGCTGATCGTGTTCGGTATCGCCATCATGTGCGTTGCCGTGGCGCTCATCGTCGCAGCCGCCGCGAACAAGTAGTCATGCCGATCTTCTGGGCCGTCGCCCTCGTGCTCTTCATCGGGCCGAGAGTGGCGGCCTTTCTGTTTCTCACCCTCTTAGGAGCAAGCACATGGACTTCAACCAGTACCAGCGAGAGGCCCGTGACTTCGCCGTCTATCCAGAGCACGGCTGCATTTACTACCCAGTCGCCCTTCTCGCAGAAGAGGCGGGAGAGGTCGCCGGTAAACTCGCCAAAGCCATACGCGCTTCGACCAGCATCAATACGCCCCAGTTCACTGAGGCCATCTCGAAGGAGATGGGTGACGTCCTCTGGGCGCTGGCCAACCTAGCCGAAGACCTCGGCATCGACCTCGAAGACGTCGCCAAGGGCAACCTCGCGAAGCTCCGCGATCGACAGCAGCGCGGCGTGATCGTTGGCGAGGGCGACAACCGGTGAACAACTTCCTCGTGATCCTCGCCTACGGGCTCTTCTGTCAGCTCGGCGGTGCCGTCGTCATGTACCTCCACATGGGAGGGACCTTTGGACCCTAATACCCGTGCCCTCATCGAGGGGCTGTTCTGGGGCGCCTTCACGGGCGCCCTTTTTGTTTTCTGGCTCGCCCACACCTTCAACTGAGGCCTCATGACATCAGAGTTTCGCAGCGATTTCGGTCGCACGATCTTCAATCAGAAATACCGACACGAGGGTGCGGAGACATGGGCCGAGCTTGCGGACACTCTGGCGAAGCAAGTCTGCGGTCCCTACCTGAAGAAGGACGAGGTCGAGCAGATCGCGACGTACATCCGGGAGATGAAGTTCATCCCGGGCGGTCGCTACCTGTACTACGCGGGACGCCCCCTGAAGTTCTGGAACAACTGCTTCCTTCTCCGAGCGGAGGAGGACACGCGCCAGGACTGGGCGGACCTGTCGTGGAAGAGCGAAAGCTGCCTGATGACGGGCGGTGGGATCGGTATCGACTACAGTATCTATCGCTCTTCTGGCAGTCCGTTGCGGAGTACGGGAGGGACCGCCTCCGGTCCTTTGCCGAAGATGGAGATGATCAACGAGATCGGCCGTCGCGTGATGCAAGGTGGATCGAGACGCTCCGCCTTGTACGCATCGCTGAACTGGAAGCACGGCGATATACACGACTTCATCAGGATGAAGGACTGGCATCACCAGTTCCTCGGCACGACCGGTCTGACTCATTGGGATCTTAAGCAGCAGGACTTCAACTGGGCTGCCCCGATGGACATGACGAACATCTCCGTCAACTACGACACGGAGTGGCTCTACAAAGTCCGTCGTGATGGTCCCGATCCCGTCTTCCTCCAGAACGTCAAGCAGGCCCTCAGCACCGCTGAACCGGGCTTCAGCTTCAACTTCTGGGGCAAGGAGAACGAGACCCTTCGCAACGCCTGTACCGAAGTCACGTCCGCCGACGACAGCGACGTCTGCAACCTCGGCTCGATCAACCTCTCGCGCATCGAGAGCGTCGAGGAGATGCAGAACGTCACGATGCTGGCGACGGCCTTCCTGATCTGCGGCACGCTCGGCGCCGACGTCCCCTACGACAAGATCAAGGACGTCCGCAACAAGAACCGCCGCCTTGGTCTCGGGCTCATGGGCATCCATGAGTGGCTGATCAAGAACGGCAAGCGCTACGAAGTCGACGAGGATCTCCGCGAGTACCTCGAAGTCTACGAGAGCTACTCCGAACATGCCGCCGACATCTACGCTGACCAGCTCGGCGTGAGCCGCCCCAAGGGCGTCCGCGCTATCGCCCCCACAGGCACGATCGGGATCATCGCCGGTACTACAACCGGCATCGAGCCCATCTTCGCGGTCGCCTACAAGCGCCGTTACCTGAAGGGCAAGGAGTGGCACTACCAGTACGTGATCGACGCGACAGCGAAGGAGCTGATCGACCGCTACTCAGTTGACCCTGAGAGCATCGAGACCTCCATCGACCTCGCAGCCGACTACGAGCGACGCATCAAGTTCCAGCACGAAGTGCAGAAGTACGTCGACCACGCCATCAGCAGCACGATCAACCTGCCATCCTGGGGCTCTCCTCTCAACAACGAGGACACGGTCCCTGCGTTCGCCAGGACGGTCGCCAAGTACGCCGCAGGACTTCGCGGCCTCACGGTCTATCCAGATGGAGCCCGTGGCGGTCAGCCGTTGTCCAGCGTCCTCTACATGGAAGCGAAAGGGCGGGAAGGCGTCGAGTTTCAAGAGCACGACGTGTGCAGCATCACCGGTAAGGGTGGCGTCTGTGGAGTCTGAGTTCCGCGTCTATCGCATCTTGCCTGAGGACTTAAGTCCTCGGGCGAGAGCCACCGAATGGACCTACGTCAACACTGTCTACGCAGGTCGCTACGAGACGTTCGCGATCGGAGACTTCGACGAGTTCCTCAAGCATGAGGACGTCTGGTCTGTCTTCGCGAAGGCTGCTGCCGACTATCTCGGCGCACCGAAAGAGGTCGCTCACGCGGCCTTCCAGAACTTCATCAAGGAGCAATCATGAGCATTGAAAAAGTGACGATGGACTTCATTGAGAAGTCCGTCGTGAAGACCCGTTACGTCTACGACGACACGCTCACCATCGCGATCGTCACACTGTCCAACGGCTTCAAGGTCACGGGCGAGAGCGCGTGCATGAACCCGGCCGACTACGACCGCAAGCTCGGCAAGAAGCTCGCTCTCGACCGCGCCTTGAACAAGGTGTGGGCGCTTGAGGGCTACTGCCGGATGAGCACCAGCTTCTAAGCAGTTCATGGCAGGTATCTACGCTTTCGACATCGAGACGAACGGGTTCCTGCAAGAACTCACCAAGATCCACTGCATCTGGCTCTGCCGTCTCGACAGGAACGAGGAACCGCAAGGCTTCGCTGATCAACCCGGACACCGGCCGATCAAGGAAGCGCTAAAGATCCTCGCGGATGCAGACACGATCGTCGGCCACCACATCATCGGCTTCGACATCCCCGCCATCGAGAAGGTTCACCCGAACTGGAGCCATAGCGCTCTGGTGCGGGACACCCTTGTGATGACGAGGATGTTCTGGCCACACATTAAGAACTCGGACTTCGACCGCCATCGTGCGGGGACGCTCCCCGGTCAGCTCATAGGTCTCCATAAGCTGGAGGCCTGGGGCTACCGGATGGGTATCCTGAAGGACGAGTACAAAGGTGGCTGGGAAGAGTGGAACCAGTCGATGCACGACTACTGTCGTCAAGACGTGGTCGTCACAAAGGCTCTCTGGAACCGCTGCTGCAAGCAAGCCGACAAGTGGGGCGTGTCGATCAATGACACGAAGCCCGAACCCGGCAAAGACTGCATCGAGCTGGAGCACCGCGTTGCTGAGATCGTCCGCAAGGTCGAGGCTCACGGCTGGCGGTTCGACAGGATCGCTGCTGCAGCACTCGCCGCGAAGCTGACAAAGCGATACGGCGAACTCACAGAGCAACTCCAGCTCGTGTTCCCAGCGCGTATCGTCGAGACGCCATTCACGCCCAAAGCCAACAACAAGAAGTACGGCTACGTGAAGGGCGTGCCGATGATCAAGCGCGCCACGATCGTCTTCGATCCATCGTCACGACAGGAAGTCGCCCGTCGTTTCCGCGCTCTCGGATGGGAGCCTGAAGCGTTCGGTAAAGACGGCCATCCGACGATCGACGACGACATACTCGCATACCTTGAGAACACCTATCCCAACGCCAAGCTCATCCGTGAGTACTACACGGTCGAGAAGCGCCTGGGGCAGGTGGTCAACGGGAAGGAGGCCTGGTTACGGCACGAGAGGCATGGGCGCATCCACGGCCAGATCCACTCGAACGGTGCCCATACCGGGCGCATGACGCACTCAAAGCCGAACGTCGCGCAAGTCCCAAAGGTAGGAAAGCCATATGGAGAAGAATGTCGATCCTGCTTCCTTGCTGACCACGGCTATGTGCTTGTGGGCTGCGATGCCGATGCGTTGGAGCTTCGCGATCTGGCGGGCTACATGGCTACGTTCGATGGCGGTGCTTACATCGAGACGGTCCTGCGCGGTGATAAAGCTGCCGGTACGGACATGCACTCGATCAACATGCGGTTCATCAACAAAGTCATCAAGGCCATCGCTAAGGCCCTCGACTGCAGTCGTGATACCGCTAAGGTCTTCTTCTACGCAATGATCTATGGGTCCGGGGATCTCAACCTCGGTCTCATCCTCGGCGCTCCGCAGGGCAAAGCCAAAGTCATCGGCCGCGCTGCGAAGAAGGGTCTGCTTGAAGGCATTCCCGCACTCGGCAAACTCGTCAAGCTCGTAGAGCAACGCATCGGCAAGAAGGGCTTCGTCAGAGGCCTCGACGGTCGTCGTCTCTTCACGCGCTCGAAGAACGCCGCTCTCAACACACTGCTGCAATCAGCCGGTGCCATCCAGATGAAGCGCGCTCTCATCATCCTGTTCGATGACTTGATCGACAAGGGCTGGCAGTGGGGAAAGGAGTTCACCATCGTAGGACTGATCCACGACGAATGGCAGGCCAACGTCCTGCCGCATCTCGCGGACGAGTACGGCCAGACCGCAGCGGACGCAATCCGCAAGGCTGGTGAGTTCTATTCGTTCAAGTGTCCACTCGCTGGGAACTACGACAAGGGCGGCAATTGGGCCGAGACGCACTAGCGGTCTGGATGGATGCAGTGAATGCAGACGGTCCAGGCTACGTCTACGGGATCACTCACCCTGAGCATCCCGGTTACATCAAGATCGGCAAGACACGCAATGTAAGGCGTCGTCTCGGTCAGTATCAAACCGCCGATCCCTTCCGCCGATACAAGCTCGAGTTCTCGATCTTCTCGAACAGCTACCACGCTGCCGAGTTGCGAGCACACGCGCTTCTTCGCGGCTTTCGCCACCAGAACACTGAATGGTTTCAGGTGTCGCCAGACGACGCCTTTAACATGCTCATGAAACTGAAGGAGCCAAAGCTATGAGCGCATCTGATCTACACAAGTGGGCCGGTTATCTCGGGTCGAAGTACGGCATCGCGTGGCCCATCGACGAGAGTGATGAGTAAGAGCAAGCTTCTCATCATCGACGCCGACACAGTCCTCATGAAGGCAGCCTTCGCAACGCAGAGTGTTCACCGCTGGGACGACGACACAGTCTCCACGCATGGGGACCTCGGCGCTGCGAAGGAAATCGTTGAGGAAGAGATCGAGAAGTTCAAGGACGCAGTGGGAGACAAAGACGCTGGTGTCATCATGTGCTTCTCGTGTCCATCACGGAGATACTTCAGACACGATGTGTATGGGCCATATAAAGCCCCCCGCGCCGCCTCAACCCCTCCAATCGGTCTCAATGCACTTCGGGCATTCGTCCTTGAAACCCGAGTGTGCCGTTCGCGTGACCGACTCGAAGCCGACGATGTTGTCGGAATCCTCGCCACGCAGAAGCCTTCTCCGCTCCCTGGTTATGAGAGTGCGGATCGCGTGGTTGTCGCTGTTGATAAGGATCTACTCCAGATCCCAGGACTCCACCTCCACGCCAACCGACCAAGAGAGGGCATCTTCCGAGTCTCGCCAGAAGCGGGAGAAGAGATGCTGTGGACTCAGGTCCTCACGGGAGACGCAGTCGACAACTACCCAGGCATCAAAGGCGTCGGACCCGCCAAGGCGTCCAAGATCCTCGGCACAGCACCGGAAGGGGACGTGGTCCCCATACTCGGAAGACCTTCACTCGAAGTACGAGCGGTGGAGGAATACCGGCGTTTGGGACTGAGTGACGAATACCTCGCGAGCCAAGTGAACTGCGCTCGCATCCTCCAAGCCAAGAACTACAACTTCAAAACCAAGGAACCGAAACTTTGGACACCACCACTAGCATCGACGCGGTCCTAGCCGAGCGCGGTTCTCGCTACGGCGACTTCATGGGCCACGCCGAGATCACCCAGGCCACGAAGGACGTATGGCGCAATCACCCTGGCTGGAACCGCCTTGCAGCGGACCAGAAGGAGACCCTTGAAATGATCGCCCACAAGATCGGGCGAGCCCTCAATGGCGATCCGAACTACGACGATACGTGGGTTGACCTCTCTGGTTACCCGAAGCTCGTCGCGGATCGTCTTCAGGGCAAGAAGATCCCGGGCGTCACGATCCCCGCCAAACAGGTTGAGGTCGAGAAGGTGAAGGCCTTCGTCGAAGAGGCCGCGAAGGTCTCTCCTACCCCGGCCGCTCCGGTGGCCCCAGCAGTCAAGGCGCCAGCTCCAGCAACAGCTCCCGCTCCGATTGCTCCTATCGGAACTGAGAAGAAGTCGTGAGTAGTGCACGACTAGTGCGCGCCTCCGGGACCTCAACGGGTCCTGGGGGTGCTGCGCGCACACAGGGGCCGGACATTATGACCTCCCGGCCGTTAAAGCTTCCGTTCGTTTCGGAAGAGCTGCTTCGGCATCTGGGGGACATCTTCCCCATCAAGCTGTCGAAAGACTTCACTCAGCGAGACTATGACCGCCAAGTTGGTCAGCAGGAAATCATCGCTCATTTGAACAAGCTCTTCGACGATCAGCAGTCAGGCTAAATCATGTGCATGTCTAAGCCCAAGGCTCCTGAAGCCCCGGCACCGGCCCCTGCTCCTCCTGAGGACAGACCGGCAGCGCCAGAGCTGAACGAGGGAACGCAGGAGAAATGGGCTGTGAATGCCAACAAGGCTGGCCGTAACTCTCTGCGTATCGACCTCGGCACTCAGGTTCCTGGCGCCGGATCAGGCGCAACCATCCCAGGTAATACGTAATCATGTGCTTAGGTGGCGGCGGCGGAGGCGGGTCAAAGACACCCGCTCTCCCCGCACCCAATCATCCCGCGAGCATCCCCGTCCCCGACGAGGCTGACTTCGCCTATGACCCTCCGAAGACGACCGGCTCGAACAAGCAGCCGACGAAGAACGTCAACACGGGTCTCGAAATCCCCATAGGCTAACATCTTTTGAGCAAGCTCCCCACCCCCGAGAAGCTCGGTGGAACGGCGGCGCAGCGGTACTCCAAGCTAGAGCAGCCTCGCTCTGGCTTCCTCGACCGTGGTCGTGAATGCGCGGCACTCACAGTGCCCGCAATCCTGCCACCGGCTGGTTTCTCTGAGACCTCAAAGCTGCCGACGCCGTACCAGTCTCTCGGTGCGCGTGGTGTTCGGACGCTCGCGTCCAAGCTGCTGCTATCCCTATTCCCGGGCTCTGTACCATTCTTCAACTGGCGCGTAGACGACCAAGTTCTCCAGACACTCGGAGAGAAACGCGGCGAGATCGAGAAAGCTCTCTCGGCACGCGAACGCGCAGTTGCGACGGAACTCGATACATCCGTCTTCAGGCCAGCGGCCTTCGTTGCACTTCAGCACCTGATCGTGACTGGCAACGCTTGTATCGAAATCCCCCCTGAACAACCCGACCGAGCCAGAGTCTACCGGCTCGACCAATACGTTACCCGTCGCTCACCGAACGGCAGACTCCTTGAGTTCGTCATCAAAGAGTCGACGGACTTCAACGCTCTCGACCTCGAAGACCAAGTTGCACTCGGCGCCAAGGCCAACGAGGCGAACAGCAACGGGCAGGTTCTCGATGAGATGCCGCTCGATCTCTACACCCACGGCTTCTGGGACCGAAAGACCCGAAAGTGGTGGATCTATCAGGAGATCATGGGCACGCGCCTTGAGAACACTGTCGGCTCCTACAAAGACGGAGAGCTGCCATTCTTGTTCTTGCGATTCTCCACGCAGCCCGGAGAGAGCTACGGCCGGTCGTATGTCGAGGAACTCCTCGGCGACCTCGACTCTCTCGAAGCACTGTCAGAGACCCTTGTAGAATCTTCCGGCGCGTCCGCTCGCGTTATCTTTGTAGTACGCCCGGGTGGCGTGACTAACCTACAGGTCGTTGCTGAAGCCAAGAATGGCGACGTTATCGCGGGTGATCCCGAAGACGTCGGCGTCATTCAGGTTCAGAAGCAAGCCGACCTACAGGTTGCCAAAGCCCAGGCCGAAGAGATTGCGAGCCGCCTCAGCTACGCCTTCCTCCTGCACTCGTCTGTGCAGCGAGCCGGTGAGCGCGTAACGGCTGAAGAGATTCGCTTTATGGCCTCCGAGCTGGATGACGGACTCGGCGGTGCCTACACCCTCTTGGCAGCAGACTTCCAGTTGCCTGCTGTGCGCTTGTTTGAGCGCCGTATGGAGAAGCGTCTGAAGGCGCCTCCCATTGACACCAAGCTCGTCACTCCCGTGATTGTCGCTGGCCTCGAAGCCATCGGTCGCGGACACTCGCAGAACAACCTCCGCGCATTCATGGGCGAGATTGTTCAGGCTCTCACACCTGAGATCGCTATCAGGTACTTGAAGCCCGCCGAGTTTATCTCACGCGCAGCCGCCGCATACAGCATCGACACTGAGGGTCTCATTCCCACGCCGGAAGAGATCGCCCAGGCTGAAGCTGCAGCGCAGGCTCAAGCGATGATGCAACACCTAGGCCCGAACGCAATCAATCAGGCTGGTGGTGCGATCCAGAAGGCCATGGAAGGCCAAGGATCAGTTCCCTCCGTAGGGTAAGGAACCCGAATGAACGAAGACAAGAAGGCCGAAGACGTCGTTGTCGAGAGCGAGATCGCTGGCAACAGCGCTGACGTGATCGTCTCTGATGAAGTCGATGTCGATGTGGCTGAAGACGAGTACGACGACGACGCCGCCGACTACGATGACCTCGAAGACGACGACGCCGAGTGTGAGTGCTCGTGTGAAGACGACGAGGAAGAGTAATGGCGAAAACCGCCAGTGAAGTAATGAAGGACTTGCCGTCCATGGAAGCCGCTGACCCGGCTCCAGAGGCCGCGCCTGTCCCGGCTGCTGCCCCTGAGGCACCGGCTGCTCCTGCCGCTGCGGCCCCCGCTGCAGCTCCCCCGGCCACCGGTCCTAGCCCGGGCTCGGGAATCCCTGTGTGGGTCGACGCTGCTGTCGCCCAGCCGGGTGGTGTCTGGAAGATTCCGAACACCGAAGTGACCATCCGCACGTTCTGACGTGCCTAGCCAGGACTCTCCCCTACAATACCCCGGGAGAGTCCTGGCACCACCTTTTCAGGACTACATGGTAGATCGCATTCAGTTCGAGACTGAAGACACTGGAGCTATGCCCCCGGCAGGTGCTCAGTCCGAAGTAGACCCCAACCGGCCCGAGTGGCTGGACCCAAAATTCGCTACGCCTGAGGATCAAGCCAAGGCGTACAGAGAGTCAGTAGCTCAGAACACGCGCCTCGCGCAGGAGCTAGCTGCACTCAAGAAGACACCCCCCGCTGATGACGCGACAAGCGAGCCGGAAGGCAGCCCGTCTGGCGAGGGGGATGAGAAACCCGCTGAGAAGCCTGACGAGAAACCCGCTGAGAAGTCCGCTGAAGAGGCGGCTATCGAGGCTGCTGGTCTCGACTTCACGCCATACACCGCTGAGTTCGACTCGACTGGTGACGTGACCGAAGAGAACCGAGCGAAGATCGCTGAAGACCTCGCGAAGATTCCCCTGTTCAAGGGGCAGAACACTCGCGACATGGTCGACAAGTTCATCAAGGGCGCTCAGGTCGACGCATCGAACGACATCTCGCTTCTCGAAACCGAAGCCGGGGGTGTCGATCAGCTCACCGCGATGCGCGAGTGGGCGAAAGACCCAATCAACTTCTCGCGTGACGAGGCCATCGCGTTCAACAACGCGCTGAACTCGAAAGACAAGCACGCGGCCATGTTCGCCGTTCGCAGCCTTCGCGCCGCGTATGAAGCGAAGAACTCTGTTGACCCTGCTCGTCGTCTCGACGGTGGCGGCAATCCCAACCCATCATCTTCCGGCTTCCGCTCAACTGCCGAGATGGTTCGCGCGATGCAAGATCCCAAGTACGCGACCGATCAAGCGTACCGCGACGAGATCAAAGCTCGCATCAAGTTGAGTAACTTCACCTAAGAGGGACACGCGATGTTCATCATCGAGTACCTTATGGCCAATCAGGAAGCGATCCTCGCGGCTATCGCCTCGTTGCACGTATTCTGTCAGGCCATCGTGAACCTCACTCCGACGCCGAAGGACAACGAGATCCTCGCCAAGGTCTACCGCTGGGTAGAGATCGGTGCGGGCCTCATCACCAAGCGGTCGAAGGACTGAGGTGGCGACTGCCATCAAGCTGCTCCTGAGTCTCCTCCCCATTCTCCAGTACGCCTTCAATTGGTTCAAGCGTAGGCAGGAGAAGGAGGAGGCCAGAGTAGCCGTGGAAGCAGAAATCAAATCAAAGGAAGCGGAGAAGACTCGTGAAGCGGCTCGGATTATTGCTGAGTCTCGTCCTGACGATGACGCTTCTAAGCGCCTGCATAAGGGCGACTTCTAGCACCATCGTTAAGACCATGTGTCCTCCGCTCGTCAGCTACAGCAAAACCTTCCAGAAGAAGGCTGCTACCGAGCTGGATACTTTGCCGAAGGATTCGGCGCTGCGATTCCTCGTTAATGACTACATTAAGCTGCGTGACGCTTGTAGGCGGGTAAGCTCCGACCTGTCCTCGCCCACGCTGCGCTTGAAGGATTGAGACGCCCATATTGCGGGGCGGCGCCCGACTGTGTGGAACTGCCTCGGAATATGCAAGGCATCCACCGTCTCTCCTTCGAGTTTTCTCCTTCCATCGGCTAACGGTTAGGCCAGCAGACTTTCACTCTGCCAGCGTCGGTTCAAATCCGGCTGGAAGGACCACACCGCGCTTTCCTCTTAAGGAGGCGGTTCCCCAGACCCAAAGGGTCCTGCGGCTCGTGCACTACGGTCTCTGAGGAGACCCGGTAAGCGAACAACCAAACGACACCTGTGCTGGTCTACTTTTCACAGCATCAGGACTACACACTATGACTAACTCCGTTGTGTCTCGCCTCGGCCAAATCAACGCCGCTGGTGCAGACGACGCACTTTTCCTCACCCAGTTCGGTGGTGAGATCATGACCGAGTTCGAGAAGAGCACGGTCTTCAAGGCGAACCACTTCACCCGTCAGATCCGCAACGGTAAGTCGGCGCAGTTCCCGTTCATCGGCACTGTCTCCAGCTCTTACCACACGCCGGGTAACTTCATTGACGGTCAGGCGGTCAACCACGCGCAGAAGGTGATCTCGATCGACGGCTTGCTCGTCGCTCCGGTCTTCATCGCGCAGATCGACGAACTCGAGAACCACTACGACGTCCGTGGCCCCTATGCCACCGAGATGGGTCGTGAGCTGGCGCTCCAGTACGACACGATGGTTGCTCGTACGGCAGTCAAGGCTGCTCGTGCAGCTTCGCCTCTCACGGGCCGCGCTGGCGGCTCCGCGATCACCCACGCCTCGATGGCGACTGACTCGGCCCAGATGGCGACTGCCCTCTTCGGCGCGGCGCAGACCTTCGACCAGAAGGATGTTCCCGCTGCGGATCGCAAGAGCTATTGGCGTCCGGCTCAGTACTACCTCATGGCTCAGAACACCACGCTGATCAACAAAGACTACAGCGGTGCGGGTTCTATCGCCTCGGGTAAGATCGAGACGGTTGCTGGTATCGACCTGATCAAGTCCAACCGTGTTCCGTCGACGAACGTCGCGACCGGTCTGACCAAGTATCAGGGCGACTTCTCCAAGACGGTGTCGGTGGTCATGAACCGCTGGGCCGTCGGTACGGTTCAGCTCCTCGACATCGCGCTGGAGCGTGAGTACGAGATCCGGCGTCAGGGCACCTTCATGGTCGCCAAGATGGCCGTTGGTCACGACACTCTGCGCCCGGACTGCGCGATCGAGATCGCCGTAACCTAACCCAAAGCCTCCTATCCCTTCGCGGGGGTAGGGGGCTTTTTTTCGTTCCCAGGACCATGATCCAACTCGAAACGACCACCGAACTCGAAGCGGTCAACTCGATCCTCGCCACGATCGGCGAAGCTCCAGTTACGTCTCTCGACCCCGAAGATATGGCGGTCGACGCCGAGACCGCTCATTCCTTCCTCAAGTCCTCGCTACGACGCACTCTCTCGCGCGGCTGGACATTCAATCTTGAGCGCTCCGTAACGCTCTCCCCTGACGCCGATGGCCGCATCTTTGTTGGCCCGGACGCTGTCCGCGTCGTCGTCCCCAATGAACCCAACATCGTCACGCGGCACGGACACCCCGGCGCTCGCCTGTACGACATGACCACGCGCAGCGACGAGTTCGCTGAAGCCAAGAGCGATCTTCGCATCGTTCGTCTTCTCCCGTTCGACGACTGTCCTGAGCAGATGCGCGACTACGTCGCCATCGCTGCCGGTCGCCGCTTTCAACAGAAGATCCTCGGCGATCGCATCAAGCATCAGATCGAAGCGAACGACGAACTCCGCGCTTACGCCGACCTCCTCAATCACGAGGGTGCGGTCGCTCAGTGGAACGTCGTCACGCACAGCTCGACCGTTTCCCGCATCAAAGGAGTTCGTGGATAGTGTCCACTCCTGTGTCGGGGCTCGTTCCGAACCTCGTCAATGGAGTGTCGCAGCAGCCCCCGAAACTTCGCCTCCCCTCGCAGTGTGAGGCTTCCGAGAACTTCTACGCCTCTGTAGTCGACGGCCTCGTCCCCCGGGCTCCCAGCGAGCATCTCGCGCGTCTCCGTGAGTCCCTCCCGAACGGCAGCTTCTCACAGTTCATCTTCCGCGATGACAACGAGATGTACCTGTTCGCGATCCTCCCTGACGCGACCGTCAAGGTCTGGGACTTCGACGGCAACGAGAAGACTGTCAACGTCCTCGGTGACGCCGCTGACTACCTCCCTGACACCGACCTTCCCAAGAACGTCATCAAGGCCCTCACGGTCGCTGACCACACCTTCATCGTCAACACGAAGAAGGTCGTAGCGGCTGGCACTGAGAAGTCTCCCACGCGCCCGTATGAGGCGCTGGTCCACGTCCTGGCTGGCAACTACGGCCGGGACTATCGGATCAAGATCGACGGTACTCTCGCCGCTGGCGTCCAGACGCCGGATGGCGGCACGGCCTCACACGGCGCGTACATCGACACGGTGCACATCGCCTCGATGCTCTACAAGATCCTCAACACCGGCACGGCCAGCGTCACAGACACTGAATGGCCCACTGGCGGTCGCGGAGGCGGGGGCACCAAGACGGGCGATGCAGACGGCGGCTATAACGCCGCTCCGTGGGCGATCGGCCGCTATCACTCGACGATCTATCTCCGCAACACCGACGCCGACTTCACCCTCGAAGTCGAGGACGGCTACAGCGGCCGAGCGATGAAGGACATCAAGACGACCGTCCAGCGGTTCTCTGACCTCCCTCTCTACGGCCCTGAAGGCTACGTCTGTAAGATCGCTGGCGACAACTCGAACAGCTTCAACGAGTACTACGTCAAGTTCGAGAAGCTCCAGCCGAACGACTCGACTGGTGTCTGGAAAGAGACGCTCGCGCCTGACACGTTCCTCGGTCTCGACGAGACGACGATGCCCCATCTCCTCCGTCGTGAGGCTGACGGCACGTTCACGTTCACGGCCGGTGAGTGGCACAATCGCAAGTGTGGTGACGCCGAGAGTAACCCGGACCCGAGCTTCGTTGGTCAGACCATTCAGGACGTCTTCTTCAGCCACAACCGGCTGGGCTTCCTGACGGTCGAGAACTACGTGCTCTCCCAGGCCTCGGACTTCTTCAACTTCTTCCGCACCTCGGTCATCACGATCGTGGACGGCGATCCGATCGACGGCGCCGCGAGCCACATCAAGGTCTCGCTCCTGCGCCACGCGGTCCCGTTCAACGACGTGCTCCTGATCTTCTCGGACGAGACGCAGTTCCGCCTTGACGGCAACGAGCTGCTCACGCCTAAGACGGTCAACACGAAGCCCCTCTCTGAGATCAGGGCGGACAAGAACACCCGGCCCCTTGTGGTCGGCTCGCGCCTGTACTTCGTCTCGACGGCCAACGACTGGTCGACGATCACCGAGTACACGATCGACCGAAACACGCAGACGGCCCACGACGAAGACATCACGGCTCACTGCCCCTCGTACATCCCTGCTGGCATTCGACACATGGTCGCCTCGAAAGAGCGCGGTCTCATGGTCCTCAACACGGATGGCGATCCGGGCAAGCTCTACGTCTACAAGAACTTCTGGAACGGCAACGAGCGACTTCAGTCCTCGTGGTCGCGCTGGACGCTCCCAGGCGTGCAGAGCGTGGTTGCGATGCACTTCAAGGACGGCGTGCTCTACCTCGCTGTCGAGCGTGCTGACGGCCTCTATATCGAGAAGCTTGTCATCCGCCATGGCTCGTATGATCCCGGCGTACCGTACATCACGTACCTCGATCGCCGCGTGTCCCTCACGGGCACGTACGACGCCGAGACGAACAAGACGAGCTTCACCGCTCCGTACGAGCTGCCCTCCGGCGTGCTCTGCGTCTCGAAGACCGGGACCGAGCTGACGCCTGAGATCACAGGCGCCACGACCTTCACGGTCGATGACGACTGGTCCGGTGCGCCTGTCTGGATCGGCATCATGCGTGAGGCTGTCTATGAGTTCTCGACGTTCTTCCGTCGGGACGATCAGGCTCGCGTGAACGAGAGCGCTGGCAGGTTGCAGATCATGCACCTGATCCTCGACTACGGGAAGACTAACGGCTTCCACGTTCAGGTCGAGGTCGATGGCCGTCCGGTCAAGGCGCACGAGTTCAGCGCCCTCATGGCCGGTGATCCCTCCACGCTGCTCGACAAGATCAACACCAAGTCAGGAAAGCTGACGGTGCCGATCATGTCCCGCAACGATCGTGTTCGCATCCGCATCGCCACGACCCGCTGGCTCCCGTGCTCGTTCTCTTCAGCGCGGTGGCTCGGTACTTGGGCGCGGTCAACCCTGGAACGGTAATGCTTCCAACCTTCGTAAGAAGGGCAACCCTCGAAGACGCTGAGACCGTGGCCGCTCGCATTCGCCCCGCAGACCGGGATGAGTGTATGGCGGCCACGGGCCTCCCGCCCGAGCTGGTCCTGCCACAATACGTTCGAGAGGGCCGCGAGTGTTACGCTGCCGGTCTCAAGCTCGACGACAGAGCAGAGATCCTCTTCGGTGTCGACCCCGTCTATGGGCACGACCGCATTGGGATCATCTGGCTGGTCTCCACGCCTCGCATCGAGGAGCAGCCTGTCGAGTTCGTCGTCATGACGAAGAACCTGCTCGAAGAATTTCACAAGGACTTTGACGTCCTCACCAACTTCATGGACGAACGCAACGAACGCCACATCAGATGGCTCAAGTGGATGGGCTTCAAGTTCCTCCGACGTGTCGAGAAGTACGGCGCCGAGAGCCGCCCCTTCATCGAGTTCGCATCCGTCCGCATCCCATAGGATAATCACTCATGTGCATCGGGCTCCCCATCTTGGGGGCTGTCCTCGGTATCGCCCAAGCTGCTGTCGGCTTCATGGGGGCCAAAGCTCAGGCTGACGCCCAGAACGCAGCGCATGAGCAGAACCGACTTAACGCGATCCAGGCGGCCAACGACAAGTACGCCTCGATCAACAACAAGGCCATTCAGGAACGGCATCAGGCCTCGGCCGAGCTGCTGGAGAAGAAGATCAAGGCTGCCCAGGCTCGCTCGAAGGCGGTCGTGGCTGCCGGTGAAGCTGGCATCTCCGGTCTCTCAGTCGACGCTGTCATGGGCGACATCTTCGCTCAGGAAGGCCGCCAGACGGCTGCCATCATGCAGAACTTCGAGACCCGTCAGCATCACAACGCAGACGAGATGACCGCCACGTATCACCAGACCGTGGGCCGCATCCACTCTGTCCGCACCGCTGCATCGCCGTCTCCTCTACCGTACATCATCCAGGGCCTTAGCTCTGCCGTTGGGAGCTTCAAGACATGACCAAGGGCCGTGTCCAAGTAAAAGACCTCGAAGATCCTGAGAAGCTCGTCGTAGCTCCGGTGCAGTCTTCGACCTACGCTCCCGCTGGCCCCGTGCCTGACGTGAGTAGCGGCTACGAGAAGCTCGCTTCCGCGCTCGGTCAGTTCGGCTCCCAGGTGAACCGGATGGCCGCACAGCAGAAGGCAGAGGACGAGAAGAAGGCCAAGGAAGCGGCCATGCTCAAGGGGCAGCACTACCTTGCCTCGACCTCGAACCCCGAGCAGGTCAAGGCCATCCATGCCGGTGAGCTCCCGTACTGGCACGACCCTCTGATCGCCAAGGTCGTCCAGTCACACTGGGGGTCTAAGGCGGCTGAAGCAGTCGCTGAGCAGTACGACCGCGACGTCTCGTCCGGCGCTCTTCGCGTCGGTGACGACAGCGCCTACAATGTCGACAAGTACCTTGCCGAGAAGGGCAAGCAGTACATCGAGCGCGTGGGTACGTCCCCGTATGCGATGGACTCGTTCAACCGTGGTATGGAGGCCGTTCGAGGCCGCCTTATCCGCGACCATCAAAAGGTCCGTAGCGAGGCCTTCAAGACGGCCCAGCTCAACGACTACGGCGACAAGCTCACAGCCGCTCTTGACCGAGCTGCTGTTACGGGCACGGCGCAAGACGCTGAGTCTACCGTCAAGACGATCCGCTCTCTCCAGCACGGCTATGGTCCGCGCGAGAACGGCGGCGTCGTGGGCTTCTCGTATAAGGATCTCGACAAGCACACGCTGAAGGTCCTGAAGCTCCGCGCTGAAGATCCCAACTCGCACGCGGTGATCGACTCGATCCTCAAGTCAGACCGCGAGGATCTCGACGCACTCGGCAAGAAGATCCCGGCCCTCGATAAGACGGCTGACTACGCTGACGAAGTGAAGGCCATCCGCGAGACCATGCGGGTGAGTGCTGTCCGCGCGATCAAGGATCACGTTGACAAGACGATCCGAGAGCAGGCCACAGAAGCCTTCCTGCGCGGTGACCAGTCCATTAAGGACGCCACCGATCAGCGCATCGCCATCCCGGGCGCCCGCCCTGGTGACGACTTCACGAAGCCCGCCAGCAAGATCGTTGAAGAGGGCACGCTCGGCGCGATGGAACGCATCCGCAAAGAGAACCCGGCCGACAAGGCGTTCGACCTTGAGGCTGTGCTCTTCTCGAAGAACAACGTGAAGCACCCGCAGTGGTTCGGTCGCCTAGAGGCTGGCCGCATGGCAGCGGGCTCTGGCACGGCTGGGCAGCCCCTGGCCCCCGATCAGCTCGAAGCTATCGAGGAAGGTGCTCGGCTCTACAACAGCGTTGCTGCTCGTGCTGGCCATCCCTATGTCGAGAAGTATACAGACCCGAAGACCCGCTCGTTCTACGAGGGCTACAACACCCTCCGTCAAACGGTAGGTCTGTCTCCCACGCAAGCGGCGGCTACGCTCCTGCGTGCTGAAGAGGCTGGTGCGAAGAACCCCCAGGCACTCGGTGTCGCTCGTGAGAAGATCAACTCTCACGTCACGCGACTGTCCGACAACCCAGGTCTCTTCACCGGCAACGTGCTCAACACGCAGCGCATCCGTAAGGAAGTCTCCGACCTCGCTGAGATCTATGTTCGCGCTCGCGGTCTCGATCCGAAGGTGGCGGTGGACGAAGCGGCGGCTGTCATCGAGAGCCGTGGCTTCTATCACAACGACCAGTTCATCGTCGGTGTCCCCGGCGTGAGCAAGGACGACAAGCCGGTCTTCGACAAGATCCTCAAGAAGCAGTTCGACCGCTACAGCAAGTTCCTCGCGAACGACGGCGTCTCATCTGCTGATGACCTCGCGATCGGTACGAACGAGAAGGGCGAACTCACCGTCATTAAGCGTGCGACGGGAATCCCTGTGACTGTGCTCGTGCCGCGTGACGCTGAGGGCAACGATCTGGATGAAACCTTCATCATGATCAACCCGCGTCAGTTCGCGCGTGAGCGTCAAGACTATCTCGACGAGACTCGCTCGAAGCTGCCGAAGCCCGGTACACCGCAGTTCGAGAACCAGAAGACTCAGGCGGCTCGCCGGTCGATCTGGCTCAACCAACAGAACTGGACCAACAAGTAGTGTTCGACCAACTGTTTGGCTCCCTCTTCAACGGAAACGATGGAGGGGGAGCTTTCACTCCCCAACCAACTCCCGACCCATGGGACCCCTCCACGGAACAGTTCTGGCAACAGGTCCGTGCAAACCAAGAGGCAGCCGCTCAGGGTCGCACTGCCGATCGCATTCCTCCGTACGGTCTCCCCGAGATCCCCCAGGAGGTCGCGCCGATCATGAAGGCCTACGATACCACTCCCCTCACGGAGAGTGCGCCGACAGCCTTCGAGCACGGCGGCCCTAACGCCTCTCCTGAAGGTCTCGATGAGACCGTCGAGAAGCGCCCCTTCGGTTCCCCCGACAAGGACTACCATGCAGACGAAGAAGCTGCCCGGATCGAAAAAGACCCGCGCGAAGGTTATGTCCCCGGAACTATCGGCGAAGCCCTCTTCAAGAAGCTCCCCATCCAAGCGATGGCGGGAGACAAGGCAATGGCTACGCCCCCGCCTCGGCCTCTTACCGTCCGTGAGGAGCTGCGCGTTTCTCAAGCTACACCCGCACCGGCCGGATCTCTGCCTAACTTCGCAGGTCCTCCCCGTTCGACTGGTCGTACGTGGACTTCCGACCCGCGCTGGAGCGTGGGTCTTACGGACGTGCAGAAGGCAGCAGCTATGGCGCTCATGGAGGCGGATACTCGCGGCGGAAAGCCTGACATGGAGGCTGCGAGGAATGCCCTGGGTGCCATGCTCAACCGCTCTGCAAAGACAGGCGAGACAATTGGGCGGCATGTATCAAGGGCTATCTACCAGCCGACCATTGAAGCCAACCAATGGGCTCGACTGAACCGCATCACGCGGTCGCCTGAGTTCACTGAGCTTACGCAGCTCGCGCAAGCCCGTCTCAACGGCACGGTCAAGGACTGGGTGAAGGGTGCCACGCACTTCCTCGCTCACGAGAGCGTCATGCTGAAGCTCAGCGGTGGCGTTCGTCCTGATCCGTATAACCCCGGCCAGTTCGTCGGCAACAGCCGCAAGTACTACTCCTGGCCTAAGTGGACCGGCTTCGACGCGAAGTCTGGTTCGTACCGTGGCGTCGTGTTCCGCGACAAGAGCCACGCCTTCCTCATACGAGACTAATGGCACGACCCGTACCGACCTTCGACCAACTGAAGGACGAGTACCGGCATCTCTGGAACACCCGCGAAGTTCACGTCTCCAAGCGTGACGCTGTCACTGTGACGGCGAACAAGATCATCGCGGGTCACAAAGAGTACGTGAAGGTCGAGATGGCAACCGGCGTTCCCTGGTGGTGGGTGGGTATCACTCACGCCATGGAATCCGGCTGCAACTTCAACACGCATCTTCACAACGGTGACTCGTTGAAGGCCCGCACCAAGTTGGTGCCCAAGGGCCGTCCGCTCAAAGGCTCCCCGCCGTTCGAGTGGTTTGAGAGCGCGATGGACGCGCTCATGATGAAAGACCTCCACAAGATCAAGGACTGGAATGACCCGGCCCGAGTAGCGTTCGAGTTCGAGCGTTACAACGGCTTCGGCTATCGCCGCTACCATCCTGAAGTCTTGTCTCCCTACCTCTGGAGCTACACGAACCACTACGTTCGCGGCAAGTACGTCGCTGACGGCAAGTGGGACGCGAAGCACGTCTCGAAGCAGTCAGGCGCTATGTCGATCCTGTCTGCGCTGATCGCTGCCGGTGTCATTGACCCGTTCGGCGACATGCCCCCGATCGAGCATCCAGTCGAAGAGCACGAAGACGCGATCGTCGCTGGCACGGACATCAAGCCGACCCCAGCAGAGCCCTCGCTCTGGCAGCGCTTCAAAGCATGGTTTGCGTAACCACCAAGGCCGTCCCTTCGGGGGCGGTCTTCCCCAAACCCCACGGCACGAGCGGTGTGAGCACCGTCGTCGCCGACGTAGCGGCGCGAGTCGCACCCATTCGGAGCACGAATGAAAATCCTCCTAATCCTCACCGTGATGATGGCCGCTGACGACAACGTCAAGATCCAAGGCTTCACACAGCCCTCGCTCGAAGTCTGTCTCAAGGAAGCCGAGAAGGCCCTTACCTCCGAGTCAGTCAAGAAGCTCCTCAGCGATCCCGAGATCTTCGGCGTCGGCGCACAGTGCGTCATCATGCCGGGAGCCCCGGCGTAACACATAGAGACCCGCCTTATGGACCCCATCCAGACTCCTGACCCGGCCCGTGAGGCGGGTCCCGCCGCTCCGCAGGTATCCACCTACGAGAGCCCATATTTCAATTTCGGTGCCCAGGACGCAGTCGACAAGTACGCGCGTCAGCAGGCCCTCACGTACGTGCCCCCGACGACGGAGCAGGTTGCTCGCGCGGCGTACGAACAGACCCCATACCGGCTGATTGAAAGCGCCCTCCAAGCGCCCACGTTCAAGCCCGACCCGACATGGACGTACGAGCTGCACTCAGCGGCCTTCGACGAGGAGGTCAAGTCCCTCCCGAAGAAGTATCACCGCTCGCTCGAACCCGCCGTGTCGATGGATCACTTCCGCTTCCTCGCACAGCGTGCTCGGCACTACGCCGAAGCTGAGCGGCACATCGAAGAGGCTGGCCTGAAAGGTCTGGCCCTCGACCTGTTCTCGCAGGTTGTCGATCCCATCAACATCGTGACTGGCGCCTGGACCGTGAAGGTTCTGCATCGCCTCACGATGAACCAAGCTCTCCTACGCCGTATGGGCGCCCAGGCGGCCGGTGGTGCTGGCCTTGCTGTCGGCTCCATGGTGGGCTCTGAGCAGGCTGGCATGGCCTACGACGTCGACCAGTACCTCTACGCGACTGGCTTCGGCATCGCCATCGGCGGTCTCCTCGGTCCCAGCGCCGGTCGTCAGCTCCACGTTGCCGATCGCAATCGCATGACTGCCGCAGCTCGCGGTCTCATCGACCTCTCCCTCCGTAAGAAGGAAGCTGCAGAGGCTGTAATCCCCACGCACCAAGCGGTGAAGGAAGCGATTGAGGCTGTCCCTCCGACTGTGACGGACGACGACGTTAGGTTCTGGGGATTTGTCCCTCATCCAGAGGGTCACTCAGGCCGCGCCGCGCAGCGCGCTGACGTTGCTGAGATGCTCCAGAAGATGCCCAACGAAACGAGGGCGAAGTATCAGGAGTACATCGACAACCTCACCAAGGCACGAGCCACACCCGAGCCGCGCCCGAACGTCATCACCGAACTCGAGCCCACTGAGGCCCATCTCAAGGCGAAGCGCTTCGTCTCTCGCTACGAGGGGCCGGACGGTAACGAGTATCGGATCATGGCTCAGACCGATGACATCTCCGGCCCGTTCAAGGTCGAGGTCATCGAGAATGGCAAGCAGTCGCCGATCATCAAGGATCTCGACGACATCCAGTCCGCGCTCGCGCACATCAAGGCGAAGTTCCCTGATGCAGAGGTTGCTCCCCCGCGCGTGAAGGAAGAGGCGGCACCAGCCCCCAAGGCTGCTGCTCCCGAGCCCACGCGAGCCGCACAGGCCGCTGAAGGCCCACTGACGGCCCTCGGTCTGACCGCCGAGAACCAGGCCTTGCTGACCAAGCTCCCCGGCAAGAAGATGACCGGCAAGGAGATGCACAGGTGGCTCATCGACAACGGCATCCGTCCGAAGGGTAATACCCGCGAGGAGATGTCCGAGCAGATCGCTGACGCCATCGTCCCAGGACGTGTGCAGGACGGTCACAAGCTCGCTGTCAACGGCCCTGAAGCCGCCGAGCGTAACCGCATTCGTGGAGCCATCGAGAAGCGCCTCATCACGGGCGAACTCGACGACATCCCGATGCCCGTCACGAAGGCTCCCGAGCCCGTGGCCACGCCTGAAGCCCCCAAGGCACAGGACGCTGGCGCGGCTGCCAACCCGGCTGCCAAGGAAGACCTCCTCAACGACAACGACTGGAAGGCCGTCACCGACGACCACGCACCGGAGACCGCGTTCGCGCGTATCCGTCGCGATGCTGTCGCTCGACTGAACTCGGCTGTGCCCCAGCTCCGTCTCGTGTCGAACTACCTCCTCAACGACGTTGTCGGCAAGGTGGGTCATCAGCTCAATCGCTGGTCTACGGACCTCGAACAGCAGATGACGCTCGACCGCTGGATGACCAAGTGGGACGACATCCGTCAGCAGGCTTTCTACGAGTGGGTCAACACCCATCCTGAAGGCCGCGTTCACGCGCTGCGTCACGCTCGTCAGTTCCACGTCGAGACGGCTCGCTACGTGAAGAACCCGGACGCTCGTCCTGAGGACTTCAACCCGGCTGTCGTACAGCTCGGTGAAGCCACCAAGCGCCTGATGAAGGACATCCTTGAGGACATGAAGGACCCGGGCCGCGCCCTCGGCAAGCCTGGAGAGTTCAATCCGGTCCTCGCTGCTGACGAGATCGAGTTCAACCAGAACTACCTCTGGCGGCACCTCGACGACGTGAAGCTCAACGCAGCCTACGAGACCTACGGTAAGCAGGTCGACGAGCTGGTGAAGGAAGCGATCCGTCGGGCTCAGCCTGACATCGACCCAAACCTACTCGAACGCCTCGCTACGACCTACGTCGCGAACATCCGCAAGCGCTCTGCGCGCCTCGGAGACGACATGATCGTCGCCCTCGGTGAGGGACGTCGTGGCCATCTGGCTGCGATGCTTCGCCAGGACGGTAACTACTCGGATGAGGAGATCGACTTCCTCATGCGTCGCCTGTTCAAGAACAACACGAGCGGCGACAATATGCACACGAAGCGCCGCGTGCTGCTCGACGAACGAGCCAGCATCGACCTCGTGGACAAGGCGGGTATACCGACCGGCCAGAAGCTGCACTTCCACGACATCCTCAACGAGGACGTCAACCACCTCGTATCCGCCTACGCTCGCCGCATGTCAGGCCGCGTTGCTCTCGCTCGTACCCGTATCGTTATCCCGGGCGGCAAGGGCATCAAGACGCGCCTGGAAGCGGGACCGAACGGCCAGATGCGACAGGTGCAGAGTGAAGTGGACCGGCCCGACATCGAGCTGGTCGACGGCTTCGACTCGATCGAGAAGATTGATCAGGTCATGGAGAGGCTGAAGGCTGCAGCACACGACTACCACACAGCCAACCCGAACACGTACACCACGAAGATGCGCGATCAAGAGATCGCCGACATGCAGTACGCCTTCAACCGGATTCTCGGCTACCCCGACCCGGACCAGCAGACATCGCTGGCAGAAGGCATCCGCATCATCAAGCGCTTCAACGCGACACGCCTGATGAACAACGTCGGTATCTCCCAGTTGCAGGAGTTCGGTGGTGCGATCGGTACGTTCGGTGTTCGCGCTGCGCTCACGCATCTCCCCGCGTTCCGCAAGATCGTGGATGGCGTTGATGGTTCCCGCCAGTACCTCAATCGCCTCGGTCGAGAGATCGAAGGCATTGGTCTCGGCGTGGACAACACGGGCGGCTTCAGGTGGGCAAACCCCTGGTCGTCGGACGACGTGCCCTTCATGATGCCGAACACTCCCGGCATGAGGAAGCTCGACGAGTACTCGAAGAAAGCTGAAGACCTCACGTATGCCATGTCCGGCATGAACTTCATCCGACGCAAGCAAGAGCTGGCAGTCGCGGCGATGTTCATCCAGAAGATCGGCGACCTCGCTGCGGATCTCCAGAAGGGCAAGGCCATCTCTCGTGGATGGGTCTCTCGTCTCCGTCAGCTCGGCCTCGACGACGTCCAGATCAAGGACATCGCGTTTGAGCTGCGGGGCAAGGGCACCTTCGAGGATAGCCTGTTCTACCGCAACGGCAAGATCGCACGGCTCAACATGAGCGCGTGGGACAATCAGGAAGCGTCGAAGGCCTTCGAGCGAGCCATCTATCGGTTCACGAAGAAGACCATTCAGGACCGCACACTCGGCAACGAGTGGAAGTTCATGCGCAACCCGCTCCTGTCCCTGATCTTCCAGTTCCGGCCGTTCATGTTCCAGGCGTGGTCAAACCACACTCTGCACAACATCCACATGCGCGACCCGACCATGGTCTACAACTTCACATGGTCGATCGTTTGGGCAGCGGCCATCCGCGCCCTGCAGGTCAACGCTCTGTCGCTCACGAAGAACGACGGCGGCGAGTGGAGGCAGAAGGAACTGTCACCCGCGAAGCTCGCGTCCGTTGGTTTCCAGCGCGCCGCATGGGCCTCGCTCGTGCCCAGTGCCGTGGACACCACACTCGAAACGCTCGGCCAGGGCGGGCTCTTCCAAGAGCGTAACTCTGGCACTGCGTCGTCGTTCTTCGACAACCCGACACTCGGGTTCCTCCGCTCGGCCTCTCGTGGCCTCGGCGGTGTTGCGAACTCGTTTATCGACGGTCGTGAGCTGACGCAGCCGGAAGTCCGGTCGCTCATCTCGACGCTACCGTGGTCGAACGGCATGGCTGTGCAGATCCCGTTACAGGGTCTCATCCGCAATCTCCCAGAAAAGGCTCCGAGACCGGAGAACCGCTTCTGGTCGAACGACTAACAAGGGCCGCCTTCGGGCGGTCCTTTCATTTCAGGATCGCCCTCATTGTCTGAACTTCTTCCCATTACGATCATCGAGTACCCCGGGGACGGGACGACTGATCGCGCAATCCCGTTCACGTATGACGACCCCTCTGAGGTTCAGGTCTTCGTTGACGGCGTCCCCACAGCATTCACGATCCCCTCTCCCTCGAACGTCCGCATCGAACCGGCGCCCCCGAGCGGCACTACGATCCGCATTCGCAAGAACTCGGCACGTAAGTATCCCAAGGCGTGGCAGTCCTCGGCGATGGTCAAGGGCGGGGATCTCAACATCGCCCTTCAACACGCTGTCGACCTCGGCATTGAAGCCAAGGATCGCGCGGACGTATCACTCGCTGCTTCCGACACTGCAGTCGACGACGTCAACGCCGCTCTCGCAGAGCTGGCTGACGACATCGCTTCGATCGAGCAGGCCAAGGCTGATGCAGAAAACGCGGCTGCCGCTTCTGAAGCCTCGGCTGATGAAGCTGAGGTATCGGCTTCTGGAGCACTCGACTCTGCGCTCCGCGCTGAGGCTGCTGCAAGCGCGGCTGCCGGTGGCGTCCACACGCATCCCATCTCCCAGATCACCGGACTCGAGTCCGCCCTCCTCGCCAAGGCTAGTGCTGAGCACGAGCACGGCATGGACGAGATCACCGGGCTGCTTGAAGCTCTCGACGAGAAGCTCTCCCTCGGAGTCGCGACGGCTGCAGACTACCGCGCCAAGGCTGTCGGTAAGGCCCTCACGCCTGAGGCTGCCTGGGACGGTGCACTCCCTGTCGACGTATCTGAAGACGCGACTATCGCGCTCAACTTCGCGGTCGGTTTCAACTTCGTCGTAGCCCCTCTCACGGCCAACCGCACCCTCGGCTTCCCGACCAACGTGAAGCGCGGCCAGTCCGGCGTCATCGAGATCCAACAGGACGGCACTGGCAGCCGCACCCTCGCCTACGCGACGGGCTGGCGGTTCGCCGACAACGTCCCCCCGATCGTCAGTACCGCAGCCGGTACTCGCACCTGCCTGAGCTACTACGTGGCTCGCGAGGACGAGATCTGGCTCTTCGCGGTCGGCAACATTCGGTGGTGGTAAGCCATGGCTATTCCAGGCCTCTGGCTATCCCCCGCGATCCGTCGGAACCCCGGCTGGCGCACCGTCTTCCTCACGACGACGGGCGCCGGTAACTGGACCGTTCCGCACGACTGGAACAACTTAGAGAACGAGATCCATTGCATCGGCGCCGGTGGCGGCGGTCGCACGGCTGTCTCACAGGGCACCGGTGGTGGTGGTGGCGGCGCGTATGCTCGGAAGAACAACGTCCCTCTCACACCCGGCGCTTCCATCCCCTTCAGCGTGGGTCTCGGCGGCACCCCTGGTGTAGCCGGTACTCACTCATGGTTCGGTAACGCCGCCTTTGCTTCGGCGATTGTCGGCGCCCGAGCTGGCGGCAGTACCTCAGGTACGATTGGCGGCTCAGGTGGCGACGGCCCGACCAGCATCGGCGACGTCAAGAATAGTGGTGGCGTTGGAGCCGACGGCTACGCATCAGGCACCGACGCAGGTGGTGGTGGTGGTGGCGCAGGTGGCCCCAACGGCGCAGGTGCTCCCGGCAACATCAGTGTCAGCGACGGCGGTGGCGGCGCAGGTGGCGGTGCCAACGGCGGCTCCCAAGGCACGATCGCAGGAGCTGTCGACGGCGGTCGCGGTGGTCACAACCGGCTCGGTACGGGCGGTGGTCTCGGCGGCAGCGGCATGAACCAATCCGGCCAGAACGGCTCCAACGGTGGCGGCGGCGGTGGTGGTTCTGAACTCTCAACAGGTGCGTACAGCGGCGGTGGCAGCCCCAAGGGCGGCAACGGCGGCATGGACGTCATCTGGCAAGCCTCGGACACCATGGCTGGCGCAGGCCCCGGAGGCGGCGGTGGCGGTGGTGGTACGCAAGGCGGCTTCGGCGGTCACGGCGGCTGGTATGGCGGCGGTGGCGGCGGCGGTGGCGACAGCAACGGCGGCAACCCTGACGGCGTCGGCGGCATCGGCGGTCAAGGACTGATCGTCATTCGATACAAGCGAAGGTAACTCATGACCAACATCTATGCGCTCCCCGACGGGCGCATCCTACAAGCTGGAGTCGCCTTCACACTCGGCGAGGTCCAGTACCCCCCGAACTGGCTTGAACTCTCCACGGCCGATGATCGCGCCCTCCTGGGCATCACTGTCACCGCGCCCGAGCCTGCTCCTGATCCTATGACGACCCCGGCCTCACAGGCCGAGCTGCTCGACCACCTCGCGGATCTCCGCTGGGACGCCGAGCGCGCGGGTGTCAATCACCAGGGCATCGTCCTCCCGACCGATCGCGAGCGGCGCTCAGCGCTCAAGGACGCGGCCGACAAGATGCGTGACGGGACTCTCACATCCCCGACCGCAGTCGCCTTCTCAGCCGCTGTTTACGCGACTGTCACACTCGAACAGCTCGACGCTGCTGTCGGCGCCATCACGATCTACGTGCAGAAGGTCTTCAGCGACGCTGCAGGTGTGGCCGTGATGGTCATCAACGGCACCCTGACGACCCGGGCTCAAGTCCAGGCTGCGTGGGAAGTGGCGAGGACGCCGTGACCGCAGACAGCATCCAGCGAGCCCTCGGGCGACTCGAGTCCAAGGTCGATCTTCTACTTGAGGACCGCAAGGATCTCAAAGCAGATGTCGAAGCATTGAAGCTCGAAGCCAACGCCCAGAAGGCGGTGGCCAAGAAGATGGCTGCTATAGCTGGAGTAGTCGCCTCTGTGGTTACTTCCGCTGCAGCAGCCGCTGCTACAAAGCTCTTCGGAGGCTAAGTAATGACCAAGAAGACGGCCAGTGAAGAGGCTCTTGAGGAGCTTCACAAAGAGCTGGCCATCAAGCTCAAAGACCGCATCACAAGCGGCGAAGCGACGGCTGCCGAACTCAACGTGGCACGCCAGTTCCTCAAGGACAACGGCATCGACGCGGCACCGAAGGGCGAGAGCCCGCTCGGCGACCTCGCGAACGAGCTGCCGTTCACCGACCCTGAGAGCATCGCACGAGCGCAGGACGAGTATCACCACTGATGCTCGGCCTCGAAGTACCGGCATGGACCCTCGCCCTCTACACGGCGGGGGTCGTAGCCCTCGTGTTCCTGCTCATCATGACAGAAATCGACGACTGACTCAGAGGCCCCAGGACGGCCGGAGCTCATTTTGGCTACCTATGTAGCCGGGACCTCGCGTTTGCCCGTCCTGGGCCATCCTCGCTCGATCTAGGCCCTATCTATTGACAGACCCTAGCCTCCGACAGCGATTGGCAGGGACATCCAGTCTCTCGCCCCAGTTCTCGGACCCACTCAAACAGGACTTCCGCAACTTCGCCTACGCGGTCTGGAAGTTCCTGAATCTCCCCCAGCCGACCGTCGTCCAGTACGACGTTGCAACCTTCCTCCAGCACGGCCCTCGACGCATGGTCATCGAGGCCTTTCGAGGCGTCGGTAAGTCGTGGCTGACGGTCGCGTTCGTCTGCTGGAACCTGTACCGCAACCCCCAGATGAAGATCATGGTCGTGTCGGCCTCGGCGCCCAAGGCGAACGAGTTCTCGACCTTCTGTCTTCGTCTCATTCGTGAGTTCCCCCCGCTCAAGCATCTCGCCCCTGGTCCCGACCAGCGACAGGCGATGATCAGCTTCGACGTGGCACCGGCTATGCCGGACCAGTCGCCGAGCGTGAAGTCCGTGGGTATCACCGGCCAGCTCGCCGGTTCCCGCGCCGACATCATCATCGCCGACGACATCGAGATCCCGAACAACTCGTCGACACAGACCAAGCGCGAACAGCTCCTCGAAGCCATCAAGGAGTTCGACGCCGTGCTCAAGCCCGGTGGTCGAGTGATCTATCTCGGCACTCCACAGTCCGAGCAGTCGATCTACAACGAGCTGCCGAAGCGCGGTTACACCATCCGTGTCTGGCCAGCCCTGTTCCCGAACGACCCAGAGGGCAAGCTCGCCCCAGTCGCCTTCGCGACCAAGAAGTACGGCGTCCGACTGGCGCCGAGCATCTACCAGCGGCTTGAGAAGGACCCGGCACAGGCCGGTCTCCCGACCGACATCGCCCGGTTCTCGGTCGAAGACCTCCAGGAGCGTCGTCTCTCGTACGGCGCCTCAGGCTTCGCGCTGCAGTTCCAGATCGACACCAGCCTCAGCGATGCCGAGCGCTACCCGCTGAAGCTCTCAGACCTCATCGTGCTACCGCTTGACCCCTTCAGAGGCCCTTCAGACCTCGCCTGGGCGTCCGACACAGCCAATGTGGTCAAGGGTCTCGACCCGATCGGCCTCCAGGGCGACAGGCTCTACAGCCCCATGTGGGTCTCGCCTGACTTCGTGCCCTACGAGAGCGCCATCATGTTCGTCGACCCGAGTGGTCGCGGCCAGGATGAGACTGCCTACGTCGTGCTGAAGCTCCTGCACGGCCGGATCTTCCTCACCGCTGCCGGTGGCTTCGTCGGCGGCTACGACGACAAGACCCTGAAGGCCCTGCTGGAGATCGCTCGAAAGCAGATGGTCAACAGGATCCTCGTCGAGCCTAACTTCGGCGCTGGCACCTACGTGGCGTTGCTCAAGTCGGTGGCTCAGCAGATCCACGGCGTGACCATTGAGGACGCCGAGTGGGTCTCGACCATGAAGGAACAGCGCATCATCGAGACACTGGAGCCGGTCATGAACCAGCACAGGCTCGTGGTGTGCCCCTCGGTGCTCCAGGCCGACCACAAGTCGATCGCCGAGCGTGACGTGGAGAACCCACTGCGCTACTCGCTGATGTACCAGATGACCCGCATGATGAAGCAGAAGGGTGCTCTCGCCTTTGACGACAGGGTCGATGCCCTGGCCGGTGGCGTGGCCTACTTCTCCAAGCAGTTGGCCCGTGACACGGAGCAGGCTGCTCTCCAGCACAAGGAGGACACCCTCCAGAAGGAGCTGGATAAGTTCATGCAGGGCGTCATCAGCAATGGCGCTCCCTACCCCAACCGAAGACTGGCTTCTACAGCCGGTCGTAAGGCGGGCTCTATGAACAGACGATAAGAGGTTGTGAGGATGGATGTAGAGATGCTTGTAAGAGTGTCTCTACTCCGTTCTCTACAATGATGTAACAGCTAGCTTGTCATCATCCTTTCTACCTTAAGATGTTAAAGTTAGCTGTTACAGTTTGATGTTAAAGAGTATTATTATATATCTTAGATAGGAAGCCACTGTCGAATGTCAAGGTATGTCACTCGTCGTCCCTCCGCGTCAGTTCGTCTCGATGACGACGAAGCCTATATGTTCAACCCTGTCGTCTTCGACCTGTCGGTCTACGACGTCGAGCCTATGCCTACCGGCCTCGTAGACGAGCACGGTAACGAGATCGTTCGCTACGACACCCAGGATCATCTCGGCTTCTTCCCGCTGTCAGAGAGGCCGTAGGCCTTGGTGTCTTCAAGGCGCGATAGCGCCGCCGCTTAGGCCCACCCCCGTTCCGAAGCCCCCCTCCCACAGAAGCCCTCAGGGCGCCCGACCTGGCTCTTGGCTACTACCCTAGCCGGGGAGTTGAGAACGGCCGTCCTGGGGCATCCTGGGGAGTTCTAGCAACTGTCTGGTGACAGACTCTAGCCCCCGGAATGTTTGGGGTCGATTGAGCGAGCCACCATTCGACTGACCCAGGCCGCGAAAAACCCCCCTGGCACATCGCGTTGTACGTGCATTTGAGCCATCGCGCTGCGCGTGACGCGACGGTTTCGTCCCAGAATTTGTCCACGGTCAGGCACAACCTATTGAAAACACAGGGTTTGCATTCAGATATGACATCTGAAACCGGCCCATTCAGGCCCTCGCGCGATACCGCACACGCGCACGCGCGAAGCTTTAGCGCTCCAGCGAGCGCCATGGTGTTTTTTGTCCAAGCCGATCCATGCCAGTTGACATGGGCTGTCGGATATGAGACTATCAAATCAGATCAGCGGCACGGCCAACAACAACGGCCCGGCTTCTGAGTAGGGAAGGCGATGAAGGGGCATAAGTGACCCTGGAGCCCATGCGGTGAGATGCGCACCGTGGCCCGCGAGACTTAGAGCCGAAGTGACGGTGGCTGCCTGCCGTCTGCGCGACATTAGCTGTCAGGCTCATCTATCTCGCCCTTTCTTACTGCCTGTTACCTGCACTCATTGGGCGGCTCTTAACGCCGCCTCTTAGGCCATTTTCAACGGCCATAACAACGGAGCAAGTACATGACTGGACCACTCATCGCTATCGCGTCGGGCTTCCTCATCCTCGCACTAGGCGTATTCCTCGCCCGGTTCGTGGACAATCGTGAGGATGAGCACGGCGGCGGCTACAGCGCTGCAAGGCACGTAGTCGACGACGATGGCGCGGACTGGGTAGCTTTCGACTGATACCTGTCATTGGCTATGGCCTGTAGCAATACAGGCCTTAGCTATTAGGCCATTTGAGCCACGGACCGCACAACGCGGCCGAAAACACTGGAGCAAGTCACATGACGATGACATTGAAGGCTGCAATCGCCGATGCTGGCAAGGTATCGCTTGGCAATGGCAAGATGCCGGGAAGCACGTTCGCGATCAGCGCTAAGCGCTGCAACGTGGGCGGCAAGCTGGCGCAGGTTGCGGGCTCTACTTGCAGCCGATGCTATGCACTCAAACTGCAGAAGCTTCGGCCATCGGTAGACCAGGGATGGGAAGCGAACTATTTCAAGGCTACGGCCTTGATTGCTTCCAAGCCTGAGGCATGGGCTAAGGCCATGGCTTTCCAGATCACTCGCGCATCTGCGAAGTCTGGTCAGCCTTTCCATCGCTGGTTTGACAGTGGCGACCTGCAGTCCGTCGACATGCTTAGGGCAATCGCCCTTACGTGTGAGCTGACACCTGCCATTCGCCATTGGCTGCCAACGCGCGAGGCCAAGATTGTCCGCGACTACGTCAAGGCCTTCGGCGCGCTGCCGAACAACCTTGTCGTGCGAGTCTCGGCGACCATGATTGGCGACAAGCCGATCGCTGGCCACGCGAACACGTCGACCGTTCATCGCAAGGGAACGGACAACGTAGGCCATGCTTGCCCCGCGTCAAAGCAGGGCAATTCGTGCGGCGACTGCCGCGCGTGTTGGTCGCTCGACGTGGGCAATGTGTCCTATCCGTTGCACTAATACCTGTCGATTGCGAGGGAATGCCACTAGGCGTTCTCTCGCGTTAGGCCATTTGAGCCACAACCAACAACGGAGCAAGTCCCATGGGTAACGTCACCACTAGGGAAGTCACTTGGCGCTTCCTGCTGAACCAAAAGGCCTTCGTTAAAGGCTTCGCGGACAAGCGCAAAGGTAGGCCGTTTGACTATGACTACGTCGACCGCGTCACGGCGCGGCGCGAGGGCCGCAAGACGTGCTTCTTCGGCTATGAGCGCGGTCGCCAGCTCGCCACGATCTACGAAGGCAAGTTGAAGGAAGGCCGCACCGTTCTAAGCGCTGCGATCTACGCGGTTGCGTCGGCCATGGCGGACAAAGCCATCCGCTAACGACCATTAGGCGGGCCTCACGGCTCGCCCCTTTGGCCATTTGAGCCACAACGAAAACCATTGGAGCAAGCACATGACTGAGCCTGTCGAGGCCCATAGCGCACACATCATCACTGCCCTGTTTCACGCATGGCAGTGCGGACGTGACTTTGCGTTGGCCATGAAGGTTGGCGACAAGTTTCGCGGCGCGATCCCTGAGGCTGAGGCTGCAGGGTTCAAGGGCGAATACCTGCCTCGCATGTTCGTGACCGGCTACCTGTCGCACCTGCAAAAGCCGATCATGACCGAGTGCGACACCAACGTGATCGTAAGCCTAGGCCCGATCAAGCCGGACGCTGTCGAGCGCTACCTTAAGGCGCCACACAAGCACGCTCTCACGAAAGACTGACCATTAGGCGGGCCTCACGGCTCGCCCCTTTGGCCATTTGAGCCACAACAGCGGAGCAAGTCACAATGAGCTACGGTTACAAAAACCAATCCGACAACGATTGCGCTGAGGCTTGTGCAGCGGTCAACCGCTCGAACGCGAGAACGTATCTCGTGCAACGTGAGAGCTACTGCGGCGCCATCCGCTGGAAGCTCTACAACGTCGACGCGGACGGCCTTCGGACAACGATCGGCCATTACCCAACGCGCAAGGCTGCCGTTACCGCTGGCCGATTGCTGGCCGGTTGGCGCGGCACGGTCAAGGTCTCGACCACGACGCAGATGGGGGCCTGATCATGTTCGGCACATACCAACGTCTGCGCGTTCCCGTGTGGGCAACCAATCGTGAAGTGATCAAAGCGGCTAACCGCAAGATCAAGCGCGAGTGTAGGCGAGGCCTCAAGTATCGAGGCCCGCGCCACGCAATGTACCTCGCATTGCTGGAGCATCACGCCAACGCTCGCAACCTCTGTCGACACTTCAAACTGTGACTGTTAGGCGGGCCTCACGGCTCGCCCCTTTGGCACTTTGCCACAACCCAAACGGAGCAAGTCACATGCCGATGATCCCGCACCCTGTTCTGCTCGCTCGCGCTGGCGCCGTCCACACGTTGGGCTCGCTTGGCGAACTGGCTACAGAGTGGGTCGAAAGCCTGTCGATGGGTGACGTATTCGATGGGCCTGAGGCTGCTGCAGTGGACCATGGTTTTGCCTATGGCACCGCTGAGCACACAGTCTTTGTGCACATCGCGCGTAGCGTCATCCGGGGAACGATCGTGCTGAGCCTGGAGCGCGGCACCAATCGCATCCTGTCGATTGCTGACAAGGGCGAGCCTGATCACCTAGTCCACGCTGTGGGCAAGTGTTACCGGAAGGCTGCCTGATTACCTGTCTATTGCGAGGCCGTGTCACTTGGCATTGCCTCGCGTTTGGCCATTTGAGCCACAACAAAATCAGGAGCAAGTCATGATTAATCCGAACTACTTCGCGGCTGGTGTCGCGGGGGCGATAGGCTTTGCCTGTACCGCTCTCGACATCTGGGGCACTGCTGAGTGGACGTACGGCCTTGAAGGCCGCGTGTCCTACTTCGTGGTTGCCGGTCCCCTGCTCGCATTCGTAGCGGCTGTAAGCTTCGCCCTAGGCGAGTTCTACTGGTGCCGCGACATGAAGCGGAAGGGCCTCGCGTGGTTCCTGATGATCGTTCCGTGCGCGGCTGTCGTCTACTTCGCGACGGCCGAGCGGATCCACTTAGGCAAGGCTGGTGCTGAGGCTGAGCGATCAGCCTACCGGCGCCAAGCTGAGCGAGCACTCGAGTCGCGAGATGCTGCCAAGGTCACGTTCAAGGATGCAGCTAAGGCTGCCTCTGAGGCGCGAGCCTGGAAGCAACAAGGCGGCCCCGAGTTCCGCAAGCGCATCACTGCCGAGACAGATGCAGAAGCGGCCCTAACCAAGGCTGAGACTGCGCTGCTGAAGGCTGAGGCGCTGGCCAAGGCGGAAAGCCCCTACAAGATGCCGCTCTGGCTGCTGCCTGTGGCGCTGTTCTTGGTCGGGCTTGTGGGCACATGGACGGCCTTCGGTACGTTTGCGCCGCAGGGGCCGGACATTATGACCCAAACGCGCACTGCCCAGCGCAAGCGCCGCAAGAGCAAGGCGAAAGCCAAGCCCTCGCCGCGTCTTAAGCTCGTGGCACGGAACGACAATCGGACGGCAGCACCGCCTGCCGCGTGAATTGGAAGGGGATCGGCTTCGCGGCCGGTCCCTTTTCGTTTGGCCATTTGAGCCGATGCTAGGAGCAAGCACATGACCATGACCAAGATCGAGTACGCAGCGCTGAACCCTGAGGATCACCGCAGGACTGGCGCCACACGTTGGGACACCTACGCGAAGGATGCCGAGACATCATCGGCTAAGCTCGTCCGTGGTTTCTCGTGGCACGAGTCTAAGCGCGGTGAAGGCTACTGGTCGACCGTGCACGAAGCCCTCATTGAGGAGGTCAGCCACTTCCGATCGAAGGCCACTGCCAGTCGCGAGGAGTTCAAGCGCAAGGTGCAGCCGCGTTTCTCGCACTACTTCGAGGACGGGGAGTCATCCCTGATCCGTGCGATAGCGTGGCGTTCTAGCCACTTGCACGTCACATTTCGGAATGGTTCTACGTTCGAGTATCAGGGCGTTCCGAAGGCCATCTTTGACCGCTTCGTTTCGGCGTCTTCACCCGGTAAGTTCTTCAACTCTCAGGTGAAGGGCCAGTACGTGCAGCACTACAAGGCTGCGTAGGCGGCACAAGACGGTAGCACATTGGTGACCCTCCGTGGGCATCACGGCGGCAACATTGTGGTTGCAACGGCATGATATGCCATGCTTCACAGTGGATGGATGCCCACGGAGGTGGAGCGGTGCGATGTGAGAACCGCACCGAAGGCACGGCAATTCTTTGAGGGGGACTACTCGATGCCGCTACGGCACTATGTTGAACCAGTGAGCGACCTGCTTGACGCGCGCACCTTCTTGCGTGAGCACGAGCCGTCGACGTTGGACGTAATGTTAGACCCGGACGACCCGCAATCGTTCGCATCCTGGCATGACGAGGCCTTAGCTCTCGCTAGGGCCTTTCGCTTGCCTACTGCGCAACAGGGTGGCTGGATTCTGACTTCCGACATCGTCTGGATGCTTGTCTTTCGCTAGTAGCTGTCATACAGGGTTGATCACCTTTCATTTAAGGGATGACACCCATGTCCATAAAACCAGAGCAATCCACGGCCGTTAGGCTGTCCAAGGCCCTGTCTCGTTTCAATGACGTCCACTCCGATATGAGTCTGCTGCAGATGATGTTTCTGCTGCAGGTAGCTGCAAACCCCGGCATCACTCAGAGGCAGCTCTGGGGCCTGCTGGGTGTCTCTGACGGCGTCGCCTCGCGTGTCCTGGCCATCCTGGGACCGTTTGGCTCGCGCGGTACAGAGCCGCTGAAGCTCGTTTCGATCACCGTCGATCCGAACGATCGGCGGTCGCGCATCCTCGGGCTCACGCCCAAGGGGCAAAGGCTGATCGAGACAATCCATGAGGATCTGACAAGGAAGGCGTGACATGGCGATTGACCAACGCGGTCGCCGATACCGCGTCAGGCGGATGATCGACGGCAAGCCCTATACGGCCTCGTTCACGACGTTCGAGGAAGCGAAGGCTCACGACCTAGAGCTGGAGCACGCCGCAGTGAGCGGAGAAGCACCACCAGAGCGAGCAACCACCGTCGAGAAGTCTTCGGACATCAAGACGATGCTCGACCTGTATGACCATGCCTGTAAGACGGAGTGGCCAGACAAGTCGCGCATCCTGCGTGACAACGCTCGCCGCTTCACCGAATGGGTAGGGTCGACCAAGATGCCCAAGCAGGGCTTAACCCCTGCCAGCATCGACGCCTACACGATCCAGCTACAGCACAAGCAGGGCCTGTCACCGAAAACCGTGAACAGATACCTGTCAGCTATCAGTGTCTTGCTGAAGGTAGCGAAACGCCACAAGCTCGCTGAGGATGTAAACCTCCCTTGGCGCAAAGAGACGAAGGGCCGTATCCGCTACTTCACGCACGAGGAAGAGGGCGCCATATACCGGGCACTACGCAACACCGGCTATGACGAGATCCTCGACCTGCTGATGGTCCTCTGCGACACGGGCGGACGCCTCGAAGAGGTGCGCCGCATCAAGTGGCCTGAGGTCAAAGAGCGGTGGCTCGAGTTCGTGAAGACCAAGACAGACCTTGAGCGCGTCGTGCCGCTGACCGAGAGGGCGAAGAGCATCCTCGATCGGCGTCAGGCGACCCATGGTCACCTAGCAGGGCCGTTCTATGGTCCTGGCTGCGGGATGCACGCTCTTCGCGATGCGTGGCTCCTGGCCAAGAAGAAGCTGCCGTGGATGGACAAGGAATGCGTACCGCATACCTTCCGTCACACCTGCTGCACGCGACTGATCTTGGCCGGGTACGAGGTCTTCCACGTCCAGCAATGGATGGGGCACAAGACCATTGCCACGACTCGGAAGTACGCGCACATCAATGCAGCGAACCTCGTGCACATGACCGCTGGGCTGGAGCAGCCTAAGCGGGTCGTGGCGAATGACGATCAGGCACCGTCAAAGGTGGCCTAACAGTTCCGTGTGAGTCGGTCGCTTCGGCGATCGCACTTGCTCCATAGCGGGGGTAACGGCCCGCCAACTCGGCCCTCAGGGAAACCTGGGGGCCTTTTTTGTTTCTGGAGCCTCTCGAATGAGCCAAGCCCTCTTCATCCTCTGGATCATGTACTGGGGATCTGATGGCCGCGCCGCCATGAGTGCGGCCGAGTATCACTCCCGCGAGTCCTGCGAGGCAGCTAAGGCCGCCGTGTCGCGCGTGATGGACTCGAAGTTCGCGGTGTACGGCGACAAGACCTACGCCGTCTGCACCAAGAAGTGACCCTCTTCCTTGAACTGGTCGTTCTGATCGTCCTGGGCCTCGGCCTCTGGGCGCTCTTCGACGATCTGACTGCACCTACCGAACCACCACCAACGGAGCACACCACCATGATGAACACGTCCAAGCCCCGCGTGACCGAAGAGCACATCCAGCTTCTGATCGCGGCCGGTACACTGATCCGCGACGGTATCCCTGGCTCAGTCCTCACCCTCGGCATGAACATGAAGTGGGCGAAGAACCCGAGCGACATGACCGACGAGGAGATCCTGCTCTTCATCCGTGAAGAGACGGAAGCGTTCCTCGCAAGCCTCGCCGAACTCACGATGATGATCGTGATGGCCAAGGCCGTGAAGCTGGCGGTTGACACTGGTGCACCCCGCCCGACGTCGGCCGAGATCAAGGCTCGCATCCTCACGGCGATCGAGAACAACCGCGCGAATGAGGGCAACGCGACCCGGGCGGTCGACGACCTCATCGCCTCCCTCAAGAAGGCAAGTGCGTGACCGTCGTCATTCGCTACGCCGTCCAGAACGACCATGGCGATGAGTACCTGAGCCATCGTCGCTTCAACGGCGCCAAGTCACACGTCAAGTGGGGACCTCCTCGCACCGCGCGAGTGTGGGCTCGTAAGCGAGACGCCAAGGCCATGGCCGAGAAGGTCAGCGGCCACGTCATCGCTGTCCATGTTCAGTTTGGTCCTCCAAATTGAAGATCTGAATCTGCAGTAAGCAGAGTAAACTGGACAAATGGCTGGACAAAAACTGGCCAAAACTGACCAAATGGACAAATGGCCCGACCCTGGCAGATCGGGGCTAACTAGCGGAAATCATTCGAGAAAGTGTGGCGCTCCCTACGGGAGTCGAACCCGTCTTTTCAGATTGAAAATCTGACGTCCTAACCGATAGACGAAGGGAGCGCGGGCAGCAGAGCGATGTGCGCCCCGCAAGCCGCCGGCCTTGTAACAGGTCGATCGCCGAAGGGCAAACATCTACCTCAAACAATTCAACCGCAGCGAAGAACTTCCGGCCACCTGGGCCGATCTGCCGCGGGATCGAGCGCAGGCAGTCACAGTAGGCGGCGCAGGCTCCCGCAGGTGAGCGGGACATGATCGCGCGTGGCGCAGAAGCGCAATGCGCGTCGAGGCGGCGGGTGCACCACGCCACACTTCGGGATAGCCCAAAAATAATGGCGATATTATACTTGACGTACCCACTCCGATCTCCTATATTGAAAACACAGGGAGATCGCCGCCATGTCCATTCTATCCGAGCCCCACTTTCACAACGAGGAAGCCGCCTACGCTTGGGTTGAGGCTCACGTTTGGCCACACGGCGCCACTTGCCCCAAGTGCGGCGAGCAAAAGCGTGTCTCCAAGATGGGCGGCAAGAGCACTCGCATTGGCACCTACAAGTGCTATGCGTGCCGCAAGCCCTTCACAGTCAAGGTCGGTACGATCTTCGAGGACAGCCATATTCCGCTGCGCATCTGGCTGCAGGCGTTCCACCTGATCGCATCCAGTAAGAAGGGCATCAGCTCCAATCAGCTTCACCGCACACTTGGCATCACACTCAAGTCGGCTTGGTTCATGAGCCATCGAATCCGTGAAGCGATGCGCGCTGGCGGCCTCGATGTCCCTATGGGGGGCTCGGGCAGCTCCGGCATCGTCGAGGCCGACGAGACCTTCATCGGGCGCAAGAAGGGTCGCCCGGTCAAAGCGGGTGTCGCGCACAAGCAGGCCGTGCTTTCGCTCGTAGAGCGAGGCGGCGATATTCGCAGCTTCCATGTCGATAAGGCCGATGCCGCGTCGATCATGCCGATCGTTCGCGAGAACGTCGCCAAAGAGGCACGCATCATGACCGATGACGCTGGCCAGTATCGCCATCTGCATGAGGAGTACGCCCACGAAGTGGTGCGTCATAAGAAGGGCGAATACGTTCGCGACGAAGCCCACACCAACACGCTCGAAAACTACTACTCGGTGTTCAAGCGTGGGATGAAGGGCGTCTATCAGCACTGCGGTGAACAGCACCTGCATCGCTATGTCGCCGAGTTCGATTTCAGGTATAACAATCGCATCGGACGCGAAATCGACGACAAGCAGCGCGCCGTTAAGGCGCTCAAGGGCGTCGTCGGCAAGCGCCTCACATATCGGCCGACTGACGGGAAAATGAATGGCGAAAGCACAGAAGCCTAGGCCGCCCAAGAACGCCGACGACAAAGCACAATCCGAGCGGTTTATAGAAACCGCTCGGGAACTTGGCGCGGATGATTCCGGCGAGAAGTTCGAGCGGGCATTCAAGAAGGTTGTGCCGCCGAAGCGAGAGCGTTCGCGTTAGCCTTGTCGACGTCTTCAGAGCTGAAGCGCTCGGCCAGCTTGTTGAAGAACCGGCGAACGTCGTGCAAAACATCGAACGCGTGCTGATCTGTATACGGCGCCTTGCCATGCGCAACATAGTTGCGCCACGCATTTTTAAAGTTTGACGCATTGGTTGCTATCTCGCCGTAGAACTGGGCATCCGCGTTCTTCGTAGGATGCTTTTTGTTTGGAAGCTCCTCGATCTCTCTCGATTTTGTCTCTATCGCCTCTATCACTGTCCTCATGTTTTCCTGGCCAGTCATGTTCGCTCCGAGACTATCAGCGACCACTCTCAGTCCAGTCTCAACGGCTTGCATTGCATGGAACACACATGCCACGGGAAGACCGAATGCGTAGCAGGTAGACGCCGTTTCTAGCATCGTGACTTGCTCACCGAATGCCTTGCTTGCGGGCTCAGTAAGAAGATCTTTCTTGTTCCAGTAGGGCACCCTGTCCGGAGGCATCCTAAAGTAAGCGCGCTGCTGCATCTCTGTGACAACGAAATCGAAGATGATCTTCACCTCCCCGCTAGTCGATGGCGGGTACTCGATATGCTTCGAAATCGTCGCAGCAGAGATCGGCAAATCTGCCTCCTCGCATCCACGCTTCAGTCCAATCAGGTATGATTTGATGCTCTCATATGGATCGACCCTAGGTTGGGACGACATAGCGGCCAGCGCATTCCATTGCGCTGGCGGAGTATCTATGAAGCGCCGAAGATCGCCCAATAACAGCGCTATCGAAACCATCTTTTCAGCGAAATACCGATGCATGTCCCACAGGCTCACGAGCCCGTAGGGGATCTGATCGCACTGCTGCGACGGGCAAGGCGCTAGCTGTTGCATAGGCTAGCCCTCCCTGCCGGGTACGTCAAGTATAATATCGCCAAAATAATTGGGCCGGACCTCGATGGTCCGGCCCCCCTCGTTGGGCCTGTCGCCAGGCCCGTCCCCCCGAGGCGCCTCGTACTAGACCGAGTAGTACATGTCGAACTCGACCGGATGCGGCGTCATTTCCATGCGCTCTACCTCGGCCATCTTCAGCTCGATGTAGGCGTCGATCATGTCGTCACTGAACACGCCGCCCATCTTGAGGAAGCCGCGATCGGCATCGAGGCTCATCATGGCTTCGCGCAGCGAACCGCAAACGGTCGGAATCTTCGCCAGCTCGGCCGGCGGCAAGTCGTAGAGATTCTTGTCCATGGCATCGCCAGGGTGCAGCTTGCTCTGGATGCCGTCCAGACCGGCCATCAGCATCGCGGCGAACGCGAGGTACGGATTGGCGGCCGGATCCGGGAAGCGGACCTCGACGCGCTTCGCCTTCGGGTTCGTCACGTGCGGGATGCGGCAGGAGGCCGAGCGGTTGCGCGCCGAGTAGGCGAGCAGAACCGGCGCCTCGTAGCCTGGGACCAGACGCTTGTAGGAGTTGGTCGACGGGTTCGTGAAGGCGTTGATGGCCTTGGCGTGCTTCAGGATGCCAGCGATATAGCTGAGGCAGGTGTCCGAGAGATCGGCGTACTTGTTGCCGGCGAACGTCGGCGTGCTGCCGTTCCAGATCGACTGGTGGCAGTGCATGCCCGAGCCGTTGTCGCCATAGATCGGCTTCGGCATGAACGTCGCCGTCTTGCCGTAGGCCTGCGCGACTTGATGGATCACATACTTGTAGATCTGCATGTGGTCGGCCATCGTGATCATTGGGCCGAACTTGATGCCGAGTTCATGCTGGCCGGAAGCCACCTCATGGTGGTGTTTCTCGACGACAACGCCCATCTCGGCCATCACCGAAAGCATCTCCGACCGCATATCCTGCGCGCTGTCGATCGGCGGAACCGGGAAATAACCGCCCTTCGTGCGCGGACGGTGGCCGAGGTTGCCCGTCTCGTATTTGGTGCCCATGTTGGAGGGCAGCTCCGAGCCGTCGAGGACAAAACCGGTATTGTACGGATCGGACGTGAAGCGGACGTCGTCGAACACGAAGAACTCGGCCTCGGGGCCGAAGTAGATGGCGTCGCCCACGCCCGTGCTCTTCATGTAGGCTTCGGCCTTCTTGGCGATGCCGCGCGGATCGCGCTCGTAGAGTTCGCCCGTCGAGGGCTCGATGACGTCGCAGAAGATGGCCATCGTGCTCTGCGCGAAGAACGGGTCCATGTGCGCCGATGCGGGGTCCAGCATCAGCGTCATGTCCGAAGCCTCGATGCCCTTCCAGCCGGCGATCGAGGATCCGTCGAAGGCATAGCCGTCGGCGAACATGGCATCGTCGACGCAGGAGGCGTCGGCGGTCACGTGCTGCATCTTGCCTTTGGTGTCGGTGAACCGCAGGTCAAGGAATTTGATCTCCTTGTCCTTGATCGTCTTGATCACATCGGCAGCGGTCTTGGACATGCTAAGTTTCCCCAGTTTGTGATTGGCGGAGTGTGTAAGGCGGGAAAGGCAATCCTCGCGGACACCGTGTCGGGCGAGGACTGAAATTGGGCAGGAACGTCAGATGGCGTCGGTACCGGTCTCGCCGGTGCGAATACGGATCGCCTCCTCGATGGTGGACACGAAGATCTTGCCGTCGCCGATGCGGCCGGTCTTGGCGGCCTTCTGGATGGCATCGACGGCCTTGCCGACCATATCGTCCGGCAGCACGACCTCGATCTTCACCTTGGGTAGGAAGTCGACGACATATTCAGCGCCGCGGTAGAGCTCGGTGTGCCCCTTTTGACGGCCAAAGCCTTTGGCTTCGATCACGGTGATACCTTGGAGGCCGATCTCCTGGAGCGCCTCCTTCACCTCGTCGAGCTTGAAGGGCTTTATGATGGCTTCGATCTTCTTCATGTGACTTCGCCTGCGCTCCCTGCGGTGACGGCGACAACGCCGCCGACACGTCATGCTTTAAGCATGCGACGTGCCAGAACAGATCACGGAGCAGATTGCCTCGATCGACCCGAACGTTAGCCCATCACTGCCAGATTTTAAGGCGAGAACTTAGAGCAAGTCCGGCCTTAAGAATAGGCAATGTGCTCGGAAAATGGGCAGGACGGCTAGGTCGGGAGCCGAGCCGCGGCCGCTGTTCGGGAGTTAGCCTGCCTCGCCCCGGCATGTCCCATCCTTAGACCAACGCGCACGTCAGGCGAATTTCGGATCGAGCTCCCCACTCGCGTACCGCTTGGCCATCTCGGCCAGCGTAAGCACCTTCTTGATCTTCGATGCCTGGCCCGCCGTATTGAACTCCTCCAGGCGCTGCTTGCAGAGCTTGGTCATCGCTTCCATTGCGGGCTTCAGATACTTGCGTGGGTCGAACTCGCCCGGCGCCTCGTGAAACACCTTGCGGATCTGTCCGGTCATCGCCATGCGATTGTCGGTATCGATGTTGATCTTGCGGACGCCGTTCTTGATGCCGCGCTGGATCTCGGCGACGGGCACACCCCACGTCTGCGGCATCTTCCCGCCGTACTTGTTGATGATCTCCTGCAATTCCTGCGGCACCGACGACGAGCCGTGCATGACGAGATGCATGCTCGGCAGCTTGCGATGGATCTCCTCGATCACATGCATCGCCAGGATATCGCCGTCGGGCTTGCGGCTGAACTTGTAGGCGCCGTGGCTCGTCCCCATGGCGATGGCGAGCGCGTCCACCTTCGTCTCCTTGACGAACTTAACGGCCTCGTCCGGGTTCGTCAGAAGCTGATCGTGGCTGAGCTTGCCCTCGGCACCATGACCGTCCTCCTTGTCGCCCATGCCCGTCTCGAGAGACCCCAGCACGCCTAGCTCGCCCTCGACCGAAATGCCGCCGAGATGGGCCATTTCGGACACCGCCCTGGTGACACGGACGTTGTAGTCCCAGTCGGCTGGGCTCTTGCCGTCCGCCTTCAGCGAGCCATCCATCATCACGGACGTGAAGCCGGCCTGGATCGCCGTCATGCAGGTGGCGGGCTCGTTGCCGTGATCGAGATGCACGCAGACGGGAATGTGCGGGTAGATCTCTGTGACGGCATCCATCATATGCCGCAGCATGATGTCGTTTGCGTAGGATCGCGCACCCCGGCTTGCTTGGATGATCACGGGCGCGTCGACGGCGTTCGCCGCCTCCATGATGGCGAGCGCCTGCTCCATGTTGTTGATGTTGAAGGCAGGGACGCCGTAGCTGTGCTCGGCGGCGTGGTCCAGCAACTGGCGCAGCGAAATTCGGGACATCGGCTTTCCTTGGTCGGATGATCTGACAGCACGGACATCGCGGACAAGCGCAGGCCGCCGCGCGGATACTATACGCGACGCCTCATAGAAGAACCCCTCGGCAAAAGGAAGGTTGCCCCTCAGCCAACTTGCTGAAGGTGCGACGTCGCGGGCGGCGCTACCGGCCCCGTCGGCTGTGGCGCGAGCAGGCCAACCCACTCCTCGTGGAAGCGCTTCAGCGTGCGGCGCGCGAGATCGGCGTGGGCCGTCGCGCCTTCCGCCTCGAAGATCTCGAGGGCCGGAACCATGGCACCGGCAGCCGCAAGCCAATTGTTGCGCTTGTCCTCCTGCTCGCCGAGCCGGATCAGCGCCGAGCCGAGGTTCATGCTCGCCGTCGCCCATGTAATCGGCGTCGCCGCACGATTAACCACCTCGAGCACTCGCCGATAGGCCGCGATGGCCTGACGTAGGCGGCCTAGAGGTGGCCGCTCGGTCTCGGCCAAGGCTGCCAGCGCATCGGCGAGCGTAAGGCTGGCATTGACCCAGATCTCACCATCGCGCTCGGGCGACATTGCATCCGCTGCACCGCTCAGCGCTGCGACGGCTGCTACCAGACGCTCGGCATCAGGCCCGGCCTCGCCGCGCATTTCGGCACGCGCCAGCAGGGCGCTGCCGAGATTGAAGCTCGCCTCGGCCCATGCTGCCGGCGCCTCGTCGCGCGACAGCGAGGCCAGGGCGTCCTTGTAGGCCGCAGCGGCGCCCTCGACTACTTCCGGTGACTTGTCGAACTCGGCAAGCTCCAACAGAGCCGAGCCGAGCCCGAGATTGAATTCGAGCCGGCTCTGCATCGCCACTTCATCCGTCGCGGTCGACAGTGCCGTGCGATAAGCCTCCACGGCCTCGCGGATGGGAGGCATCTGCCGGGCGCGCTGGCCGGAGAGCATGAGACTGCGCGCGAGAGCGCCCTGCGCTTCACACCACAGCACGGCGTCATCAGCTGAGACCAGCGTTAGAGCCTTGCGGAAGGCCGCGATCGCATCCGCCAGACGGCCGATTCCGGCCGCAGCTTCGGCTTGCCGGTGCAGCGCACGTCCGAGGCCGATATTGGCGCGCGCAGCGCCGTGCGCATTCGATCCATCAGCAAGCAGCTTCAGCACCCCGCCGTAGCCGGCGAGCGCTTCGCCAAGTGCGTCGTCGTCGTTCTCCTCTTCGCCTTTGCGCAGCAGAGCATCGGCACGCGCCAGATGATAACGCCAAGCTTCCTCACGCGCGCTCTTGGGCAGGCAGTCCGCCGCCTCGATAAAAAGATCTGCCGCTGCGAGGTAGTCGCGCCGCGCAAAGGCGAGCTCCGCGAGCCGGGCTGCCGCGCGCGCCTCCTCGGTCATCTGGGCCTTGAGAGCCGCAACCTCATCCTCGAGACGCGCCTCGATGCGGCGACGCCCATCGCGGAGCGCACGGCGTATTTGCTTCAGCGTCTCCATGGCAAGGCCGAGGTCGCCCGCTGCGAGCGCATCGGCGGCACGCATCTTGAGCTTGCGCAGGTCGCCATCGTCGTTGGTCGGGCGCATGAGCTGCGCGCGGGCTTCCTGGAGCCAGCGCGCAATCGATTCGAGGCGCGCGATGCGCGACGCACCACTTGCGCCCTGCCCCTCGATGAGGGTCATGAGGCGCGCTTCCGCCGCCTCCGAAACGTCGTATTGGGCGCGGATTCGTGCGCGCTCTTCCAATTCAGTCGGCATCGGCGCGGCAGGCCGGAAAACTGGTGCCGCCTGCGGGGGCGCTACGGGCTGAGGTGCTGCGGCTGTAGCCTGGAGCGGTGCTTCGACGAACGTGCGGGGCGGCTCGGGCTGCGGCTGCGGTGCGGACGCCGTTCGCGCTCCCACGAACTCATTCAACATAGGCGCCAGAGACATGATCCGCTGTCGCTCGCGGACGAGCCGGGCAAAGCTGCGCTCGAGCACGAACATAGCGACGTCGTCGGAAAGCTTGCGCGTCTCCAGCGCGCCATCGGTGCGCGCCTTGAGAAAGAGATCGACGGCGATGCGCCGCCCCCGGTCGCCGCCTGCCGACGCCGACAGCGCACCATCGAGGCACGCCTCGTCGATGTCATAGCCTGCAATAATCTCAGCGAGATCCGCGAAGTGCCGCTCGAGGGCCTCCTGCGGAAGGCTCCGCGTCTCGGCGCCGACCCAGATTTCACGCGTCAACTCGCCGACATAGCCATCGACGAGGTCGCCGGCACCGCGGCCGCGCAACAGGGCGACGACGCCCGGGCCACGGCTGCGGTGATCGGCCGGAACGGTAACGCCAGCCGCAGGCGCCAGAGCGAGCAATGCCGCACCCGCCAGCCGCTCCATGGCTTCGAAGATGGACATTCGACCCCGCCTCCACAGATTCCCAACTTCAGGCAATTGCAGCGAAAAGGGATCGATTCGCAACGCCTTGACACCCGAAAGCCGTGGAGCACTACCCGTTCGCCGGCGGCCGTCACATAGTTGCACATACGGGAGCAGATCAGGCGCGGCTGAGCACGCCGCCGGTCAGTTCCGCCGGGGCGCCCGTAGTGCCGGGAAAGGTGATGGGCAGGCCATCGAGCGAGCGGACGGCCAGGTAGGCCCAGGCTTCAGCCTCGACGGCATCGCCGTTGAAACCGAGAGCCTCGATTGGCACCACAGCCCCTTGCACATAACCAGCGAGCATGGACATCAAAGTGCGATTGCGCCTACCGCCGCCAGCGACAATCCACATACGCGGCTCCTCGGGCAAGTGTTCGCGCGCCCGCGCGATAGCCGCGGCCGTAAACGCCGTCAGAGTTGCCGCGCCATCCTCTGTCGAAAGCGGTTCGACGAGCGTGCCGTCGAAGGCATTGCGGTCGAGTGACTTCGGGGCCGATAGCGCGAAGTAGTTGTGCCGAAAATATGCCGAGACGTAGTCCTCGTGCACCTTACCGCGTCCCGCAAGTGCGCCGTCTTCGTCGCGCGCCGCCCCAGTTCTCTTGAGAACCCAGTCATCGATCATGGCGTTGCCTGGACCGGTATCGAAGGCGATCAGCTCCAAATCGTACTTGTTGATGTACGTAATATTGGCGACGCCGCCGATGTTCACGAAGGCGATCGGACGCTCGGGCGCTTTCGCCGCCATCGCAAAATGATAGATCGGCGCAAGCGGCGCACCCTGACCGCCCGCAGCGCAATCTGCAGCACGCATGTCGTAAATCACATCGATCCCAGTTGCAGCGGCGAGCGCCGCGCCGTCGCCGATTTGGACGGTCAACATGCCACCGATCTGTATCGGTCTGAAAACGAGCGGCTGCTGCGCCATCGCCGACGATACCTCCGTCGACGGGGTTATGAGGCGGTCCTCCTCCCAACGATGCAGCACCGTCTGTCCGTGAAAGCCGATCACGTCGATGGCCGAGGGCTGCAGCATCCGGTCGCCGATGAAGCGCAGGACCGCCTTGGCGTGGAGCCGGGTCAGCTCCGCCTCGACCGCGGCGAGGTTTCCCGGCCGCTCGTCGCGCTGCTTTATACTTAGGGCATCACGGAGCGCGCCCCGAAGCTGCTCCCGGAAGGCCGGCTCGTAGTCCACGCCCCCGGCCGCCAGCCGCCGGACCTGGTTTTCGCCGTCGGTCTCGATGAGCGCGATATCGATGCCGTCCATGGACGTGCCGCTCATTAGCCCCAGCGCGCGCCTGATCTTGCCCATGGCGGCCTTCCTGTGCAATTTGCGGCCACCCTGCTGCCCCATGGCGGCAGGGATACGACCGAAAGCCTCATATCATGACGAAGCACACGTCCGACTTCCTCAATATCCTGGCAGAGCGCGGTTTTATCCACCAGTGCTCGGACTTCGAGGGGCTCGATGCCCTCGCCGCCAAGGGCGAGATCGTGTCTTACGTCGGCTATGACTGCACGGCGCCTTCGCTGCACATCGGTCACCTACTCTCTATCATGATGCTGCACTGGCTGCAGAAGAGCGGCGGCGGCAAGCCCATCACGCTCATGGGCGGCGGCACGACTCGGGTCGGCGATCCCTCCGGTCGCGACGAGACGCGGCGCATCCTCCCCATCGAGCAGATCGAGGCAAACAAGGAGAGCATCAAGGCCGTCTTCGCCAAGTTCCTTTCGTTCGGCGACGCGCGCCACGACGCGGTGATGGCTGACAATGCCGAGTGGCTCGCGCCGCTCAACTACATCGAGTTCCTGCGCGACGTCGGCCGCCACTTCTCTGTGAACCGGATGCTCTCGATGGACTCGGCGCGTATGCGCCTCGAGCGCGAGCAGGAGCTATCGTTCATCGAGTTCAACTACATGCTGCTGCAGTCCTACGACTATGTAGAGCTGGCGCGACGCTACAAATGCAACCTGCAGATGGGCGGCTCGGACCAATGGGGCAATATCGTCTCGGGGATCGACCTCGGCCGGCGCATGGGCACGCATCAGTTGTACGCGCTCACGTGTCCGCTGCTGACGACGGCTTCCGGTGCCAAGATGGGCAAGACCGCCGCCGGTGCCGTCTGGCTCAACGAGGATCAGCTCCCCGTCTACGACTACTGGCAGATGTGGCGGAATACCGAGGATGCCGACGTCGCGCGCTTCCTGAAGCTCTTCACGCTGTTGCCTATGAGCGAGATCGCCAAGCTCGCGGCTCTCGGAGGTGCCGAGATCAACGAAGCGAAGAAGACGCTCGCGACCGAGGCGACCGCGCTGCTGCATGGGCGCGAGAAAGCCGAGGCTGCGGCTGAAACGGCGCGGCGCACCTTCGAGCAGGGCGAAAGTGCCGAAGGTCTGCCGACCATCGAAGTGCCAGTTGCCGACATCGAGAACGAGCTCGGCATTCTCGCCGCGTTTGTTACGTCGGGCCTCGTGAAGTCGAACAGTGAAGCGCGCCGCCAGATTCAGGCGGGCGGTTTGCGGGTGAACGACGTGGCCGTCAGCGACGAGAAGGCGAAGCTGCGCTCAGGCGATGTTTCCACCGATGGCGTGATCAAGCTCAGCCTCGGCCGCAAAAAGCACGTGCTGCTGCGGCCGGTGTAGACGAGATCGCGCACGGTTGCTTCGCAAGCAACCGTGCGCGATCCAGTCCCCGCATCACGGTACGATCGGCATCAATAGGTTCTCCCGTGCGCGGCGGACCGCTGCGGGAATCTCGCTGCGCGTGACGCCAATGTCGTGCAGCATGCGATCGTCGAGGCTCATCAGCTCCCGCTCGGCCCGGCGCAGCGCGCGCCGGTAGAGGTAGGACGCCACAGCCTCCCACATATTGTTCGCAACGCGACGGGCAGCTGCCGGAGCTGCAGGAGCCGACGCGATCATGTTCTCGGCGATCTGAAGTTCTTGTGTGCTCATGGTCGTTACTCTCTTTGTGTTGGTTAAGGATGACGCCGTCTTAAGCGAGCGCATCCAAGGCCGCTGTTACGCGAGTGACAGCCGCGCCTTCGCATTGTGAAATTGCGCGACCGCCTAGTGTGATGATCGAGAAATTCGGAATCGGGACACTAGCGCCGCACTTCGAGAATGAGGTTGAACGGCGTCTCGAGCGCCTTGCGCACCGAGCCGAGCCCGGCGGCCTTCACGACCTCCTCGAGCTGGCGCGGTCCTGCCTGCGCGCCTAGAACGTGCGTGCCGTTCTCGGAAATGGCGTGCGCGCAGCACATGGTCGTCGAGCCGGCGTAGTAGAGGCGCCCGATCGGCCCGATGTTCTGCTCGACACGATCGCCGGCAAAAGGCTCGACGAGCATGAGTGTGCCGTCCTCCGCTAGAGCACTCGCCGCATAGCGCACGGCATCGACTGGCCGACCCATATCGTGCAGGCAGTCGAAGAAGCACACGAGGTCGTAATCTCGCTTGGCGTAAGTGTCGGCCTTGGCCACGCCGAAGCTGACGCGATTCTCGACGCCGGCCCCGTGCGCAACCTTCCGAGCAATGGCAATCGACTCCTCGTGCGTATCGAAGCCCCAGAAGCGGCTCTTGGGGAATGTCTTCGCCATGAGAACCGTCGAGTGGCCGTGGCCGCAGCCGATATCCGCCACGAGTGCGCCGCGCTCGAGCTTGTCGGTAACGCCGCTCAGTGCCGGCAGCCAATGCTCGATGAGGTTGGCGCTGTAGGCATTGCGGTAGAAGGCGGCGATACCACAGAACAGACGTTCGTCGTGCTCGCCCCAGCTCACGCCCTTGCCTGTCCTGAAGGCGCTGAGCGTCTTCGCCTCGTCGGCCCACATGGAGGCCACGATCTGCCAGGCGTACGGCAGGAACAGCGGGCTCAGCTCATCCGCCAGGACCACGGCCTGCTCGGCCGTCAGCTCGTAGGTCGCGGAGCTGGGATGGTAGTCCACGTAACCGCCTGCGACTTGCGCATTGAGCCATTCGCGAACGTACCGCTCGGCGCAGCCGCTCCGCCGTGCGACCTCGCGCGAGTTCAGCGGCCCGGCGCCGGCCATGCACTTGTAGAGGCCGAGCTTGTCGCCAATAGCTACCATGACCCCGCCGTAACCGGCTGAAATTTCTCCGATTAGACGCCCGACCAGGGCGTCGAGCTTCTGCTGATTTACCGTCATTGTTCTGCTCCGTATCAATCCCGGTGCGCCCTTGCGCCGAGTGCGCGGACAATGGCGATTGGCCTCGGAGCGCGGCAGTGCGAGACTGGCCACAGACGGTTCTTTTGTGCCAGGAGCCCCGCATGTCGCCCCGGACGCGACCGCTGCATGTGAGCCTCATCGCCATCCCCGACGCGGTCATCTCGACGCTCACGGGCATCTATGACGTGCTGGGCTCCTTCCGGATGCTCGGCCGCACGGACCCGTCGTTGCCGGAGAAACCTCCCTTCGCCGTCGACATCGTCGCCACTGAGCGCGGCAGCGTGTCTTTGGTCAGCGGCGTTCCCATCGAAGCGCGGCGCGCCATCGCCGACATCGAGACGACCGACATCATCATCGTGCCCTCCATCCTGCTCGGGCCGAACGGCTGGGAGTGCGGCCGCTATCCGGCGCTCGTCGATTGGGCGCGCAAGATGCACGCGAAAGGTGCGCTGCTCTGCTCGGCCTGCTCAGGTGTCTTCCTGCTCGCCGAAACGGGCCTCTTCGACGGCCAGGAGTCGACAGTTCATTGGGGCTATGCGAACGCGTTCGCTCGCGCCTATCCGCAGATACCCTTGAGCCCCGAACGGGTGCTGGTCGTTGCCGGCAAGCGTGAAGAGCTGATCACGTCGGGCGCCTCCATGACGTGGCATGACCTCGTGCTCTACCTCATAGCGCGGCACGTCGGCGCGACGGCGGCGCAGACGATCGCGCGCAGCTTCGCACTGCAATGGCATCACGACGGCCTCGCGCCCTATATCGTGTTCGAGGGCCGCAGGGATCATGGCGATGCCTCAATCACAGATGCGCAGGCGTGGCTCGCGCAGCACTTCGCCGTTGCTAGCCCCGTCGAGGAGATGGTGCGGCGCTCGGGTCTCGCCGAGCGCACGTTCAAGCGGCGTTTCACGGAGGCGACTGGCTTTTCGCCGATCGACTATGTCCAGCGCCTGAGGATCGAGGACGCGAAGCGGCGCCTCGAGCGCACGGATGCATCGGCCGATGAGATCAGCTGGAAGGTCGGCTATGAGGATGCGGCATTCTTCCGGCGGCTCTTCAAGCGCGTGACGGGCATGACACCCGGCGCCTACCGTCGGCGTTTCCAGGTACCGACTTTCGCGAGCTCGGGTGAGCGGCGTCGCTGAACGGCACGTTCGCTTAGCCCATTAGTTCCGCTGAGGCGCGCCGGTGCGCGGGTCCGTCGTCGCTGCCCAGCCATTTGTAACTTCAGGCGTGACTTTTTTTGTTCGCGTCCGCGATTTTGGTGCGGCCTTTGTAGTATCAGCCTCCGGCGCGGCTTGAGCCGGCGATCCGGCCGGCGTCTCGGCGGGGCCAGTAGTCGGTGGACTTGCCAACGTCTGCGGCTGCGGCGAACGCTTGGTCTGCGTGGGGAGACGCCCCGGCGTGACCGTCGGATTGCTTGGCGCCATCTGGAAGATTTCGCGCAGGAAGCCCGGCGTCATCAGCGACAGCGGATTGGGAACGAACTGCGGACTGCTCATCGGCCCCTGGATGGCGAACGTCATCGCGACAATGCCTTCGCGCCGCGGACCAGTCAGCACCTCGCCGAAGAGTGGTACACCCGAAAGAGCGCGATTGATCCCCGAAAGCGGCGTGTAGGTGCCGCCGAGATGCACCTGCTCGCTGCGATAGTCGAGCTTGCCGCGCAATGTGGCACCGAGAATAGGCCCGACGACCTCCATCTCCTCGATCACGAGCTGACCATTGCCGGTCGCGAAAGAGGCGCGAAGGCGATCGAACTCGATCTGCTCACGCGTCACCTGTTGCCCGCGCGATCCCTGTTTGATCGCCGGCTGACCGCTGTCGCTGTAGGCGGACGCCATGTCGCTCACAACGGGATCGCCCATAATGAAGAAGCTGCGCACGCGCATCGTGCCACGGCGCTCCGCTGCGCCGGCACCATCGAGATTGACCTCGAGCCGGCCCTCGCCGCCACGCATGCTGCGGTAGATGCCGATGAGCTTCAGTGCCTCGCCCGTATCCTCGGAATCAACGGTAAAGACACGCGGCGCACCGGCGGCCGGCTTCAGCGACGCACGGAGCATCCGCCCATTTTCATGACGGCCGCTGAAGTCGATCTCACGCACCTGGCCGCCGCGAGAGACGAGCTTCAGTTGCACGCCCCGCAAGCGCGGATCGGAGTTGGTGCGCACATATACATCCGGCACGCCTGTCACCGTATCGACTTTAGCTTCGAGATCGAGACCGACGGATTGGTGCTGACCATTGCTCTCATGGCGCGCGCCCGAATTGACGCTCAGGAAGCCGCCGAAGACGTTGCGCGCATCGAAACGCGGACCGTTGGCCTTGATCTCCCATATGCGGTCCGGCCGCAGGATACCGCGGACGGTCAAACTGCTCACGGTGTTGAGGGAGAAGTCAGAGAAGAAGTACTCGACCGGGCGGTTGTCGGCGCCGAGCGCAACCCACCCGCTGACGCCGATGGTATCGCCGTCGAGCCGGAAGTTCTGCAGCACGAGATGGCCCTCGCGCCGCTTGCCGATATCGAACCTGAGCTCCGCGCGCTGCCCTGCGGGCTTGGACCACGCGAGATCGGTCAGTTGTATCTCGGCTGCGGTCAGATCGGCAGTCACGCGGGCGAACTGACCATCGTCATCACCGGGCCGCACGGTCAGGTCGACATCCACGTCGCCGTTGACGAGATCGCCCATTAGCAAGCCGAGCTGGGCGCGTTCGCTGTTGCCAAGCTTGGCGCGCAGACGAAGACCTTGCGCATCAGCCGGCGCACCCGCGGCAAATGCGTAGCGCCAGCCAAGCTTGGCAAGCACGCCGTCGAGCAGGGCTTCACCAACGACATCGACGCCATTGTCGCGGGCTTCCGCCTTCAGCGACGCGCCCGTGACATTGTAGCGCCCCATTACCCTTCGTGCTTGCCCCTCGACGATGCTCGCCTTGCCTTCGACGATCTGCACGTCCTGCATGGACAGATCCGGGTACATTGGGAACACGGCACTGAAGCGCGCGTCGAGCTTGCCGTCGAAGCCCGTACTTTCGAGCCAGCCACTGCTCACCAACTCGTGCGGCGGGCGGCTGAAAATATCCGCGAGCGCGCTCGCCGATCCTGCGAGGCGTACATCAACGCGCGCCCTCGGACGTAGGTCATCGGAGCCTGTCACGGTGAGGCCGCTATCCTGGACCTGGAGATACTGCGTCGGCGACGATCTGATGATGCCAGTGGGAATCTTGAGGGATACGGTCGTGCCCTCGACCGTCAGCCGCGCCTCTCGCGCCTCGAGCAGCGGCATACCCTTGAGGTATTCGAGGCTGACTTGCTCGCCGTCCAGCGTCAACGACACCGCGCGCTCCCGGAAGGCCGACGGATCACGCGGATCGATGCGATCGCGGCGTTCGTTCGTCATGCTGAAGGCGCCGCCGCTGAGCCGGCCGGTCACGATGTGGTTCGCAACCCAATTGCGGGTCTGAGGCGCCAGCGCCTGCGGCCACATGGCCTTGAGCGCATCGAGCGACATCGGACCGATGCGTCCGTCGAGGCGCGCGATACGGTCGCTGCCCGACGCTGCGACCGTCCCGACCATGGCTACCTTGGCTTCTCCGGCCGCCATGTGAAACTCGGAAACCTCGACGTGACCACTTGCCGGGAATGCGGTACCGCGCACGGCCAACGAGGAGAGCGGCAGCGGCGGCGCACCGAGATCCTCGGCCGTCAACATTCCGTCGACGCCCTGCGCCTCGAAGCGCCAGCCGGCGGCCCCGTCGCTGCTGGCAGCAGGCGCGACCTCACCCTTGATGGTTGCGTGGCTCCCGCGCCAGCGCAGCGTTGAAGGCGCGATCACGAGCCGGCGCTCCCCGCCGATATAGCTCGCCTTGATCTCGCCGCCCGCGAGTTCGAGTGGCACTTTGCCGAGCCACGGCAAGTGCACGCGCCCGCTGCCGAGGGAGACTTCGAACGTGCCGCTGATCACATCACCCTGGCGCGAGAGCTCGATCGACCCGCGCCCGACGAGCGGCATTTCGAGGCCCTCGAAAAGCTCGAATCCTGCATGTCCGAGTGAGAGGGTTCGCGGCACCAACTCCTCGACTTCGACGTTGAGCGTCAGGCGATCGCGGCGCTCGGAGTCCTCCATGCGGAAGCGATACTTGAACGGGTCGCCCGTACCCGCCAGCGTCCCTGCACCCGATATGACGCTACGCTGCGAATTGTGACGGAGCGTGAGCTCGAGGCTCGGAACCTGGAGCAGTGCCTGCTGCCCGTCGTCCGAGACGATGAGAGAGGCATCCTTGAGACCTAGCGTCTCCAAATAGGACGCGGCACCCTTGCGGCGGCGCATCTCGGCTGCGATCTCGGCCACCTGGCGGACCGCGTCAATGCGGTCGCGCATGATCGTGACGGTCTTGGCAACCTCGGTTGCCTGCGGCGGCGCCGTGCTGGACACGCTCTTACTCGCGCTCTCGGGCGCGCTCGGCATCGTGAGCGTGCGGCCCTGCAGGTCGTGACCATAGCCGAGCATGTAGGACGGCCGATCGGACGAGAACAACACCACGCGCGGCGCCAGGAGGTCGATGCGTGATGGCGCGATGCGACCCGTGCGCAGTGCGCGCAGACTGAGCTGGACGGAGGCGCGCGAGGCGAGCGCCACCACGCTGCCCGTATCCTCGGTCACACGCACGCTGGTCAGTCGAAGCTCCACACCGCCCTGAGGCGAGAGCTGGATGATGGCGTCCTCGATCTGGAACTGGACGCCCGGCATATCTTCGTTGAGCACGCGCTGCATGGGCTCGACGAGGAACGAAACTGAAATCGGACTGCTCAGCAGGCGCAGATACAGAAGCCCTACAGCAAGCACCGCGAGCGGCACCACAATCGCGACGATCCCAAAAACGCCACGCGCGCAAAGCCCGAGGACTCTCGGTGCCCCTCGCCCGCGGCGCACGCCCGGCTTTGCCTCGGTGCGAATCACTCCGGCCGGCGCAGCAGGCAGCACTGCCGAACCGGGCTTGCCATCGGTACCACCGCTCGCTTGGCCGAGATGGCCATGCATCGCCGACTTCCCCTAGCCGATTAGGTCCTGGCCGATTGGCCTTAACCCGTTGACGGGCCAAGAATCCCTCAACACCCGAGCCGCTGTCCACTCGTGACGAGGCAATCGGCGGGCACTCGGCTCAGGATCCAGCACTTCGGTTTACCCCCCAGGGCGTCTCATTGAGATGTGCCCTAGCAATGCGTCTTTATTGCGTCGTGCCAGATGCTTGACAGCAACTGAGCGGCGCCGCGCAACCCGCAGCAGCTATCCTTGGCATGCTCAGCATGATTCGGTACCAGATGCCTTAACGGGCGAGCGAGCGCGTCCCGTTTGACTTGACGGACCATCAGTGCAGGAAAACGACCGAAGGAAGGCATATCCCCGATGACCACAGCCCCGATCGAGAAAGGCGCCAAGGTGCCGGCCTTCAAGCTCCCGACGGATGACGGCGGCAACGTCAGCTCCAAGGATCTCGTTGGACGGCTGACGGTCATCTACTTCTACCCGAAGGACGATACGCCAGGCTGCACGACCGAGGCCAAGGACTTCACGCGCCTCGCGCCCGATTTCAAGCGCGCAGGTGTCGCCGTCGTCGGCATCTCGCCCGACAGCGTGAAGAAGCATCAGAAGTTTCGCGAGAAGCATGACCTCGACATCCGCCTTGCCGCCGACGAGGATCACGCCGTCGCCGAGAAGTTCGGCGTCTGGATCGAGAAATCCTTGTACGGGCGGAAGTACATGGGCGTCGACCGCTCGACCTTCCTGATCGATGCCAAGGGACACGTCGCGGAGGTCTGGCACAAGGTCAAGGTGCCAGGGCACGCTGAAGAAGTGCTCGCGGCGGCAAGAACGCTCGCAAAGGGCTGAGCCTAGATCGAATCGGCGCTTCGATCCTCACGCGCTGGATGCTGGCGAGATTGTGGCGAATTAGCCTGTCTCAGCAGGAACTTATTTGCGCGCGCGGCGTTGTTGAAATGTCTCGGACGTACCAAATAGCGCGTATCCGAACGCACTCCGCGATCGGGCCAGCGACCACGCTCAGATGCGTGACACTGGTTGTGAAAAAGGACACTGATCCATGCGACGCCTCACCCTTGCCCTTGCTGCAGCCACTGCAATTGCGGTCGCCGCCCCGGCGTTCGCACAACAGCCCGCGCCTTCGACCGCTCCGGCTGCCCCGACTGCTGAGGTTCAGATTCCGCGCGGCGTCTTCTTCCGCGGCCAGACGGAAGGACAGATTCTCTCGAGCGACAATCTCATCGGCGCCAAGATCTATGGCCCCGACGATAAGATCATCGCCGACATCGAGGAGCTCATCCTGACTTCCGACCTGCGTGTCGAGGGCGTCGTCATCGGCACGGGCGGCTTTCTCGGCGCCGGTGAAAAGCGCCTCGGCCTGCGTTTCTCATCGCTCCGCTTCGGGCCGGACGGCAAAGTCACCGTACCCGAGCTGACCAAGGAGGTGATCGCGGCCCTTCCCGCCTACGAGCGCCGCAAGCCGGCAAAGACGCTGCTCGAGCGTGCGACCGAAAAGGCGCGCGAAATCACCGATCGCAGCATGGAAACGGCGAAGCCGACAATCGATCAGGCTTCAGAGACGGCCAAGGAAGCCTACGAGAAGGCTAAGGAAGCCACGAAGGAAGCTTACGACAAAGCCAAGGAAGCTGTTCAGCAGCCGAAGCAGTAGTGTTCGAGGAATGCTGAATTTCGCGGGCGTCGGCGACAGTCGGCGCCCGCGGTGTTTTCGGCACTAGGTGGTCGTGCCTTCGGCACGAGCGGGTCAGGCGCGCGCGCCCTCCATGATCGCCGCGACACCCATGCCACCGGCGGTGCAGATCGAGATCAGGCCGCGACCGCCGTTCTCGCCGATGAGCTTTGCCAGCAGCGCAGCAATGCGCCCCCCCGTCGCCGCGAACGGATGACCAACGGCGAGCGACGAGCCCTTGACGTTCATCTTCGCGCGATCGATCGACCCGAGCGGCGCATCCTTGCCGAGCCGCGCCTTGCAATAAGCCGGATCCTCCCAGGCCTTCAATGTCGCGAGCACCTGCGCCGCGAACGCCTCGTGGATCTCATAGAAATCGAAGTTCTGGAGCGTGAGGCCCGTTCGATCCAGAAGGCGCGATACCGCAACCGTTGGCGCCATCAGCAAACCTTCGCCGGCGACGAAGTCGACCGCCGCCGTTTGCGCCGCCGTGAAATACGCCAGCACCGGCAGGCCGCGCGCACGCGCCCAGTCCTCCGACCCGAGCAGGACCGCGGAAGCGCCATCCGTGAGCGGCGTCGAGTTGCCGGCCGTGAGCGTGCCCCGCTCGGATTTATCGAAGGCTGGCTTTAGTGACGCCAAGCGCTCGACGCTGATGTCGGGGCGCAGGTTGTTGTCACGGAAGACGCCTGCATACGGCACGATGAGATCGTCGAAATAGCCTGTGCGATAGGCCTCCGCCGCCTTGATGTGGCTCTCGTAGGCGAGCTGGTCCTGATCCTGGCGCGAAATCTTCCAGTGCTGCGCCATCAGCTCGGTGTGCTGCCCCATGGAGAGCCCGGTCCGCGGCTCGGCGACGGAGGGTGGCAACGGCGCCAGCTCTCGCGGCGAAAAGCCTTTGAACGCCGAAAGCTTCTCGCCGAACGATCGCCCCTGCTGGACGGCTACCAGCCGCTTCGCGAGTGGCTTCGAGACGACGATCGGTGCATCCGAGGTCGTATCTGAACCGCAGGCTATCCCCGACTCGATTTCACCGATCGCGATCTTGGCGGCGATGCCCATGGCCGCCTGAAGGCCGGTTCCGCAGGCCTGGATCAGCGTCGTGCCCGGTGATGTTGGCGCGAGCTTGGTGCCGAGGACGGCCTCGCGAGCGAGGTTCCAGTCTCGCGAATGACTGACTACGGCGCCGCCGACCACCTCATCGATGTGCACGCCGGCAAGTCCGAAGCGGTCGACAAGACCACTCAATGCAGCCGTCAGCATGTCGAGATTGCCGAGATCAGCATAGAGCGTATTGGAGCGGCAGAAGGGGATGCGTGTGCCGCCAATTACGGCGACCTTCCTCGTGGATTGTTGCATGGCCCTAGTGTCCCGATTCCGAAGTTCGCTTAACCTCGCTGCTGGCGTCCCAAGCGAACCTCGGAATCAAAAGGGACACTAGAATCATAGATCAACTAGTGTGATTCAGATCGAGAAATTCGCTCTAAACAGTGCCGCGAGGTCGGCGAATTTCTCGATCATCACACTAGTGTTTCGCTCCACTTGTGCTGCCGTGCTTCTGCCGCTGATGTAACTGGAATCGCTCACGAGCGCCACGATGGCAGCTTGGCCTGTACGCTGGCTGGCCCGGCGGAGGTTCCAGCCCGCTAAATGGGCACCGATGCCTTAGCGTGACTCGTTTGCATCAGCTCGACGGCAAGCGACTAGCGATCAGCCATCAGCCCTTCCAATTTTTATCCAACTGCCGCAATAAGAATGTGTGGCGAGATTGAGGCAAGCCTTTGAGAAGGCTTGCAGTAGGTAGGATTTCGCCATCATCATACGGAAGTGGTTCGAGGAAGAAAGACGAGGATCCGGCCACGATCTTCGTCAGCTTGAGTTTTGCGTTCATAACCAAAAGATGCGGGCACCGAGATGATCGTTGAGATGCGGGAAGGTGATGCCGAGGGATCCCTCGCTCACACGGGGAAGTATGTGCGCGGCTTTGCGGTCGCGCTGATTTTAGCGGCGCCGCTGACGCCAGCGAGCGCGTCGGAAGGCAGCGGCTGGGTTAATAACGTCTGGTCCAATGGAACATATGCCAGCGCCTACACGCAGCCTCCAGCGTTCGATCAGTCTTTCGCACGCCAGTGGGAAGCAAACCCACCGAAGGGCTTTCCGACGCTGTCGCCTGAGAACATCGCCGCATTGAAAGGCGCCATCGATCGCTACAGCGACATCGTCGCGAAGGGCGGATGGCAGCCAATTCCCGAAGCGCAACTCGCGCCCGGCGCCAGCGGCTCCGCCGTGGCGCTCCTTCGCCAGCGCCTGTCAATGTCCGGCGATCTGCGCGACGCCGATGACTACGGCACGCCCTTCTTCGATGGCTCGGTGGAGCGCGCGGTACGCCGCTTCCAGGCCTCGAATGGCCTGACTCCAACCGGCATCGTCGACAAGCGCACGATCGCCGCCTTGAACGTCTCGGCGGCGGCACGACTGCGCCAGCTCAAGACGAACCTGAGCCGGCTGACCGAGATGACGCGCGGCTTGCCCAAGCGTTATGTCGTCGTCAACATCCCCGCCGCCCAGATCGAGGCCGTCGAGGACGACAAGGTCGTGTCTCGTCATGCGGGCGTTGTCGGCAAGACCGATCGCCAGACGCCGATCCTGCGCTCGCACATCCACGAGCTGAACTTCAATCCTGTCTGGACGATGCCGCCGACGGTGATCCAGAAGGATCTCATACCGAACGGTCGCGCGATGTCTCAGAAGGGACAGGACGTGCTCGCAAAGTTCGGGATCGATGCTTACGGAGGCGAGGGGAAGAAGCTCGACAGCACGAAGATCAACTGGAGCAGCCCCGCGACCCAGAACCTGACCTTCCGCCAGAAGCCCGGCCCGGAGAACCCGCTCGGCTTCGTGAAAATCAACTTCCACAACAGCCACTCGGTCTACATGCACGACACACCTTCGGATCGCATGTTCGGCCGCAATTTCCGCGCCGCAAGCTCAGGCTGCGTACGCGTCCAGGGCATCGATCAGCTCGCGGGCTGGCTCATGCAGGACCAGGGCTGGGACAAGGAGCGCGTGCTCGCCATGAAGAAGTCCGGCGAGCGTCTGGACGTGCGCCTGAAGAAGCCTATGCCGCTCTATTTCGTCTACATGACCGCATGGGCGACCGAGGACGGCGTGATCCAGTTTCGCCGCGACCTCTACCAGCGTGACGGCGTCGGCGAGACGGCCTCGGCTTATTGAGCAGCACGTCGCTAGCAAGAGAATGAAGCGGGCGCCCTCAGCGGCGCCCGCATCTTTTTTGGATTCACTCCGGAGCCGGGATGAACTCCTCGGCATCACCCGGCACCGTACCGAAGCGCTTCGCTTTCCAATCCGCCTTGGCGGCATTGATGCGGTCTTGCGACGAGGACACGAAGTTCCACCAGATATGCCTCGGGCCATCCATGGGCTCACCGCCCAAGAGCATGAGCCGTGCGTTGCTCAAGGCGAGGATCGAGATCCGGTCGCCGGGCCGGAAGATCAGCAGCCGGCCAGCCTCGAAGCGGTCGCCGGCAATATCGATCTCGCCCGCGACAATGTAGACCGCGCGCTCGTCATAGGCTGGGTCGAGCGGCAGCACGGCGCCAGGCGCCAGCACCGCCTCCGCATAGAAGCTCGGATGCGGGAACTCGACGGGCGAACGCTGGCCGTATAGCTCGCCCATCACGAGCCGCACGCGCTTGCCCTCGCCCGTGATGCGCGGCAGCTCCTCGGCGCCGTGGTGAGCGAAGGTCGGCGCCCCCTCCTCGTGCGACTTGGGCAACGCCGCCCAAGCCTGGATGCCGTAGAGCTCATGCTGGTGCGACCGCACTTCCGCCGCTGTCCGCTCGGAGTGGACAATGCCCGAGCCGGCCGACATGAGGTTCAGCTCGCCGGGCTTGATCGGCAGCGACGTGCCGAGACTGTCGCGGTGCCAGATTTCGCCCTGAAAGAGATACGTCACGGTCGCGAGCCCGATGTGGGGATGGGGGCGCACGTCCATGCCCGTGCCGAGTAGGAACTCGGCCGGTCCCATCTGGTCGAAGAAGATGAACGGGCCGACCATCTGCTTCTTCGCCGAAGGCAGCGCGCGGCGCACTTCGAAGCCGCCGATGTCGCGAGCCCGCGGGACGATCACGTGCTCGATCGCGTCACAGGAAAAGGCATCGCCGGGAATGGGATCGTGATGGGGCAGTTCGCTCATATCAGCCTCCTCTGGGCGGCCTCAGGGGTGCATTATGGGGCACGCTTCTGTTGCATAAGCATAGGCGCCATCCACATGTTCGCAAACCATTGAAAACCGATGGCGCCACACCAGTTTGACGAACGATCGGGGCATTCCTAACATGTTGAATCGTCATGGGGCCCGCAAGCCAGCGCCCCCGGAGGTGAGCATTGGACCAACCCTCGAAGGAACGCGCGACCGGACTCATCCAGCTCAACGAGCGCACGCGCGAAATCTTCCGCCACATCGTGGAGTCCTATCTGGCGACGGGTGAGCCCGTCGGCTCGCGTAATCTCTCGCGCCATCTGCCGATGACGCTCTCGCCGGCCTCCGTGCGCAACGTGATGTCCGACCTGGAACACCTCGGGCTCATCTACGCCCCGCATACGTCCGCCGGCCGCCTGCCAACGCAGACGGGTCTCCGCCTCTTCGTCGACGGCCTGCTCGAGGTCGGCAACCTCACGGATGACGAACGCCGCCAGATCGAGGCCCAGGTCAGGGTCAAGCGGGAGCGATCGGTCGATCAGGTGCTCGCCGAGGCCGGCGACATGATCTCCGGCCTCTCGCACTGCGCCGGTCTGGTCATCAGCGAGAAGCGCGACGGCCATCTCAAGCACATCGAGTTCGTGCCGCTGGAGCCGGGCAAGGCCCTCGTCGTCCTCGTCGGCGAGGATCAGTCGGTCGAGAACCGCGTCATCAACATTCCTCGCGGCCTGCCACCGTCCGCACTCGTCGAGGCCACGAACTACCTGAACGCCCATATCCGCGGCCTCAATCTCGTCGAGGCCAGATCGACCATCGAGAGACAGCTCACCACCGCCAAGGCCGAGCTCGATGCGCTGACGAAGAAGGTCATCGAGGCCGGCCTCGCCACCTGGTCCGGCGCGGGCGACGAGCGCAAGAGCCTCATCGTGCGCGGACAGGGCAATCTCCTCAAGGATCTGACCGCCATCGAGGATCTGGAGCGCATTCGGCAGCTCTTCGACGATCTCGAAGCCAAGCGCGAGCTCGTCCAGCTGCTCGGCCTCGCCGAGAAAGGTGACGGCGTGCACATCTTCATCGGCTCGGAAAATCAGCTCTTTTCGCTCTCGGGCTCATCGCTAATCGTCTCGCCCTTCCGCGATTCCTCGCGCAAGATCGTCGGTGTGCTGGGTGTCATCGGCCCGACGCGCCTGAATTATGCCCGCATCATACCGATGGTCGATTACACTGCACGCCTGATCAGCCGCACTTTGACTTGATTTTGTCACCCCGGGTCATGATATGCGAGGGTCGGGCGCGACAGCCTGCCGGAGGCTCGGACCCGGCGGCCCCTGGGTATTTTGTCGCGCGACGCGGACGAGCACGAGGACACATGAGCAACCAGACCCACGACCCCCAGGCGCCGGGGAATGGCGCAGGGGCGCCTGAGCCTGAGTCGAACGGCCCCGGCACCACCACCGCCCATCGCGATGCAGCCGCGGCCGAATACCGGCAGCAGGCGGGCGAGACTGCCGGCCCTCAGGAGCAGGCCCCGGATACGGCACAGGTTCAGGCCCTGCAGACTGAGAACCGCGATCTGAAGGATCAGGTTCTGCGCGCCTATGCCGAGATGGACAACATCCGCAAGCGCGCCGAGCGCGAGCGCCTGGATACGCAGAAGTATGCCGTGTCGAAGTTTGCACGCGATATGCTCTCGGTCGCTGACAACCTCGAGCGGGCGCTCGCGGCAGTCCCGACCGATACGTCCGATCCGGTCCTCAAGGGCCTGCTCGATGGCTTGACGGTAACCGAGCGCGGCCTCGCCGGCGTGCTCGAGCGCTACGGCATCAAGCGCATTGCCGCAGAAGGCACGCCCTTCGACCCGCATCAGCATCAGGCGGTGATGGAGCACCAGGATCCGAGCGTGCCGAACGGCACTGTCGTCCGTGTTTTCGAAGCCGGCTACACGCTCGAGGATCGCGTTCTGCGCCCCGCATCGGTCGTGGTCGCCAAGGGCGGCCCGAAGGCCGAAAAGGCTACTTCTCCGCAAGGTGCAGAGGCAACAGGCGGAGGCGCGACCACGCCCGAAGCCGGTAACGATAATGGGGCCAATGGCGATGCTTCCGAGACCTCTTCCGGGCCATAAGCCTCATGCAATCTCGCAGTGCAAAATTGTCACAAGGGTGTGGGTTACGGGCGTTGCAGGCCCTATGACGCACTCCTATATACCGGTGAGCCAAATCACCAACTCCAGGGAACCGGAGCCGTCGACCCCCAAAGGGTCTAAAGCACAATCGGGTGCCTTAGCGGACCCGTCCGGTTTGCCGCAACGAAGGGATTGAGAATAAAATGGCAAAAGTCATCGGGATCGATCTCGGGACGACCAACTCCTGCGTCGCTGTCATGGAAGGCAGCACGCCCAAAGTCATCGCCAACGCCGAGGGCGTGAACACCACCCCCTCCATTGTTGCCTTCACCGACGACGGCGAGCGCCTCGTCGGTCTGCCGGCCAAGCGCCAGGCGGTGACGAACCCATCGAACACTCTTTTCGCGATCAAGCGCCTCATCGGCCGCCGCTTCTCCGACCCCATGGTCGAGAAGGACAAGCACCTCGTGCCCTACAAGATCACGAGCGGCGCCAACGGCGACGCCTGGGTCGAGGCGAACGGCAAGCAGTACTCTCCTTCGCAGGTCTCCGCCTTCATTCTCCAGAAGATGAAGGAGACGGCTGAGGCTTATCTCGGCCAGCCGGTCACGCAGGCCGTCATCACCGTTCCCGCGTACTTCAATGACGCCCAGCGCCAGGCAACCAAGGACGCCGGCAAGATCGCCGGTCTCGAAGTGCTGCGCATCATCAACGAGCCGACGGCAGCAGCCCTCGCCTACGGCCTCGACAAGAAGAAGGACGCCAAGACGATCGCGGTCTACGACCTCGGCGGCGGCACGTTCGACGTATCGGTCCTCGAGATCGGTGACGGCGTGTTCGAAGTGAAGTCGACGAACGGCGACACGTTCCTCGGCGGCGAAGACTTCGACATGCGCCTCGTCGAGTACCTCGCGTCGGAGTTCAAGAAAGAGAACCAGATCGATCTGAAGAACGACAAACTCGCGCTGCAGCGTCTCAAGGAGGCTGCTGAGAAGGCGAAGATCGAGCTGTCGAGCGCCCAGCAGACCGAGATCAACCTGCCGTTCATCTCCATGAGCCCGCAGACGCAGTCGCCGCTGCATCTGACGATGAAGCTCACCCGCGCGAAGCTCGAGAGCCTGGTCGAGGATCTCATCCTGAAAACGCTGCCGCCCTGCGAGCAGGCGATCAAGGATGCCGGCCTCAAGGCTGCCGAGATCGACGAGGTCGTGCTCGTCGGCGGCATGACACGCATGCCGCGCGTGCAGGCCGAGGTGAAGAAGCTGTTCGGCAAGGAGCCGCACAAGGGCGTCAACCCGGACGAGGTCGTCGCCATCGGCGCCGCGATCCAGGCGGGCGTGCTCAAGGGTGACGTCAAGGACGTCCTGCTCCTCGACGTGACGCCGCTCTCGCTCGGCATCGAGACGCTCGGCGGTGTGTTCACGCGCCTGATCGACCGCAACACGACCATCCCGACGAAGAAGTCGCAGACCTTCTCGACGGCCGAGGATGGCCAGCGCGCGGTGACGATCAACGTCTACCAGGGCGAGCGCGAGATGGCCGCCGACAACAAGATGCTCGGCCGCTTCGATCTCGACGGCATTCCGCCGGCCCCGCGTGGCGTGCCGCAGATCGAGGTCACGTTCGACATCGACGCGAACGGCATCGTCCATGTCTCGGCCAAGGACAAGAAGACCAACAAGGAGCAGTCGATCCGCATCCAGGCCTCGGGCGGTCTCTCGGACGACGAGATCAAGCGCATGGCCGAGGAGGCCGAGCGCTTCAAGGACGAGGACGTCAAGCGGCGTGATCTCGTCGAAGCGCGCAACCAGGCCGACCAGCTCACGGCTCAGATCGAGAAGGATCTCGCCGAGCACGCGAGCAAGGTCGGTGCGGCCGACAAGACCGCGATCGAGGGCGCACTCACCGCGCTCAAGGATGCCATGAAGAGCGATGACGTCGAGCAGATCCGCTCGGCGACCCAGGCGCTCATGCAGGCATCCATGAAGCTCGGCGAGGCGATCTACGCCGCCGACAAGGGTGCGGCCGAGGCTGCTGGCGGCGAAGGTGGGCCGTCGGCGGATGGCGGCAGCCGCTCCGGCAGCGACAACGTGGTCGACGCCGACTTCGAAGAGGTCAAGGACGACAAGAAGAAGTCCGGCTGACCTCGGAGCTTCGCAATGCATACCCCTGACCGCCCCGTCGCCGCCGAGAAATCCACCGGGATCGTCTCGGAAGCGGCGCCGGACGGCCGGTCAGGGTTCATTTCATGCCTGGAGTGACGCACAATGCCCCACGGGGCCCCAATGGGGGCCTGACCCGGTGGGCGGGGATCGGATCACGTTCTCATGGCTAAACGCGACTACTACGACGTGCTCGGGATCAAGCGCGGCGCCAGCGACGCGGACATCAAGTCCGCCTTCCGCAAGCTCGCCAAGGAGCACCATCCGGACCGCAATCCCGACGACAAGAGCGCCGAGCAGAAGTTCAAGGAGATCAACGAGGCCTACGAGGTCCTGAAGGACGAGCAGAAGCGCGCGGCCTACGACCAGTTCGGCCACGCCGCCTTCGAGGGCGGGCGTGGTCCTGGCGGCCCCGGCGGCTTCGGCCCGGACTTCTCCTCGTCGATGTCCGACATCTTCGACGATCTCTTCGGCGAGTTCATGGGCGGACGGCGCGGTGGCCCTCGCCAGCGCACGGGGCGCGAACGCGGCGCCGACCTCCGTTACAACATGGAGATCACGCTCGCCGAGGCCTTCACCGGCAAGCAGGCGCAGATCCGTGTGCCGACGAGCGTCACGTGCGAGACGTGCTCGGGCTCGGGTGCGCGCGCGGGCTCGCGTCCGACGACGTGCGCGACCTGCGGTGGCCAAGGCAAGGTGCGCGCGAGCCAGGGCTTCTTCACCATCGAGCGCACGTGCCCGTCCTGCCAGGGTCGCGGCGAGACGATCGACGATCCCTGCCCCGACTGTCATGGCCAGGGCCGCGTGACCAAGGAGCGCACGCTCGCGGTGTCCATCCCGCCGGGCGTCGAGGACGGCACGCGCATTCGCTTAGCGGGCGAGGGCGAGGCCGGCTCGCGTGGCGGGCCGACCGGCGATCTCTATATTTTCCTCTCGGTCAAGCCGCACGAATTCTTCCAGCGCGACGGCGCCGACATCTTCTGCCGCGTGCCGATCTCCATGACGACGGCGGCGCTCGGCGGCAACGTCGATGTGCCGACGGTGGAGGGCAATCGCGTGCGGATGCCGGTTCCGTCCGGCACCGAGAACGGCAAGCAGTTCCGCCTCAAGGGCAAGGGCATGCCGGTTCTGCGCTCGAAGGTGCAGGGCGACATGTACATCCAGGTCGAGGTCGAGACGCCGAAGAACCTCTCGCGCAAGCAGCGTGAGCTGCTCGAGGAGTTCGAGCGCGAGTCGAACAAGGAAACGAACCCCGCGTCGTCAGGCTTTTTTGCGCGGGTGAAGGAGTTCTTTGATCCGGGTAAGGGTGGGTGAGGGGCGGGCTCCCCTCCCTACACATCCGGACGGTGGACTTCAGCTCCATGGTTGTCTCGCAACCGCGCTATCCTGCGGTTGGCGGCCGCGCTCCACGCAGCGCCAAAATTGATCTCATGACTACTGTGCAGATGTAGAATCCGGCCGCATGCTATGCTGTGGTAGTATCTTGAATCTGAAAGCATCAGTGGCTGAGTGGGGGAGATTTTCGAAGGGGGGATACATTGCAGTATGCGTTCATTGATGCCCTGCGAGGCTGGGCGATAGTCGCTGTTGTTATAACCCACACACAATTGCAGTTTCCCTATCTCGAGCAACCGATCTTGAACTTTGCCCGAGATGGGCAGCACGGCGTTCAGCTCTTCTTTGTGGTGAGCGCGGTAACGCTCATGCTCTCTTGGCATTCACGCCAAGACGGAGCCGTTCCATTCTTCATTCGGCGTCTTTTCCGCATCGTGCCGATGTTCTGGCTTGCGATGGTGTTCTTCCTATTGCTCGACGGACTAGAGCCACGGTTTTTCGCGCCTGCTGGCATATCCTGGTGGCACATCGCGCTTACCGCGACCTTCTTTCACGGATGGCATCCCGAGACCATCTCCAGCGTTGTACCTGGGGGTTGGTCGATCGCAGCCGAAATGACGTTCTACGTTCTGTTTCCGGCGTTGGTTCTAGTTTGTACATCGCTGAGGAGGACGGCCATTGTTTTTGTCATCTCGCTTGCCGTGCTTGCGATCGGACATCAGATCGCCGCGACGATCTACACCATGCGGGAGCCAGCTCAACCGCAGAAGCTCTTGGATTGGTTTCAATACCTAGCGTTCTGGAGCCAACTCCCCATCTTTATTATCGGCATAGGCGCATACTTCGCGATGGACCAAGTAAAGGGCTCACCACGATGGGCACTTATGCTGCTGAGCGCTGGCGTCGTCGTGATCATTGGCGCCTTGCTAACTCCGGCCGGATCAATCGTCTATCTGCTACTGCCACGCCATGTCGTTTTTGGACTCGGCTTCGCACTTCTGGCGTGCGGCCTCTCGGCCTGGCCGTCGCGCATTCTAGTCAACCCTGCGCTTTGTTTCATCGGCAAGGTCAGCTACAGCGCCTACTTCTGGCACTTCGCAGTGCTAGCGTTTTTGAAGCCCGCTGATCTTTCGGTGCTGTTTCTGAGCAGGCCAGCGTGGCCGTGTTTCATAGCTTACTCGATGTGCGTCACGGCGATCACCATCGGCATATCGACGGTCACATATCGCCTCATCGAGCGACCGATGATCGTTCTAGGCCGGAGAATGCTGGTCGTGCGGCCACCCGTGTTTCCAGATCCGTCAACAGTTCGATAGTGACGATCGACCAAACGCCGGCATCATCCTCGCCGTTGATTAATGCAGCCAAGCACTCCGCTGCTCGATCTACTGGCGAGGTGAGGCGTGGTGCGCCTTGCCCCGAAACCTTGCCCACCTGCCTCCGTCGTGCCTCCGACGCGGCCGGCCGCGAACTGCTCCACCACTCCGACCGCGGCAGCCAATACACGAGCGAGCATTGCCAGCGGCTCATGGCCGAGAACGGCATCCAGTGCAGTCTTTCGCGCTCCGGCAATGTTTGGGGCCATGCAGCGATGGAGAGCTTCTTCTCGACGCTCAAGACAGAGCGAACAGCGGGCAAGGTCTACCGGACGAGAGATGCCGCTCGCGCCGACGTCTTCGACTACATCGAGCGGTTCTACAATCCGCGTCGCCGGCACTCGACGCTCGGATACCTGAGCCCGATTGCCTTCGAGGAACGACAGCGATTAGCTTAACTCACTGTCCACGGAACCAGGGGCAGCTCATCCTGCACAACGCTACGAACGTCCCTCACTTTCAACGATCGCAATCTAGCAGAGGCGGAAGGTCCACGGCTGGGCACGCCGGATCAAATCTCGGGGACTTCGCGTGGTCGAGGTCGGCGAGGCGCTACGCCTTCAAAGCTCCCTCGATCTCCTGCACGAACGCTTCCGCTGCCGCGCGCGGATCGGTGGCTTCGGTGATCGGACGCCCGACGACGAGGCAATCCGCGCCGGCGGCAATGGCCTTGCCCGGCGTCATCACGCGTGCCTGATCGCCGGCTGCACCACCCGCGAGGCGGATGCCCGGCGTGACGATCAGCACGTCCTGCCCGACCGCAGCGCGGATGGCCGCTGCTTCAAGTCCCGACGCGACGATGCCGTCGACGCCCGCGGCCTTGGCGAGACGCGCGCGGTGCACGACGAGATCGGCCGGCGCCATGCCCTTGATGCCCTGCTGCTCGATGTCCGCCTGCTCGAGGTTCGTCAGCACGGTCACAGCGAGCAGCTTCAGCTTGCTCGCGCCGCGACCGCGCACGGCAGCCGCGACGGTCTTCGTATCCGTGCCGTGGATGGTGAGATAATCGAGACCGAGGCTTGCGATATTGGCGGCTGCCTTCGCGACCGTGTTCTCGATGTCGAGCAGCTTCATGTCGAGGAAGACGGTCTTGCCCGCCGCTTTGAGCCCCTGCGCGAATTCGAGGCCGCCGCCGAAGAGCAGCTCGAGCCCGACCTTGTAGCAGGTGACGGTATCGCCAAGCTCCGCGACCAGCACGCGCGCGCGATCCACGCTCGCGACATCGAGGGCGACGAAGAGGCGTTCGCGCGCGGCGAGTTTCTGGCTCATGATCTCGAAAACTCCCCGCGCATGATGAGCGCCGCGCGCGCGAGCTTCTCGATGGTCGTCTTGTAGAGTTCCATGGATTTCTTGTCCGCGAGATGCCCGTTGTCGCCAAAGGCCTTGTCGGCACGCGGCACGGCAAACTGGTCGGGCAGCACGAGAGCGCCTGTGCCGATTTCCAGCGTCTGACGCAATACGCTCAATCCGCGAATGCCGCCGAATGCGCCCGGCGAAGCGGAGCCGATCGCGAATACGCGCGTCTTGTAGACGGCGAGCGGCGGCTCGTCCCCGTCGCGGATTCGGCTCACCCAGTCAAGGGCGTTCTTGAGCAGCGGCGGGATGGAGGCGTTGTACTCGGGCGAGATGATGAAAACGCCGTGGTGAACCTCAAACAGCGCCTTGAGCTTGCGCGCGTTCTCAGGCGGACCCTCGGCGGCTTCGAGATCGCCGTCGTAGATGGGCATGGGGTAGTCGCCGAGATCGGCAAATGAGGAATGAATGCCGTTCGCGTTGGCAATCTCGGCGCCCAGGATGGCGAGGCGCTTATTGTACGAGTCCTTGCGTGCCGAGCCCGCGACGAAAAGCAATCTCGTGGTGTGAGGCATGAGCTGGATCCATCGAACTTGCCGATGCATCCTGCCTTAGACCACTCCGCACGCCGATGCCAGCACATCGCGTGCTTACCAATGGAGCGATGGGTCCCCGAGCAGCGTGCGCAGATTGGCGCTCGCTGCGGGATGGTCGGGTGCGAGCGCGAGGGCGCTGTTGAAGTCGGCCACCGCCTCGGCGGATCGCCCCGCCAGCGCGTACAGCTCGCCGCGGCTGTTCAAGGCTCCCACATAGTTCGGACGCAGCCTGATCGCCCGACTGAAATCCGCGAGCGCGCGCGCCGGTTCGTTCTTTCGTCGCAAGGCGACACCGCGATTGTTGTAGGCATAGGCATAGGCCGGATCGAGCGCGATCACGCTGGTGAAGCCCTCGATTGCCGCATCGAGATGGTTCGCGCTCAGCAGCGCCAGTGCGCGGTTGTTGAGCGCATCCGTCCAGTCGGGCTTGAGCTTGAGCACGATGTCGAAGTCCTCGATCGCGGCGTCGTACTGCCGGATGTCCAGATAGAGGGTGGCGCGGTTGTAGCGCGCGTTCACGTAATGCGGGTCATAGCCGAGCGCGCGGCCATAGTCATCGATGGCGGCCTCGATCTCGCCGAAGGTGGCGCGTGCATTCGCCCGGTTATTGAAAGCGAGGCGGAGTTGCTCGTCCGTTGCCCAGTCCGAGCCGATGATCGCCGAACAGCCGGCGACGACCTCGCTCGGGTCGAAGACGTTGGCGCAGGCATCGATGACGGCCTGTTCGGCGACGGCGTTGGCGCTCATGAGCCCCAGCGCGAGGAGGGCTGGCATCAGGGCGCGCCACACGCGCCAGCGCCGCGGGCGGGAAGGCAGGGGCATTCCTGTACGACGCTGGAGCATGGAGAGGGGCTCCGTCTCGATCGCGAGAGTGATGATCGCGACCATGAGGCCCAGCCGTCAAGCGAGCGTGATTTTGCAGTGAATGCTATTCCCTGCGAGCTATGTATCGGGGAATGCCCCGATACGGGCGGCCCCCTCGCCTAGCGCATCGGCGCCGATGTAGGCCGGTGCCGGGAGGTTGCTTCCGCCACGAGCTGCGAGAGCAGGGGCGCCGTCGCGAGGCCCGTCGGCGGAAGGCCGCGCGCCTTCTCGTAAGTGACGATCGCGGCCTTCAGCAGCGGACCATAGTCGCCGTCGGCGCGCCCGTCATAGTAGCCGAGGGCTGCCAGATGCTCCTGGAGCTGGCGGATCGGATTGCCGGCGCGCAGGATCGTCGCCGCCTCAAAAATTGCGATCTGGTCGGCAAAGACGCGCGCGTTGACGGCCGTATTGGCGATCGTGTCGGTCTGCTGGCGGGACGTGACTTTGCCCTGCTGCATGATCACGCGCGACTGGACGTAGGTGCCGACGTTGATCGCCACGACCACTGGCCCCTCAGGTGTCTCGGCGAGGATGGGCGAACCCGAGGAGGCGCCGCCGGTGTCGCACGTGTGCAGCAAGATCTCGTCGGGGCTCTCGAAGTCCGGCGCGATGGCCTGCCAAGTACTGGCGCCGAAGTCGCGCGCGGCATGGCAGGGTGCGGCATAGGTCGGCGTCCAGCTCGGCAGATCACGGTGATAAGACACGCTGAAGAGGCGCCCTGCCTTGGCCATCTCGAGAATGTCGTCGCTCGAAGCGGGCCGCACCGGCAGTCCGCCATTGCGGCACACGGGGCGTTCCAGGCGCACCAGGGCCCAATCGCGCGCGGCATCGATCGGCGGGCGCACATGGAGGCGGAACTCGCCGGTATAAATGTGCTGGGCCGTGGAGCCGGCGGAGAACCCCTCGATGCGGACGTAGTCGCGCTCCCGGTCATAAGCGCGGGCGAAGAAGAAGTCGGAGGCGCGCAAGCGCGTGCCTTGCGGCGATGTCACGGCCACGCAATGGGCGGCGGTCGCAATGACGGACGGGCCAACGCAGAAGGCGGAGCAGACGGTCCGCGCGGGATTGTTGAAGAGTACGCCCATGCGCGACGCGACGGCCGCGAGGCGCTCCGGGAGTGCGGTGCGATCGTCCTTTCCGAAGACGGCCACACGCTGGATGATGCCGGCCGGTTCCCCGGAGCCAGTGCGTGGCGGGCCGGCGGCTGATGCCGTCCCCGTCGACAAAAGGCCAAAAATCGCGGCCCCCAGCCCCCAAAGGGCACCCCTCAGCCGTTGCCCTCGTTGCCGGATCACTGCCGCCATTTCCCCTGTTTGCTCCGGCCAGACATTACCAAAGTTTCACGTGCCAGAAAGATCGCCGTAAGGCGCAGCAACTTATCTCCTTGGGCACGATATCCAGCACTGCCGACGATGAGAGAGGAAAACATGCTTAAGCTCGCACCCGTCAAGTCCGGGGCTTCGAGGCGTACGCTCGCCGGAGTGGCAGTTGCCGCTACGCTTGGTGGCGCCCTGGTTGCCGCACCCCAGTTCAGTGTCCTCGCCCAGCAGCGGACCGACGCTGCCCAGACCATTCAGACGCCCTTCGGCCGCGCGCCGCTGAGCTTCGCCGACATTGTCGAGAAGGTTAAGCCCGCCGTCGTGAGCGTCAACGTGACGAACGATGGCGGCGGAACCGCACGGCGCCTGCCGCGCCAGGGCGCGCCCAACACGCCCAACGCACCGGGCGGCCGCGTTCTGCCGGACCTGCCCGATGACCATCCGCTCAACGAGTTCTTCCGCAATCTGCCGCGCGAGTTTGGCAATCGCGGCGGCGGTACGCCGACGCCCCGTCCTTCGCTCGCGCAGGGCTCTGGATTCGTGATTTCGCCTGATGGCTACGTCGTCACCAACAATCACGTCATCGACGGCGCCGGGAAGATCACGGTGAGCTTCGACCGTGACAACAAGTTCGATGCCGATCTCGTCGGCTCAGATCCGCGCACGGATGTCGCGCTCCTGAAGATCAAGTCCGACAAGAAGTTCGAGTACGTGCGCTTTGCGACCAAGGATGCACGCGTCGGCGACTGGGTCATCGCGGTCGGCAATCCCTTCGGCCTCGGCGGCACGGTCACGGCCGGCATCGTCTCTGCTTCGGGCCGCGACATCGGCTCCGGCCCCTATGACTACATCCAGATCGACGCAGCGGTGAACCGCGGCAACTCCGGCGGCCCGACCTTCAATCTTGAAGGCGAGGTAATCGGCGTGAACACGGCGATCTACAGCCCGTCGGGCGGCAACGTCGGCATTGCCTTCGCGATCCCCGCGAAGACCGCTGACGAGGTCATCACGCAGCTTCGCTCCAAGGGCAGCGTCAGCCGCGGTTGGCTCGGCGTGAAGATCGAGAACGTCAACGAGGACATGGCAGCGAGCCTCGGCCTGCAGCAGGCACGCGGCGCGCTCGTCAACGAGGTCACCGCGGGCGGTCCGGCGGCAGCCTCCCAGCTCCGCGCTGGCGACGCGATCGTCTCGGTCGACGGTACGGCGATCCGCGACAGCCGTGATCTTGCCCGCAAGGTCGCCGAGTTCGCCCCCGGCACGACCGTTCGCATCGAGGTCATGCGGTATGGCAAGAGCGAGATCGTTCCCGTCAAGCTCGGCACCTTCCCGGCCAACCCGGACCTCGCGGCCAACGCGCAGCCGGCGCCGCAGCCCCAGGCCCTGCCGACGCCGACCGTCACTGAGCTCGACCAGCTCGGGCTCTCCGTGACGCAGGTTTCGGCAAAGACCGGTGAGACCGCCGAGGGTGTCGCCATCTCCGACGTCAAGTCGGGTTCCGATGCCGCCGGCAAGGGTCTCAAGAGCGGCGACGTGATCCTCGAGGTCCAGGGCCAGAAGGTCGCGAACGCCACCGAGGTCGAGGCCGGCGTAAAGAAGGCCAAGAGCGATGGCCGGAAGGCAGTCCTGCTCCGCGTGAAGTCCGGCGACGTGCTCCGCTTCGTCGCCGTTCAGCTCAAGGCTAGCTGAGGAACTGCCTTGGCAGCCTGTAACGGCCGACATTGACGGCGTCTCCCCCGCGCATCAAGGTCGGGCCGTAAAGCGAGCGTGCCGGGTCCCCCCACCCGGCACGCTTCACTTCATTCCGAGGTACTCGGCCCATGCGCGTGCTCGTCATCGAGGACAATCGCGAAACCGCCCAGTTCGTGCAGCGCGGCTTGCGCGAGGCGAGCCACCTGGCCGAGGTCGCGGAGGATGGCGAGGCCGGCCTCGAACTTGCGCGCGCCGGCGGCTTCGACGTGCTCATCGTCGACCGCATGCTGCCTCATCTTGACGGTCTCACGCTCATCCAGACGATCCGTGCCGAAGGCGATCGCACGCCCGTGCTGATCCTTTCCGCCATGAGCCACGTCGATGATCGCGTGAAAGGGCTTAGAGCCGGCGGCGACGACTATCTGACGAAGCCCTTCGCGCTTGCCGAGCTGATCGCCCGCGTCGAGGCTCTCGCCCGTCGGCGCCAGCCCGAGGAGCAGGCGACACGCTATGTCGTCGGCGATCTCGTGCTCGACCGCCTGACCCACAAGGTCACGCGCGGCAACGAGGCCATCGTGCTGCAGCCACGCGAGTTCCGCCTGCTCGAGTACCTCATGCGCAATGCCGGGCAGGTCGTGACGCGCACGATGCTGCTTGAGAACGTGTGGGATTATCACTTCGATCCACAAACCAACGTCATCGACGTCCACATTTCGCGCCTTAGAGGCAAGATCGACCGCAACTTCGACCGCCCCCTGCTGCACACCGTGCGTGGCGCCGGCTACATGATGCGTGACGGCGGCGAATAGAGTTATGCCTCCGTTCGCGCCACCGCAGCCCACGGCCACGCGTTCGTCGCGCTTCTGGCAGACGACCTCTTTCCGCGCGGCGGCTATGGCGACTCTCGCCCTCGCCGCGACCGCCATTCTGGTCGTCGCTTTCGTCGCACGCTCGACGAACGATGCCATGAGCCGCGCGACGATCGAAGCTCTCGACCGCGAAGGCGCAGCACTCCATCGCATCTATGGGCGAGGCGGGCTCGACCAACTCACGCAGGCCATCCAGGGGCGCATCGCCACCGGCGACACGCACCTCTACAGCCTCGTCGACGCAACGAAGCGTGCGATCGCCGGCAATCTCGCCGAGCATCCGGCATTCCCCGTTGAGGCGCGTGGCGGCGGCATTTTCCACTATCGCCCGACGACAGAGGGCGCGGGCGAAGCGACGCGGCTCGCGGCGGGTCGTGTGTTTGCATTTCAGAACGGCCTCTCACTGGTCGTCGCGCGCGATATCGAGCCGCAGAGGACATACCTCGCCGCCACCAATCGCACACTCGGGTTTGGCATTGCCCTGCTGGCCTTGGTCGGGCTCGCGGCTGGCGTAGCGTTGAGCCGCCACATCCTGAGACGCGTCGATGGCATGACGGCCGCGAGCCGCTCGATCATGTCGGGCAATCTCGCTGAGCGCCTGCCGCGCACGGGCACCGACGATGAGCTCGATCGCCTCGCCGTGAGTCTCAACGCAATGCTCGATCGCATCGAGCTGCTCATGGCCGGCATGAAAGAGGTCTCCGACAATATCGCCCATGACCTCAAGACGCCGCTTAACCGCCTGCGCAACCGCGCTGAAGCGGCACTGGCAGACCAGCGCGGTAGTCCGGCGTGGCGCGCTGGCCTCGAACACACCATCGAGGATGCCGACGAGCTCATGAAGACCTTCAACGCGCTGCTGCTCATTGCGCGGCTCGAAGCGGGCGCGGTGGACGACACCATGGCGCCGGTCGAGATCGGTACCATGGTCGAGGATCTGGCCGAGCTTTATGCACCCGCAGCGGAGGAATCCGGCCTCGATCTCGAATGGCACAATGCAGCAGATGGGCCGGTCTACGTCCGCGCCAATCGCCAACTGCTCGGACAGGCGATCGCCAATCTCATCGAGAACGCCATCAAGTACGCGGCACCAGTCAATGGCCCGCCCGCCGCAGCCACGCCGTCGATCATCTCCGTGAAGCTCACGCAGATGGGCGAGACAGTCGAAATCACCGTCGGCGACCGCGGGCCGGGCATTGCCGAGGAGGATCGCGAGCGCGCCGTGCGCCGTTTCGTGCGCCTGGAGGCGAGCCGGACGAAGCCCGGCACCGGACTTGGCCTGAGCCTCGTCGCGGCAGTTGCGCGGCTCCACCATGGATCGCTAAGACTCGAGGACAACAGGCCGGGCCTGCGCGCCGTCCTGGTGCTGCCGACCGTGGCCGCGCCCAGAGTCGACGACGCATCAGGCAATGAGCCGCAAAAAACCGGGGACGAGCGCGTATGGCACAGGGCGCAGGCCAAGTAGAGCCGCCCGTATTGAAGCCACTCTGGCAGCGGATCGTCGAGACGCCGCTGGCCTTCGATGCGCGCCTCGCCGCCGACCGGCTGGCGGAACTCGATGCGGCCGCGCCCGATACCCTCGCGCCTCTGCTCTCGGAACCCGCCGTGCGCGATCTGCTTATCGGCACGCTTGGCAGCTCGCCCTATCTCGCGGCCCTCATTCTGCGCGATCCGAGTCGCCTCGCCCGCATTCTCGGGAGTGCGCCGGAGACGCGCATGGCGGAACTCGGTCGCACGCTCGATGCCGACATGCTTGCAGCAGCGACGCAAGCCGATGCCATGCGCATCCTCCGCCAGTACAAGGCCGAGGTGGCGCTGCTGGTGGCGCTCGCGGATCTGAGCGGAGCCTGGTCTGTCATGGACGTGACGGGCGCGCTCAGCGACTCAGCGGATGCGACGACGGCGGCGGCCGTCCGCTTTCTTTTCAATGCAGCGATCGCCAAGGGCGACTGGCTCGGCACCGCCGGCGCGAGCGCCGAAGCCGATTCCGGCTACATCGTGATCGGCATGGGCAAGCACGGTGCGCGCGAGCTCAACTACTCGAGCGACATCGATCTCATCGTCTTTTACGAGCCCGAGCTCGTGAGGCTGCGCTCCGGCGTCGAGCCGCTCGCCTTTTTCGTGCGCATGACGCGCGACCTCGTCCGCCTCATGCAGGAGCGCACCGGCGACGGCTATGTCTTCCGTACGGATCTGCGTCTGCGCCCCGATCCCGGCGCCACGCAGGTCGCGATCTCGACGAGCGCCGCGCTCAACTACTACGAAAGCTTCGGTCAGAACTGGGAGCGCGCCGCCATGATCAAGGCGCGTGCGGTGGCCGGCGATATCCCCGCGGGCGAGGCCTTCATCAAGGAGCTCGCGCCGTTCGTCTGGCGCAAGTACCTCGACTTCGCCGCCATCGCCGACATCCATGCCATGAAGCGCCAGATCCATGCCTTCAAGGGCTTCGGCGAGATCGGCGTTGCCGGCCATAACATCAAGGTCGGCCGCGGCGGCATTCGCGAGATCGAGTTCTTCGTGCAGACGCAGCAGCTCATCGCCGGCGGCCGGCAACCCGACCTGCGCACGCCGGACACGCTCGGCGCACTCGCCCATCTCGTCGAGCGCGGCTGGATCAAACCGATCGTGCGCGACGAGCTCTCGGAGAGCTATCTCTTCCTGCGCCGCACCGAGCACAGGTTGCAGATGATTGCCGACGAGCAGACGCAGACCCTTCCGGCCGATACCGAAGGCCTCCTGCGCCTCGCTCGTTTCGCAGGCTTCCCCGACACGGACGCCTTTTCAACTGCCCTTGTCGCGCACCTCGAGCGCGTGCAGCGCCATTACGGCGCGCTCTTCGAGGACGTTCCGGAGCTCACGCGCGGCAATGCCAACATGGTTTTCGCCGGCGAGCAGGACGATCCCGGCACCGTCGAGGCACTGACCCGCATGGGCTACGAACGCCCTTCGGACATCATCGGCGCCGTGCGCGGCTGGCATCATGGCCGCTATCAGGCCGTGCGCACGCCGCGCGCCAGAGAACTCCTCACGGAGGTGCAGCCGACACTCATCGAGGCGTTCGCGCGCACGAGCGACGCGCACCAGGCCTTCCTCGGCTTCGACCGCTTTCTGTCTCAGCTCCCCTCGGGCGTGCAGCTCTTCTCGCTTCTGCGCAACAACCCGCGCCTATTGCGTCTCGTTGCAGACATCATGGGCTCGACGCCACGGCTCGCGCGCATCATGAGCCGCCGGCGCCGTGTGCTCGATGCCGTGCTCGATCCAGGCTTCTTCGGCAGCCTGCCTGATGCGGATGCCCTTGCACGTATCGTCGATGCCGAGATCGCCGCTGCTGCCGACTACCAGGAGGCGCTCGACCGCGCCCGCATTGTCGGCAGTGAGCAAGCCTTCCTGATCGGCGTCCGGGTGCTGTCCGGGACGATCACCGCCGCGCAGGCTGGCGGCGCCTATGCAGCCCTCGCCGAGCACTTGATCGCCGCGCTCCAGCGACAGGTGGAGCGCGAACTCGTCTCCCAAAGTGGGCACGTTGCGAGCGGTGCAGCCGTCGTCGTCGCCATGGGCAAGCTCGGCGGCCGCGAGATGACTGCCGCATCCGATCTCGATCTCATCCTGGTCTACGATTTCGACGAGACCGTACAGCAGTCCGACGGTCCGCGGCCCCTTGCGCCGAGCCAGTATTTCACGCGGCTCACCCAGCGCCTGATCTCGGCCCTGTCCTCACCGACGGCCGAGGGCTCGCTCTACGAGGTGGACATGCGCCTGCGGCCCTCCGGCCAGAAAGGCCCGGTCGCGACACAGCTCTCGAGCTTCGAGCACTACCAGGACAACGAGGCCTGGACCTGGGAGCACATGGCGCTGACCCGCGCCCGCGTGATCTCGGGCCCTGCCGAGCTGCGCGCCCGCGTGGAGGCAGCCATTCGCCGCGCGCTCGTCCGTCCGCGTGACCGCGCCAAGCTCGTCGCCGACGTGCGCGACATGCGCCAGCGCATTGCCAAGGAAAAGGGGACCGAGGACATCTGGGAGCTGAAGCAGGTCCGCGGCGGTCTCGTCGATCTCGAGTTCATCGGCCAGTTCCTGCAGCTTGCCCACGGCCATGCCGACCCCGGCGTGCTCGACCAGAACACCATTGGTGCGCTCAGGAAACTTGCGGCCGCAGGGCACCTCAGCGCCCCCCATGCCGATGTCCTGCTACCAGCCGCAGGCCTCGTCCAGAACCTCACCGAGGTCCTGCGCCTCAGCCTCGACGGGCCCTTCGAGCCCTCGAAAGCGCCTGATGGCTTGATCGAGCTCCTATGCCGCGCCGGCGACGCCCCCGACTTCGCCCGCCTGGAGGCCTCCCTGCGGGCGACGCTCACCGAGGTCGCAGGGTTATTTGACGTGATCATTTCGTGAACATCGTCGAATAAATTCGATACGTACGGCGACGGAATTGCCGGCGCCCCCGCGTTCAACTCTCGAAAGCAGATTGAACTCGCGGAGTTCCCCCTAATGTCCAAGAAGAAGGTGCTTATCGTCGCGGCGATCCTGGTCGCCAGCGGCGCTGCCATAGCGGTGTCGGCCCCCGGCCAGCGCCTGCATGATCGGATGATGGAACGCTTCGGCTACGGCGAGAGCCGTGGCTTCGGCTTCGGGCAGTTTGCCGGGCTTGGCCGCGGGCCGATTTCCCGGGCGGACTTCGATGAAAAAGTGCGCGAGCGCTTCGCCCGCTTCGATCTCAACAGCGACGGCGTGGTCGACATTGCCGAGATCGAGGCCGCGCTCGCCAAGGGCGGCCGGCATCACCGCGGAATGCACGACCGTCGCGCGGATCGTGGCGACGCGGCCAAGGGCGAGACTCGGCGCGATCGCTCCATGAGCAAATCCGAGTTCATGGACGAGGTGCGCCGCCGCTTTGCCGCGGTGGACCTCGACAGTGACGGCCGGATCACCGACGCTGACCTGCCGCCTCCCATGCGCGGCCGTGGTGTCCTCTCGCGTCTCGGCGAGCAAGGCCCGGCGATGCGCGGGCATCGCCAGGGTCCCGGCATCGGCTTCCTGCGCGGCGCCAATGTGGACAAGGACGGCGGCATTCCGCTCGACGAAGCCCTCCGCGTGGCCAGCGAGCGCTTCGATCGCATGGACCGTAACAAGGACGGCACGCTCGACCGCGCCGATCGGCAGGTCTTCTCCAAGGAGATGACCGACTATCGCGTGAAGCGCGTTCTCCACCGCTTTGGCGCGAGCACCGACGGCAAGATCACGCGCGAGCAAGCCTTCAAGGTTGCCGGCGAGACGTTCGATCGCCTCGACCGCAACAAGGACGGCACCATCTCTCGGGACGAGCGCCCGGGCGGCTGGCGGCGCCACCGAGACCGTGATGGCGAGCGCCACTGGCGTGGACGCGATCGCGGCGAGGAGCGTAGTCCGGACTCTGGGCATCAGGAACCGCGGAAGATCTAAAGACTGCGCACGCACATCCGGCCCCGACAGCGATCAGCTCCGGGTGCCGACGGCGGGCAACGAAAAGGCGAGGCATACATGCACGCGCTGAGGTACAGTCCCGAGGTTGATAGGACCCCAGGGAGCCGTTGCGTGACGCGCGTGCACGATAGCGGTCCAGGACCGGGCAACCGGCCGGGACCGGAGGCGGGGACGGCAGCCGAAGAGGCGGCCGTTCTCGCGCGCATTCGCGCCGGCGACAGCGCCGCCTTCCGCGTGCTGATCGACCGCCACACCGCGAGCCTGCTCGCCGTGGCGCGGCGCATGCTCAAGGTGGACGGCGATGCCGAGGACATCGTGCAAGAGGCGCTCGTGCGCGTATGGCACCATGCCGGTACGCTCGAGCTTGGCCCCGGCGGCTTGCGGCCCTGGCTGCGCCGCGTGGTCACGAACCTCTGCCTCGACCACCTCCGCCGCCACCGCCTGACGAGCGTGGTCGCTGAGGTGCCCGAGATGCCGGAGGCGCCCGAGCAGAGCCGCGGCCTCGAGGAAGCGGACCTCGCGAAGCGCGTCAGCGCGGCGCTCGCCGAACTGCCCGAGCGCCAGCGCGTCGCGCTTACGCTGTTTCATTACGAGGGCTTGAGCCAAATCGAGGTGGGCGACATGCTCGGCATATCGGACGAGGCGGTCGAATCGCTCCTTGCACGTGCCCGCCGGGCGCTCAAGGTGGCCTTGAAGGACGAGTGGCGGCAACTGCTGCCAGATGACGAGTAAGAAGGAACGAGAGGCGGGGCGTGACAAGCGCTTCGAAGGAAGATGACGAGCGAGAAGAGGCTGGCCGAGCTAACGGCATTCGAGAACGTGCTCGACACGTTCGGCGGCAATCCGGCGCGTTGGCCGGCCGAGAAGCGGGAACGGCTGATGAGCCTTGCCGCGGCCGACACCGATGCGGCGCGCCTGCTGCGCGAAGCGAGGGCCCTCGATACGGTCCTCACGAAGGCCGCCGGCCCACCGGTCGGCGACACGCGCGCGCTCGCCGATCGTATTGCGGCAGCGGTCGCCAATACGGCCCCCGGCCAGCCCGCACGCGCCGAGCGCCAGCCGGACGGCAGCCACGCCTCGCCCCCGGGTAAGTCGGGCGTTGTCATTGCTTGGCCCCGCGGCAGCGAGAAATCGCACACTGCAGGTCGGGCCGCCGCCCTCGCGGGATCGACACCGCGGCGTGAGCAATTGACAGGCAGCTGGCGGACGGCGGCGCTGCTCGCGGCCTCCCTGGTCGTTGGCATCTTCTTCGGCGTTGCCGATCTCGTACCGTCGGATGTCGCCCAGATCGTCGCCAATGCCACGACCGGCACCGACAACACTTCCCAGGTTCTCGCCTTCCTGAACGGCGAGGGGCTCCTCGAAATCATCGAGGAGGAGTTCCTGTGACCCTCCGGCCGGGAGAGACGCAGGTCGTACGGCGGGCACCGAAATGGCTGCTCGCCGTGCTCATTGTCTCTCTGCTCATCAACGGCCTGATCATCGGTGCTGTCGCCTCGCGTTGGAAGGCGCTGCACGCTGAAGTTCCTTCGCTCGGCTCGTCGACGAATGCCCAGCTCTTTGGGTTCGCCGTCACGCTGCCGCCTGAGCGCCGCCGAGAGGTCTGGGCCGCCGTCGAAGCCGACCGCGCTTCTGTCCGGCCTTTGCGACAGGCTGTGCACGCTGCACGCGATGAAGCTCGCAAGGTGCTGCTCACCGAACCATTCGATCCGGTCCGGTACGCTGCCGCGCAGGAGAAGCTGTTCGAGGCCGAGCAGATATTGCGTAAGCGCGCCCTTGACGTCGTCCAGGCCATTGCCCAGCAGCTCACGCCAAAGGAGCGGGCAGCAGTTGCCCACTGGGAGGAAAGAGATCGCTCCCAGCGCCGCGCTTTCTGGCGCGGCATGCGCGGCGAGGATGATAAAGGTCCTCGCAGCAGGGGCGAGCAAGGCAAGAACTGAGGCCACCGCTCCGCGCGCTCTAGATGCGAGCCGCCCCGCTCGCTCTTGACAATTGCCATCTCCAGGCTCACCGACAGGTCGATTGCAGGCCCATCAGGGCTTGGCCGATGCCTCGGAGACCACCCGTGAAACTCTCGGACTTCAAGGTTCTGACGTTCGACTGCTACGGCACGCTGATCGACTGGGAGAGCGGCATGATTGCCGCACTCACACCGCTGACCGAGCGGCTGCGGCCGACGCTGTCGCGCAACGCGATCCTCGAAGCGCATGGTCGCATAGAGTCCGCGCAACAGCTCGCGACACCGGCCAAGCCCTATGCCGAGCTGCTCGCCGTCGTCTACAAGCGCCTTGCCGAGCACTGGGGCCTCGCCGTGAGCTGGCAGGAATGCCTGACGTACGGCCGCTCGATCGCCGATTGGCCAGCGTTTCCAGACTCTGCCGAGGCGCTACGCTACCTGAAGCAGCACTACAAGCTCGTGATCCTGTCCAACGTCGACAACGAGAGCTTCGCGCACTCCAATGCGCGTCTCGGCGTCGCCTTCGACGCCGTCTACACCGCAGCGGACATCGGATCGTACAAGCCCGCCATGCGGAATTTTGAGTACATGCTGGCCGATCTCGGCGCGCGCGACATCGAGCGTTCGTCGATCCTCCACGTCGCGGAAAGCCTCTTCCACGATCATGTGCCGGCGAGCAGCATGGGTCTCGCCTCGTGCTGGATTCATCGCCGGCATGGCGACGAAGGCTTCGGCGCGACCCGGCCCCCAGCGATCCTGCCGAAGACCGATTATCGCTACGAAAGCATGGCCGCCCTAGCCGCTGCCCACGCGGCCGAGCTTTCCGGAAATTAAAAAAGCCCTTCCGGCGCACTCGGGCCGGAAAGGCTGCCTGACACAAGTCCCACTGATCGCAAGCCGCAAGGCGCGCTCGGGGCCAGAGGGCCGCCTGCGCATCGTCGCCGTGTGCGATCTAGTGGCTCGTCCTTGCGCTCAGTCTGTTGATTTCGTCTTTGAGTTTCAGTTTCTCGAGCTTCAGTCGGGTAATCTCCACATCGTTGGAGCCCGGTCGGCTCAACTCTTCCTCGATCCGACGGTCGAGAAGCTTGTGCTTCTCAGAAAGCTCTGAAAGATGTGCGTGTAGCGACATCAGGCCCTCCGTGTACGAGTTGACAGTTGAAAGTTTGCCACGGAACAGCGGCGCTGTCCAACCGGCGTGCCGTCAACTGGTGCAAAACCTCGTGAGGGTCGCGGCTTAGCGCTGATGGATCTTCCATCAATTGGTTAGATACTTTCTATAATCTATACAAAATCTTCGGCCCACGAACGCACGGAACTGAACGGCCATGACGGCAGCCCAGACCTTACTCCACCGCGGTGACCTCCCCGAGGGCCTCAAATTCTCCGGCGCCGTTGCCGTCGACACCGAAACGCTCGGGTTGAAGCCGCATCGTGACCGGCTTTGTCTTGTGCAGCTCTCGGCTGGCGATGGCACTGCCCATCTCGTCCAGCTCGATGGCGCCGACTGGTCCGCCCCGCGGCTCAAGGCGCTGCTCACCGACCCCAAGCTGACCAAGATCTTTCACTATGCCCGCTTCGATGTGGCCGTGATCGAGCAGTATCTCGGCGTGGTTACAGGTCCGATCTACTGCACGAAGATCGCCTCGAAGCTGGTGCGCACGTACACCGACCGGCACGGCCTCAAGGATCTCTGCGGCGAATTGCTCGGCGTCGAGATCTCGAAGCAGCAGCAGAGCTCGGATTGGGCCGCCGCCACGTTGAGCCCGCAGCAGCTCGCCTATGCTGCCGCAGACGTCCTTCACCTGCACGCCCTCAAGCGCGCTCTCGATGCCATGCTCGTCCGCCAGGGCCGCACTGCGCTCGCGGAAGCCTGCTTCGCGTTCCTCCCGATCCGGGCCAGGCTCGATCTCGCGGGGTTCGAGGACATGGATATCTTCAGCCATTGAATGAGGCTGTGGGTTTTCCCGGATTTGTCGTAACGGCTTGCCGGGTGTCCCAATATCTCCCTAATTCACCGGCAGTGAGTGAGCCGGACGCCCGGTTCCAATGGATTCGAGCCGGCGAATCAGCGGGCAAGCATGGCGACGACGATCGATCCACGCCGGGCGCGTGACCGGCCGGGCGGAATAGGCCATGAAGCCGGCCTCGATCGCGCGCGCGCGTTTGCATCCGCGCGCCGCCACAGCCACATGGTCCGCACGCTGCGGTTTGCTCTGCCCGCCTTTGCGCTCGGCATTCTCGGCATCTATGGGATGACGACGTGGCACCTGACGGCGCTGCGCACGAAGGGCGTGACGCTCGAGAGCGTCCAAATATCCAACGACCATCTCGTGATGGCCAACCCGAAGTATGCCGGCGCCGGCAAGGATGGTTCACGTCACGCGGTTCGCGCCCGCTCCGCCGAGACGGACGTGCTTTCGCAGAAGCAGGTCAAGCTCACGACCATCGAAGGCGAGCTCATGCAGTTGAGCGGCACGAAGATCGATCTCGCTGCGACGCGCGGCACATTCGATCAGGAATCGGGCGTGCTGGAACTGTTCGAGCAGATCGACGTGAAATCGACGGACGGCATGACTGCGAAGCTTACGTCCGCCACGGTCTTCACCAAAGAGAACCGCATCGTCTCGAACGAGCCCATCACGGCTAATACGGCGACGGGCAGCATCCGCGCCCGAACCATGGAGATGGCGACAAAGCGCCGGCTCGCGACGTTCACGGGTGATGTCGCCGTGCGCATGACACCGCCAGCACCCCCGGCCAATGCCGTGCCGAAGAAGGAGAAGGAAAAACCTGCAAGCACGGCGCTCGGGCCAAGTTTTGCCTCTAATGAGCCCATCGATATAACGTCCGATCGCCTGACTGTCGACGACGAGAAGCGTACGGCCATGTTCCGCGCCAATGTCATCGCGCGCCAGGGAACGTCGACACTGAACGCGCCCGAGCTCGATGCGATCTATGCAGGCCGCTCTGCTCTTCCGGGCGCTTCCAGCAGCAGCGATCCTGCCGCGGATCCGGCAGCCTCGCGCCTGACAAATCTCGACGCGCGCGGCGGCGTCGTGATGACGCGCGACACCGATCGCGCGACGGCGAGCACGCTGCACTACGATGCCGAGGCCCAGCGCACGCTGCTCAAGGGGCCAGTCGACATGACGTCCGGCATCGACCGCCGCGCGACCAGCACGACGGCCGAGATCGATCACAAAGCGGATCGCATCATGCTCGATGGCGCCGTCGTACTATATCAGGGCAAGAACATCCTGCGCGGCGAGCGCCTCGTCGTCGATCGCGCCAATGGCCGCGCGCGTCTCGACAGCCCACCGGAGAGCGCGCGCGGAAATGGCCGCATCAGCGTGATCATGTACCGCGCCGAAACGCCCACATCCCGCGCAAAGTCGAGCCAGGCGCCCGAGGCCAATGACGGCGGCCTGATGGGCGGCGCCTTCCGCACCGATCCAGGCGCACCGATCGACATCGATGCGGCCGTCCTCGATTTCGACGAGAACCGCCGCCATGCGCACTTCACGGGCAACGTCATCGCCAAGCAGGGCGACTTCGTGATCCGTACACCCAGTCTCATGGCGCACTTGCTGGGGCAGGCCTCCCTGCTCTCGGCGGCTCCCAAGGGCAGCGACGCAACCCCTGGGGCATCGAGCCTGAAGAAGATCGAAGCGCGCAACGGCGTGGTCGTCACCGGCAAAGACGGTCAGAAGGTGACCGGCGACTGGGCCGACTTCGATCCGATCGGCAATTTCGCAACGGTCGGCGGCCGCGTCATCGTCAACCAGGGCAAGAATGTCGTCGAAAACTCGAAGCTGATCATGGATCTCACATCCGGACGCATCCGTTTCGAGACCAGTGCCACCGAGGCTGTCGCAGCGAACCCGAACGCCGAAAGCACCCTGCCCTGCGTCCCCGGTCAGACGTGCACCTCGAAGCCGCGTGTGCGTGCCATCTTCTACCCGAAGGACGCCAAGCGTCCGCCCGCCGTCCGTGACCGCAACACACCGGCGGCGTCCATCGCGCCGGAGAGCCCGGCTGGCAACCAGGCGCCCGCACCCACCCATCCGCGTGGCCCGAGCCAATCGTCATGGGAATCCTCGACTACGCGGTCCCCGGGCACAGGGGCCTCGCAATGAGCTCCAGCCGGCAGGCCCATCCATGACGCGAAATGGCTGGCTGCAGCGGCTCGGCCTCGGTCGCCGCCCGAAGAGCAATGGCGTCTACCATGAGGACGACGCCTCGGAAGAGGACGTCGGCGTGGACGGGCACGAAGGCTGGCTTACGGCCTCCGGCGTGCGCAAGTCCTACAAACGCCGGCTCGTCGTCCGCGGCGTGGATCTGGCCGTCCGCCGCGGCGAGGCCGTGGGCCTGCTCGGACCCAACGGTGCCGGCAAGACGACCGTCTTCTACATGATCACGGGTCTCGTGCCGGCGGACGCTGGCCGCATCACCATCAACGGCCAGGACGTGACCCGCCTGCCCATGTACCGCCGCGCGCGGCTGGGGATAGGATATCTGCCGCAGGAGGCCTCGATCTTCCGGGGCCTGACCGTCGAGCAGAACATCATGGCCGTGCTGGAGATGGTCGAGCCCAATCGGCGCCGGCGGCGGGAGCAGCTCGACGAGCTGCTCGAGGAGTTCCGCATCACCCGGCTGCGCAAAAGTCCCTCGATCGCCCTGTCCGGCGGTGAGCGGCGGCGCTGCGAGATTGCCCGGGCCCTGGCCTCGCGCCCGGTATTCATGTTGCTGGACGAACCGTTCGCCGGCATCGACCCCATTGCCGTCGGTGAAATCCAGCAGCTCGTGCGCCATTTAACCCAGCGCGGTCTCGGTGTACTCATCACCGATCACAACGTCCGCGAGACTCTGAGTCTCGTCGATCGAGCTTATGTCATTGCTGACGGGCAGGTTCTAACCCAAGGTAGTCCCTCGGAAATCATTGCTAACGAGGACGTCCGCCGGGTGTATCTCGGCGACATGTTCGGTTAAGAACTGCCTCAGATCGGGGCGCCCGACCGGGCAGTTTGGCCGCTTATCGCGCAATGCTGTTTACGATTCTGGGCTAGAGTGCCTGCATAGTAAGTGCGCGCGGCTGCCAGTGAGGGCCACGCGCGTTCGAGTGGTCCCTGCGCGGTGTTGGGGCATCGCGAGGCAGCGGTTGGGGATAGTTCGTATGGCGATTACGACGAAGCTCGAGCTCCGCCAGAGCCAGCAGCTCGTCATGACGCCGCAGCTGCAGCAGGCGATCAAGCTATTGCAGCTCTCCAACCTGGAGCTCAACGAGTTCGTCGATGCCGAGCTCGAGCGCAATCCACTTCTCGAACGTGACGAGGAATATGATCCGCCCGCGCCCGCAGCTGAAAGCGCCTTCGAGAAAGATGACAGCTCGGACGGCGACTTTGGCGACGACAACGATTTCGGCGATAACGACGACGCATCATGGGGGCGGCTGGACCTGATTGCCGACGCGACAACACCCGCACACGATCTCGACGCCGACCGTGAAGTTGCCTTTGCTGAGGAGAGTCCGCAGGACATTGCCGCGCTTCTGGCGGGCAGCGCCTGGTCGGGCACGCGCCAGAGCGGCTTGCTCGGCGGCGAAGAGGCGGATCTCGAGTCCATCCTCACCAGCGACATTTCACTGCGCGAGCACCTCTCGGGCCAGCTCCAGCTCTCGATCGCCGATCCCGTCGAGCGCATGATCGGCGGACATCTGATCGATCTCGTCGATGATGCGGGCTATGTCCGAACCGACCTCGGCGAGCTCGCCGAGCGCATCGGCGCGCCGCTCGCGCAGGTCAAATCCGTTCTCGTGCACCTGCAGACGTTCGATCCACCGGGTGTGATGGCGACATCGCTCAAGGAGTGCCTCGCGCTTCAGCTCAAGGAACGCGGTCGCTTCGACCCGATGATTGCGAAGTTCCTCGATCATCTCGACCTGCTCGCTGCGCACGATCTGCGTCAGCTCAAGCGCATTCTCGGCACCGACATGGAGGACATCACCGACATGATCGCCGAGATCCGCGCTCTCAATCCCAAGCCCGGCAACGCCTTCGGCGGGCCGCCCGTGCAGACCGTGATCCCAGACGTGCTCGTGCGTCCTGCGAATGACGGAAGCTGGCACGTGGAGCTCAACAGCGAGACGCTGCCGCGCGTCCTCGTCAATCGCGCCTACTACACGCGCGTTTCGCGCAATGTCCCGTCGCAATCGCGCGACAAGGAGTTCCTGCTCGAGTGCCTGAACACGGCCAACTGGCTGGTGAAGAGCCTCGACCAGCGCGCGCGTACGATCCTGCGCGTCGCCGAGGAGATTGTGCGCCAGCAAGATGCGTTCCTGGTGCACGGTGTCCAGCATCTGCGGCCGCTCAATCTCAAGACGGTCGCCGACGCCATCAAGATGCACGAGTCGACGGTGAGCCGCGTCACCTCGTCGAAATACATGGCGACGAACCGCGGCATCTTCGAAATGAAATACTTCTTCAACTCGGCGATCGCCTCGGTCGACAACGGCCTCGCTCATTCCTCCGTGTCGGTGCGCCATCGCATCAAGCTGCTCATCGATGCGGAGCCTTCAAGCGCCGTGCTCTCCGACGACCAGATCGTCGATATTCTCCAGCGCGAGGGCATCGACATCGCGCGGCGAACCGTCGCCAAGTACCGGGAGGCCATGGGGATCGCGTCGTCCGTCCAGCGCCGCCGCGAGAAGCGCACCCATGCCCAGACGGCACGGGCCGCGGGGTAGATGCCGCCACCACCGCGGCGCGACGGTTTCGACACCGCTCAGGCGTTGCTATCCCCGCCAAAGCCCTGTAATCACGGCCCCGGAGAGGGCGGGTAGCTCAGTGGTAGAGCATTTGACTTTTAATCAAATGGTCGTGGGTTCGATCCCCACCCCGCTCACCAAGTAGATCGAATGCTTAATTTTCCCAGCTGATCGGGCGCCACTGGTAACGTCACGAGTAGCGGAGACGGCGGCGTAGCATTTCAGCCAGATCCCCGCGGCCATGAGGCCATCCAAAATGACATCGATCCGGCAGTCGACGCTCAACTATGAATCATGGCTGCGAGAGCAGCTAAAGGGCGATCTGGACAAGGCTGCAATCGCCAAGAAGCACAAGAAAATGGAAGAGAGCGCGTTCGCGTTCCTTCGCGCTACTTACTGGCGCTGGGCCGAGACCGTCCTGGAAGTCTGCCCGGATCTGGCCAGCGCGCCCGCGGTAACCGCAGTGGGCGATATTCATATCGAGAACTATGGCACGTGGCGCGATGCCGATGGACGTCTGGTCTGGGGTGTCAACGATTTCGATGAAGCCGCCGAGATGCCCTTCGCTCTCGACCTCGTGCGACTGACAGTCAGCGCTCTGCTAGGTCGCGGTAGGAAGCCAATAGCGGATGAGAGCATTGCAGCGGCAATTCTCACCGGATACCGCCGCGGCATGCAAACTCCGGCTCCTATCGTCTTGGAACGTGACTGGCAGTGGCTTCGACAATCGGTCGAGGTTCCCGAAAAAGATCGAGCCAAGTTCTGGAAGAAGATATCCGCCACAAGATCGAAGTCCGCTCCGCAGGCCTACGCAAAAGCACTGGAAGCGTCCATGCCTGCTCGAGGCTTGACTATAAAGACCGGCCCAAGGAGCGCTGGCACCGGGAGTCTCGGCAGACCGCGCTGGATTGGTATCGCCGACTGGCGCGGCGCCCCTGTCGTTCGCGAAGCGAAAGCAATTGTTCGCTCAGCTTGGTTGTTGGCGAACAAAAGCACCTACTCTGGAATTCAGGCCCATGCCGTTGCGACGGGGAAATTTCGGGCAATTGACCCTTGGCTCCACCTCCATGGCAATATCATCGTGCGACGGCTTTCGCCGAACAATCGCAAAATTGAAATCGATGATCGAGTGAACGCCTTCTCGCCGGAGATGCTCGAGGCAATGGGCGCTGATCTTGCCAATGTGCACGTCGGCTTAGTCGACCGCCGTACCGCGATAAAGCGCGATTTGGACAAGAGACGAAAAGGCTGGCTAGCCGAAAACGGTCGTCAGGCGGCGGATGCCGTCAACTCAGACTACAAAACCTGGAAGGCGAGATAGGTATCGCGACGCGCCTGCAAGCTACGGCGAGCTTTCGCAGCGATTGCTACGCCTCGTAGCTCTTCTCGATCGCGAGTGCCTTCTGAACGGCCGGCCGGGCGAACATTCTCTCGTGATGTGCTTCGAGAGCAGGATACGTCCCGAGAGGCGCATCCATGCCGGGCCGGAAGCGCCAGTAGACCCGGAACAGATGAATGTCAGCGATCGAGTAGCGTCCGATCGCCCATGTGCGGTCACCGAGCCTGATGTTTGCAACCTCCATGGCCTTGGTAACGTGCTCCGCACCTTTCGAGCGCGACGGGTGCATGGTGGAAGCGACGAAGGACATCCACGAGACGACTTGTGCCTCATCCTCGAGATTACCTTCGGGCCAGAGCCCCGCAGCCGGATACGTGCGCGCGATGTAGTAGAGCGTTGCGGCAACCTCGGTGAGGATGCGGCCGCCCTCGGTGACCAACGCCGGCACTTTGCCATCGGGATTGATGGTCAGGTACGCGGGAGCACGCGTCTCCTGCTTCGACATGAGCGTCGGTATGAGCTCATGCGGCGCGCCGCATTCGATCAGGGCGATGTGGGTCGCGAGAGAGCTGGTCGACGGCGAGAAGTAGAGCTTGAGCATGACTTGACCTCTTGGCGGCGCGTGATGCTGGAGCATCGCCCCTTGCGGTTCCGCGCGCAAGCTCTTGCGCCCTGCCCGCGGCTCACCCATGGCTGCGGCTTTGGGGCCTTTGCGAAGAGGGCTTACGCGTGCAAGGCTGGTTCTATGACCGCGCCGCGCAACCCACGCCCCGTCTCGCTTGCCGATTACGAAGTACTGGCCGCGCAGCAGCTCGCACCAGGTGCGTGGGCTTATGTCTCCGGAGGCGCCGCTGACGAGTTGACCCTCCGCTGGAACCGCGAGGCATTCGACGATCTGGCGCTCATCCCGCGCGTACTCAATGGTGGCCCCGATGGCAGTGCGCGCCTGGACCTTTTCGGACACTCCTACGCACATCCGATTTTCGTCGCACCGGTCGCGCATCAGGGCCTCGCGCACCCGGATGGCGAACGCGCCACAGCAATGGCCGCAGCCGCGCAGGGTGCCGGCATGGTGCTGAGTACGCTCGCCAGCATCAGCATGGAGGCTGCGGCTGCAGCCGGCGCGACGTGCCGCTGGTTCCAGCTCTATATGCAGCCCGATCGCGAGGACACTTTGCGGCTCATACGGCGTGCGGAAAGTGCCGGCTACGAAGTTCTCGTCGTCACGGTTGATGCGCCGGTGAGCGGCGTGCGCAATCGCGAGCATCGCGCCGGCTTTCACCTGCCGCCGGAGCTAACGCCCGAGAACCTGCGCGGGCTGGCGCGTCCCACGCCGACACCGAAGCCGGGTTTCGAAAGCGTCATCTTCGAGCACTTCATGGCCATTGCGCCGAGCTGGCGCGATATCGAATGGCTGCGCGGGATCACCGCACTCCCGATCGTTCTCAAGGGCATCATGGCTGCCGACGACGCCGTCCGCGCACTCGATGCCGGCGCCTCGGGAATCGCTATTTCGAACCACGGAGGCCGCACGCTCGACACGCTGCCGGCCACCATCGATGTGCTGCCAGAAATCGCGGAACGTGTCGCTGGCCGCGTACCACTCCTTGTCGATGGCGGCATACGGCGCGGCACGGATGTTCTGAAAGCGCTCGCCACCGGCGCAACAGCTATCATGGTCGGGCGCCCGATCGTCTACGGCCTAGCCGTCGACGGTGCCATGGGCGTCGCGCATGTACTGCGACTGCTCCGCGACGAGTTCGAAGCGGCGATGGCGCTGACGGGCTGCAGGACATTAAGCGATATCGGGGCGCACTTACTGCGCAGGCGCGCGTCGCGTCCTATTTGATGGTGAATTCGATGGGAATGACGAGTTCGACGATGTCGCCGCCCACATCGCTTGGCGGCTGTGGCAGAGGCGATGCGCGCTTCAACATGGCAATCGCCTCCGCGTCGAGATGCGTGCTGCGCGAGGCCTTCGCAACTTGAGCCGCCAACACCTGGCCCTTGCGGTCGATCATGAAGCGGACCTGGACTGCGCCTTGGTGGCCGGCATCACGCGCTGCGGTCGGGTAGCGACGATGGCGACTGAGATGGTTCATCAGCGCCTTGGACCACGATAAGGTCTCGTCAGACTGACGGTCGGTCGTGCCCTGGCGGCGCGCGGCGGTCTGGGGCGCCGGTGTCGAAGACGGAGCGGGTGGCCCACCCGCATTGATCATGGCCTCCTGCGGCTTGGCCTCCTCGGTCTCGGGCTTTTCCTCCTTGGTCTCTTCCTTGACCTCAACTTTCTCGACCGGCTTTTCCTCTTCTTCTTTTTCTTCCTTGACCTCTTCGATCGGCTTCTGGATCGGCACTGCGAGCTCGGGCTCATCCGCCACGGGTAGCGGCACCTCTTGCGGCGGCGTGACCTCGGGCACTTCCTCCGTCGGCTTCTTCTCGTCGACCTGAGACTGCGTGACAGGCGCCGTCGGGCCCGGCATATTGGCCGCATCGGCCGTCACTGCAACCGGCAACGGCGCCAGCTCGAGCATGAAAGCGCCCTCGGCCTCCTCCACCACCTCCTCTTCCGGTGGCATCAGATAGGCATAGGCGACAATCCCGGCGTGGAGGCTCGTGACAATCAAAGCGGCCGCGACCACGCGCGCCCACCACCGCCACCGGGGCTCAAATGCATTGCCGTCCAACGTCATCAGCTAGCTCGGTCCCTCAGGAGCGCACGTGCACTTCCTATGAGTGCAAAGGGGCATCCGCGCCCCGTCCATTTCGAGCTATCTTTACTCCCATGGCATAGAAATGCCAACCCATCAGGCACGCCGCGACTTTTGGGCGCTGTTCGGAGCGTGGGCTACATCTCGGCCCAGTGCCGAAGCAGGTTGTGATAGTGCGCCGTCAGCGTCGTGACGGCTGGATCGTCGTCTGGCAGTCGCGCCCTGGTCTGCATGATGGCCATGTCGAGATCGTAGAGCATGTGCCGGCGCCAATCGTCCCGGACCATGGACTGCGACCAGAAAACCGCGCTCCAGCGGCTGCCGCGCGCCACCGGCGTCACGCTGTGCAGGCTCGTTGCGGGATAGACGACCATATGCCCAGGCGGCAGCTTGACCTTGTGCGCGCCATAGGTGTCGTGCACGACCAGCTCCCCGCCGTCATAGTCCTCGGGCGGTGTCAGGAATAGCGTCGAGGAAACGTCGGTCCTGATGCGCTGGCCCGTGGGCAGCGCGCGGATCGAATTATCGACGTGCGCGCCGAACGTCATACCGATGTCGTAGCGATTGAACATCGGCGGCATGACGCGCAAGGGCAGCACGGCCGTGGTGAACGATGGATTGCGCCCGAGTGCGCGCAGAATGATCTGGCCGAGGTCCTGTGCTTCCGGCGCGTCAAGAGGCACCTGCAGGTTCTTCTTCACCACGGCTGCCTGGTCGCCGGCAGTGGCGCGTCCGTCCTGCCAACGTGTGGACTCGAGGACGCGGTGGATATGCGTGACCTCCTCCGCGGTGAGGACGTCTGGAATAGTTACAAGCATCGGCCCTCCGGCGGCGGGATGATTTCGCTGGGCCAAGTAGGATATACTTGACTTTGCGTGTCAAGTTATCATGCCCGCGACCGGAAAGCCTACGGCCCGATACCGCACGCCAACCTTTCAGCTCGCCGCGACGAGCTCCGGATTGTCATGGACAGAGTCCATGTCCTGCGTGGTGACGCGCCTCAGGTCGCGGCGATACTTTGCATCATTGTACCGTGTGCCGCGGTGGAGCGTGCAGCGATTGTCCCAGAGCACGAGATCGCCGACCTGCCACTTGTGCGCATGGACAAAGCGCTGTTGCGTCGCGTGCTCCATAAGATCGCGCAGCAGCAGGCGACCTTCCGGTTGTGGCCAGCCGATGATGTGCGAAGCATGTGAGCCCATGTAGAGCGTCTTGCGCTTCGAGCCGGGATGCACGCGCACGAGCGGATGGCGCACCGAGGGCAATGCTGCGCGCTCGGCATCGGTATAGTCGGTGTGACCGAGCTGGCCGCGCGAGTTGAAGATCGAGTGCTCGGTAATCAGCCCCTCGATCAGTTCCTTCGTCTCGTCGTCGAGTTCGTCGTAAGCGGCGCGAAGGTCGGCGAAGAGCGTGTCGCCGCCCGAAGGCGGCACGACGTGCGCGTGCAGCATCGAGAGCGCGCCAGAGATCGGGCGGAATGAAGCGTCCGAGTGCCAGAGCTGATTGCCGAGCGAGTCGAGCCGGCGGCTGTCGTCGCGCGCGCGCACCTCGTTCTTGACATTGAGGTTCGAGATGTCGGCGATCTCGGCGTGCTGAAGACGATGCCCGGCGCGGTGATTGCGCGGCGGCGCGACATTACCGAACGTGCGGCCGAGCGCCAGGAGTTGATCATCGTCGAGGGACTGGCCGTGGAAGACCAGCACGGAATAGCGGTTGATCGCACCATTGAGAGTGTTGATCGTCTCGGCGCCGAGCGGACGCGAAAGATCGACGCCGTCGACCTCGGCAACGAAATGCGGATGTAGCTGACGAATGTTGATGGCCATGGTTGCTTCCTCACCCGTTTGCTTTTTTGAGTATTTTGGAAGCTCGATCTAATCACCTCGCCGGCCATTCCGCCAGCCAGTGACTGTATCGCCATGCGCCATCCAGGTATGGCCCTCAGTCGGCCGTCCAGCCGCCATCGATGATCATGGACGTACCCGTCATGAGCGAGGACGCATCCGAGGCGAGATAGACGATCGCGCCCGTGAGATCACCGACTTGGCCAAGCCGGCCGAACTTGATCTTGGTTAGCACCTCATTGCGGAATTTCTCGTTCTCAAGCATACGGCGCGCCAGCGGGGTTTCGACGAACGTCGGGCAAATCGTGTTCACGCGGATGCCGTGGGGTGCGAGATCGACGGCCATGGCGCGTGTCATGCCTTCCATGGCCCACTTCGAGGCGCAGTAGACAGTGCGCGTCGCGGCGCCGACGTGCCCCATCTGCGACGACACATTGATGATCGAACCGGATTTGCCAGCCGCGACCAGCCGTTGCGCCACGGCCTGCGCGACGAAGTAGGCCGCGCGCACGTTGAGTGTCATGATCGTGTCGTACTGGGCCTCGGTGACATCGAGAAACGTCACCGGCTGATTGGTGCCGGCATTGTTGAGCAGAACGTCGTAGGGTGCGCGCGCAGCAATGGCCGAGCGCATATCCGCCGTGTCGTTCACGTCGATCTCGAGCGCGTCCGCGCTGCGGCCCGCAGCCTTCAGCCGCTCGACGGCCGAATTCAGATCCGCCGAGGGCCGCGCGGCGAGTGTCACGTGCGCGCCGAACGCAGCCAGCGCCTCCGCCGCAGCGAGGCCGATGCCGCGGCTGCCACCGGTTATCAAGGCACGCTTCCCCGCGAGATCGAAGGATGGAATGGTCGGATTGTTAGTGGCTGTCATCGCGGCCTACCTCGACCGCTCAAGCGGCGGCGGCGCGAAGGCCGTGACCTCGCCCGGATCACCCACGAAGCGCTCGATCTCGACGAGTGCCGTATGCGCGATCGGCCCCTGGCCGAGCTTCGACGTGCCTTTGTCGGGCGTGAGCATGTTCGGGTTGCCGTGCTTGTCGAGTGCGCCGATGCGGCCCGGCTCCTTGGGATCGTACCAGGCACCCGTGGAAAGGCGGATCACGCCGGGCATGACAGCATCGGAGACCACCGCCGTCGCCAGCGTCGCACCGCGCTGATTGAACACGCGCACCATGTCGTGCTCGGAAATGCCGCGCTGCTTGGCATCCTCGGGATTGATCAGCACGGGCTCGCGACCATTGATCTTGAGCGCCAAGCTCTCGCCCGCAAAGTCCATCTGCGAGTGGAGCTTTCCTGCCGGCTGGTTTGAAATCATGTGCAGCGGATAGGTCTTTGCCTTCTCGGAGCCGAGCCATTCGAGCGGCTCCATCCACACGGGATGGCCGGGGCAGTCGTCATAACCGAAGCTCGCAATGCGCTCGCTATAGATCTCGATCTTTCCGGACGGCGTCTTCAGCTTCTTCGCCGTCGGCTCGGCGCGGAAATCCGCGAGCACGGTGTGCGGCTTTACCGGCACGGGACTTTCGGCGTGACCCTGCTCCCAGAAGACGTCGAAGTTCGGCAACTCCACGCCGGCACGCGATGCGTCCTGGCGCGCGACCTCGTATATGTGGCGCAGCCAGTCCATTTCCTCGCGACCTTCCGTGAAGGCCTTTTCTACGCCGACTTTGCGCGCAAGCGCGCGGAAGATGTCGAAGTCATTGCGGGCCTCGCCGACGGGATCGACGGCCTTCTTCATGGCGATGATGAAGCGATCGCGCGAGCTTGCACCGATGTCATTGCGCTCGAGAGTCGTCGTCGCCGGCAGCACGATGTCGGCAAAGCGCGCCGTCGACGTCCACCAGGGCTCGTTGACGATGACCGTCTCCGGCCGCCGCCAGGCTTCGATGAGACGATTGAGGTCCTGATGGTGGTGGAAGGGATTGCCGCCGCACCAATAGATCATGCGCGTTTCGGGATAGACGCGATCCTCACCATCGAAGGTGTAGGGCTCGCCGGGCTTGAGCAGCAGGTCCGAAATGCGCGCGACCGGAATGAAGCTGCCCGTCGGGTTGCTGCCTGCCGAGAGCGCCGGCGCGGAATAGACGGTCACCGGATTTCCCTGGCCGTGCATGGAGCCATAGCCGAAGCCGAAACCGCCGCCGGGGAGGCCCACCTGCCCCAGGATGGCGCCGAGCACGGCCGTCATCCAGAAGGTCTGCTCGCCGTGATCGCCGCGCTGGAGGGAGTAGCTGGTCGCGATCATGGTGCGTACGGCGGCCATGCGGCGCGCGAGATTGCGGATGGTATCGGCGTCGATGCCTGTGATCGCGGATGCCCATTCGGCCGACTTGGGCGTGCCGTCATCCACGCCGAGCAGATAGCGCTCGAAGCGCTCGAAACCGACCGAGTAGCGCGCGAGGAAACCCTTGTCGTGCAGGTTCTCGCTCACGAGCGTGTGCGCGAGACCGATCATCATCGCGACATCGGTGTTCGGGCGGATAGGCAGCCATGTCGCCTTGGCGATGTCGGGCGTATCCTCGCGCACGGGCGTGATCGAGATGATCTCGACGCCCTTCTCCGCGAGGCGTCCGAGCCACGGCCCGGCCGTATGCTCGCCGGAACCGCCCGGCTCGACCTGCGCATTCTTCGTCCCGCAGCCACCGAAGGCAAGGAAGAGCTTCGTGAGCTCGGCAATGCCGTCCCACGAGGAGAGATTTCTCAGCGTGCGGTGATCGCCGAGAATATGCGGCAGGATCGCGAGGCCGGCGGCGAGCGAGTAGCTGTGCTTCTGTCCTGTGAAGCCACCGAAGCAATTCATGAAGCGCTGGAGCTGAGTCTTGGCATGATGAAAACGACCGGCACTCGCCCAGCCATATGAGCCGGCGAAGATCGCCTCGTTGCCATACGCTGCCTTGATGCGCTTGAGCTCGCCCGTGATGATGTCGATAGCCTCGTCCCAGGGCACTTCGACGAACGGCTCGGCACCGCGGCCATCGCCGCCCGCCTTGTAGCCCTTGGCGAGCCAGCTCTTGCGGATGGACGGCCGCGCGACGCGCACGCCATGATAGAGCGCTTCTGGCATCCCGCGCAGGATCGGGGAGGGGTCCGTATCGCGTGCCGCGGGCTCGACATCGACGAGCCTGCCGTTCTCGACGACGGCAGTAAAGGCGCCCCAGTGCGATCCGTGCGTGATCTTGTTCATTGTACGATGCTCGTGTCCGTCGGCCCCCAGGCCATTGCTCATCAGCTATTGTCGCGATTGCGATGCTTCTGTCGAGGCTCAGCATACGCATAGGCCTCCACGCGAGCGGTGCGGAGGGGGATCGAGTTGGCCCTGCAGCGATGGTCAGCTCAGGGATTAGGTACGGCCGGCCTCACATCATTGTGTTCTGATAGTGAAGCGCTGGCCATACTTGGCGTCATATGATGTTGTTACAGAATTACCTTCGAGGCCGTGCCATTTCACTGGGCCATAGTCGCCCCTAAGTAAGGATGCAGGATCATCGCGCGCATGAGCGGAATGTTCGATCGCAAGTGCTGGCTGCAGACCGTCCTGTGGATGTCGACGTTACTCGCTCTCGCATGGGGCGCGCCTGCCGCGATCGCCCTCGAGAGCGCAGCTACCACCAGTCCCCGCGTTACTGCGACACTGATCAGCGACGCGGCCACCGTGGCTCCCGGTCAGACCTTCCGTGTCGGACTGCGCCAGAAGCTCGCCCCCAAGTGGCATACATATTGGAAGAACTCCGGCGATGCGGGTGCGCCGCCCGAGATCCGGCTGGGCCTGCCCGCTGGCGCGACGGCCAGCGGCATCATCTGGCCGGGACCTGATCGCATTGCCGCTGCCGGTCCGGTCATGAGCTACGGCTACGAGACAGAGATCGTCTTTCCCATCAACGTGACCGTGCCCCGCGATGCCACGCCAGGACAGAGCATGGCCGTTACCGCGGACGCCGAATGGATCGTCTGCGAGAGAGAGTGCATTCCCGAACAGGGCAGCTTCCGGCTCGACATTCCGATCGCCGGAGCCACTACACCGGCCAGCGATGACGTGAAGGCAGCGTTCGCGATTGCCGATGCGCGCAAACCCATGACGGGGCCGTGGTCGTCACGCCTTGTCGGCGAAGGCGATGCGCTCGCACTGACCGTGGTCGGCGCAGACCTTACGCAAGCCGCGGTGAAAGCTGCGTACTTCTACCCGGCTTCGTGGGGCGTTACGGATCATGCGGCCCCGCAGCAGCTATCCCTTGCCGACGGCACGCTCACCCTCGCGCTGACGAAAGGTCAGACGTTCAACCCCGCGGCCAAGGCCGATGGGCTGCTCGCCGTGACCGATGGCGGTGGCGTGACGCGCTGGTTCGAGATCACCCCCACGATCGGTGGAGCCCCCGCCGGCGCGGCGCCGACCGCCTCACTCATCGAGAACCTGCCGCTCTGGCAGACCGCGCTCTTCGCATTCCTGGGCGGCCTGATCCTGAACCTCATGCCGTGCGTCTTTCCGGTGCTCGCTATCAAGGCTACGGCCATCGCGAAGCTCTCCGGAGGCGATCTGCGCGAGGTGCGGCTCGCGAGCGCGTTCTATACGCTCGGCGTGCTCGTCGCCTTCACCGCCCTCGCCGCCGCACTGCTTGCCGTGCGCGCGGGCGGCACGGCAGTCGGGTGGGGCTTTCAGTTCCAGTCACCGCTATTCGTTGCCGGCATGAGCTGGCTGCTGCTGGCCATTGGCCTCAATCTCTCTGGCGTCTTCGAGATCGGCCTCGGCGTCGGCGGCACCGGGCAATCCCTCGCGCAGAAGTCCGGCCATGCCGGCAGCTTCTTCACCGGCCTGCTCGCCGTCGTCGTGGCGACGCCCTGCACGGCGCCTTTCATGGGCGCCGCGATCGGCACCGCGCTGACGGCACCCGTCTATATCTGCCTCCTCATTTTTCTTGCCATGGGGCTTGGCCTTGCCGCGCCCTATGCGCTGCTTGGCATCTTCCCAAGTCTCGCCCGCGCCCTGCCGCGGCCGGGTCTGTGGATGGTGCGTCTCCGTCAGGCCATGGCATTCCCGATGTATGCCTCGGCGGCATGGCTCGTCTGGGTGCTCTCGCAGCAGGCCGGAGACTTCGGCGTGCTCATCGCGCTCTCGGGCGCACTACTCGTGGCGCTCGCCGCATGGATGTACGGCATTGCCCAGCACGACACCGGACGCGGCCTTCTCTCGCGCGGCTTTGCGGCTGCGGCGATCGTCGGCACGCTCGGCCTGCTCATGCAGCTCGATGGCGCGACGACGCCGGGCGCTGCAGCGCGCACGGAGGCGAGCCCAGGTTCGGCCAACTATGAGCCTTTCAGCAATGCGCGCCTCGCGGCCTTGCGCAAGGAAGGCAAGCCCGTGTTCGTGAACATGACGGCGGCGTGGTGCATCACATGCCTCGTCAACGAGCGCACGACGCTTTCGACGGACACCATTCAGCAGGCTTTCCGCGAGCGCGGCATCACATATCTCAAGGGCGACTGGACGAACCGCGATCCCGAGATCGGCGCCTACCTGCGCAGCTTCAATCGCGACGGCCTGCCCTTCTATGCCTACTATCCCGCCGGGGGGCGCGACCCGGTGGTTCTTCCGCCCGTGCTTACCGAAGCCATCGTGGTCGGCGAACTCGAACGCGCCAGTACATCAGCTTCAGCATCCCCATCATCCAACTAATGAGCAGGAGACCCGAATGACTGACATTCGATCCAAAGTGCTTGCCGATTTGGCCTTCGACCGCCGCACACTGATGCTTGGCACGACGGCCGGCCTGACCGCGGTGGCAGCCGGCGGTCTCACGATGCTCTCGAGCCGCCCGGCATTTGCCTCGCCGCAGATCAACAAGCCCGCGCCGGACTTCACGGCCATCGACAGCAACGGCAAGACGGTGAGCCTCGCGTCGCTCCGCGGCAAGATCGTCGCGCTCGAGTGGACGAACCATGACTGCCCGTACGTGCGCAAGCACTACAACACTGGCAACATGCAGTCGCTTCAGAAGCAGGCTGCCGATGCAGGCATCGTGTGGCTGAGTGTCATTTCCTCGCCGCCGGGCGAGCAGGGCAATGTCACGCCGGAGAAGGCCAACGAGCTCACCCAGACGCGGAAAGCCGCTCCGGCTGCCGTTCTTCTCGATCCGAAGGGCCAGGTCGGCCGAGCCTATGACGCGCGCACGACCCCGCAGATGTTCCTCATCAATGCCGAGGGCACGCTGGTCTATATGGGCGGCATCGACTCCATTCCCTCGACCCGCGCCGATGATCTCGAGAAGGCAACGCCTTACTTCAAGGACGCGATCGTTGCCGTAACCAAGGGCGAGCCCGTGCAGAACGCCGTGACGCGTCCGTATGGCTGCACGGTCAAGTACACGACGTCCTGACGCGCCAGATACGCGCGCAGAGACATGGGGGAGCGGGAACCAATCTCCGCTCCCTATACTTCAGAGTGCAAGCACTCGAAGGGCGTCGCCATGAGCGCACCGCATCTGAGCCGCCGTGATTTCACCGCGCTGATTGCCGGAGCTGCGCTCCCCGGTAGTATCTCCATGCCGACCCATGCTCAGACCTCAGAGCGCAGCACGGGTAGCGCGATGCGCCTCGCGGCAAGCGTGCTACTCACAGGTGGTCGCCCGAAAGCACGCGATCAGCTCTCATTCCCCTTCGCCGCCCCCGAGCGTCATCGCTGGACGTATGTGCCGGGACGGCGCAACGGTTTTTCGCTGGATGACATGGAGCCTGACGAGCGCAAGCTCGCCATGAACCTGCTCGCCGTGTCGCTGAGCTCTTCGGGACTTGAGAAGGCCACGGGCGTTATGAAACTCGCCGCTGTGCTGAAAGAGACGCGCGGCTTTGGCCGCGGTCCCGGCGCCTACTATTTTGCGGTTTACGGAGAGCCCGTTCCGGATGGCCTGTGGGGCTGGCGCGTCGAAGGTCATCATCTCTCGCTCAACTATACGGTATTTCGAGATCGCGTGATCTCTGCGACCCCGCACTGCGTCTGCGCCGATCCCATGGAAGTCGCGACGGGGCTGTACGCCGGTCTCGCGCCGATCCATCGCGAGGACTATATCGGCCGCGATCTCGTGCGCAATCTCGATGCCGGGCAGCTCGCGCGGACCCGTCGCGCCGGCGACGTACCGAACGACGTGCGCGCCGGCCCGCGCCGTGCCGAGGTCGCAACGGAAGCCGGCGGCATCGCTTTTGCTGCGCTCAGCGACGAGACGCAGCGTCACCTGATGCTCGGCATTGCCGAGACCTACATCTCAAACCTGCCGCACGATCTGGCGAAGGCGCAGATGGGTCGTCTCGAGGGCACGGCGCGCGACACCCTGCACTTCGAGTGGTCCGGCGGTTTCGAGACGAGCGACCTGCACTACTATCGCCTCCATGGCCCGACGCTCTCGATCGAGTACGCGACCCGCGAGAGTGCGCGCCATGTGCACACTCTTTGGCGGGAGCCGGGGAATGACTTCGGTCGCGCAGCACTGGCCGCTGCCGGTCAGGAGACGCTGCCGCCCGAAAGCGCCTGAGCGCGGACAGCTCAGCTCCGATTGTCGCGTGAGGTGCCGATCTCGATCAGACCGCGCGCAGCCATCTCGGCTTCCACGAGAATGAGATAGCGGCGCAGATCGCGGATGTCGTCCAGCAGGGGCTCCGCGCGGGTGTCGGCGACAATGTGCTGGAAGAGATTGTGCTTCTGCGCACCGGCCATCTCCGACGAAACGCGCTGCTCGATGCGATCGAATTTACGCGCGAGCATCATGAACGCGCCGATACCGCCGCGCCGCTTCCAGCTGCTGCCATACGCGCGCTCCTTTTCTTCGATATTGGCCACATCACCGTCGGCGAGCGGCTGGAGCTGATCGAGGTAGCCGCGGCCGCTGTCCTCCACATTGTCAGCCTTGCGCGCGGCGATCTCGGCCTCGGCGAGCATGAGGTAGCGGCGCAAATCGCGCACATCGTCGATGAATCCGTCGCTCTTCGTATCGGCCGCGATGTGCTCGAAGATGTCGTAGGGCGAGGCTCCATCACCCGTCGTCGCGAGGCGCTTCTCGACGCGGTCCCACTTGCGAGCAAGCATGTTGAACGTGTCGACGCCGCCGCGCCGCTTCCAGCTATTTCCGTAGGACTTCTCCGCATTGCGTAAGCCACGCACATCACTGTCGGCAACCGCGCGGAGATGATCGAGATAGGAGGGACCGCTGTCGACGCGGCTCTCGCCGGCATCATCGAGCAGCGCCGCGAGCCGCTTCAGCGTCGCCGTATCGCTGGCGGCGAGCCGCTCGATCAGTTTCTTGCGCTGCGCATCTTCTCCCGTCACGGCTTTACTCACCAAGATTTGGCCCCTTACTCCGCGGCGACGCTCGCGCGCGGCTGCCAGCGGCGCTCGAACCACTCGAGCGCGGCGCGCCGCCAGTCCGTCGCGGCACAGCGCTCGACCCAGGCCAGGGCCGTCGCACGATCCTTGCGCTTGTAGGCGAACCAGCCGTTGTAGATCGGCGTCGCAACATGCAGGAAATAGGGATTGCGCGCTTCTCCCGACGCGACCGCAGCATCCCACTGGGCGAGGCTCATCTCGTCCGGCGGATTGTCGAGCCAATGGAAGAGATCCGCATCGAAGTTTTCGGGATCTCCGACCAGGGGATAGACGGCTACCTCGTCGAGCGCATAGGGATCGCCCTCGAAACGATCGGCAATGCCGCTGATCTTGGACCACGTATCCTCGTAGGCGTGATAGCTGTCGCTCATCTGGCGGTAGACGCCGGCCTCGACGCCGATCCGCGCGGCCATATACTCGAGCAGGATCGAGAAGTGCACGGCATTGGCGCCGTAGCAGCCCCAGATGATGTCGTTCGAGCGGTTCGAGACGGTCATGTTCAGGCGGCCGTTGCGCACCTTGAACATGGCCTGCGTGTTGCAGGCGAGATCCTTGCTCGCGACGCCGAGATCGGCTTCCGCATCCCAGATCTGGAGGACGGCGCGGCGGCTGTCCGGATCATTGCGCAGGAGATCGACAATAGTCGTGAGCTGATCGCGGAACGGACGGCCGTACGCCTTGGAGAGATCGAACTGCTGGCGCCAGCGATAGCCGTAGGCGGCATTGAAGACGATGCCGTCATCCGAGTAGGTCGCCATGCGCTGGTTGAAGCGCGCGAGCCAAGCGACGTCGTTGCGGCCGGCGAGCATCCACAGCGCTTCCAGCAGATGGAAGAAGGGATTGGCATCGCGCACGCCGTCGAAAAGCACGCGCTCCAGCGGACGCTCGTAAACCGTGCAGACGGGCTCGGGATATTCGATGGTGCTACCGGCGCGGCTTGCCTGGACGAGCCCACCTTGCTTCATGAGCTCGGCACCCTTCACGACAGCGTCATTGACGTTGCGAGCTTGGACGACCTTCATGCGGCTACACCCTCATATTTGGCCCTGGGGCGGCCCTCTCCGTTGGCGACGCGCAGATACTTGTCCGTCTCGCAGAGCGAATGCTCGACCTCGCGGAGCTCCAGAGGCGGCACGAAATCCGGCAGGCTCGTCTTCGACAGCTCGAGCAGCTCGCGCATTTCCTCGAGCGCCTGCGTCTGCGTCAGTGATTTCTTATATGGGCGCCCGTGCAGGCGGTGCAATCCGCGGATCGCGCCCGGCCCTGCCACGGCCCAGGTGTTGATGTCGGGCGCATTGCGCAGATAGCGCGTGTGGCGGAGGTCCGTCACGACCTCGTAGGCCATGAAATCACCCCAGCCGCGGAACTGGCGCAGCCACGTGTGCACTTCCTGCATGGTGGGCTGGCGGCCGTTCGCGAACATGGCGTCGAACTCTTGGCGTGCGTCCCAGAGCGCGCCGACGACGACATGCGCCGTATATTCCGGCTTCGCCATGCCGGCGAACTCGCCCGAGGGGGCGCTGATCATGTAGGCGCCCGTGTACACTTTTTCGCCACGCGCCTTGCGCGCTTCGAGCGCGGCGCGGATAGCCTTGGCGTCGTAAGTACGCTCGGGAAACCCGACTTCCTCGAGTGTCTCCGGCCAGTTCACCTGACGCGCGAGACACATGGCAATCCAGAGCTGCGGATTGTCGGCATAGGGCTCCCGCCACTTCTCGCGCACCCACACGGTGACCTTGTCGAGCTCGCGGAAGACATTACAGAAGCTGTACGTCTGCAAGATCTCGTCATTCGTCCAGGGTGCAGGTTCGCCCGCAGCCTTCTTGAGATAAATGCGATGGCGTTCGGTGATCCAATCCCAGAAGGGCTGTGCGTTCAGAGCCACGATGCACTCGCTGTTGAGAGTTGTGGGCGATCACCGCCGACCCCGAACGCAACCATTGGTCAGCGGCAAACAGACTCGCTTGCGTGACCGTAGGCGGTGCTTAGGGCATTGACCACATGCCTCGGGAGCTTATGCACCTTTAGCATCGCGCATGTACTGAACGGCCGCACGATAGGCGCGCGATGTTATGCGCCGCGTTACGCGTTCGTCGTGTCCGCAGCTTCCTCGGCGAGCTCGCGTACACGCCGCAGGTCGACCAGCGCATTGTCCTTCAACCTCGGGCTGCGCAGGATGGCGGCCGGATGGTAGGTCGCGATCGTCGGTATGCCCTTGTACTCCAGAACCTGCCCACGCAGCTTCGCCATGGGCTCCTTGCCCGGCAGCAACCAGCGCGTTGCATGAAGGCCAAGGGCACAGAGAACGCGGGGCTTCAGCACATCAAGCTGCGCGCGGAGGAAGGGTGCGCATGTCACAACTTCCTCGGGGCGCGGATCTCGGTTTTGCGGCGGCCGGCATTTCACGACATTGCAGATATACAGGTCACTGCGCGCAATTCCCGTCTCGGCGAGCAGGCGATCGAGGAGCTGCCCCGAGCGGCCGACGAACGGCAGGCCCTGAACGTCCTCGTTCGCTCCGGGCGCTTCGCCGATGAGGACAATACCCGAGCGCGTGCTACCCGAGCCGAACACCACTTTCGTGCGCGTCTCGGCCAGAACGCAGGCTGTGCACTGTGCGGCCTGCGCCGCATATGGCGACAAGGCAATTTCGACCGCAGCCACGACATCGTCCGAACGGAACGCGGCGAATGGGGGCGGCGGTCGCTCTTGCACGTGGCCTGGCACGTGTCTCGAGCCTAGCGCCGACCCGCGCGCGCACCCTTGCGCGCCGTCGTATCCTCCGGTTCCGGATCCGGCAGCACACCATCGGCATCCGGCACCTCGGTCAGTCCATCCGGATCGGGATCGTCGCTCGGCTCAGCCTGGAGCATCTTGTCGACGATCAGCCCGGCGTTCTGACGGATCGCAGCCTCGATCTCGGCAGCGATCTTGGGATTGTCCTTGAGGAACGTCTTGGCGTTCTCGCGGCCCTGGCCGATCCGAGTGCCTTTGAAGGAGATCCAGGCGCCCGACTTCTCAACGATCCCGGCCTTGACGCCGAGGTCGACTAGCTCGCCGGTCTTCGAGATGCCCTCGCCGTACATGATGTCGAATTCGACCTGCTTGAAGGGCGGCGCGACCTTGTTCTTGACGACCTTGACGCGCGTCTGGTTGCCGACCGGCTCGTCGCGTTCCTTGATCTGGCCAATACGGCGGATGTCGAGGCGGACGGACGAGTAGAACTTGAGCGCATTGCCACCCGTCGTCGTCTCGGGATTGCCGAACATGATGCCGATCTTCATGCGGATCTGATTGATGAAGATCACCGTGCAGTGTGACTTGGAGATGGTGCCGGTGAGCTTGCGCAGCGCCTGGCTCATAAGACGCGCTTGCAAGCCGGGGAGGCTATCCCCCATCTCGCCTTCGAGCTCGGCCTTGGGCGTCAACGCCGCAACCGAGTCGACCACCAGCACGTCGACGGCACCCGAGCGGACCAGCGTGTCGACAATCTCCAGGGCCTGCTCGCCCGAGTCGGGCTGCGAAATAAGCAGATCCTCGACCTTGACGCCGAGCTTCCTCGCATAGACCGGGTCGACAGCGTGCTCGGCATCGACGAAAGCGCAGATACCACCCTTCTTCTGGGCTTCCGCCACGCACTGAAGGGCGAGCGTGGTCTTGCCCGAGCTTTCCGGGCCGAAGATCTCGACCACGCGCCCGCGCGGCAAGCCACCGATCCCGAGCGCGATATCGAGCCCGAGCGATCCGGTCGAGACCGCCTCGACGTCAATGGTCCGATCATTGGCACCGAGCCGCATGATCGAGCCTTTGCCGAACTGTTTCTCGATGTGCGCAAGCGCTGCATCCAGCGCCTTGTGCTTGTCCATATCGTCCCCCTCGACGACGCGTAGATGCGCAGCAGCCATGATGCGAGTTTCCTTATTCCATGAGTTGCAGATTCTAGCAATTAACCGTTCATGTACCATTTTTGTTCTCATCGCACAAGAGGTGGTCAATATCCTGAAAGGAAAAGCGGAACAGTAGAGTGTTCTAGGAATGTTTGGCACTGCCGAGGTTTCGTTCACCGTAGTGCAGTTCCGTGCGCTTCGATTCGTCACCAAAGCAGCGTGGCCGCAAAACTGACCGAGGGGTTAAGCGCACTTGGAAGATTTGAGACAAATGCGCCGGCTCGCCTTTGCGGTGATTTCGCCTCTGCAAGGTAAACATGGAGGCCTGAGAACAGTGACTGGGACTCGCGGTTGCACCCGCGGCCGAGCCCGAGAGGTTGTGAGCCATGTTTTTGATCCGGATGGCGTTCTGGGTGGGGCTAATCGTGTTTCTGCTCCCCTCGGACAAGGAGCGCCAAGCCCAACTCTACAAGACCGCCACGGAAACCGTGCACCGTGCCATGACTTTCTGCGACCGCAATGCCGCGCTTTGCGAGCAGGGCGCGAAGCACTGGGCGGTCTTCCGTACGAAACTGGAATTCGGCACCAAGCTCGTGTTCGACATGGCGAGCGAGCGCCTGCTCGGCGTTCAGCCCACAGTTCATAAGCCAAGCGAAGATGCCGCGCCTGGGCAGACTCCGCGCGGCAATGGACGCGTCGGCGCCTGAGCTAGGCGGTAGGCGCCGACCTTAGCGCGGCGCCAGCGGGTCGAAGATCGCTTCCCGATCCATGGGCTTTTGTGAGCCCGGCTCGCCCCACCAGCCATAGGCGTCCGCCGGCTTCCTTGGCGGCGCCCGGAAATCGCCCGCGAGCTGCTTGTTCAGATCGAGGCTGACCTGGCGCGTACGATCGGGAGAGCAATACTCCTCCGGATTGGAGATTTGCTTGCTGACGGTCGTGCGCGTGAAGTCATAGGACTGGGTGAGCTTCGCCATCTGCTCCGGCGACGCTCCGGCTGATGCCTCGTAGGCTAGATAGGAGTCACGCAATTTGTTGGGATTGAAGTTGTAACCGCATTTGCTCGCGCGGACGGAAACCGCAGCAGCATTGAGTGCGCGCTCGGTGGGCTCGTCGACTGGCGGCTTTTCGGCAGGCGTGCCGAGCAAAGATGCCGTCGTCAGTCCGCCGCCGCCCGAGCAGGCGGAAAGCGCTCCGGCCAAAAGCACTGCGCCGAACACGCGAATTCGGATCATGGCGTCTTCCCCCACGGAATCGTCCCGTGCCTGTTTAGCATGGGCCGCCGAAGCAGCCAAATCGTGGCATGCCTTAAGTGCCGCGGGGTGCTGCGAAGAGGTGCTGTCGCCTCATTCGGTAGCGCAATGCCCGCAGCGGCCACAGCGACTGGGCAGAGCTTGGGGAAGCGAATTGCTCGGATGAATGCTAGCGCCTCCTTCGAGGCGCAAAGTCAAAAGGCGGGAGGGTTCGGGAGGGTGTCCCTCCCGATTGGGGCCGGGGGCGGTCGCGCCGGAGGCGCGCGGCTATCAAGCAGCCCCGTCGCGCCAAAGGCGCGAGCGATTACTCCGCCGCCTCCTTGGCGAGGAATCCGCCGGACTGGCGCGCCCAGAGCTCGGCATAGAGCCCGCCACGCTCGAGCAGCGTCTGATGCGGCCCCTCCTCGACGATCCGCCCCTCGTCCATGATCACGAGCCGGTCCATGGCCGCGATAGTCGAGAGGCGATGCGCGATGGCGATCACCGTTTTGCCCTGCATGAGGTTGTTGAGCTGCTCCTGGATGGCTGCCTCGACCTCGCTGTCGAGCGCGCTCGTCGCCTCGTCGAGGATCAGGATCGGTGCGTTCTTCAGCAGCACGCGCGCGATCGCAACCCGCTGGCGCTGGCCGCCGGAGAGCTTCACGCCCCGCTCGCCCACGTGCGCATCGTACCCCGCCCGCTCGCGCAGATCCCTGAGCTGCGGAATGAATTCATGCGCCGCCGCCATGCGTGCGGCCGCGATCGCCGCGTCGCGACCGGCATCGGGCCGCCCATAGAGGATGTTGTCGAGCACCGAGCGGTGCAGGAGCGATGTATCCTGCGTCACCATGCCGATGTTGGCGCGCAGGCTGTCCTGCGTGACGTGCGCAATATCCTGGCCATCGATGAGGATGCGCCCACGCTCCAAGTCGTAAAAGCGCAGCAGCAGATTGACGAGCGTGGATTTACCCGCGCCCGACCGGCCGACAAGCCCGACTTTTTCACCCGGCGCAACGGTGAGCGACAGATCGTCGATGATCCCAGACTTCCTGCCATAGTGGAAACGGATGTGATCGAAGCGGATCTCACCACGCTTGACGACGAGAGGCTTCGCATCCGGCGCATCGACGACCTCCTGATCCCGCGAGATCGTCTCCATGCCTTCCTGCACGACGCCGATGTTTTCGAAGATGCCGGCAACAGTGAACAGCACCCAGCCCGACATGGCGACGATGCGGATCACCAGCCCCGTCACGACGGCGATATCACCGATCGTGACCAGGCCAAGGCTCCACAGCCATATCGCGAGCCCACTGGCACCGACGATGAGAAAGCCGTTCAGCGTGTAGAGCGTGAACTCCATGCTGGTCAGCAGGCGCAGCGACGCCTGCCACTTCGACATCTGCTCGTCGATCGCGGCCTTGGCGTAGGAATCCTCGCGGTCGGCGTGGGCGAACAGCTTGACCGTCAGGATATTCGTGTAGCTGTCGACGATGCGGCCGGTGAGCATCGAGCGCGCTTCGGCCGCTGCCGTCGATCGCTCGCGGATCTTCGGCACGAAGTAGATCATCGCCATGATGTACGCTGCGAGCCATACGATCAGGGGCACCAGCAGCCATACGTCGGCGCTCGCGAACAGTATGACCGCACCGACCCACTGGATGCCGGCGAACCAGATTGCGTCGATGACCTGAACCACCGACTCGCGCAGCGCCGGCGCGGTCTGCATGATCTTGTTGGCGACGCGGCCGGCAAAGTCATTCTGGTAGAACGACAGGCTCTGGCGCAGCACATAGCGATGTGTCAGCCAGCGTACGCGCGTCGTCACCGGCCCTGCGATCACCTGGTTTTTGATCAGGTCGTGCAGCGTCGAGACGAGCGGCCGCGCGATCAGCGCGACGAATGCCATGAACAACAGCCAGGACGCGTGATCAGACAGGAACGTCTCGGGCGATCCCGACGTCCGCATCAGATCGACGATGCTGCCGATGAAGGCCATCAGCGACACCTCGATCACCGAGCCGATGAACCCGACGACGAGCAGGACGATGAACACCGGCCACACCGGCCGGATGAAATAGAGATAGAATGCCGCAAGCGTCACCGGCGGGCGCTCAGGCGCTCGCTCAGGATAGGGATCGATGCGGGTCTCGAACCAGCGGTACATGACCAGAGCTCTTGGTTACTGCGTGCCATGGGCCGGGCGCGATCATGCTCGGCTACTTGCCGGCAACGCCGCGCTTACGGACAGAATTTCTCACGCCCCTGCACATTCCCGACTTGTCGGGGATTGATTCCGGTCAATGTGACGACCGGCTCCCTTGACGTATCAAAGATAGGGCTGAGAATGCCCCCATACCAAGGGATCGACTGCGGCGCGGGCGGGGCTCTTTACTTGCCAGTCGTGACGATATCATGTCCAGAAGTGAAACGCCGTCTGGCCGGCCGGAGGAAACGGCGTTCGCGCCATAACTCAGCGAGTGAATAGCATGGCGCCTGATGAATTGCAGCATCGCAAAGCCACAGCGCGCGCTTGGTTCGAGCAGCTTAGGGACGAAATCTGCGCCACATTTGAACAAGTCGAGGATGAACTACCAGCCAGCGTGCAGTTTGCGGACCGACCGGCCGGCCGCTTCGCGCGCCAGCAGTGGCGGCGCACGGACCATGCCGGGGGCGACGGCGGCGGCGGGCTGATGAGCCTGATGCGTGGCCGGGTTTTCGAGAAGGTCGGTGTGCACACGTCGACCGTCCACGGCGAGTTTGCGCCCGAGTTCCGGAGCCAGATCCCCGGCGCCACCGAGGACCCTCATTTCTGGGCTTCCGGTATTTCTCTGATTGCGCATCTTCAGAACCCGCATGTGCCGGCCGTGCACATGAACACGCGCTTCGTCGTGACCTCGAAATGGTGGTTCGGCGGCGGCTCTGACCTGACGCCCGTCCTCGGCACGCGCCGCACGCAGGAGGATCCCGACACGCGCGCTTTCCATGCGGCCATGCAAGACGCCTGTGCACCGCACCCGATCGTGGATTATGCCCGCCTCAAGGCGTGGTGTGACGAGTACTTCTACCTGCCGCACCGCAAAGAGCCACGAGGCGTCGGCGGCATCTTCTACGACTACCTGACACCCGATGATGCCGTCGGCGGGTGGGACGCAGCATTCGCTTTCACACAGAGTGTCGGTCGCGCCTTTGCGGCCATCTATCCGGAGCTCGTGCGGCGTAATTTCGCCAAGTCGTGGAGCGACGCCGAGCGCGACGAGCAACTCGTGCGGCGTGGTCGCTATGTCGAGTTCAACCTGCTCCACGACCGCGGTACAGTGTTCGGCCTCAAGACCGGCGGCAACGTGGATTCCATCCTCTCGTCGATGCCGCCCGTGGTGAAGTGGCCTTGAACTGAGAACCGCTGTACTCGCGACGGGCACTAAATGTCCCTTCTCCCCGCGCGAAAAGCGGGGAGAAGAGATTTTCCTCATCACCCGATCGCGTCATCCCGCTCGAAGCGGTAGCTTTTCGAACAAAACTCGCACTTCACCGTGATCGCGCCATCGGCTTCGCGCAGCGTCTCGCGCTCGGCTTCGGGAAAACCGTCCAGAAATGCGCCAATGCGATCGCGTGAGCAGCGGCACTTGGCTTCGAGCGGCACGATGGGCGCGACCCGCACGCCCTCCTCGTGGAACAAGCGCAGCAACAGCCGCTCCGATGCAAGCATCGGGTCGATCAACTCGTGATCCTCGACCGTTTCGGCAAGAATCTCGACGCGATTCCAATCGTCGTCGTGCTCGCCTTCGAGACTTGCATCGCGCTCCTCGCCGGACATCGTCGGCTTGACTTCGTTGTCGCCGCCGGCTGCCGGTACGTGCTGGACGATGAGCCCGCCCGCCCGCCAATGCCAGCGCGAGGGCGTATCGCCGCTACGGCCGATGAAGTGCCGCACCGCCGTCAGCCGGATGAATGTCGGAAGCTGCTCCGATTGGCGAAAATACGTGATCGCCGCCTCAGCAAGGCTACTGCCGTCGAGCGGCACGACGCCCTGATGGCTCTCCTGCTCACCGCCCGGATCGATCGTCATAGCGAGGCGACCATGACCGAGCAGCGTGCCATCGCTGAGCTCACCCGACTTCTGCAAGGCCTCCAGGCGCTCGCGGTCGTAGCTCGCATAGCCACGAAGCTTGCCAGGAACCTCGTACTGCACGACGAGAAAGCCCAGCGGACCATCCGTCTTGGTCTGCAGAATGAGGCGTCCACCCTCCTGCAACTGCTGGCCGAGGAGCGCCGTCAGCGCGATGGCCTGACCGAGAACAACGCTGATGGGCTCGGGATAGTCGTGCCCCGAAAGGATCTCGTCGATGACGTGACCGAGGCGGACAATGCGGCCAGCAACGCGCGAGCGTACGGTACCGAACGGCAGCACGACATCATCGCGCACCGGCGGCACGCCGACTTCCGTACGGCCCGCTCTGATCACCATCTTTTCTTCTTCCACTTCAGTCGACGCCCAGGCACCAGGCGAGAATTGCCTTCTGGGCGTGCAGCCGGTTCTCGGCCTCATCGAAGACGACCGATTGCGGCCCGTCGATGACCTCGGCCGATACCTCGTGACCACGGTACGCCGGGAGGCAGTGCATGAAGATCGCGTCCTTGGCCGCGCCCTTCATGAGGGTTCCATCGACGGCATACGCCCCGAGCAACTGCTTGCGGCGCGGCGCATCGCTCTGCCCCATCGAGACCCACGTATCCGTCACGACGCATTCGGCGCCTTTGACGGCTTCGGCTGGATCATCGGTGAGAAGAATGCTGTCGCTCGCACCTTCGGCCTTCACCCAATCGATGACTGCTTGCTCGGGCTTGAGCTGCGCCGGCGTCGCAACGCGCAGCTTGAAGCCGAATTTCACCGCGGCGTGCATCCACGACGAGGCTACGTTGTTGCCGTCGCCGACCCAAGCCACTGTCTTGCCGCCGATCGTGCCGCGCGTTTCCTCGAAGGTCACGATATCGGCGATGATCTGGCAGGGATGGCTCAGATCCGTCAGACCGTTGATCACCGGTATCGAGGCGTGCTCGGCGAGCTCGACGAGCGTCTGATGTGCATTAGCGCGCACCATGAGCGCGTCCGCATAGCGCGAGAGCACCCTGGCCGTATCCGAGATCGGTTCGCCGCGACCGAGCTGAGTGTCCGTGTGATTGAGGCCGATGGTCTGCCCACCGAGCTGACGCATGGCGACATCGAACGATACGCGCGTACGCGTCGACGGCTTCTCGAAGACCATGACGAGGATCATGTCCTCGACGTCGTTGGGCCTCAGGTGCTTGGGCACACGCCTGCCCGCCCGTTTCATCTCGTGCGCCATGTCGACGATCCGGCGGAGGACGCGTGCGTCGATCTGGTCGAGATCGAGAAAATGGCGGGGCGGCTTCAAGCCGATGCGGGCATCCATGGCAGTCTCGAGTTCGGAATGAAGGGTCGTCGGCGCCAACGCTTCCACCTTTCCATGGAAGCGGCAACGCCGGCGACGCGGATTTCTACTTCACCTGCTTCTTCACGCTCGAAAGCGCACGCGAGAGCCGAGCAACGCCCTCGGCAATCTCGTCGTCCGGCGTCGTCAGCGGCGGGATCATGCGGACTACGTTATCGCCAGCGCCAACCGTCAGCAGGTGCTCGGCGAGGCAGGCCTTCACCACGTCGCCAGCCAGGAACTTGTCCTTGATCTTGACGCCGATCAGGAGCCCTTCACCGCGGACACCCTCGACGATATCGGCGTGCTCGTCCTTGAGGCCGGCGAGGAGCTGCTTGAAGCGCAGCGTCTTCCTCTGCACGTCCTCAAGAAAGCCCGGCTCCAGCACGGCTTCGAGCACGGCATTGCCGACCGCCATGGCGAGCGGATTGCCGCCGAAGGTCGAGCCGTGCGTGCCGGGCACCATGCCCTTCGCGGCTTCAGCCGTCGCCAGGAATGCACCCATCGGGAAGCCGCCGCCAATGCCCTTGGCGATCGCCATGGCATCCGGCTTGATGCCGGCGGACTCGTAGGCGAAGAGCTTGCCCGTGCGACCGACGCCGGTCTGTACTTCGTCGAGAATGAGCAAGAGGCCGTTCTTGTCGGCGAGGGCGCGGAGGCCTTGCATGAATTCCTTCGTGCAGGCGCGGATGCCGCCCTCGCCCTGGATGGGCTCGACCATGATCGCCGCCGTCGCCGGCCCGATGGCCTTTTCGACGAGCGCGAGATCGTTGACCGTTTCAAGCACATCGAAGCCGGGCGCCGGCTCGCCGAAGCCTTCGAGGTATTTCTCATTGCCGGCGGCCGCGATCGTGCCGAGCGTGCGGCCGTGGAAGGAGCCCTTGAAGGTGATGATGCGCCAGCGCTCGGGATGGCCGCTCACGAACTGGTAGCGCCGCGCGAGCTTGATGATGCCCTCGCAGGCCTCCGCACCCGAGTTACAGAAGAAGACCTTATCCGCGAACGTCGACGCGACGAGCCGCTCGGCGAGCTTTTCCTGGCCCGCGACGCGATAGAGGTTCGAGGTGTGCCAGAGTTTCTGCGCCTGCTCGGCGAGCGCGGCGGTGAGCTTTGGGTTCGCGTGACCCAGCGCGTTCACGGCAATGCCGGAACCGAAGTCGAGATAGCGCTCGCCCTTGGTGTCGATGAGCCAGGAGCCCTCGCCCCGGTCGAAGACGACATCATAACGGCCGTAGGTCCCCATGACCGCGGGAGAGGGTCCAGAGGAAGCGACGGCAGCGGGCTTGCCGGAAGATTGGGCGGAGGTTGCAGCGGACATCGGTGGTTCTCTTTCCAATGCTGAAATAGGTCGAGAGTGGCGGCGACTTCAGGAGAGAGAGGGGCTTTGGCAGGCGCGTCCAAAACGAAAAAGGCCGCGCGGGTGCGCGGCGCTGGCAACAACGGCTGGTCTCACCAAGCCGTCATCGCTGCCGCGGGCCGCAGCCCCGACGACGTCGCTCACGGATGTTCGCTTCGATCGACATGGGGCCTATATGGGGCAGAGGGGCCGGCAGTGTCAATAATCCTGACTAATGGCCGACGCGCCCGATTAGCCGAGGCTGACCGGGCACTCCAAGACATCGGGCATTGAGGCCGGATTCAGCTTATGGCCGCCGCCAGCCACCCGGAGGCGGCGGCATGCCTGCCGGTGCCTGATAGCCCGAGCGCCACCAGCCCGGCGTACGCGGCCCCGGGGGCGGCGGACGCCAGCCCGGACGCGGCCGCGGCGCGTGCCGGACCCAGCGATCCCGCTCGCCGTACCAGGGTCGTCCGACGTAGTGCCGGCGCCAGTACGTCGGCGCGTAGAAGGTCACGATGGGCACGCCCGCAACGCCGAGGCCGACGTCGGGTAGCGGCGCGTAACGGCCGCGATAGCTGTAAGCGAGATACTCGCTGAACACCCAGCCGCGGTTGCCCCCCGCGATCACGTCACACCAGGATTCATCCCGGAGGCAGCCGCGAATCTCGATCGGCGTGCTCTCGGGAATGACGCCCATGCTCGGGAATTCCGTATCTGGGCCTGTTCGGTGATTGACGTTTGCCGTCGTATAGCCAGGTGCAGCCTGTGCTGCCATTGTACCGCTCATCGACAGCGCAAGCACGGCCGCGACCAGCTTCAGCATCTTCATGATGTCGTTCCCCGCTAGTGTCCCGATTCCGAAACTCGCTTGACCTCGATGCTTGGGTCCCGAGCAACCTTCGGATTCAAAGGAGACACTAGAATTATGGATTTTCTAGTGTGACTGAGATCAAGAAATTAGCTCGGCCCATGCTGCGAGCTCTGGCGAATTTCTCGATCATCACACGGTGAGCCCCACCATGCGCACACCTAGAATGAACGCTGCCTGACTGTAAATCCGTCGTGCGACCGCAGGCGCGGTAGCTTCAATGAATTAGCTGTGAGCGGCCGAGAGTTGGATCAGAACGCCAGCCGGTTCGCACGGACCACCTGCGGCAACGCACGCACCTGCTCCATGACCGCTTCCGGCATGGGCTCGTCGAGGGACACGATGCAGATGGCATCGCCGCCTGGCTTGTCGCGGCCCAGATTGAAAGTCGCGATGTTGAGCCCGGCCTCGCCCATGAGCATACCGAAACGGCCGATGAAGCCCGGCTTGTCGGCATTGCGCACGAACAGCATGTGCGGTGCCGTCTCGAACTCCATGTTGATGTCGCGCACCTGAATGATGCGCGGGCGGCCGTCGCCGAAGACCGTGCCGGCGACCGAGCGGTCGTACTTGTCGGTCTTGACCGTCAGACGCATGTAGCCCTCGAACGCGCCGTCCTGTGTGCGCACGACCTCTTCGACGATGATGCCGCGATCCCTAGCCGTGGCCGCAGCCGACACCATGTTCACGGCATCCGACAGCAGCGGCCGCAGAATGCCGGCGACGGCGGCTGCCGACAGCGGCTTCACGTTGAGCTCGGCGACGGTGCCCGAGTATTCGAGGCGGATGCCCTTGATGCTCGTCTCGGTGAGCTGACCGGCGAAGAGGCCGAGCTGCTCGGCGAGCTTGACCCATGGGCGCAGGCGCGGGGCTTCCTCGGCCGTGATCGATGGGAAGTTCACCGCATTGGAGATGGCGCCCTTGAGCAGGTAGTCAGACATCTGCTCGGCAATCTGTAGTGCGACATTCTCCTGCGCTTCCGAGGTCGCGGCACCGAGATGCGGCGTACAGATTACGTTCGGCATGCCGAAGAGGATGTTCTCCTTGGCCGGCTCGGTCTCGAAGACGTCGAGCGCCGCGCCGGCGACCTTGCCCGACTTGAGCGCCGCTGCCAGCGCCTTCTCATCAACGAGACCGCCACGCGCGCAGTTGATGATGCGCACGCCGGTCCTCATCTTCTCGAAGGCGGCTGCGTTGAGAACATTGCGCGTGCGGTCGGTCAGCGGCGTGTGCAGCGTGATGAAATCCGCGCGTTCGAGAAGCGCCGGCAGCTCGACCTTCTCGACGCCAATCTCGACAGCACGCTCCTCCGAGAGGAACGGGTCGAATGCAATGACGCGCATCTTGAGGCCGATCGCACGATCCGCGACGATCGATCCGATGTTGCCGCAGCCGATCACGCCGAGCGTCTTGCCGAAGAGCTCGACACCCATGAAGCGCGACTTCTCCCACTTGCCGGCCTGCGTGGAGCGGTCGGCCTCGGGAATCTGGCGGGCGAGGGCCATCATCAGCGAGATGGCATGCTCGGCGGTGGTGATCGAATTGCCGAAGGGCGTGTTCATCACGATGATGCCCTTGGCCGTCGCGGCCTTGATATCGACGTTGTCGACGCCGATGCCGGCGCGGCCGATCACCTTGAGGTTCGTCGCTGCAGCGATGATCTTCTCGGTCGCCTTGGTCGCCGAGCGGACGGCGAGACCGTCGTACTTGCCGATGATTTCGGCGAGCTTCTCCTTGTCCTTGCCGAGTGTCGGCTCGAAGGTCACGTCGATGCCGCGATCCTTAAAAATCTGCACGGCGGTCGGAGAAAGCTCGTCGGAAATGAGGACTTTGGGGGCCATGGCTTCATGATCCTGATGTGCGGGCGCTCGCACGCCCGTTCGCGTGATCGAGGCACCAGTGAATTCTCGAATGCGGGAGACGAGGGGCAGCGCGTGCCCCTCGGAATGCGGCGCCCTCAGGCGGCCTTGGCAAGGCCCGAGCGCGCTTCTGCGTAGGCCCACTCGATCCAGGGCAGCAGCCGTTCGACGTCGCTCATCTCGACCGTCGAGCCCGTCCAGATCCTGAGACCTGGCGGTGCATCGCGGTAGTAGCCGGCATCGAGGCCGACGCCTTCCTTCTCGAGAAGGCCCGAGACGCTCTTTGCGAACGCTGCCTGCGCTTCGAGCGGCAGTGCCGTCACGGCCGGATCGACGAACTTGAGACAGACGCTCGTGTTCGAGCGCGTATTGGGATCAACCGCGAGGGGCGCGATCCAGGGTGTGCGGTCGACCCAATCGTAGATGGCCTTGGCATTGGCATCGGCCCGCGCCATGAGCGCCTTGGCACCGCCGATCCGCTCGGCCCACGTCAACGCATCGAGGTAGTCCTCCAGCGCCAGCATCGACGGGGTGTTGATCGTCTCGCCCTCGAAGATGCCATTCTGGATCTTGCCGCCCTTGGTCAAACGGAAGATCTTCGGCAGCGGCCAGGGTGGGCTGTACGTCTCCAGCCGCTCGACGGCGCGCGGCGAGAGCACGAGCATGCCATGCGCGGCCTCGCTTCCGAGCACCTTCTGCCAGGAGAACGTGAACACATCGACCTTCGACCAGTCGACGGGCTGCGCGAAGGCAGCCGAGGTCGCGTCGGCGAATGTGAGGCCGGCGCGGTTCGCGGGGATCCAGTCATAGTTCGGCACGCGCACACCGGATGTCGTGCCGTTGGCCGTGAAGAGTATGTCGCGCGCGAAGTCGACCTTCGACAGATCGGGCAACTCGCCATACGGCGCCTTCGTGACGCGGATGTCGGAAAGCTTGAGCTGCTTGGTCACGTCGGTGACCCAGCCCTCGCCGAAGCTCTCCCAGGCGAGTGCTTCCACACCGCGAGCGCCGAGCATCGACCACATGGCGAGCTCGAAGGCGCCTGTATCGGAGGCCGGAACGATGGCGCAGATGTAGTCGGCAGGAAGCCCGAGCAGCGCCTTTGTCTTGTCGATGGCGAGCTTCAGGCGCGCCTTGCCTTCCTTCGCCCGGTGCGACCGGCCGAGGAATGCTTTGCTGAGGTTTTCGGGAGACCAGCCGGGGCGCTTTGCGCAGGGGCCGGAAGAAAAATGCGCGCAGTCTGGCCGCTGCTGCGGCCGCGTCGTCGTCGTCATGTGAGCCTATCCTTCCAGATAGAAGCCCCTCGTTGGGGAGGGGTGTCCCACGGCGGGGAATACGCTCGCTCGCGCGGCGCGTCAATCCCGGCGAGGTCGCAGCTAGTGCGCAGGCTTACTGGAAGGATGAGGACGCGAGGAGCCGCCTAGGCGCGGCTCGCCCGGGACGCGGCCTCGGCATGGTGCTCGACGCGCGCGGCCTTGCTGCGGTCGCGGGCTGTTGATTTTCCTGCCTCGATTTCGGCCGCGACATTGCTCATGAAGGAAACCGTGCGGTCGACGACCACCTGACGCTGCCGGTCGATCGTGATGATGTGATAGCTGTCGTCGAGCACACAGAGCTCCACGCGGCCGCCGAGCGACCTCTGCAGGAACTCGGAGTTGTTGATGTCGGCGTGGTCATCCTCGCGCGGATGGAGGATCAGCGAAGGCTGAGTGACCTTGCCAGCCTCCCGCATGAAAGTCTTGACCATCCAGCGGTGCTCGAGGACGGCACCGCCAGGCGTATATGGGAGACCCGATACCGAGTTGTCGGTGCTTTTGAGCGCATTGGCGATGAGATCGCGCACGCGCGGGTCCTTGATGCCATGCGGCTCGGCATCCTCGAACTTGAGCTTGTTGGCGAACCACTTGTGGTGCACCAGGCCGAAGAGCCGAGCGTACCACGGCATGACCCAGCCATTGAGCCACATGATGGGAGCGTAGGAGACCGTGCCCTGCACCAGCTTCGGATTGCGGGCCGCGAGCAAAAGCGCCGTGATGGCGCCAACCGAGAGACCGCCGACAAAGACGATATCGCAGTCCTGGCGGATGCGGTGGAGCGCGGCTTCCGCGCTCGCGTACCAGTCCTGCCAGGTGGTGTTCGCGACTTCCTCGACGCCACCGCCATGACCCGCGACGAGCGGGCAATGGACTGTGTAGCCGGCGCGCGCCACGCCATAGGCGACATAGCGCAGCTCCATCGGCGTCCCGCCGAGGCCGTGGAATAGCAACAGTCCAACGCGGTTGCCGGGGATGATGAGGCTAAGATCTTTTTCTTTGTCAGTCATTCTCAAGATACAGGTGCGTGTTGTTCTTAAACGCAGGTTATCGCGGTAATATCCTGCTTGGCTCAGGCCGGTCATACTCTCTTAGGTATGCGGCGTGCTCCTGGTCGGACATTATGGTTAAATTTGGCCAACTGTGTTCCACCAAAGTCTGGTGCGGTAATACCAGCCAAAAGGCGGAGACGCTTCTTCCCGTCATCCCAGGGTTCTTGAAAGCGCCGACTGCCTTGACCGTCAACGGCGGTACTAAGGTTTGGTTCCCCGAACCCTTACAGACGAGCCGAACGCCGCCGATATAGGTACGACGAAGTCGATTGCCTACCTGTCGATCTCGCCGAACACGATGTCGAACGAGCCAAGGATGGCCGAAACGTCCGCCAGGAGGTGCTTCTTGCCGAACGGATCGAGCGCCTGCAGGTGCGGGAAACCCGGCGCGCGGATCTTGCAGCGGTAGGGCTTGTTCGAGCCATCGGCCACGAGATAGACGCCGAATTCGCCCTTAGGCGCCTCGACGGCCGCGTAAACCTCGCCCGGGGGTACGTGGAAGCCCTCAGTGTAGAGCTTGAAGTGATGGATCAGCGCTTCCATGGAGCGCTTCATCTCGGCCCGCTTCGGCGGCACGACCTTCTTGTCGTCCGACACGTGCGGCCCCTGGCCCTCGGCCGAGGCGAGCTTCTCGCAGCACTGCTTCATGATGCGCGCGGACTCGCGCATTTCGATCATGCGCATCACGTAGCGATCGTAGCAATCGCCGTTCTTGCCGATCGGAATGTCGAACTCGAGCTCGGAATAGCACTCGTAGGGTTGGGCGCGGCGCAGGTCCCAGGCAACGCCCGTGCTGCGCAGCATGACGCCCGACATGCCCCAGGCAAAGGCATCCGCCATGCTGAACGTGCCGATGTCGACATTGCGCTGCTTGAAGATGCGGTTATCCGTGAGCAAACCCTCGATGTCGTCGCAGACCTTGAGGAAAGGATCGCACCAGGCGTGGATGTCGGCAATCAGCTCGGGCGGCAGGTCCTGATGGACACCTCCCATGCGGAAGTACTTCGCGTGCATACGAGAACCCGACGCGCGCTCATAGAAGACCATGAGCTTCTCGCGCTCCTCGAAGCCCCAGAGCGGGGGCGTCAGCGCGCCGACGTCCATGGCCTGCGTCGTGACGTTGAGGAGATGCGAGAGTATGCGCCCGATCTCGGAATAGAGCACGCGGATGAGCTGGGCGCGCTTCGGGATCGCAAGTTCCAGGAGCTTCTCTGCCGCCATGCAGAAGGCGTGCTCCTGGTTCATGGGCGCGACGTAATCGAGGCGGTCGAAGTAGCCGATGGCCTGGAGGTAGGACTTCTGCTCGATCAGCTTCTCGGTGCCCCGATGGAGGAGACCGATATGCGGATCGACTCGCTCGACAACCTCGCCATCCAGCTCCAGTACCAGTCGGAGCACACCGTGCGCGGCCGGATGCTGCGGGCCGAAGTTGATGTTGAACGGACGGATCTCGGTCTCGGGCACGGCGCGTGTCCTCTACGATGCTCTTGCCGCTCGATACCTCAGACCGGACCGATCTGGCAACGCGGCAATTGGCGGATCTGCCCAGCCAGAAACAGAAAAGCCGGGCACTGGACCCGGCTTTTCGATTTCATCGGACAATCACCAGTCAATTGGGCTTCATGCCGTTGGTCGAGACGAGCACCGGGCCCGATCCCTTCGGCCGCGGGTTCTCGGTCAGCACACCGAGGCGCCGCGCGACTTCCTGATAAGCCTCGATCAGGCCGCCGAGATCCTGGCGGAAGCGGTCCTTGTCCATCTTGTCGCCGCTCGACACATCCCACAGACGGCAGCAGTCCGGGCTGATCTCGTCGGCCAGCACGATGCGCATATTGTCATTCTGCTCCCAGAGGCGCCCGAACTCGATCTTGAAGTCCACGAGCCGGATGCCGATGCCGAGGAACAGGCCGACGAGGAAGTCGTTGATGCGCAGCGCCATCTGCATGACTTCATCGATCTCGGCGGGCGTGGCCCAGCCAAAGGCCGTGATGTGCTCCTCGGAGACCATGGGGTCATTGAGCTTGTCGTTCTTGTAGTAGAATTCGACGATCGAGCGGGGGAGCGCGCTGCCCTCGTCGAGCCCGAGGCGGGTCGACAGCGAGCCCGCCGCCACATTGCGCACGACCACCTCGAGCGGGATGATCTCCACCTCGCGGATGAGCTGCTCGCGCATGTTGAGCCGCTTGATGAAGTGCGTCGGCACGCCGATCTCGCCGAGACGCTGGAAGATGTACTCGGAGATGCGGTTGTTAAGTACACCTTTGCCGTCGATCAACGCGTGCTTCTTGGCGTTGAATGCCGTGGCGTCATCCTTGAAATGCTGGATCAGGGTCCCGGGCTCCGGACCCTCGTAGAGCACCTTTGCCTTGCCCTCGTAGATGCGACGCCGCCTGTTCATTTTCATCAGTCCTTCGTGGTATCGCCTCAGTGTCCCGGGTCTTCGGCAGCGGTGCCGCTGCACTGCCAAATGCCCAAGCCAGTGTGCCTGGCTCGGCTTGGCCTGCGCAATGCGCCGCAGCCTCTTTCGCTCATGTCAGCCCGTAGCCCGGACAGTATCCGAACCGCCCAGCGGAAACAACGACGACCCCGGGCCGCCCACAGTGTACGACGTTCACAAAGGCTACATGGTTGATTTGGTCGGGCGGCTCACGATATGCCTGCTACCAGCAACGCGCGCGTCGGGGTACACGCCGCCAAGCCGGCCCGCCGCGACTATTCCGACTTCAACTGGAGATCTTCATGACGACGTTCGATGAACGGGAAAAGGCGTTCGAGAAGAGATTCGCGCTGGATCAGGATCTTAAGTTCAGGTCTGAGTCTCGGCGCAATAAAATGATAGCAGAATGGGCCGCTGAGAAGCTCGGCCTAAGCGGGACCGCCGTCGAAGACTATATCAAAGCTGTCAGAAAAGCCGATCTTCAGGAGAAGGGCGACGAAGACGTCTTCCGGAAGATCCGCGGAGACTTCGATGCGAAGGGCATCTCGGTAAGCGATACCGAGATCCGCGACGCCATGTTCAAGTTCCTCGGACAGGCTGTGGACCAGATCCAGAAGGAAACGAAGTAAGCCATAGCCTGTTGCGTTGCAGGCGCACCTCGCCACATCCTACTGACCGGCCGGCGCGGTGGTCGGGCGGCTTCTCTATTCGGCGGCCACCAGCGGCTGCGGCCTGACGACGGCAAGCTGCCGCCGAGCTTCCTCGCGAAGCGAATCAATCGGCTTCAGCTTGCCCTCGACCTCGAGGTGCCAGAACGTCCAGCCATTGCAGGCAGCCTTCCCTTGCACGGCGGCGCCGAGGCGGTGGATCGATCCCTGCTGTGCAGCGCCGTCGAGCGCGAGCGTGCCGTCGGCGCGTACGTTCGCCCAGATGCGCCCACGCTCATCCGTGAGGCGGGCACCCGCATCCAGAATGCCAAGTTCGATGATTGTGCCGAAAGGAATGCGCGGCTCGGATCGCTTCGAGCGCGTGGTCTCGAGATCTAGCGGAGCAAGCGGCCTGACCCGCGCGATGCGTTCGCGCGCCGCCGCGGCATAATCAGTATCGCGCTCGATGCCGATGTAGTGGCGACCGAGACGGCGCGCGACCGCGCCTGTCGTGCCCGTGCCAAAGAAGGGATCGAGAACCACGTCGCCCGGCTTGGTCGACGCCAGCAGCACGCGGTGCAGTAGCGCCTCCGGCTTCTGCGTCGGATGAGCCTTGCGGCCACCGTCATCCTTGAGGCGCTCCGGTCCTGAGCAGATCGGAAAGAGCCAGTCCGAGCGCATTTGCAGGTCGTCGTTCCCGGCCTTCATGGCTTCATAGTTGAAGGTCACGCGCGCCTTGCGATCGCGGCCGGCCCAGATGAGCGTCTCGTGCGCGTTGGTGAAGCGCTTGCCGCGGAAGTTCGGCATGGGGTTCGTCTTGCGCCAGATGATGTCGTTCTGAATCCAGAAGCCGAGATCCTGGAGCGCCGTGCCGAGCCGGAAGACATTGTGATAGGAGCCGATCACCCAGATCGCGCCATCCGGCTTCAGAATGCGCCGGCACTCGCCGAGCCATGCGCGTGTGAACCTGTCGTAGCTCTCGAAGGTGTCGAACTTGTCCCAAGCGTGATCGACGCCATCGACGATGGTGTTGTTCGGGCGGAGTAGCTCGCCATCGAGTTGGAGATTGTAGGGAGGATCGGCAAAGACGAGATCGACGCTCGCATCCGGGAGCTTCTTCAGCTCGGCGAGACAATCCCCGACCAGGATCGCATCGATCTTCGCAATACCACGCGCACGACGAACACTCATGAAACGCCACTCTCGAACTGACAACCGCGCACACGCCCGCAGCGCAGGTTGGCCCACGACCTCGCCGAGGGGCAATGCCCATCGAGCTGCCGAGAGCCTGCCTCTTCAAGGTTAAGGCGCCTTTAACGGACGCCCCGAAGCGCTGCAGAAGGCGCACATACGTCCACGCGATTGGGTCGAACGAATGGCGAACTCAGTTGCATCTCCGACGCGGAATCAATCTCGCGACCGCCGGCTAATCCCGCTTGCCCAGCCCCGAGCCCACAGCTATCAGCCGACATCCAGTCGCGCGGGCAATCGAGCGGATGGGCTCCGCATAGGACGTCATGGATCTCTTCTCCGACATTCTAACCCGGGTCACCCTCCCCATCATCACGCTCGTCGCGCTCGGCTGGGTGCTGCAGGGGCGCCTGAAGCTCGACGTGCCGACGCTCAACCGGATCCAGGTCTACGTCGTCATGCCGGCGTTCCTGATCCACTTCCTTTCGTCGGGTAAGCAGCCCCTCTCGGTCGTCTGGCCAGTCGTCTACTTCGGCCTCGTCCAGTTCCTCATTCTCATTCCGCTCGGCTGGCTGCTGGTGATCCTCTTCCGCCAGCGCGCATCGCTTGGACCCGTCATGGGCCTCGGCACTGCCTACGCCAATGTCGGCTTCTTCGGCATTCCGGTGACCCAGCTCGCCTTCGGCTCCGAATACCTCATCTATCAGTCGGTGCTGACGGCGCTCATGGCCGTGCTCGTCTGCACGCTCGGTGTTGCGCTGATGGCACCGGCGGGCGGCAGCAAGCTCGCCAAGTTCAAGACGGTCTTCGAAACACCGCTCATACCATCGGTCGTCATCGGACTTGCGCTGCGCGGCTTCCAGATCGAGCTGCCGACCGTCGTCTCGCAGCCCATGCAGTTCCTCGGCTCGATCTTCACGCCGCTCGCGCTCTACACGCTCGGCGCACAGATCGCGGCGGCGAAATCCATCCGCCTGGAGTTCATCCCGCAGACACTGATCGTCTTTCTCAAGTTCATCGCGGCGCCGGTCATCACTTGGTTCATCTGCCAGGCCATGGGATTGCCGCGCGATGTCCAGGACGTAATCGTGGTCGCCGCCGCCACCCCCGTCGGCGTGCTGATCGCGATCTTCGCAGCCGAGTACAAGCGCGAAAGCGAGTTCATCTCGACGGCGGTGGTTGTCACCACGGCTCTGTCACCCATCTTTGTGACGGGATGGATTATTGCCACACGCCTGTTCTGACATGGCAGGTGGCGCTGCTCTGACCCGTTGACTTTGACGGAGTCTCGGCGCTGAAGTCCCGCCCCGCCGACCAGATCCAGCGCCGAGTGCACCCCATGAGCGAACCGAAATCACCCGACGCGCCACCCGAGACCCCTTATGTGCAGCCGGAATCACAGAGGATCATCGCCGCCCTCATCTTCGGCTCACGCTGGCTACAGCTCCCGCTCTATGTGGGGCTGATCTTCGCGCAGGGGATCTATGTCGTCGTCTTCCTGAAGGAGCTGTGGCACCTCATGACTCACGCCGGCTCGTTCGGCGAACAGCAGATCATGCTCGGCGTGCTCGCGCTCATAGATGTGGTGATGATCTCGAACCTGCTCGTCATGGTGATCGTCGGTGGCTATGAGACCTTCGTCTCCCGGCTCAGACTAGAAGGCCATCCCGACCAGCCGGAATGGCTCGATCACGTGAATGCCAGCGTGCTCAAGATCAAGCTCGCCATGGCCATAGTCGGCATCTCTTCCATCCACCTCCTGAAGACGTTCATCGAGGCGCGCAGCATCGGCTTGCCCGGCGCCACGGTGACGGCCGACGGCGTGCTTTGGCAGACGATCATCCATGTCGTCTTCATCCTGTCGGCCATCGGCATCGCCTGGGTCGACAAACTCGGACTCTCATCCCATCCGGGGCATTGACGTACTTCCCCTTCTCCCAGTGCTTACGGGGAGAGGGGATGATTAGCTGAGATCCAGCGGGAAAATAGGCCGCGGCACGCGCGTGAACGGCAGCTTTGTCAGGTCGTTCGACATGACGCCGCCGCCCTCGTCCACGATGATCACCTCGGAGGCGATCGGCGCGTAGGCGGCACGGAAATGCTGTGAGGACTTCACGGCGAGGTACGCCCGCTCGCTCGGCTCGATACCGCCGGCGCGGAAGAAGTTGCGGTCATAGTTCTGGAAGCGGCGCGAGTTGATCACCACTTCGACGCCACCGATCTTGAAAGTCGCAGTCGGCCCCATTGCCACACCAACACCGCGCAGCATCGGCCCCTCGATGATGAAGTTCCCATCGCTCAGGTGCGTGACCGTGCCCGTTGCCTCGATCGGCTGGCTGAAGCGCTCATCGATCTTGCCGCCGAGCTTCAACGTGATGGTCGCGCCGACGCCGGCCTTGTGGCACGCGGCGGCTGCCGCCGGATCGTAGAAAGCCGCCATGGCAGCATTCTCTAGGCCCGCCTCGATCATGCCGCGCAGAAGGCCGGTCGACTCGCCGTATCCGCCGCCGCCAGGATTGTCGGCAGCATCCGAGAGCACGGCCGGCTTGCCGACGCCGACCACAGCCTTCGCCCGCGCCAACGCGTCCGCCACCGTGAAATACTTGACGGTACGGAAGTCGCGGGTCTCCCAGATATAGTCCGCGAGGCTTTCGACATAGGCCTGGAAGCGCGGATTGCTGCCATCGCCGACGATCACCGCGGTCGGCCCCACCTCCGGAATATCCGCCCAGGCAAAGCCGGCATTGATGGATGCCGACAGAACGCCTTTGTCCTCTGCCCGGATCTTCGCACAACGATCGAGCAGCTCGGTCATGGGACCAGGGCTCGTCGTCCGGCCATGATCGGCACCGTCGATCATCGGACGACGCGCGAGATAGATCTTCGGCTTCACCTCACCATCAAGCGCACGCTTCACAATCTCCACGGCCTCGGCGGCAATGTCGTACATGTCGATGTGCGGATACGTGCGATAACTGACCAGGACATCAGCGTATTGCGCCATGGCCTTCGTCACATTTGCATGCAGATCGAGCGTTGCCGCGATGATCACGCCCGGACCAACCTTGGCACGAATACGCTCAAGCAGCGTGCCCTCGCCGTCGTCCGTGTGCTCGGCGACCATGGCACCGTGGAGATTGAGCAGGATGGCATCGAGCTTACCCGCTTTCTCGATGTCGCCGAGGATGGTGCCGACGATGGTTTCGTAGCAATCCCGGGTGAGTTTGCCGGAAGGCGTCGCGTCGGCCGCGAGCGAGAGCACCGGCTCCCAGCCATGCTTCGCGCAACCATCCAGGAAGGCCGCAATCTCCGTGTTCGTCCCCTTGAAGTACGGAACGATGGCCTCGCCCACTTTGAAACCGCGCGCCTCGTAGGACTGCATGGTCGTTGGTTGGATCGAGAACGTGTTGGTCTCGTGCTTGAATCCGGCAATCAACACGCGCTGCGTCATCGAGGATCTCCCAACCTTCGGCCATGATGTGGCCCGCGGATGCATGGTCCCATGAAAAATGCGATGGTGTCACGCGGCGCGAGGACGCGGAAATTCGAACAACCAACAAACCGGCTGGAGGCGCTCATGCGACAGGTCACACTCAGAACCGGCGAGACAATCCCGCAGCTCGGCCTCGGCACGTGGCACATGGGCGAGCAGCGCGCCAATCGCGCCGCGGAAGCCGATGCGCTCAAGCTCGGCCTCGACCTCGGCATGACACTCATTGATACGGCCGAGATGTACGGCGAGGGCGGCGCCGAGGAAGTCGTGGCGGAGGCCGTCAAAGGCCGCCGCGACGAGACATTCATCGTCTCGAAGGTCTACCCGCACAACGCCTCGCGCGCGGGCGCGATCGCCGCGTGTGAGCGCAGCCTCAAGCGGCTCAAGACGGACCGCATCGACCTCTACCTGCTGCACTGGCGCGGCTCATATCCGCTCGCGGAGACGGTCGGCGCCTTCGAGCGGCTGAAGGCCGACGGCAAGATCCGCCACTGGGGTGTTTCGAACCTCGATACCGATGACCTCGACGAGCTGGCCGGCGTTCCGAATGGCCGGAACTGCGTCTCGAACCAGGTTCTGTATCACCTCGGCTCCCGCGGCATCGACTTCGATCTCATCGAGCAGTGCGCCGACGAGAAAATCGTGGTCATGGCCTATTCGCCGCTCGGGCAGGGCCGCATTCTGCGCAATGCCGCGCTCGCGAAGGTCGCGGGACGTCACGGCGTGAGTCCTGCGGCGATCGCGCTCGCCTGGACCATGCGTCATCCGCACGTCGTCGCGATCCCAAAGGCCTCACGGGCCGAGCACGTGCGCGAAAACCTCGTCGCGGCCGACTTGGTGCTGACGGCCGCCGATCTTGCCGATCTCGATGCGGCTTTCCCGCCGCCCAACCGCTCGACCCCGCTCGGGATGCTGTAGCGCCAAGCGGAACAGGCTGGACGCATTGGCGGTTTCAGCTATGCAGGAGTTGGAGCCCGCGACACGAAGGAGAATGCATGAGCGCCGCCCCCGAAGATCGCCTCAAGGCCGCCATCGTCCATGTGACGCCCTTCGAGCAGAACTGCTCGCTCGTCTGGGACGAAGCGACGAAGCGCGGTGCGGTCATCGATCCGGGCGGAGATGTCGAGCGCATCGAGCAGGCCATCGCGCAGGTCGGACTCACCGTCGAGAAGATCGTGCTGACGCACGGCCATCTTGATCATGTCGGCGGTGCCGCGGAGCTGAAGGCGAAGCTCGGCGTGCAGATCGAGGGGCCTCATATCGCCGACAAGTTCCTCATGGACGGCGTCGAGGATCAGGCGGCGCGTTACGGTCTCTCGGGGCTGCGCAACGCAACGTCCGACCGCTGGATGGAGCAAGGCCAGACCCTCACCATCGGCGGTCACGACTTTGAGATCTTCCACTGCCCCGGCCACTCGCCGGGCTCGCTCGTGTACGTGAACCGGCCGAACCGCTTCGCGCTCGTCGGCGACGTGATCTTCCGCGGCTCGATCGGGCGCACAGACTTCCCCTACGGCGACCACGACGCGCTGATCAGCTCGATAAAGACCAAGCTCTTCCCGCTCGGCGACGAGATCGCCTTCATCTGCGGCCACGGCCCGATGGGCCAGTTCGGCATGGAAAAGCAGAGCAATCCGTTTTTGGTTTAGCCGCGGGCTGGCGTTTTCTTCCCCTTCTCCCCGTCCCACGGGGAGAAGGTCGGGATGAGGGGCGGCGACAAACGCAAGCCTCTCATTATTGGCCGCCCCTCACGTCGTGCTGAAAGCACGCCTCTGGCGTGGCCCTCTCCCCGCAAGCGCGGGGAGATGGGAAAGACGGCGCTCCGCGTACCCCCTCTCGCGCCGCAAGCGCGAATGGCTGGCTTCCGCCCCCGTCCACAAAGCGCTATGCCTTCCTGCGAACGATCAGGAAACGCACCTCACGAGGTTGCCCCATGAATTTCGCCCTGACTGAAGAGCAGCAGGCCATCCAGGAAACGGCGCTGGCCTTTGCCCGCGAGCGGATCGCGCCGGATGCCGCCCAATGGGACGAGACCTCGCACTTTCCCGTCGACGTGATCCGCGAGTCCGCGGCGCTCGGCATGGCCGCAATCTACGTCCCAGAGGATAAGGGCGGCACTGGCCTCTCGCGCCTCGATGGCGCGCTGATCATGGAGGCGCTCGCCACGGGCTGCCCCGCCATCTCGGCCTACATTTCCATCCACAACATGGTCGCGTGGATGATCTCGAAGGCGGGCACGTCCGAGCAGGTCGAGCGCTGGATGCCGAAGCTCGCATCGATGGAATGGCTCGCGAGCTATTGCCTGACGGAGCCCGGCGCCGGCTCCGACGCTGCAGCCCTGCAGACGCGCGCGGAAAAATCCGGCGACCACTACATTCTGAATGGCACGAAGCAGTTCATCTCCGGCGCCGGCGCGACTGACTTCTATTTCGTCTTCGCGCGTACGGGCGACGGCAGCTCGAACGGCGTCTCGGCGTTTGCGATACTGAAGGATACGCCCGGCCTCTCCTTCGGCGCTAACGAGCGCAAGATGGGCTGGAATGCGCAGCCGACCGCACAGGTCATCATGGAGAATGTGAAAGTGCCGGCGGCGAACCTCGTCGGCGGCGTCGAGGGGCAGGGCTTCCGGCTCGCCATGTCCGGCCTCGATGGCGGACGTATCAACATTGGCGCCTGCTCGCTCGGTGCGGCCTGGACGGCGCTCGATAAGGCCAAGGCGTACGTCTTCGAGCGGCGCGCCTTCGGCAAGCACATCGGCGAGTTCCAGGCCCTCCAGTTCAAAATCGCCGACATGGCGACCGATCTTGAAGCCGCGCGCCTGATGATCTACCGCGCTGCGAACTCGCTCGACCGCGCCGATCCGCAGGCATCCATGCATTCAGCCATGGCCAAGCGCTATGCGACCGACCTCGGCTTCAAAGTGTGCAACGAAGCCCTCCAGCTCCACGGCGGCTATGGCTATCTGAAGGACTACGGTCTCGAGAAACTTGTGCGCGATCTGCGTGTTCACCAGATCCTGGAAGGAACGAACGAGATCATGCGTGTCGTCATTTCGCGAAAAATCCTGGGCGGCAACCGCGCGTAAAGATCCGCAATCGGCGATGTGGCATTCGTGCTGATTGCGTATTTGTTTTGCATTCAGCCCGCGTCCGCGGCTTGCGCGTGCTGATCTCCCCTGTCATCTTTAGATCAATTCCAGGACTTACACCGACGCCACGAGCTCGGCAGAGTCCCGATGTGCCGCGAACCCGGAGGCCGAAAATGGAAGCCGAGCGCAGCTATTCGCCCATCCAACGCACGTTGCATTGGATCATTGCTTTGGGCGTAATCATCATGATCCCGGTCGGCCTCTACATGGTGCAGCGCGGCGCCTGGTCGAACTTCGATGCCCTGACGAATACACTTTACAGCTGGCACAAGTTGATCGGCTTCTGCATTCTCTGGCTTGTCGTGCTGCGCATCATCGTGCGCCTCGTGCGGGGCGCGCCCCCACCCGAACCGCTGCATCCACTGCAACAATTCGCAGCCAGCGCCACGCATTTCGGTCTCTATGTGCTGATCCTGGTCGTGCCACTCCTCGGCTGGGTCGGCCTTTCAGCGTACGGCGCGATGGGCGCCGCGCTCGGAATCACGCTGCCGCAGATCATTCCCAAGAACGAAGCGCTCTCAGAGACGATCCTCGCTTACCACGGCTGGGCGGCGATCCTGCTCGGACTTCTCGTGCTCATGCACATCGGCGCGGCGCTCATGCATCGCTTCATCCTGAAGGACGGCGTGTTCGCGCGCATGTGGCCGGGCGCAGGCGGCAAGGGCAAAGCCTAAGCCGGCGGCAGCGCCAGCGTATCCGTGTGGCCGACCACCGAGACTGTCCGGCGCGCGGACAGCCAATGGGCAATGATGTCGGGCGGCACGCGGCCGATCTCTGCGACAGCAGCGGCAAAGCCGTCCGCCAGCATGTCGATGAGCCCCTGCTCCGAGCTGTCGATGCGCCAGGGACTTGGTGCTTCCTGAACGGCATAGCCTTGGCCTCGGAAAGCCAGCGCCAAAGCCTCGGGCGCAGCGGGACCTGCGGCGCTGCCAAAGCCCTTGTCGGTCCCCTGATGCGCGTTGAAGGCTGCCGTCATGTCGGCATCGGCCGGATGCGCCGGGCTCCACGTCTGCATGCCGTCATAGGTCAGCACGGTGTAGAACGCGGCGCCCTCCGAAGCCACGGCACGAGCCGTGCGCCGGATGAAATCCACCGAACAGAGATCGAAGAGCGCCGACGCGGTTACGAGGTCCGGCCGGCCGCCGACGACGCCCTCGAGGTTCTGCATAAGATCGGCCTGCCGGAAACGGACGCTGATGGCGCGCCCATCCTTTTTGAGCTTGATCGCCTCGCCATTCTCCGAGGCCTCGTCGGCCCAAGTGAAGAGAGCCGCGCGCGCCGCCTCGAGCAGCACCGGATCATAGTCGACGAGCGTCCAGGCCTGCATCGGGCCGAGCGCCGGCGCGGTCGAGCGAATGTTGGAGCCGGTGCCGCAACCGAGATCGACAACGTCGATCTCCCCACGTCCATCGAGATGGGTCGCGAGCGCCGCCAGCAGACCCGGATCGCGTGCGCGCACATCCGCTGGCTCGCGTAGCGCCAGCCATTCAGGTGAGAAGCCGCTCATACTCGGGCCTCCTCGATGACCTTGGCAATCGTCGCCGCGGTGTGCGACCAGCGCGGCAGGTTCTGGCCTGCGGACCATGCCGCATCGGCGAGCCTTCCGCGCAGCGCCGCGTCGTCCATGATCCGGCGCAGTGCCTGCTGAAGAATGCGCGGCTCACCGGGCGGCACCTTCAGTGCGGCGGCATCGGGCACGGTCTCGGCGGCCGCACCGCCCGTCGTCGTCACGATCGGCAGACCACGCGCCAGGGCCTCGGCGAGCACCATGCCATATCCTTCGTAGTGTGATGCAAGGACGAAAATATCAGCGCAATCGTAGAATGCGTCCAGCTCCGCGCGCGATTTCGGTCCCGCGATCTCGATGCGCGCATCGAGACCAGCGCGAGCAATCTGAGCGCGCAGTGCCTCGACCGTCGGCGGACTCCGATCAACCGCACCAACGATGGTCAGATGCCAATCCAGATCGCGCGCGCCCGCGTCGATCTCCAGCGCACGTACCAGAACATCATAGCCTTTGCGCGGCACGATCGAGCCGACAGCCAGCAATGCGCTGCCGCCACTGCGTGCGCTGCCCTTTGCGCGCAGTGCGGCATCGGTTCCGGGCTCGGCGACCGTTATCCGGTCTGTTGGCACACCGAAGTCGACCGCTAGCGTGCGCGCCGTCATGGGACTCGTCACGATGACACGTCGCGCCATGGACAATGCCCTCGTTTCGAGCGCGCGCAACTCTTCGGCGCGAGCGGGTGCAACACCCGCCTCGAGACACAGCGGATGATGCACGAGCGCGATGATCGGTCGATCGAAGCGCGCGATCAGCTCGGCCGGCATGGCGCCATAGGCGAGCCCGTCGATGAGCAGAACGGCGCCAGGAGGTGTTGCAGCCATCAGCTCGGCTGTACGCGCGAGGTCTTCGGGCGATGGCTCGGGATAGCCACCGGGCAGCACGAGATGCGCGACGTCGACACCGGCTGCGGGAAGGCGCGCCAGCACTTCCCGATCATAGGCGTAACCGCCGGTCGGCAGCGTGATGTCACCGGGAATCGCAAATACGGCTGTCATAATCTCAGCCGACATCTCAGCCCACTGGGCCTTCGAACCACGCCCGCGCAAGGTCCGTCTCGTGCAGCGTGACGCGAACTTTGGCGAGGCCCTTACCGTCAGCGCCAAGCGCCCCGGATTTCGCCGCTGCGACGATGGCATCGAAGATGTGCCGGCAGAGAAACTCGGTGGTCGTGAGTTTGCCCTTGAAGGCGGCGATTTCATCGAGGTTCTTGTACGCAAGGGGCTTCAGCGTCTTGCCGAGCACGTCGAGCGCCGCACCGATGTCGACGACGACATTCTGCGCCGTGAGCTGCTCACGAAAGAAGGCGACGTCGACGACAAACGTCGCGCCATGCATGTTCTGAGCCGGGCCGAAGAAGGGATCGGGCAGACTGTGGGCGATCATGATGCGATCGCGCACCTCGACGGCATACATCGTGTGGCTCCATTCCATACAGACATTAGACAAATGAACGCGCGGCCTGCGTGCACCCGTTCAGCGCGCCTGCCCCGCGCGGGCGCCCTCAGCTTTCGCCGACGAAGTGCCGCAACAGGATATTGGCAATCGCGTGGCGGCCGGGCGCCGTGAGACCCGCGGGATGGCGGTTCTCCAACATAGACCGCACTTCCTCGCGCGAGAACCAGCGGGCATCGGCAAGCTCGGTCGTGTCGACCTTGAGGTCGATCGTCTCGGCGTGAGCAATGCAACCGATCATCAACGAGTGTGGGAAGGGCCACGGCTGGCTCGCGTGGTACTCGACCCGGCCGACGCGGATCCCCGTCTCCTCGCCGACTTCGCGGCGCACGGCGTGCTCGATGTCCTCACCGTGCTCGATGAAGCCCGCGAGCGTCGAGTACATGTTGGCGACGTAGCGGTGCTCGTGCGCAAGGATGCAGCGTTCGCCGTCAGTGACGAGCATGATCACGACCGGATCCGTGCGCGGGAACCACTCCGTGCCGCACGCCCAGCACTTGCGGCGCCACCCGCCATCCTTGACTTTGGTCGCTGAGCCGCACTTGCCGCAGCAGCGGGCATTCTCGTGCCATTGCCCAAGCGCCCGCGCCTGTCCCGCAAGGGACTGATCCTCCGGCGTGAGCACGCCCTGCATCGCAAGCGTTCTGAGATCCGCTGCAGGACGGAAGTATTGCACGGCCCCGGGCGTGGTGCGGGCAAGATGATCCGTGATTGGAATTGCGAAATGCGCCCGCCCTCCGCCATCGAGCCCGAGGAACAGCGCATCGTCCGTGGAGAGGGCAAGCGCCTCGACCTCGCGCGTGCTGAGCCAGCGTATCTCGCCGCTGTTGCGCTCAGGCCCCGGCGCAATGACCAGCTTCAGATCGACGAGGATCATGAAGCGCGCGGCCTCGCTGGTACGCTGCGCGCGCATCCATTCCACGTCCGCCCGCTTGGCGCTCGCGCGGTCCAGAAGCTGCGTGGTCCCGAGCGTCGGCTTCGGCATGGTAAAACCCTCCTGCTCGCGAGATAGAGCATATGCGCACGAGCCGCGCAACGCGACTGCCATGGCGCCAAAACGGGCATAGCGCCCGTGGCCTTACGGCGCTTGACCAACATCAGATTTACACGATTGACGCACCGCACTGTGCCGTGCTCTCTATGGCGCAACAACAGGTTCTAAAACCGTCAAATACCGTCAAGGGAGGAAGTTTAATGCTAAGATTGGACTCGAAGTGCGTCCTAGCCGGCATTGCGCTCGGTGCGGCAGTGGCCCTCAGTGGCCCCGCAACTGCCCAGACCCGGACGCTGAACATGCAGGCCACGTGGCCCGCCTCTCTCACCCTCTACGAAAACTTCACATACTGGGCCGAGCGCGTCGACAAGCTCTCCGGCGGCACGCTCAAGGTCAACACCATGCCCGCGGGCCAGGTCGTTCCCGCCTTCGAGGTGCTCGATGCGACGCACAAGAAGGTGCTCGACGGCGCTCACGCCTGGGGTGGCTACTGGACCGGCAAGAATAAGACGGCGGTGCTTTTCACGGGTGGTCCCGGCGGCACCTTCGGCATGGACTACACCGACTTCATGGGCTGGATGTATTTCGGCGGCGGCTGGGAGCTCTATCAGGAGTTCTTCCAGAAAGAGCTGAAGATGAACGTCGTGGCCTATTCGGTGCTGCCTTCGGGTCCGCAGGCCTTCGGTTGGTTCAACAAGCCCATCACGTCGGTCGCCGACATGAAGGGCATGAAGTGCCGCCAGACCGGCATCGCGGGTGAAGTCTGGAAAGAGCTCGGCTTCACCGTCGTCAACATGCCCGGCGGCGAAATCATTCCCTCGGCCCAGCGCGGCGTGATCGACTGCGCCGAGTGGGTCGGCGGCGTCGAGGATTTGCGCCTCGGCTTCCACAACGTCTGGAAGTTCCACTACACGCCCGGCGTGCACGAGAATACCACCGTCGGCGAGCTGCTCTTCAACAAGGATGTCTACGACTCGCTCAAGCCCCAGGAGCATGAGTGGATCAAGTCGGCGGCCAATGAGGCTTACGTGATCTGGCATGCCAAGTGGCAGCGCCAGAACGCCGACGCGCTCAAGGAGATGCAGGAGAAGCACGGCGTGCAGGTCCTGCAGACACCGCGCGACATCCTGCTCGAGTTCATCAAGGGCTGGGACAAGATAGCGGCGGAAGAATCGGCGAAGAATCCCTTCTTCAAGAAGGTTCTCGAGAGCCAGAAGGCTTACGCCTCAGTCGTCGTGCCTTACAAGCGGTTCTACTTCCCGCCGTATTCCTTCATGGCGAACTACTACTTCCCGCCGAAGGCGAACTGAGCCGGATAACGGCCTAGCGAAATGCGGGGCGAGCCTCATGACTCGCCCCGCTTTTCATGATCTATCCCACCTGCGCATTGCGCCGACTAAGGTCTGGCCGACGTTAAGCTGCGGGTACCGTGGCCCAAGGATTTCCTTATGTCTGAACCCCCGCAGTCGTTGCTGACGATAATTCGCGTAATCGACCGGTTCACTGATGCCACCGGCTTCATCATTTCGCTGCTTGCCTTGCCGCTAGTCGGAGCCGTCGCAATCGAAGTCGTGTCACGCTACGTGTTCCACGCACCGACAACCTGGGCCTACGATCTGACGTATATGCTCTATGGCACCCTGTTCATGCTCGGTGCCGCCTACGCCCTGCACAAAGGCGCGCACGTCAGGACCGACTTCTTCTGGGAAAAGTTCTCGACGCGCACGAAGGGCGTCATCGACGCCATTTCGTATGTCGTCTTCTTCTTTCCGGCGCTCGCGATCCTCGGCTACATCGGGTTCGGCGAGGCACTTTACTCCTTCAACCTCGGCGAGGAGTCGGATCAGTCGCCATGGCGGCCCATCCTCTGGCCCTTCAAGGCGGTCATTCCGCTGGCCTGCCTGTTGTTACTGATCCAGGGCATCTCTGAGCTCATCAAGAGCATCTATGCCGCCCGCACGGGCATCGAACTCGAGCAAAAAGAAAAGGTCGAGGTATGACCGGGGAAGCCCTCATTGGCCTGATCATGCTCAGCGTTCTGATCGGCGCCATCTTCATCGGCGTGCCGATCTCGTTCACGCTCCTTTTTCTCGCGCTTACGTTCGGCTACTTCGGAATGGGGCACACAGTTTTCGACCTAGCCTACTTCCAGACCATCGGCATGATGAAGGAGGAGTTGCTCGCCGCGGTACCACTGTTCGTGCTGATGGGATTCATCACCGAGCAGGCCGGTCTGATGGAACGTCTCTTTACGGCGTTCCGGCTGCTCCTCTCGCGTGTCCGAGGTGCTCTCTTTCTCGTCGTGATCCTGACATCGACCGTCTTCGCGATGGCGACCGGCATTGTCGGCGCTGCGGTCACAGTGCTCGGCATCATGGCATCGCCGATAATGAACAAGTCCGGATACGACGCCGAACTTTCCGCAGGGGCCATCACGGCCGGTGGCACACTCGGCATTCTGATACCGCCGTCGGTCATGCTGATCGTGATGGGTCCCGTACTCGGCGTGTCGGTCGCGGATCTCTATGCCGCGGCTTTCGGCCCCGGCTTCATGCTGGCCAGCATCTATCTCCTCTATCTGATGGGCCGGTCGATCATAAATCCGAAACTCGGACCGCCGGTGCCAATTGAGGAGCGCGTGCATTCCTCGGGCGTCATCCTCAAGGAGGTCTTCCTGGGTGTCGTTCCGCTTGTCGCCCTTATCACCGCAACGCTTGGATCGATCCTCGGAGGCCTCGCGACGCCGACCGAAGCTTCGGCCGTGGGTGCCGTCGGTGCGCTCTTCCTATCGATCGTATACGGGAGGTTCACGTTTGCGGGGCTCAAGCGCGCGCTGCTGAGCACGATGGCGACGTCGAGCATGGTGCTGCTGTTGGCAGTAACGTCCAACGTCTTCGGTGCAGTATTCGCGCGCCTTGGTACGGCGAACTGGATTACCGAAAACCTACTTGCCCTTCAGCTTCCCCCAACGATGATGCTGATCGTAATCCTCTTCCTGATCTTCATCCTCGGCTGGCCTTTCGAGTGGCCGGCGATCGTGCTTGTCTTCCTGCCGATCTTCTACCCGGTCGTGAAGGCCATGGGCATCGACCTCATCTGGTTCGGCGCGCTGGTGGCTGTCGTGCTTCAAACGGCATTCCTCTCGCCGCCAGTGGCGATGTCCGCCTATTACTTGAAGCAGGTAGCGGACAGTTGGAGCTTGATAACGATCTATAGGGGCATGTTCCAGTTCATGATCCTCCAGGTGCTGGCTATTGCCCTTCTGGTGGCGTTCCCGTCCATCGCTACCTGGCTGCCAAATACACTCAACGAGGCTGCGCGGACTAGGCCGATGTCGGACGAGCACCAGAAGATCATCGAACAGCAGAGAAAGCAGCAGTCGCTCGAGGACGACGACTACGGGGTGAAGAAGAAGTAAGGGCTCGCCCCAGCCGACACCAGAACTGCGCGGTGCATCTGCTGATGCGCTGCGCAGTTCTCGTTTTGGGGATGGCTTGGGGCTACCTCATCACCACTTCGATCTGCGCCGTTTCGCCGGCCTGGACCGTGAAGCCGTGGCGGAACACGCGACCGGAATGGCGCGCCGTAACGACGTAGCTGCCGGCCGCCAGAACATGCGTCGGCAGCGCGCCGGCGCTCTCCTTGATAACTTCGCCGTCCGGATCGAGGATGGCCCATTGCGCGCCGCTTTGGGCTTCGCCGCCCGGCCGCGTGACGAGCTTGAAGGTCACCGAGGCACCCGGATGCGCGATGGCGACCTCGGTCAGCTTGCCGGCCTCCACCGTCACATCGGCATTGACGACCGCATTGGCGTCCCCATAGCGGCTGACGATATGGAAGATGCCTGCATTGAGCCGCATGATAAGCCCCGGCCGCGCGCCGCTCATGATGCGCTGGCGATTGCCGAGCTGATCCGTCTCGCCGGAGAAGATGTCGTAGTTGACGGCCGTCTCAGGGGCAGGCGTGCCATCGCCGAGCTGCGCGCTCACGCGAAGCCCGCCTGCATTGAGCACGAACCGCTCGTTGAGCGCGGCCCCCGCTTCTACCACGATCGTGCGCGTCAGGTTTGCGCGACCGAACGAAACATTCACGAGATAACGCCCAGGCGCCAGCCGGATCATTGGATTTGGATCACGCAGCGTCCGGTGATGGCGCGCGTTCGCACCCTCCCGGTCGCTGTCCTGGAAGATGTGCCAGACAAGACCCTGATCAATGGGCGGTCCATCATCGGTCAGAAAGGCGGTGAGCTGCACTTCCTGCGCGCTGCCAGTTGGCGCCGAGCGCGGCACTACCGTCACGTTCGGAGGCTGCAGGAAGCCGCCGGTGGGAGGGGCTCCCCGCGTGTCCGGCCGCCAGGGGTCCTGCGCTTGCTGCGCAGATGCCGGTACTGACGCCAACGCGGCAAGCGCGAGCATCATAGCGAGCCGTGTGGCGAACGCACGGGCGCGGGCAGGGCGACTACGCGCCCCGGCAGACCCTGTATGGCGGGATCGGCCCCCGTCCACCACGTTTTCCCGCTCCTCGATCAGACTGAACCGGCTGCTTCCGCGAGCGCGCCCGCGAATCGGCGGGCCCGTAGAGCCCTAATGCCGCTTAGCCCTATGACTTTGGCGTCAGGATGGCCAGTACCTGCCAGCTCAACCCGCCTCAGTTCTCCCCGATGATCAGCACCCGGTCTGCACCGGCCCGAATATCCGCCGAGCGTTCATGACGCGTCTGGCGTGTCTGCACCTCGATCACGTAGCTGCCCTGCTGCAGCAGCCCCACGGGTTCGCTCTCGGTCGAACTCCACACGATCTGCCCGTTCTGCAGCCTCACTTTCCAGAAGATGTCGCTTACGGGTTCGCCGGGCTCGGATGTGAGCCGCAACCGCACACGGGCCGCCGGCGGGGTGAGGGTCACGGTCTCGCGTGCCCCGGCGCCGACACCAATCTCGCGGCTCGCCTCGGCGTTGAGCGGGCCGAAGCGGCCTTCGATGCGGTACTTGCCAGCGGCCAGCACGACGCGCGCATTCTCCCCATAGGCGCGCAGTGTTTTTCCGTCGCGGCGATCGAGTGGCACGATCCGCCATTGCACCTCATCGGGTGAATTCGCGATGCGTGACACGACTCCCGAGGCGAGATTGAGCTCTGCCGCGTTGAGAAGCAGATCGCGACGCACGACTTCGCCGGCTCCGATCGCGACGCGATCGCGCACTTCGATGGCGCCGTGGCTGGCGATGACGTGATACGTGCCGGCCGGCAGCGCGAACACGGGCCGTGACGCAGCCGAGCGCGCGACCTCCCGGCGTCCCTGCGGCGCGTCGGGATCATCCTCCTGAATGACGTAGGTGACCTGCTCGAGCCGACTGCTGCCGTCGTGAGGGAAGGCAACAAGCTCGAGTTCTCCCACGGGCAGGCGCACTTCGACGGCGCGGCGCTCGCCCGCGATGACGGTCGCCTCCTGCACAGTGCGGATGCTGCCGAGCATCGCCACGATCTCGTAGCGCCCCGCCGGCAGCGCGACCTCACTGCGCGGACCACGCGCAATCCAATTTGACGCCGCAGTCCCCGACTTACTCTCCCCAGCTGCGGGAGGAAGCGCGCGGACGATGAAGCGCGTACCGTCGAGTGGCTTGTTCGCACGCCCGGCGATCGCCGCGATCTGCAGCGTGCCGCCCTGAAGCGCGATCTGCATCCGGCTGGAGGCGACATCCGTCACCTCGATTTCATTGCGGGCCGAGAGCGTGTCCATCTCGGCCGTGACGGCGTAGCGCCCGGCATCGAGCGGCAGTGTCACGGCACCACCTTCCCGGCGCTGTACAGCCGCTGAATTGCCGCTGCCGAGCCGCTCGATGCGCCAGCGCACGGGAAGATCCGGCACGGGCAGGGCAGCACCGAGCGTCGCGACGAGTTGCACGCCGGGGCCGCCCGGCTCAGGAATTTCCGGTGCGCGTGCAGGCCCTCGCGCAATCGGTGAGGCCGGCCGCGGCATGCGCGATGCAATCTCCACCACCTCGGCAATGGCATTGATGATCTGTGGACCAGAGGTGACGAGATAGTGCTGGCCGTTCGTCGGCACGGTCAGGCATTGCATCTGGCGCGCATCGGCATGGCTGAGGCCGATCGACAGCACATGGATGATCAGCCGCGGGTACTGCGCGCGGATCGTATCGATCAGTGCGCAGGGGTTCTGCTGACAGTTATCGAGATCGTCGTGGACGAGGAGGATGGTGCCGTGGCTATCCTTCGGCACCGTCTCGAGCGCGGTCTGGAGCGCCGCCGCTATGGGCCCGCGGCCCTTCGGATTGAACTCATTCAAAAGGTCGGCAACGCGCGCCGGCTCGCCGGCTTCAGGCGCGCGCAGGACCTCGACGTCCTGGCAGCCCGCGCGGCGATGGCCGTAGGCGATGAGCCCGATCCGCGTACTGGCGGGGAACTTCGGCAAAGCCTCGGCCAGACCTTGGCGGACGACCTGGAACTTCGCGAGCTTCTCGACGCCGAGCTTGCCCCACATGGAGCCCGAACCGTCTATGACGACCGTGAGCGCCGGCCCCTCGGCAGCATTGGCCCGCCCCGCCGGCAGCAGCAGCGCAAGGACCAGCGCGGCCGCGATCGACCACAAGGCCGCACGCCAGCCGGGGCGGGATCGGGTCGTGCCAAGCACTGGGCCAAGCATTGGGCCATGCATCAAGGCGGGGTTCTCCGTGGGTCGCATTCGCACCATTGTACCCCAAGGTGATATGCATTAGCGAGTTTGCGTGGGCCTGGATGGGCCGCCCGCGCATCACGCCACTATGCGCACGCTAGTTTGGAAAGAGCATGACCAACCCGACGCTCGAGTTGCTGCTGAAGCGCCGATCGGCCAAGGCCGCGCTGCTGACGGCCCCCGGCCCGACCCCGGCGGAGCTCGAAACCATCCTGACCTGCGCCGCCCGCGTACCCGATCACAAGAAGCTCGTGCCATGGCGCTTCATCATCTTCGAGGGTGAGGCCCGCGCCAAATTCGGCGAGCTTCTGGCGCGCACCGTGACTGCAGAGGAAAAGGAGGCGCCGTCCGCCGTGCGCCTCGACGCCGAGCGCGGCCGTCTCACGCGAGCGCCAACCGTCGTCGCCGTCATCTCCCGGGTCGTACCCAATCCGGGCGCGCCTGAGATCGAGCAGCTTCTCTCGTGCGGCGCGGCCGCCTTCAATCTCTGCCTCGCTGCCAATGCACTTGGTTACGGCACCTGCTGGATTACCGAGTGGTACAGCTTCAGCGAGACCGTCAGCAAAGCCCTCGGCCTCGCCGCCAATGAGCGCGTCGCCGGCTTCGTCTACATCGGTACGGACAGCGCCCCACAGGAGGACCGCGAGCGCCCCGCCCTTGCCGATATCGTCACGCGCTGGCAGGCCTGATCTGCCCCAACTAGAGAAGACCGGAGAAGAAGCGAATGTTCTATGACGCCCTCGAGAACAAGCACGGCCTGAGACACGATCCGTTCAAGGCGCTGTTGGCGCCGCGCCCCATCGGTTGGATCGGCACGGTCAGCAACGATGGCATCGCGAACGTCGCACCCTACAGCTACTTCAATGCCGTCGGCGATCGACCGCACTACGTCGTGTTTGGCACGGGTGGCGTGAAGGACTCGCTGCGCAATATCCAGGAGAACGGCGAGTTCACGTGCTCGATGTCCACTTGGGACTTGCGCGAGCACATGAACATGTCCTCCGCCGCCGTGCCGCCGAACGTCGACGAGTTCCCGCTCTCCGGCCTCACGGGCGTTCGCGGCAAGATCGTCAAGGCGCCGTACGTCAAGGAAGCCGCCGCCGTCTTCGAGTGCAAGGTCTGGAACACCTTCGAGCTGCCGGCCGTCGCGCCGCAAAAGGGCGGTTACATCATGGTGGTCGGCTACGTTGTCGGCATCCACATCGACGACCGCTACATCAAGGACGGGATCGTCAATACCTCGGCTATGCGCCCGATCGGCCGCATGGGTTACATGGAGTATGCCGTCGTCACACCCGAGACGACCTTCTCCATGAACCGCCCCGAGGTCGACCAGGACGGCAAGGTCATCGGCATCCCCGAAGGCTGGGACGGGAAGTATAGGTAGGCAATTTCCCCTCTCCCCGCAGGCGGGGAGAGGGGATGATATCACGCACGCACCGCCGCCTCCGTCGTGCCGTCGAAGAAGTGCGCGCGCTTCGGGTTGAAGGCGAGGCGGATCTTCTCGCCGGGCTTCACGCGCACCGTCGGATCGACGCTCGCCACCATGCTGTTCGGGCCGCAGCTCACGTCGAGCAGGATCTCGGAGCCGAGCTGCTCGGCGACCTCGACTACGGCCTCAAAGGTCTGCGTGGCCGGCTCCGAACCATCTGCAATACGCAGATCTTCTGGTCGAATACCGAACGTCGCGGGCATGCCGACATGCGCGCCGAGCGGGGCCGTCAGATGCTCGGGCACGCCGATCTTCATTGCATTGTTCGCCGCGACCAGCCCGCTGCCGTTTTGAGCGATGATGACATCTGCGAAATTCATGGCCGGCGAGCCGATGAAGCCCGCGACGTACTTGTTGGCCGGCGTGTTGTAGAGATCGAGCGGCTCGCCCACCTGCTGGATGAGGCCGTCCTTCATGACAACGACGCGATCGCCGAGCGTCATGGCCTCGACCTGGTCGTGCGTGACGTAGATCGCAGTCGTACCGAGGCGCTGGTGGAGCTTCTTGAGCTCGACGCGCATCTGCACGCGCAGCTTGGCGTCGAGGTTCGACAGCGGCTCGTCGAACAGGAAGACCTGTGGATTGCGGACGATCGCGCGGCCGAGCGCGACGCGCTGGCGCTGACCGCCCGAGAGCTGGCGCGGCTTTCTGTGCAGGTGATCCTTGATGCCGAGGATATCCGCAGCGTTATCAACCCGCCGCTTGATCTCCGCCTTGTCGAACTTCCGCATTTTCAGTCCGAAGGCCATGTTGTCGTAGACGCTCATGTGCGGATAGAGCGCGTAGTTCTGGAAGACCATGGCGATGTCACGGTCCATGGGTGGCAGCTCGTTCACGACCGTATCGCCGATCAGGACACGACCCTCGGTGATCGTCTCGAGACCTGCCACCATCCTAAGCGTCGTCGTCTTGCCGCAGCCCGATGGGCCAACGAGGACCACGAACTCGTGGTCCTTGATTTCGAGACTGACGCCTTTCACCGCATGAAAGTCGTCGTAGTGCTTGTGAACCTCGCGGATGCTCACCGTTGCCATCGTGCGTCTATCCTTTGACCGAGCCCGTGAGGCCAGAAACGTAGTGTTCGACGAAGAAGGAATAGGCGATCGCCACCGGGATCGACCCGAGCAGCGCGCCCGCCATCAGCGGTCCCCAGAAGAAGACGTCGCCGCGTATGAGCTCCGAGACGACGCCGACTGGCACCGTTTTCTGCTCGGGGCTCGAGAGGAACACGAGCGCGTAGATGAACTCGTTCCACGAGAGCGTGAACGCGAAAATGCCCGCCGAGAGAATGCCCGGAACGGCGACCGGTATGATGATGTAGAGCATCGCCTGCCATCGCGATGCGCCATCTATTCGGGCACATTCCTCGAGTTCCTTCGGAACGGCCTTGAAGTAGCCCATCATGAGCCACGTACAGAAGGGTATGAGGAATGTCGGATAGGTCAGGATGAGTGACCACGGCGTATCGCCAAGCTTGTAGTTGCGGATGATCTCCGAGAGCGGAATGAAGAGCAGCGTCTGCGGCACGAGGTAGGTGATGAAGATGCCGGTACCGAGGCTGCCGGCGAAGGGAAAGTTGAGGCGTGACAGCGCATAGCCGGCGAGCACGCCGCAGAACAGCGAGATCACCGTCGAAGCCAGCGCGATGAACATCGTGTTCCACATCCAGGTGGCGAACATCGTCTCCGAGAACAGGTACTTGATGTGATCGAGCGTCGGGTTCCACGTCCAGAACGGCGTGTAGTTTACCGCCCGCCAGGGCCGGTACAGCTCGCCGTCGGGCCGGAAGGTCGTGATCACCATCCAGTAGAACGGGAACAGCAGGAAGATCAGGAACAGCGCGAGCGGAATGCGGAAGTACACCCATCGGCGCCAAGCTTCGCCTTCGATCATCAGCGGACCTCCACGCGGCGGATGTAGAGAAGCTGAGCAATCACGATCAGCAGCAGTATCGGAAACATTGCGAGCGACACAGCGGCGCCTTGACTCAGGAGGCCGGTGCCTACCCCGAGCTGGTAGGCGTATGTCGCGAACAAATGAGTCGCGTTGGCCGGGCCGCCACCGGTCATGACGTAGACGATCTGGAAATCGGCGAACGTCTGGATGACGGAAAACAGCACAACGACCATCGTCACGGGCAGCAGCAGCGGCCAGGTAATGTGCCAGAAGCGCTGCCACGGCCGCGCGCCATCGATCGCGGCGGCCTCGTTGAGATCGGGGCTGATGGTTTGCAGGCCGGCGAGCAGCGAGATCGCGAAGAACGGGACGCCACGCCAGATATTGACGATGATAATCGACAGCATCGCGAGGTCGCCGTCGCCGAGCCAGTTGATGGCCACGCGGATCATGCCCGTCTGATAGAGCATCCAGTTGAGGACGCTGAAGGTCGGGTCGAACATCCATTTCCACGCAAACGTGGAAAGCACCGTCGGGATGATGAACGGGAGCAGGATGAAGGCGCGGGTAAACGCCTTGAACTTGAAGGTGCGATTGAGAAGCAGCGCCAGCCACAAGCCGAGCGCCAGTTTGAATATAGTCGTCACCAGTGTGTACAGGCACGTGTTCCACACCACCGCGTGGAAGATCGGATCCACCGCCAACTTTCGGAAGTTGTCGAGACCAACGAACTCGCCGGGCACGCCGACGCGCGAGTCCGTCACGGACAGCATGAGGCCACGCATGAACGGGTAGGCGATGAACAGCCCCAGCAGGACCATCGTCGGCAGCAGAAGAAGCCAGGCGAGGTTACGTTCACTTTCGAGCGGCCGCCACTTGGGCTTTGGCACGATAACGCGTTCAGGAGTGGCAGTGGACGCCGCAACAGCCATCGGCGATTTGTCCTTTCGGAAGAGTTCGTGAGCCCAGGGGGCAGGCTTTGCCTGCCAACCACCATCTGTCGCAAATGACCGGAGCGCAGTGCGCCCCGGCCATGTCATTCCGATCAGAACGTCTCAGCTTCCGTAGATCGTTTTGAGCTGTGCCTCGCAGGCCGCGACAGCATCCTCGGCCTTCTGGCCGCGAATGACGCCAGCGAACATGTTACCAATGAGGTACTTCGTGAGCACTTCGGCCGCCTTTGCATTGGGCTCGCCGGGATAGCCTGGCGTAAGGCCGAGCTTTCCGGCGACTGCGTACGGCGCCATCACCGGATCCTTCTTCCACAGGTCGTGGGTTTCCCAGCCGGTCGTGCCGGGCGTGTAGAAGCCGAGACCGGTCGTGAACCACTGGTCGTAGTTCTCCTTCTTGTGAATGAATCGCAGCAGATCCTTCGTCGCGCTCACGTTCTTCGAATAGCTCGGAACAACGTGTGACGTGAACGTGTGGAACCCGAACTGCCCTGCCGGTCCGCCGGGCAACGGCGCATGAAGGATATCTTCCTTCAACGGCTTGCCGTTCTGCTGCTTGTACTGCTCTGGCTTGCGAGAGGACTCGATATAGATCGAAGCTCCATTGAGCGTCGAACAAATGGTGCCGGCGAGGAAAGCACGGTTGTTGGATGCGTCATCCCAGGCGAGTCCGCCCTCATCGAAGGCCTCAGTCCAGGCCGAGGCCATCCACTTCGCCGCGTCGATGGTCGCTTTCGAGTTGATGACGACCTTCCCCTTGTCGTCGATCTCGGCGCCACCGAACGACCACAGCAGCGGATAGGCAAATGTCGGCGGGTCGCCGAACGACTGGCCGAACGACTGCCCGATCGGATAGCCCTTCGCCTTCAGCTTCTTGCCGGCGTCACGATACTGGTCCCACGTCTTCGGGAACTCGTTGTAGCCGACCTCGGCGAACCATGATTTGCGGTACGCGTTCATGGCGCCAATAATCGCCATCGGCATCGAGAAGAACTTGCCGCCCGATGAGCAGTTAGCGCTGGCGAGCTTGTACCAGCCGCCCTGATCCTTAGCGATTTCGCCCGCGACATCGCTGACGTCGACAAGGCTCGCCTGATAGAGGTGCGGGTGGTTGTTGAACAGCATCAGCAGGTCGGGCCCGGCGCCCGACTGGATGCCCGAGGTGATGCGCGGCTGGAGATCGTTGCCGTTCACCGTCTCGTAGCGGACCTTGATGCCGAGTGCCTTCTCCGCCTCGGGCAGCAGCTTCGTGCGGAGGAGCGCGTCGCAAGCGGGAACAAAGTCGTTCCACCTGAGCCAGTGAACAGTCGTCTGCTGTGCGTACGCGGGAGCCCGGCCGGTGGCCAGGATGCCTGCGAGGCCGCCCGAGGATGCGGCGAGTGCGCCGGCTCCCGTTGTCTTGAGGAATCTCCGACGTGATACACCCGTCATTTTAGTAACCTCCCTTGAAAGCACCTTGTTTGTTGATGGCGCTGTTATTGGTTTTTGCTTTGAGCAGGCAGCAGCCTACGCGCACGCTGATATTTCAGCAAGCGTTTGAGTAGGTGGACGTGCGCGATGACGCGGCCCGAATTTCAGGCACGCCTTCGCAGTGCAGCAAATTGCGAGAGTGCGCGCTCAGCGTCCCTGGAAGTTGGGCTTCCGCTTCTCGAGGAAGGCTGACATGCCCTCTTTGAAATCGGCGCTCGTGTAGACCATGCCGATCAAATCGTCGTCATCGACAGCCGGCTGGCGATGGCGGAGGCGGCGGAGCAGCTCCTTGGTCACCCGCATGGTCAGCGGCGCGTGGCCGGCGATCTGTCGGGCGAGCGCAGCAGCGCGCGAGACGACGGCTTCATGGTCCTCGACGACCTCGTTCACGAGGCCGATCCTGAATGCCTCATCGGCCTCGATGAGCCGCGACGTATAGATAATGTCGATGACAGTCGACTCGCCCATGACCCCGACAAGCCGCGCGAGCGTCGCCGCCGAAAGGCAGTTGCCGAGCGTGCGCGCGATCGGGAAACCGAACTTCAGTGAACGCGTCGCGATGCGCATGTCGCAGCAGGCCGCGATGCCGGCCCCACCGCCGGTGCAAGCCCCGGTGATCGCGGCGATTGTCGGCACGGGGCAGCGCTCGAGTGCGGTGAAAACTTTGTCGGCGTTCTTCTCGTAGGCAATGCCCTGCTCGGGTGTCTCGAAACTGCGGAACAGAGAGATGTCGGTGCCCGCCGCGAACGCCTTGCCGCCAGCACCGCGGAAGACGATGGCTTTGATGGAGCCGTCAGTGGGAATGTTCGAGCATGTCGCCGCGATCTCGTCGTACATGCCGAACGTCAGAGCGTTGTACTTCTCCGGCCGGTTCAGCGTGATCGTGAGTACGCCGTTATCGAGATCCTTCAAGATTTCCTGAGACACGCCGACGCTCCTTACGTTCATTTATCTACGGTCAGGCGACCTGCGCCACATTCTGCACAGCCGCAACGATATCACCAACGATCGCGGCGACGAGGCGCTCGTCCTCGCCTTCGGCCATGACGCGGATCAACGGTTCTGTGCCCGATGGGCGGATCAGCAGGCGCCCTTTGTCGCCGAGCCTCGCTTTGGCGGCATCGATCGCGGCGATCACGCGCCCATCCTCCAGCGGCGAACCGTTGGAATAGCGCACGTTGCGCAGGAGCTGCGGAATCTTCTCGAAACGGTTGCAGACCTCGCTCACCGGGCGCCCCGTCGCCACAACCGTGGCGAGGATCTGGAGCGCCGACACGAGACCATCACCGGTCGTGCCGAAGTCGGACAGGACGATATGGCCCGACTGCTCGCCGCCGACATTGTAGCCATTGCGCCGCATGTGCTCGACCACATGACGGTCCCCGACGGGCGTACGGATCATGGTGAGCCCGAGCGAGCCGAGATAGCGCTCCAGCCCGAGGTTCGACATGACGGTGGCTACGACGCCGCCGCCCAGCAGGCGCCCGCGCCGCCGCCAGCTCTCCGCGATGACCGCCAGCAGCTGATCGCCATCGACGAGCGCGCCCTTCTCGTCGACAACGACGACACGGTCGGCATCGCCGTCGAGCGCAATGCCGATGTCGGCACGAAGCTCGCGCACCTTCGCCTGCAAGGACTCCGGCGCCGTCGAGCCGCACTTCTCGTTGATGTTGAATCCGTTCGGATCGACGCCAATGCGGATGACCTCGGCGCCAAGCTCCCACAAGGCCTGCGGCGCCACCTTGTAGCCGGCGCCATTCGCGCAATCGATCACGATCCTGAGCCCGTCGAGGCGCAGATTCTTCGGCAGCGTGCGCTTGGCGAACTCGATGTAGCGCTCCTGGGCGCTTTCGATGCGCGTCGCACGGCCGATCTTCTCGGACGGTACCAGCAGCTCGGCCCCTGGCGTATCGATCAACGCCTCGATCGCGATCTCGGCCTCGTCGGAGAGCTTGAAGCCGTTGGCATCGAAGAGCTTGATGCCGTTGTCCGCGAACTGGTTGTGCGAAGCCGAGATCATGACGCCGATATCGGCCCGGAGTGATCGCGTGAGCATCGCCACGGCCGGCGTCGGCATGGGCCCGAGCTGGAAGACGTCGACGCCCACGGCCGTGAAGCCCGACATCAGCGCATTCTCGATCATGTAGCCGGACAGCCGCGTGTCCTTGCCGATCACCGCCCGAAGCCGGTGGCCGCCGGCCTGGGCGAGCACCTTGCCGGCCGCCATGCCGACCTTCAGTGCGATTTCGGCCGTCATGGGCGCCGTGTTGGCGAGCCCTCGGATGCCATCGGTGCCGAAAAACTGCCGCACCATCTCTAGTCCCTCCGTTCCGGACGCGGTGCCGCGGGCCCAGGGCCTGTCGACTGCGTCGGGATCATTCCGCACCGGTAGTCGCGCCGCGCTCCGGTCGCAAGCGAGAACTCTCCATCGCAGGACTTCTATACGTCAATCCAGATCGGCAAAGCTGAAATACATTGTGAAAACTCAACAGCTTTCCTTACGCCGGCCGCGACGAGGGCTACCCGTTCAGCTCCTCCGCCAAGTACGACGTGCATGGCCTAATGCGCAGGCCTGGTGTATGCAGCAGACGCGCCCCCCCGGGCCTTTCGAACCGAATCCACGAGATCCCGCCATGTCCAAGCTTCCCGTGACGATCGAGATGATCCGCGCCGCCGCCGAACGGCTCGCGCCGCACCTCGTCACGACACCCGTTCTCGAGCATCCGGCCCTCAACAAGCAGGTCGGCGGCCGCGTATTTCTCAAGTGCGAGAACCTCCAGCGGGTCGGCGCCTTCAAGTTCCGCGGCGCCTACAACAAGATCTCGCAGGTCGATCCGAAGGCCTATCCAGGGGGCGTCGTCGCTTCGTCCTCGGGCAATCACGCGCAAGGGGTCGCGGCGGCTGCAACGCTTTGCGGTCTCAAGTCCGCGATCGTCATGCCGAAGGATGCGCCCCCGATCAAGGTTGCGCGGACCAAGGCCTTTGGCGGCGAGGTCGTCCCCTACGACCGCGAGCGCGAGGACCGCGACGCCATTGCCCGCAAACTGTGCGAGGAGCGCAAGGCCATCTTCGTGCCGCCGTTCGACGACCCCGACGTCATCGCCGGACAGGGGACCGCCGGCCTCGAGTTGATGGCCGAGGTCGCGCGCCGTGGCGTCAAGCTCGATGCCGTTCTCATCAACGTCTCCGGCGGCGGCCTGGCGAGCGGCATTGCCGTCGCCGTCAAGGATGCAAGCCCTGCTACGGATGTCTGGACCGTCGAGCCCGCGGGCTTCGACGACTTCGCCCGCTCGCTCGCCAGCGGCAAGCCCGAGCGCAATGACCGCCTCTCCGGCTCGATCTGTGATGCGCTCATGGCCGAGAGCCCCGGCAAGCACACCTTCGCCATCGGCAGTGCGCTCATGAAGGGCGGCGTCTCCGTGACGGACGACGAAGTGCGCGACGCCATGCGCTTTGCCTTCGAGGAATTGAAACTCGTCGCCGAGCCGGGTGGCGCCGCGAGCCTCGCCGCCATCCTCACGGGCAAGATCCCCGTCGAAGGCCGGGCCGTCGCCGCGCTCATCTCCGGCGGTAACGCGGACCCTGCCCAGTTCGCCAAGATCATCACCCGCGCGGTCTGAGACCGCGCCTCACCGGGCAGCCGCCGAGAGCGAAGAAACGCGCCAATGCTCGCTGCCCGGCTCTCGACCTTCTATTGGGCGATCTTCCTGATCATCGGGTTGCAGACGCCCTTCCTGCCGCTCTGGCTCGACTCGCGCGGTCTCAGCGTCGCCGAGATCAGTATCGCCGGTGCACTGCCCCTCTTCGTGCGCATCGTCGCGACGCCGATGGTCGCCTATCTCGCCGACCACTCAGGCGATCATCGCCGCATGGTCATCATTCTCGCGTGGAGCGGCCTCGCGTGCACGGTGCTGCTCTCGCAGAGCACGCACCTCTGGCCGATCATTCTCCTCACGATGCTCATGATGCTCACGACATCGAGCATTATGCCGCTCACCGAGACGCTCGCCATGCGCGCCGTCAGGGCACACGGCCTCGACTACGGCCGCATGCGCCTCTGGGGCTCGATCAGCTTCATCGTCGCAACGCTCATCGGTGGCGCGGCCATCGAACGGTGGACCGGCAGCGCCGTCATCTGGCTCATCGTCGGCGCCGTTGTGATGACGGCGCTGGCCGCTCACGCTCTGCCACAGCCGGATCGTGCCGCCGGGAGCCTGAGCTCACGCCCGCGCATCTCACGCGCCGATGTGGCGGAACTCGTGACCTCGCCGCTCTTCCTATTGTTTCTCACAGCGGCCGGTCTCGTGCAGGCCGCGCACGCGGTCTTCTACGTCTATGGCGTGCTGCACTGGCGCGGCCTCGGCCTTTCCGCAACGTGGACAGGTATACTCTGGGCGATCGCCGTCATCGCGGAGATCCTGCTCTTCGCCCGCTCCGGCGCGGTGCTGAAAATCCTGAGCCCGCTCGGCTTGATCGCGATTGGCGCTTGCGCCGCGGTTCTGCGCTGGATTGCCATGGCCTTCGATCCGCCGCTCGCCGCGCTCATCATGTTGCAGATCCTGCACGCACTCACGTTCGGCGCGACGCACATCGGCACCGTGCACTTCATCTCGCAGAACATTCCGCCCGAACGCGCAGGCACCGCGCAGGCACTCCAGGCCAGCGTCACCGCCGGCATCGCCATGGGCGGCGCAACGCTGCTCGCAGGCCAGCTCTATGGTCCGTTCGGCGCGAAGTCATATCTCGCTATGGCCATCCTCGGCGCGCTTGGGCTGGTCGCAACGCTAATGGCGCAGAGACGGTTGCACGTCACGCCTTCGGCGTGAGCGACATCCCTTCTCCCCGTAAAGGACGGGGAGAAGGGTCCTGTTGCGCTCGCAGCAAGCGATACCGTCATAAAAGCGGGTGGGTGCGCGAGGGTGTCCCACCCGCTTGGCGTGCGGGCGTCATGCCGGAGGCATGCCAGAGGCATGCGTCCCCGTTCGCGCGCAAGCGCGAAAGGTCACCGCGCCGCCTTCAGCAACCGCGCCACCGCATCCAGATACACGCGCGCACCCAGCACGATATCGGCATCGGACGTGTTCTCGGTCCAGTGATGCGAGATGCCGCCGATCGAGGGGACGAACAGCATGCCTGCGGGCATATGAGCCGAGAAGACCATCGCGTCGTGACCGGCACCACTCGGCATGTCCACGTGCTTGGCCGGTACGAGAGCCTCCGCGGCTCCACGCACCGCATCCATGAAGTTCGGCGCCATCGCCGCAGGTTCCGTGCGGCGCGTCTGCCGGATGCTGGCGCGGCAAGGTCCGCTCTTATCCGCCTCCACAACGATCTCCTTCGCCGCTGCTTCAAGACGATCGAGCACGGCGTTCTCTGGATCGCGCATCTGCAGGACCAACTCGGCGCCACCGGGAATGACGCTCGGCGCGCCCGGTTCGTAGGTCATGCGCCCCATGGTCCACACCGTGCGCTCGCCGGCTATGCCAGGAAAGTGGTCGGAGATCGCAGCGGCGATGCGCGCCGCGGCAACGCCGGCATCCCTACGGATGGCCATGCGCGTCGTGCCGGCATGGTTCTGCATACCCTCGGTTGTGATCAGATACTGGCGGATGCCGACGATCTTCGTGACAACGCCGATCTTGAGATCGTTCGCCTCGAGCCAATCGCCCTGCTCGATGTGCGCTTCGAGAAAGCCGACATAGCGCTTCGGATCGAGCACGTGGCGTGGCACGCCGGCGAGCCCAGCGGCAGCCAGTGCCTTGCGGAGCGGCGTACCGCTCGTGCGATCGGAGGCTGAATCGATAGCTGCTTCATCGACATCGCCGATAGATGAACGGCTGCCGAGGAAATTGCCGAAGTGACCTTCCTCGTCGCAGCAGGAGATCACGTCGACACCGCAGTCCGCGAACACCGGATCGGCGGCGATCGCGCGCGCGGCTTCGAGCGCATAGACGACGCCGAGCGGCCCATCCAGCCAGCCGGCATGGTTCTGGCTTTCGAGATGCGAACCACCGAGCAGTTTCGGTCCCTTGGCCTTCGAGATGCCGAAGACGTTGGCGATGCCATCGAGCTTGGTCTCGTGGCCGATGGCGGCCAGCTCCCCGACCAGCCACTTGAGCGACGCGACGTGCTCCGGCGAGAGCGTCGGGCGATGCACGCCGCTCTCATAAGGTGCGAGCGCTTTGAGCGCGCGTAGGTCGGCCAGTACGCGCTCGCCATTGATCTCGGGCATCTCGGATGGAACTCCTCAGTTGTTCTTCTTGATGGTCTCGAAGTCAGCCGAATACTCGGCCGAGCAGAACGTGCCTCCCTGATAGTGCTCGGCGACGGGATGCTTTCCGGTCTTGGGTTCGGCCGCGAGCACTTTCTCCGCATAGTCCTCGCCGCGGCTCTCGGGCGCATAGCCGAGCGCGAAGGCGTGGCTGTTATCGTACCAGGATCGCGCATTGTCCGAGACGCCGTACATGACCTCGTACACGATGCCGGGACGCTCGAGACCAATTCGGATGAGGCGCACTAGGTCTTCCGGCGCGAGCCAGATCGCGAGGCGGCGCGCATCGATCGGCGCATCCGCGACATTGCCGATACGGAGCGAGGTGACGCCGATCCCGTGCTTGTAGGCATAGAGCGCGCCAAGACCTTCACCGAAGACCTTCGACAGGCCATAGCGGCTGTCGGGCCGGGGAATGACATTGATCGGGATGGTCGTCGTGCGCGGATAAAAGCCGACAGCGTGATTGGACGAGGCAAAGATGATGCGCTTCACGCCCGCCTTGCGCGCGCCCTCGAAGAGGTTGTAGGCGCCAATGAGATTCGACTGCAGGATTTCCTCCCACGTGCCTTCGATCGACTTGCCACCGAGGTGCACGATGCCGTCGATGCCACGGCAGAGCCCTTCGACGGCATCGGCATCGGCCAAATCCGTAGCGATGAAATTCTCGTCGGGCTTGATATCTGCCGGCCTGACGCGATCACTCAGCACGAGCTGGCGGTAGACCGGCTTGAGCAGCACGCGCAGCCGCGACCCGATGTCACCCGCCGCACCCGTGATCAGAACACGTTCCATGCCGAAATCCTCCCATTGCTCTTTTGCTTCAACGTTATCTTTTCAGCGGCTTAAGTACGCTCTCACCTTCGGCTTCAGCCACGCGATTTCCGCACGTTCAGCCTTCATCCTATTTCCGTAGGCATTGCGCCATACCTGCGCCATTGTTCCGGACGCCTTTACGATCCAACGGGGCACGTCGCGCCAGGGCTGCGACTAGTGTGATGATCGAGAAATTCGCCAGAACTTGCGGCTTGGCATCGAGCGAATTTCTCGATCTGAATCACACTAGCAAGTTCATGATTCTAGTGTCCCTTTGATGCTGAAGTTCGCCCAGGACGCCAGCATCGAGGTCAAGCGAACTTCAGCATCGGAGCACTAGGCGTCATTTTATGTCAGGCAGCAGCAAGAGCATGATAATCAAACTTGATTTCGATCAGCCACGAATTTCCCAAGAGAGGACCTCTGAGAGGAAGCAATGCAACTGACTGCGTGCGAGATTGCCGGATACCGTTCCCTGCGCGCCGTGAGGCTGCCGCTCGGTCCGGTCGGTGTTCTCCTTGGTGAGAACGGCGCCGGCAAAACGAACATTCTCAACGCACTGGAGATGCTTCAGGCGGCGGCAACCGGCTCGATCTGCAGGAAGCTCGTCGATGAGGGTGGACTGGGCCGCGTGCTCTGGGCCGGCCGGCCGACTGCAGGCGACGGGCCCGCGCCGACAAGCGTGCGCCTTACCGCGCACTTCACCAATCTGCGTTATACGGTCGAGATCGGCCAGGCCGGCAAAGGCGATGCGGCACTGGCTGGCGAACCCACAGTGCGCGAGGAAACACTCACCCACACCGGCGTCGGCGCCGGAGGCAGCGGCGAGCGCGTCGTCATGCAGCGCGAGGGTGCGGGCATCAAGCTGCGCAATGCCAAGGGTGAGCGCCAGCATCTCAAGCAGCACCTTCTGCCCAACGAGACCGCACTGCACGCCATTCGGGATGCCGCAAGCTATCCCGAGCTCGCCTACATTCGCGAGTTGCTCGAAGGCTGGCGGATCTATCACCGTTTCAATCTGGCGGCTGATGCGCCCTCGCGCTCGCCGGCGCTCGCCGCCACAACGCCGGCCCTAGCGCCTGACGGGCGCGATCTCGCGGCCGCGCTCGCCACCATCACGGCCGCGCGCCAAGTGCCGGATGCGCTGATCACGCCCCTGCGCGATGCTTTTCCGGGCGCAACGCTCGAAGCCGCAGTCGCCGACGGCCGGGCGAGTTTCCAGCTCCGCCTTTCGGACATGGACCGCTCCCTGCTGGCACGCGAGATGTCCGACGGTACGCTGCAGTACATCTGCCTGCTCGCCGTGCTCATGGCCTATCGCAAGCCGGCGCTCATCGCCATCAACGAGCCCGAGGCGAGCCTGCACGAGAGCTTCCTCGCGCCGCTTGCTCGCCTGATCGCGCGCGCCGCACAGAGCAGTGAGGGCGGCAGTCAGATCTGCATCGTCACGCAATCAGGTGCGCTTGCCCGCGAGATCGCCAAGGCAGCCGACATTCGTCCAATGAAGGTGCTGCGCGAGAACGGCCAGACGCGCATCGAGGGTGTGACGGCGCCCACGCAAGTGTCGCGGCCCGAGCCCGCCTCGCCGCCGGCTGCCAAGTCGGGCGCAGACGAACCCGAGATCGACGCCCAGATCGAGGAGGTCCGCAGCCTTACGGCAGCGCGCGCCGTCCTCGCCGATATCCGCAAGCTGATCGCACGCCTCAGGGAGCACCCTGAGGAGATCTCGGATATTCATCCCAAGATCGAGATGCGGCTCGCGCGATTGCGCTCGACAGCAGTGACCCTGCCGCCGGAGTTCGCTTCGCTCACCGGACGCCTCGACGACGAGCTGCGCGCGATCGTCGCCAAGCCGCCGGAGGCCAAGCGGCCGGCGACGCTCTCCTGACTATTCGGTCGAGAGCCAGTCGTCGAGGAAGTGACGACCGGCGCGGTCCTCGACCTCGATCACCCAGATGTCACGATCCATGTCGCGCTCACGCGCGAGCTGCGCATCGATCTCGCTCTCGGCCACCGCCGTGCGCACGGGCACCCACTCGCGATCGAGCCTGTCCACGAGACCGGCCGGCGCCGGACCGTAGAGGTCCGCTGTTCCATCGAGACGCGCGATCTTGATGAAGATGACGCCGGCATCCTCGTCACCCCGGTTGACGACGACGGCCGGTGCGCCCTCGACCGCGCACCGCCTGATGTAGGCCTTCACCCAGATCTCGGACTTGAGGCGCACAGGCAAACTCCGCATGGATCAGCTCTGGGCTTTCCCGGACAGCATCGCGCGGCGGCGCTGCCAGCGTTCGGCAATTGCGGACGCTATGTCTACGGCCGCATACAGTGGAACATAGCTCCAGTCGTCGAGCACCGTGACCTCATCTGAAAGAGGCCTCGTCGCCCCGTGCCGCGCGAGCGCCCCATGAAAGCGCTGGAATTTGGCACTGCCGCCTGAGGGCGTAAACAGGTGGATGGGCTTGCCAGTTGCAGCGGGCTCGCCGCTCATGTTGATGCTGTCGGCTGTCACGACAAAGCGGTCGGCCTGCGCGAGCATGGCCGGATAGGGGTTCTCTCCCGAGCCGTCCCAGAGAAAGCGAGGGAACTCAGCCGTTGCCTCGGCAATCGCGGCGACGAGCGAAGGCGGCGTGCGACGCGATGGCGTGATGAGCAGACCGGCACCAAGCTGCGCGATCGATCGCAAGGCGGTCGCGAGCCGCTTCTGATCGGCTTCCGTGAAGCGATAGCTGCTCCCGTCGCCGCCGACCAGCACGCCAATCCAGGGACGCGGCAACGACTGGAAGGCGGCAGGTGGCGCCGCGTCGCGCAGTGCCGCCAGGCGCGCCGGCGAGAAGCCGTGCGGCGCGACGAGCGTCGTGATGATGTTCGCCGCACGCTTCGGATCATGATCCGGCATCCAGAAGAGATCGGCCGTCGTGAGCGGCACCTTCGGATCCTGTAGGATGATCGTGTAGGTCGCGCGGCCTGCAAGCGGCTTGAGCGCCCGGATGTAGGGTGCGGTGAGGCGGCCGGCCGCGATGGCGAAGTCGGGCCAAGGTGGCGCAAAGGTCGTTCCCGGCTGTCCTAAGCGCTCGGACCGCGCCACGGGCACGTAAGGCGCAAGCGCCTGCTGAAGACGGCCGGGCGCGATGCGCTTCACCTCATAAGCGAGCCCCATAGCCTCGAACACGCCGCGGCACTGACCCTCATGGCCGGCCTTGCCGTCGCTGATGATCCAGCCTGTCCGGCCGCGCAGGGCCGACAGTGGCATTTCTTGAGACGGCAACGCGGGTCCGCTCCATTTCGAGCCATGATGCGTCGCATATTCGAGCCGCGGCGCAATATTCTTGCTTCAGGACGCTCTCGCGGACTAGAATTTCCGCACCGTTCCTCGTCCTCAAGCCGATGGCAGCTCTCATAGCATGCGCGCCGAACTCGACGCCACGGACTGGCGCATTCTCAAAGAATTGCAGGCGGATGGCCGCATCACAAATGTGGCGCTCGCCGCGCGCGTTGGTCTGTCGCCGCCGCCGTGTCTCCGCCGCGTGCGGGCGCTCGAGGAGGCTGGCCTCATCCGCGGCTATCACGCCGAGCTTGACGAGCCGCATCTGGGCTTCGAGGTCACGGCTTTCGCTTCAGTGCGCCTGCACGCCCAGGGCGAGCCCGACCTGCGCGAGTTCGAAAAGCGCATCCTGATGTGGCCGCTCGTACGCGAGGCCTACATGATCTCCGGCGACATGGACTACATGCTGCGCTGTGTGGCGCCTGATCTGCCGGCTTTCCAGGAGTTCGTGCTCGGACAGCTCACGGCACTCCCGAACGTTGCGAGCGTCAAGACTACGCTCGTATTGCGGCGCGCGAAGTACGATCCCGGCGTGCCGATCAGCATTCCCGAGAAGTAGCCACGAGACGCTGCCGCCACCTCGAATATGGCACGCGCAAGACACAGTGTGTCGCGCGAATTTTATCCACAGATTCCTGATGTTCACTCAGCAGCCCGCATCGATTCGCCTCCCCGAGTCCTCTATTGTCTAGGCATGTTGTGCTCATTGCGCTTGTAAGGGCACGAGGCGCCGATTTCAGTCCTAAGCGCCGCCCTTGCCTGTCTGTGGAGTACGAATTTGGCATCCCATGACCAGCAGCCCCTCGGCAGCGATCTGCCGCGCTCGCTGAGCGAGCAGCTTCGGCTTTTAGAGCAGCAGCTCAACCGGATGAACGCCGCGTCCGCGCGACCTGCCCAAACGATGCTCGAGCCCTTCGGCCAACCGATGAGCCTCGGACGCCCGCTCGGCGTCGCGCCGACACTCGGGGTTCCCGATCCCTATCCCGACGATGAGGACGACACGCCAGCCCCAGCGCGTAGCACCTTCCGCCGGCGGGCCGTCATTGGTGGAACCAGTCTGCTGCTGCTCTCCGCGACAGCGATCGTGCCCTCGGTTTGGCATTTCGCGACGCCCGGCACCGTGCCTCAGGCAACGTCTCTGACACAGCCATCAGTCCAGGTGGCGCTCAGGACCGACCAATTTTCATACGCCGCGCGGGATCTCGCGCAGATGAGCTTGCTCCCTCCGGCAGCGCCCGAAAGCTCGCTGCCTGCGCCAGCAGCTCCCGTCGTTTTACCGGTACCCGCGCCATCCGAACCCGCTATCCAGGAAAGCCGTGCACCCGCGGGCACGAGCCCGCCGCCGACGAGGCTGACGGTGGCCGAGAGCGACCTCCAGCGCGTCAGCCTGCCGATGCTCGTCTCAGGCGGCGGCCCCTCGTGGGCCGGCAGCGCCGTGATCATCGACGGCCTGCCCTCGGAAGCCCGCGTTTCGCATGGCATGAAGATCGCGCCCGATACCTGGACGGTCGGCATCGACGACGTCAACCACGCCGTGCTGTCTCTGCCGCCGACGACTCCTGACCGCCTGGAGCTGGCAGTTCGCGTGCTCGCTCCGAACAGCCACGAGCTCGCGTCGAGCGCGCTGCAGATCCACGTCGTCCGGACCTCGGCTGCGTCCGCGACGGTGGCGCCTGCGGCCATCTTCGAGCCGGCCGCTGCCGAGACGGCCAATGGCCCGTCGATCGAACCGCCGCTTCCAATTTCACGCCAGGCAGTGAAGGTTCAGCGCACGAAGCGCCCTGATGGCCCACCGAAGCCGCCAGTCACGCAGCAAGTCGCGCAGGAGGCCAAGCAGCCCTCCAATCAGTCGGAGCGCCCGCCGGCCGCGGCATCCGCCTGGGTCTCGACCGTGCTGCCACCCGTGCCGCTACCCACTCCCGCGCCGACCCCAAAGTGGTCGCCCTTCAACGATCAGCGCTGAAGGCAGCCGCGCTCTCACGCCATCATGAGAGCTAGAGCTGCTTGAGGTAGACAGCGTACGCGACGCCGCGGATGGGCGGTGCGTCTTTGAGCTTCGTGAATCCCATGCGTAGGTACATGGGCAGTGCGACGCTCATGATCGCGCTCGTATGCAGGGCAATGACAGTACTGCCGTCGCGACGCGCGCGGTCGAGACACGCATCAGTCAGCGCGCGTCCGGCACCGAGGCCCCGCGCTCGCGGATCCACGACGAGCATTCTGATGATCGGCCACGCCGGATCGAAGTAGTCGGCCTTCGGCACATGCGGCGGAATGTAAGCAACGGCTCCGATGATCGCGTCATCATGCTCAGCAATGATGATCTCGCCGCTCTCGGCGAGGGCCGCCATATTGCCGATACCAGCCGCCATGGCCGTCCAGTCATCGTAGTGCGAGCAGAATTGCGCGAAGGCGGCGAGCGCCACCTCATTGACCCGCGCTCGGTCCGTTTCCACGTAGTCTCGAATGCGCATGTCTGAGACCACGTTTGCCGCGACTAGAGCGCTTATCAGAACAGCTTGAGGCCCGGCGGCAGCGGCAACCCACCTGCCACCTCCTGCATGCGCTTCTGCATCTCGCCTTCGACCTTGCTCTTGGCATCCTGGAAGGCGGCCAGCACGAGATCCTCGACGATCTCTGCATCATCGGGCTTCAGGAGGCTCGGATCGATCTTCACCGACCGCATCTCGCCCTTGCCGTTGAGCGTGATCTGCACGAGGCCGGCGCCGGACTGACCGGAGACTTCGAGCGCCGCCAGCTCCTCCTGCATGCGTTGCATCTGGCCCTGGAGTTCCTGGGCCTTCTTCATCATCCCCATGAGATCTTTCATCACCGTGTCCTCTGTGCGCGACCGCGAGCAATCCACTTATATGGGTACGAAACCCTCTTCAGCCTACCGCGCTGTCCTCGCCGGGCTCATCATTGGTTTCATCCGCAGCCGGAGCCGCAATCGGCTTGACACTCGCGATCTCGGCATCCGGAAATTGCTTGAGCACAGCGCGCACCGAGGGATGCTGCTTCAGCGCCTCGATCTCAGCGGCTTCCTCAGCACGCTTCTGCTCGCCGAGTGGCGGGGCGCCCGGCCGTCGGCTGAGCGCAATGGTCCAGCGGCGCGCGGTCCACTTGTTGAGCTTCTCGCGCAGCTCGTTGGCGATCTCGGGTGGCGCACCGTCGAGCAGATGCAGCTCGATCGCGCCCGCCGCGTCGAACTTCACGAGGCTCACGTGCTCCTCGAGATGCACTTTGAGACGCGCATCGCGCTTGCGACCAACCAGATTGACCGCGTCCTCGAAGGTATTGAGTACGATGTCCTCGGGCCGCTCGACAGTGGAGGGGCCGAGATCGTCATTCTCGCCCTCGCTTTCGTCGTAGATGTCCGGCGCCATGGCGGGCTCCGGCACCTCGTCGAGTGGTGGGGCGAAGCGGCCCTCGTCTACGTCTTCATCCTGCGGCTCGGCCGCCCGCGCGGCGACAGGTGGCGTCGCGGCTCGCGCCTCGACCTTGCCGGCGGCCCTGCCTTCTGGTGCCGGTCTTGCCTCGCTCCGCCGCGGGGTTGGCACACCACCGAGCGTGCGGATGATGTCGTCCGGCGACGGCAGGTCGGCCGTGTGCGCAATACGGATGACCACCATCTCTGCCGCCGCCCGCACGTCCGGCGCACGTCCGGCCTCGTCGAGACCCTTGAGAAGCATCTGCCAAACGCGCGCGAGCAGCGGAATGGAGAGCTTTTCGGCCAGCCCCGACGCGCGCCGCAGCTCCTCGCCCGAGAGCACCTCGCGCTCGGTAGCCGCTCCCGCCACCTTGATGCGTGTAGCCGCGTGCACGGCTTCCGCGAGATCGCCGAGGACTTCGAGCGGATCGGCGCCGTCCTTGTAGAGACCGTCGAGCGCGGCGAGCGCGTCGGCCGTGCGGCCTGAAAGCGTGTGCTCGACGAGATCGTAGATGCGGCCGCGATCGGCGAGACCGAGCATGGCGCGGACTGTCGGCCCTGTGACCGCGCCCTCGCCCATGGCGATGGCCTGATCGAGGATCGAGAGGCCGTCGCGCACCGAGCCCTCGGCCGCGCGCGCGATGAGCAGCAGCGCCTCGTCCTCGACAGTTGCGCCCTCTTTCGCCGCGATTCGCCGGAAGTGCTCAGCCAGCACCGGCACCTCGACGCGGCGCAGATCGAAGCGTTGGCAGCGCGAGAGCACCGTCACCGGCACCTTGCGCACTTCCGTCGTCGCAAAGATGAACTTCACATGCGGCGGCGGCTCCTCGAGCGTCTTCAGGAGCGCGTTGAACGCGCCCTTCGACAGCATGTGGACCTCGTCGATGATGAAGACCTTGTAGCGCGCCGCCATGGGCTTGTAGCGCGCGCTCTCGATGATCTCGCGGACGTTGTCGACGCCGGTATTGGACGCCGCATCGATCTCGATCACGTCCGGGTGGCGGCTCTGGATGATGGCTTCGCAATGCGCGCCATAGACGTCCATCTCGACGGTCGGGCGATCGGGCAGGCCCGGCTTCACGTAGTTGAGCGCACGCGCGAGAATACGCGCCGTCGTCGTCTTGCCGACGCCGCGAACGCCGGTGAGCATATAGCCTTGGGCAATGCGATCCGCCGCGAAGGCGTTGCGCAGCGTCGTGACCATGGCCTCCTGGCCGATCAGGTCATTGAACGTCTCGGGCCGATACTTGCGGGCAAGCACGACATAGCCGCCCTCGGCAGGCTTGCCTGCCGGCGCCATCTCGGCATCGGAGAAGAAGGATGGCCCGTCGTCGGCACCGGCGGCGCCAATCTCGGCAGCGTCAGGCACGTCGGCAGCCTCGGAGCCGTGCGGCTCCTCGTCGTCGCTGCCGGAACCTTTCCTGCGCGCCATGCCGCCCGACATCCTCGTGGAAAGTGCGCCCCTGGGCTCAACGACGGGCGCAAAAGGAGACCGGCAGACGACCCGAATCCGAATCGTTAGGGCTGCTTCCTTCCGGACCTGACCCGGTTGGCGAGGGATCCGTCCGCCGCCAGCCTCCCGCGCCGCTTATCACACGATCGGGAGACGCCCGCAACCCGGCCGGAGGACGTTGCCGCGCCCGGGAAATTCCGCATTCCGAGGTTCCGTCCCGATCCTGCCTACGCTATGCCCTGATCGGACATCAGGCGGTGATCGGTGGGGCGGAATGGACGGTATCGACATCGCTTTGCGCGCCATCGGCGCGTTCTACGTCCTTGCCGGCTTTTTTGCCGCCCGCGGGGCGCTCACCTCGAACCTCATCGATCAGGCCATCGCCGCTATATCGATGAAAAAAGCCGATCCGGTCGAAACCCACCGCACCATCTGGCTGCTCAGTCTCGCGATCCTCTTCTTCGCCGGCGGCGCCTTCCTCATGCTGCTGCTCGAGCCGGCGGCGTGGCTCTTCGCGATCTGTGCGGTGGTTCAGCTCGCCTTCTACCTCTTCCTCGGCCCCTATTACTTCGATGTGGCGGATCCACCGCCCGCGGCCGAGCGCCAGCGCAGCATCAATGCATCGGTCGCCTATGGCGCCTGCACGCTTTTCATTCTGTGGGCTGCCTACACGGGCCGGCTGACCAAGCTCTCCGAAACGCCGCCACTGCTGTGGGGCTCCGCCCTCGCCGTGATCGCCCTCCATATCGGCTACATCCTGCGCCACACGCTCTTCCCGGTGAAGCGCAAGTCGGGTTTCGCAACCTTTGACAGTGGCGATGACGAGAGCAGCCCATTGGATGAGACCGACCATACCGGCGCGGACCTATCCAGCTCCCGCCGCATCAAGGTGATGGCCGACTACCAGTGCTATCCGCTTTGGGCCATGGATGAGGGAAAAATCGGCTGCTTCTCGCCCCACCATCTCGGCGTCTCAGTGGAGCTGGAGAACGACCTTTGGAACTGGGCGGGGGAGTTCGACGCCTCCCTCAACCTCGACGATCCGGCCAACAGCAAGTGGTCGAAAGAGCGCTACGAACAGCACATCGAGCAAGGCTTGGCGCTTGCACGGCGCATCAAGCAAGAGCTGCCAGAACGCGAGGTCTTTACGCTCAACGCGGAAGGCGCGCTCGTCGAGATAGAAGGCGCAAACCGTGCGGCCCCGCTAAGCTAGGCCGGCTCCTTTGCATCAACCCAGCGCGGCAAAGACGCTAGCAGCCGGCCGAGTTCCGCCTCGTGCACCATGTCGACAGCCTGGAGTGCCGGCACCCAGATCAGCTCGCGCTCAGCCCGCTCTGGCCAGCGCACCCTCTGGGTCGTGACAAGCAAGGGATAGACGGAGACGCGGCATTCGGCCGACGAAAAGAAATGGAGACGCTTGCTATAGGTGTAGCTGCCGATGGGATCAGCCGCGATCTCGCCGACAAGGCCGGCTTCCTCCTCGGCCTCGCGCGCGGCTTGCTCGTACGGCTGGAAAGGCGGGTTCGGCCAGCCTTTGGGTATGATCCAGCGCTTCGTGCCCCGACTCGTGACCAGGCAAACGCGGATCTCGTCGCCGAGCAGCAGATAAGGAAGAGCGGCACATTGTGCGAGCTCGGCCACGTCGCGCATTCTCCCAGTACGTTCGTCAAGCATGATGTTAGTCCGACTTGGCATCGGCGCAACGGGGAATACCTGGTTACGCTCCCGATGCTTGTCGATCACCGTGGGGTGCCTAAACTGCGAATGCGCCTTTCGTACGATGATTCGCTTACGCCGGAGCCACAGCCATGAGACCCCGCATCTATCTTGCCGGCCCGACGGTCTTCCAGGCGGACGCCGACGACGCCGGCGCCCGGCTCGTCGCCCTCTGCGGCCAGTATGGCTGTGACGGGCTCTATCCGCTCGACTTCGATCTGGATGGGCCGATGTCATCGCGCACCATCCAGGCGGCCTGCCTGCGGGAGCTGCGGACGGCGGACGGCGTCGTCGCGGACCTCAGCCCCTTCCGCGGGCCACACGCGGACGACGGTACGGCCTTTGAGCTCGGCTTTGCCCACGCGCTCGGCCTGCCCATCTGGGCTTACACTACCGATCCGCGGCCACTCATCGAGCGCATTTCGGGTGCCCGCGCCGCCACCGGCCATGTACGCGACGATGCCGGCCTGCTGATCGAGAACTTCGGCCGTGCCCACAATGCCATGCTTGCCGAAGCGATCCTTCACCTCGCGACATCGCCCGAGGAGAGCATCCGCCTCGCCGCCGCCGCGCTGGTCCGGTGAGACGCGAGGCTGTCACCCACTCAACATAGTTAAGGCGATGGTGCTGCGTCCTCCTCCCGTGCCAGCTGTCGGGTAATGGCCGGAATTTCCGCCGTCTGGCGGACGCTTGTCAGAGGCGAGTATGGACAGTCAGTTTCTATACGAATGCATTCGGGATGCGCAGTTGGATCGCTGGACGGCAGCGGTGAACATATCTAGCCTACAATCTCCAGACGCAATCTAATGCGCTACAATCAAAGTAGTCGACGTGGAGGGTGATGGTTTTGGCGAGAAGAGCAACAAATACCTCGCCGACCTCAGGCACCTTGTTGCTGGCTCAGCTCATAGGCACGCCGGCCATCCGTTACGGCGACCTTCCCGTTCAACTGTCTAACCGCAAGTCCCGCGCGCTCCTCGCCTATCTCTTTCTTACCGACAAGGGTCGCGAAAAGCGGGAGCGCCTTGTGGGCCTGCTCTGGAGCGAAACGGACGACGCGCGTGCCCGAGCCTCACTCCGCCAGGCCCTCTACGAGACCAGAGCGGCGCTCAGCACCACGGGCTATGACGGTTTCGAAGCCGACAAGTTCGACGTGGGCCTCAAAATCGCAACCTTCGAGTCCGACATCGCCAACGTGATTGAGCGAGCCAGGGCGGGCGAGACACATCGTCTGCTGCTCGACCGCGAGCGATTGACTGACCAACTTCTCGACGGTTGTGATGCGATCGATCCAGCCTTTGACGTCTGGCTCACAGCCAAGCGCGAGGCCATCCGACAACGCATTGAGCGCGATCTCGAAGCAGCCCTGAGGGCGACTTCGCCGGGCGATCAAAACATCGAGGATCTGGCGCGGGCTATCCTGAATCTCGATCCAACGCATGAGGAAGCTGCACGCGCGCTCATGGGCGCGCGCCAAACAGCGGGCGACACTGCAGGCGCGCTCACAATCTACAAGAAGCTGTGGGACCTTCTAGACACAGAGTACGACACCGAACCATCGAGAGAGACGCAGGATCTCGTCGCCGCGATAAAGCTCGGCCAGCCGCTGACACCGAGAGTCCAGCCGAGCAGAACAGGTGCTCCGCACGCCGCCGCTGCGAGTTCGTTTTCGTCCGTGCCTCCGACCGGCGCGATGATGCCGCTCGCCGCATTACCCACTGCAAGCCATGCTATGACCGCCGGCGACCGCTGGTCCTCACGCTTCGTGTTGTCGGTTGCACCATTCGAGATCGCTGGCGCGAGGTCCGAACAGCTTCATCTCGTGCACGGCTTCCGACGCGAGCTGCTCGCCTGCCTGACGCGCTTCCGCGAGTGGCTTGTTCGAGATCTAGGCCCGGTCAACCGCCAGCCGCTCGCGCCGCTAGATCAATCCGCCGAGGAATATACGATCGAGGCGAGCGCCGTGCAGGCGGGCGAAGCCTTGCGCCTTGTGCTGACACTCAAGGAAGCAGCCACCGGCGTGCTTCTTTGGAGCGAACGCCTCGAGCTGTCAGCGGCAGAATGGATGAACGCGCAACAGACAGTCATGCGCAGGTTGGCCGCGGCACTCAAGGTGAACGTATCCGCCGAACGGATGTCGAGCATCTCGCCACGGCCTGACGAAGGCCTCAAGGTCTTCGATACGTGGTTGCGCGGACAGGCGCTCATTCTGAGTTTCGACCCAAATGATTGGCATCGCGCCGCCGAGCTGTTTCGCACAGCTATCCGGGAGGCACCGAGCTTCGCACCCGCCTATTCCAGCCTCGCCCAGCTCCAGAACACGATCCATTTCGTGCATCCGGGCATCTTCCGCAGCATGGAGCGGGCAACGGACGCCCTGAACTACGCACGCGAGGCAGCGCGCCTCGACCCCGTGGATTCACGTTCCCACCTTGCGCTCGGCTGGGCGCACGCGTTTGCCAGCCAGCACGATCAGGCGGCCGCGCATCATGAGCTGGCCCGCGAACTAAACGACAATGATCCTTGGACGAGCACGTCAGCTGGTCTTGGCTTTGCCTTCGCCGGCGATACCCAGAAGGCGCTCGCGTTCCTACGCGACGCCGCCAGCCACATGGTCGATCCCATGCCCATACACTGGCGCTATCGGACCATCGTTGAGCACATCAGCGGCAACTACGCAGCGTCGCTCGCTGCCGCCGAGCAGGCGACGAGTAGCGTTCCGAACGAGATCGGATGGAAGGTCTCCGCTCTATATCATCTCGGGGAGAAAACCCAGGCGGCGCAGGAGCTCAAGCGCTTCTACGCTTTGGTGGCTCAGCGCTGGTGCGGTTCTTCACAGCCGACCGAAGAAACCATGGCGAAATGGTTCCTGCACCTGTTCCCCATGCGACGTACGGAGGATTGGGAGCACCTGCGGGAGGGACTGGCGGGCGCAGGTGCTCCCGTTACGGGCCTATCTCCAGCAATTTCACGCCTAACGGCGCACGCTTGAACGACCCGACTCGTGTTGCGCCTCAGGCGCACATGCTAATGCTGTAGTCGCCGATACGCAGCGCGTGAAACTCGAGCTTGGCCTCGAGCGTGTTCGGAACGTCCAGCTCGGCGTGATAGAACTGGTCGTAGAAAGCTGGGATCTTGTATTGCAGCGTGCTTTGAGCGAACTCCTGCTCATTCTCCTCGACGATCTCCTTGGGTGGCAGGCGAATGGTAAGCGCGGCCTTGCTCGGCTGAACGAAGACGATCGCGCTCATCCAATCCGGGAGCTCGAGCCCGAGACCAAGCGTCTCGTTGCAGAGCTTCTTGAACTCGTCGTACGTATGCGGCAGTGGAATTGGAGGTTGGTCCGGCGCGAGATAGTTCTTGCCGGTTGCCCACGATTTGACCAGAAGTCCCCACTTCAGCTCGCTGCCCGGGGGTACGATACGCTTTGGCATGGGTCGTCTCCATTTAAGCAGGCATCATTGGTTCTATGCGAGAAATGCCTCATTCTCGGCGAGAAAGAGTATTACGTCCTTCATCTCATGGATGTCGGCACCGTTGACCGCCACATCCGCAAGTGCGTCGGGGGCCGAGAGCAGCTTCTCGCAACATTCGCTGATTGACTGAGTAAGGCTCGGGGCACCGTCGAACATAACCTTGTTGCGATCGAGCGCACCGTAGATCGTCTCGGCCACGATGAGCGATCCGAGAGCACCGAGACGCACGCCGCCACCTTCTCGGCTGGGCATGCCTCCGCTTATAGAATGTGCCGCCTCGAAGAGAATGAACAACGAGAGCGGAGGATGATTGGCGAGGCGCGTTTTGTCGCTAGGTGACAAAGGAATCAGGCTGTTCTTCTCGCCAAGCCAGCCTGATAACGGCGCCCGCCATAAGTCATAGGTGATGAAAATATTGGCGAGTTCAGAATTCGACTGTTTCTTGAGCTTTTCTTGTATGTGGCCGATGAGGTCGGGAACGGACCAGACACCGGCAAATGCCGCGCTCATGTGATCGAGGAACGGGAGCCCGCGGCCGCTCTCGGGCGTGAAGATCAGATCTGCAATCAAAGGTTTCGCGTAATGTGGGCCGATGCGCCGGCTGAAGTTCGGCGCGACCATCGGATCGATCTCGAAAAACAGGCGCCAATCAACCATCCATTCGGGGCTGACAGGCAGCTTGTATGGAAGACGCGGGGACTGCTCCAACCCGAAGTTCATGAGCTCGGGCTTAGTTGGATCGTTCACTCGGTAGGAATTCCGCACCATCGCATGACCGAAGCGGAAGGCGCCGTGCGAGAATTCGAGCGGAATGCCTTCCTTGACATCCTTGCTGTCTTCGAACCGCCAGCCCTTGGCATAAGCCTCGTAGATTTCCGGATGCAGGAGTTTGCGCATCAGATCATTGCGGATGATGCGCCGATAGATGAGCGTGACTGTCGTGCGTGCGCACACGAACCGACGCCACGCGAATTCCTGCTCCGACCATTCATCTTGCCTCGCGACACGCTTCTCCAGCTTGCCGATCAGCGTGTTGTGCAAGAGGTGGAACACTACGGTGAGCTGCGAGAGCAATGCGTGCGAGTCGTTGCGCGTGTCCGCGACCATGGACTCTGTCGCCCACAGCTTCGCCCGATCGCTTTGGCGCGCACCGTCTTCGACCATGTTGATCGGACGGTTGGTTTTGTCGACGCCGGCCGTGCCGGTGCCTCGCCCTAGGTCGCGATGCGGGCAATGCTTGGTCCCGGCAATTTTCGGGCACAATGGCCCAACACGAAGGCGCGTGCGCGGGATGAGCCCCCTGCCACGGAGATGCTCGCGACTGAACTCGTAGGGCTCGGGTGTGAGCTCCGGACCATTGCCGTAGATCGTCTCCAGGACGAGACCATCATCCCGGGCATTCTCGACCTCGGCACGCTCGACATCTATCGAGAACGAAACTGTGCTCGCCACAAGATCGTGCGCCACGAGTTGGAGCAGATAGGTATAGCCGGAGGGAACGTGCGGGTTTTCCCAGAGTTCGATCGGGGCTGCACCGGGAATCGCGGCTGCACTCCCCGGAGCAGGCTCGATCTGATCCGGCCAGAACTTGTACTCGCCCGAATTATCCTGGCCCGCGATTACCCGGCTCGCCAGCCCCTTCATCAACGCAGTGATCTTCTCTTCGCTTCCGGGCTCGTCCATCAGGCCGCCCGCGCTGAAAACGACACGCGGCGGGCCGCACAAATTGCGAAAGCCGCGCCGCAAGATTGGGCCGGCCTTTGCTCGCGCCTCGGCGGCAAACTTGCGTGCCCTGAGACCTAGCGGATTGAAACCGTGCATTCCTCTGCCCCTTAGCCAGACGGAATAGCCTCGAAATTTGCCCGTTGGGTTCAACCTAAGCTGGCTTCCGTCAATTCAGCGTCAAGACCGCGAGAGCGCCTGGCGGTCCGCCAGCGTACGTCGGCTTGACGAACCATTCGTACAACTTTTCCGCTGCCGGATCTCTTGAGGTCCGGCCAGGGTACCTGGGACTGCGGAGGAGACGTAGATGGACAACGATGCCACTCGAAATGGATCGACGTTTGGCGCGCTCTTCGGTCGGCTAAGCGCCGCAATAGGCCGCTGGCGTTGCAGCCAGCGGGCCGCCCTCATGGCGGCGGACACTTATGAGGCAACGCGCAGCACCGGCGCTTCGCACGACGTCGCCGCCAACGCAGCCTTCGAGGCTTTGACAGGAAATGAGCGCCCCGTGCTCCCCGATGGGGTGGACACCGCACAATCGCTGCAGGCAGCCCCCCTTCATCGCCCGGAAAGCGAAGGCCGTCCCGCGGGATGGGCGGCCCCAGAGGGCACATACTGAGCGGGAAACCCCACCCGCCGGCCGATAGCAACGCCGTGATAGCCCCTGGAACTCGGGCTGCCCTATCCCCATTCAGTAGAAAGCGGGGCCGCGCCGGCCCTTGCCCACGCCAAGGGAGACGAAACCATGAAGATCAACCGGAAGGGTAGCGCGAGCTGGAGCGGCGGCCTCAAGGACGGCAAAGGCACGATCAGTACGGAAAGCGGGGCGCTCGCCAACCACCCCTATGGTTTCGCAATGCGCTTCGAGGGCGTGAAGGGCACGAACCCCGAGGAGTTGATCGGCGCAGCCCATGCCGGCTGCTTCACGATGGCCCTCTCCAACATCCTCGGTCAGGCCAATCTGAAGGCCACCAAGATGGACACCACGGCCACGGTGACGTTGGAGCAGAAGGACGGCGGCTTCTCTATCACCGCGATCCACCTCGACCTCAAGGCCCAGATCCCCGGCACGGACCAGGCGCAATTCGCCGAGCTCGCCAAGAAGGCCAAGGAGAATTGCCCCGTCTCGAAGCTCTTCAAGGCCGAGATCACGCTCGACGCGAAGCTCGTCTGAGGACGGCGCATTCAGACCGACTTTGGGTTTTCTCCCTGTCGACGAGGCGGCCCTTCCCATGCTTGAGCCCCGCGACGGGTCAGCGTAGGAAGGGCAACCAATCATAATGGGGAGGACACTATGGGCCGCCTGACAGGCAAGGTCGCCTTCATCACCGGCGGTGGTGGTGGGATCGGTCGCGCTACGGCCGAGCGCTTTGCCGAAGAGGGCGCCAAGGTCGTCATCGCCGACATCGATGCCTCATCGGGGCAGGAGTCCGCAGCTTCTGCCCGCAAACATGCGGCGAACACCGGCGGCGACGCTTGCTTCGTGCGCTGCGACGTGACCGACACGTCGAACGTCACGGCCGCCATGGCTGAAACGGTCGCCCGTTTCGGCAAGCTCGACATCCTCCACAATAACGCTGGCGGCGCCCAACCCGCCGATGGTCCCGTGACAGAAGTGGCGGACGAGGAGTTCTGGCGCGCCATCAAGCTCGATCTCTACGGCACATTCCTGTGCTCGAAGGTCGGCATCCCGCACATCATCAAGGCGGGTGGCGGCTCCATCATCAATATGTCCTCTATCGTGGCGCTCATGGCTCTGCCGGGGCGTGACTGCTACACCATGGCCAAAGGCGGCATTGCCGCGCTCACGCGCTCCATGGCCGTTGAGTACGCACCGCACAAGATCCGCGTGAACGCGATCGCGCCCTCGGTGACGTTGACTGATCGCGTGAAGAAGATGCTCGACGGCAGCGGAAACGCCACCGAGCGCATCGCCGCCTCGCACCTCTTGGGCCTCGGCCAGCCGATCCATATTGCCAACATGGCCGTCTATCTGGCCTCGGACGAGTCAGCGATTACGACCGGCCAGGTCCTTCCTGTCGATAGCGGCGCGACCATCTGGTAGTCGCTCGGCCTCAGCCTGCTGCTATCGCATAAGGGTCGAGTGCGAGCTCCGTCGGCTTGCCGAGCGCGAGCCTGGCGAGTTCCGCACCGGTGAACGGCCCCATGGAGAGACCGCTCGGTCCGAGGCCATTGCCGATAATCAGGTTTTCGATGCCCGGCGCCCGCCCGAGTTTCGGACGGTAGTTGTCGGCCAGCGGGCGGAAGCCGATGCGGATCTCGTGCAGCGTCCAGCTGGCGAGCCCCGGCGCGACGGCAAGCCCCGCATTGAGCACCTCGGCAACACCGGCAGCCGTCAGGCGATAGTCGAAGCCCGAGCCCGTCTCCCGCGATGCGCCAATGACAATGCGCGAGTCTTCGAAGGCGAGCAGATAGTAGCTGTTGAGCGGCTGCAGGATCGGCCAGTTCGCTGTATCAGTCCCAAGCAGGCGCAGGTGGATGATCTGGCCGCGCTGCGGCGCCACCGCGAGCTTCACGCCCGCAGGTTCCAGGAGCTTCGGTGCCCAGGCTCCGGCCGCAGCGATAACTACATCAGCTTCGATCAGCTCGCCATCGACACGCACGCCCGCCGCTCGACTGCCGCGCATGACGAGTTCGGCCGAGCCATTCACGAGCCGCGATCCATGCTTGCCCGCAGCCCGCTGCATGGCAGCAGCCACACGCCGACCGTCGACGCGGGCACCACCGGATACGAAGAGCGCCGGCTGATCCGGCCGCAAGGCGGGGAACATGCGCCGTGCATCGGCCGGCGACAGGCGCTCGATGCTGCCGGCTTCCGGTGCATCGACGGCACGCGTCCGCGCCCTGCGCTCGGCTGCATCGAGGTCCGCCGGATCGGAAGGCACGTAGAGACTGCCGACCTTGGCATAGCCGAGATCGTGCTCACCATCCTCGGCGAGCCTCTCGACGAGTTGCGGATAGTAGCGCGCGCCATGCGCGAGCAAGGCATAGTACGCTTCGTCGATCGTCGGCGAGCCCCAGGGGCAGACAATGCCCGCGCCGGCGGACGTTGCACGCCCCTCGTCGGCCCGGTCGACGAGCGTGACGGTGCATCCAGCGAGCGAGAGGTTGTATGCCGCGCTTGCGCCGAGAATACCGCCGCCAACCACTACGACTTTCATCAGCCGGCTCCTCCATTGCCAAGTCGCGGCGTCGGCGCATCCTGCCGGATCAAGCCCTCGGCCTTCAGCTCGTCCCAGAGGGCGTCGGGTATCGTTGTGCGCATCCAGGCAAAGTTCATCCGCACTTCCTCCGTCGCAATGGGTCCCGGTATGACCGAGACGATGCTTGGATGACCGAACGGGAACTGCAACGCCGCGGCACCGAGCGGAACGCCATGACGCGCACAGACCGCGCCGATACGCTGTGCCTTCGCGATGACATCGGGCTCGGCCGGGTTGTAGCGGTAAAGTGCGCCTGGTGCCGGTCCGCGCGCGAGAATGCCAGAGGCAAAGGGTGCGCCGATCACAATCGAGATGCCGCGCTCCGCACACATCTGCAGCTCGCCGTCGAGCGCTTCCTGCTCCATGAGCGTGTAGGGCATGGCGACGAGGAAGAAATCGATATCGAAGCGCTGCAGAAAGCGCGGGATCATGCCGACGTGGTTCACGCCGGCGCCGATTGCCTTGATCTCGCCGCGCGACCTGAGATCCGCGAGCGCACGAAAGCCGCTGCCCGTATCGAGTTGGTCGAGGCCACGCCGGACGTTCTCCTCGGTCTGCTGATGACGCGGATCGAGGTCATGAATGAGAAGTGCATCCACACGGTTGAGACCGAGGCGGGCAAGGCTCGTCTCGTAGCTCCTGAGGACCGCATCGTGCCTGTAGTCGAAACGCGGCTCGAAGGGCAGGCCGCCGAGCCAGCGCGGATGCACATACGTATCCGGCTCTGCGGGACGCGAATACAGGCGGCCGACCTTCGTCGAGATGACGAAGCTCGACCGTGGTTTCGTGCGCAGAACCCGGCCAAAGCGCAGCTCGCTCTTGCCATTGCCGTACCAGGGCGAGGTATCGAAGTAGCCGATGCCGCCCGCGTGCGCGGCATCGAGCGTCGCTTCAGCCTGCGGCTCGGGAATGGATTCGCGGGCGTCGCCGAGGCTCGCGCCACCCATGCCGAGCTGTGTGACTTCGAACGCGGTCCGGCCGACCTTGCGCTTGAGAAATGGATCCATCTTTATGCCTGCTGATCAAATGTTGCGCTGCGAGCCGCCGTCGATCTCGATCGCGGCGCCGTTCATGTAGGCTGCGTGCTCCGACGCGAGGTAGGCGACGAGCTGCGCCACCTCCTGCGGTTTACCGAAACGTGGCACGCCCATCTTCGAGAGCAGCACATCCGCAGCCTTCTCGATCGGAACCCCGGCCTGCTCGGCGGCGGAGCGCAGGGAATGCTGAAGGCGACCCGTCTCGAAGACACCGGGATTTATGGCATTGACACGCACGCCATCACGCACGCCGATGGTGGAGAGCGCCTTCGTGAAATGCAGGAAGGCGGCATTCACCGATCCGCCGATGGTGAAATCCGCGCTCGGCATGCGGGCGCCGACGCCGACGATATTGATGATCGCGCCACCGCTTTTCTTGAGGCCCGGCCAGAGGGCGCGGCTCATGCGCATGGCGCCGAAGAACTTGAGCCCGAAGCCGCTGTCCCAATCCGCATCCGTCAGCGAAAAGAAGTCGCCGCGCTTGGTCGCGCCTGCGGAATTGACGAGAACGTCGACTGTGCCGAGCGCTGATACGGCAGCTGCTGCCGCGCGCTCGATCTCGGGGATGGACGTGAGGTCTGCGGCATGTGACGTGGCGCGCACGCCGAAGCGCGATTGCAGAGACGCTGCATTCTCCTCGAGCGCCTTCCCGTCGCGGGCGACAAGCACCACATTCATGCCCTCGCCGGCCAGCACTTCGGCAATGGCCCAGCCTAGGCCACGGCTCGCGCCCGTGACGACCGCATTCTTTCCCTTGAGCCCGAGATCCATCGTTCCTCCTTGGGTACTTCTTTTTTCCTCGCACGCAGTCACGGCACGGCCCGGTTGAGGTGGGTGCGAAGCTGCCACTCATCATGGCCGGCACAGAGGCCGGCATCAAGCACGCGCCCATGCGCGCATGGCGCCCCCGCGTGGATCGCCTGCAAATTGAGCAGCCTGGACAGCGACCATGCTTGCCCTTGCGCGTGGCGCACTGACACGATAGCCCTTGCGCGCAAAGCCATCCTCGCACGGTCGAATTTTCTCAGGAGCTGCCTGTGGCCGAAACGGTCGCTTCCCTGCTCGCCGGACATCGGTCCGGAAATATTGCGGTTGCCGATACGGTCAGCCGGACATTCCGCCGGCTCCGGGACGCCAATGATCCCGCCATCTTCATTTCCGTGCGCGACGAAGCGGACGTTCAGGCCGAGGCGCGCGCCCTCCTCGCACGCGATCCGGGTACGTTGCCGCTCTACGGCATCCCCGTCGCGGTCAAAGACAATATCGATGTCGGGGGGATGCCGACCACGGCAGCCTGCCCGGCTTATGCCTACACGCCGGAGGCCGATGCCGAAGCCGTCGCACGCCTGCGCCGGGCCGGTGCGCTGATCATCGGCAAGACGAACCTCGACCAGTTCGCGACCGGTCTCGTCGGCGCACGCTCGCCCTATGGCATGCCGCGCAATCCGCTCCGGGCTGATCTCGTCTCGGGCGGGTCCAGCTCGGGCTCTGCCGTGGCGGTGGCGCGCGGCATCGTCCCGCTGGCGCTTGGCACAGACACCGCAGGCTCTGGCCGCGTGCCGGCCGGCCTCAACAACATCGTCGGGCTCAAGCCGAGCCTCGGCCTCATCTCGACGACCGGTGTCGTGCCGGCCTGCCGCGCGCTCGACGCCGTGTCGGTATTCGCGCTCACGACCGAGGATGCCTTCGCGGCCCTCTCGGTCATGGCAGGCCACGACGAAAACGATGCCTTCTCCCGCCAGTTGCCGCTTGGGTCGCTTGCCGCGATCCCACCGGCACTCCGCATTGCTGTGCCGCGTCCCGCCGACCGCATTCACTTCGGCGATGCGCAAGCGGAGGCGGCATTCAGCGCAGCCATTGAACTCGTGCGCGGGCTCGGCGCTACACTCGTCGAGGTCGATCTCACACCTCTCTTCGAGACCGCGCGATTGCTCTATGAAGGCCCCTGGGTCGCCGAGCGCACGGCTGCCGTCGGCGATTTCATCGCCAAACATCCCGATGCCGTGCATCCCGTGGCCAAGGCGATCATCACCCCCGGCGCCGACAAATTGGCCGTCGATACATTCCGAGCCTTCTACAAGCTCACGGCCTACCGCGGCATCGCCGCCAAGCTGTTCGCCGGCGTCGATGCGTTGATGGTGCCGACATTCCCGCGCCCCGTCAGGGCCGCCGAGCTCGATGCCGATCCCATCGGACCAAACTCCGGGCTCGGCACGTACACGAACTTCGTCAACCTGCTCGATCTGGCAGGCCTCGCCGTTCCCGTCGCACTGACCGCCGACCGCACAGCCTATGGCGTCACGCTCCTGGCGCCATGCGGCCGCGATGCCTTTCTCGCAAGCCTCGGCAGCGCCATTCACAACCGCACAGGACTTACGCTCGGCGCCCTCGACGCTGTGCTTCCGCCTTGGAATCCGCCGGCCAGCACGCTCTTGTCTGGCGAGATCGCGATCGCGGTCGTTGGCGCGCACCTCTCGGGAATGCCGCTCAATCAAGAGCTGACCGCGCTCAACGCCCGCTTCATCGGCGAGGCCAAAACCACGCCGGACTATCGCCTGTTCGCGCTCAAGACTGAGCCACCGAAGCCCGGCCTGCTGCGCATTGCGAGCGGCGCCGGGGTCTCAGTCGCCGTTGAACTCTGGGCCTTGCCCGCAGAAGGCTTCGCCCACTTCGTGGATGCCGTTCCGCCGCCACTGTCGATCGGCACGCTTCAGCTCGACGACGGCCGCGCGATAAAGGGCTTCCTCGTCGAAGCTGAGGCCACCCGCGATGCCCGCGACATCTCAGAGTTCGGCGGCTGGCGCGCTTTCGTGGCGTCGCGCTGAGAGGCCAAATCAACCGGCGCGATAAGTCGAGTACGCGTCGTGCACGTAGCCGATGTGCGCCTTCATGGCCGCGGCCGCCCGATCGGCTTTGCCGTCGACGATTGCCTTGACGATCGCCTCGTGCTCGGCGTGCGAGCGGGCAAGACGACCGAGCGTGCGGAATTGCGCACGGCTGAAGGGAGCGATACGCGCCCGCGTCTCCAGAGTCAGCCGCTCCAGATAGTCATTGTGGCAGCCTGCATAGATGACCGCATGGAACTGCTCGTTGAGCTCGTGGTAGCGCTGCGGATCGCCGGCGCGCACAACCCGTAGCAGCGCCACGTGCGCGCGCTTCAGCTCCGTCTTCTCGGGAGCTGTCATCCGCTCGGCAGAAAAGCCCGCACACAGGCACTCGAGTTCGCGCAAGGCCTCGAACATGCCGGCAAGCTGGCTTTCCGTCGCACGCGCGACCACGGCACTGCGATGGGGCCGCGCCTCGACGAGACCGCTCGCGACCAGCAAACGGATGGCTTCCCGAACTGGCGTGCGCGAGACATCAAACCGTTTCGCGAGTTCTACCTCTTCGAGCGACACACCCGGCGCCAGCGCGCCGCGAACGATGTCGTCCGCGAGCTGCTCGCGCAGGCGCGCCGCCAGCGTCTTGGCAATAACTGCTCCCGGCGCGCCATCGTTATCCGAAAGCTCCTGCAGCTTGGGCATGCGATTCACCGGGACTATGCAGGCTTGTCGATGATGCTGACGTGGGCGGCGACAATGAACCAGCCGTCCGGAAAGCGGACCCACGTCTGCATCTGCCTGCCGATCTTGCGATCGCCCATGATCTCACGGTGGAACAGCGTCGAGGCCGTGGCACAGTCGCGGCCATACGTCGTGATGACCGTGCGATCGATCGTGCGTTCGAGATTGATCGCCGGTCGCGCCTGGCGAAATGCCAGAATCTCGTCGGCGCCATAGAGATTTTCGCCGATGCCGTAGCGGATCGTCTGCGGCGCCTTGCGGAAGAGCGAAGTCAGCGTCTCGACATCGTTCGTCGTCAACGCCTTCTCGTAACGCTCGAAGAGCGCGCTCACCTCTGCAACGACGTCGGGGAGATTTATTTCCATGCTTTTTGTCCTACAGCGGTGGGCGCGGCGACTTCACGACCTGAGCGGCCTCCAGATGGTGCGCAATGCGCAGCGCGATATCCTCGCGCCACGGCGCGGCGATGATCTGTACGCCAATGGGGAGCGGCTGCAAAGGTACGGGCACGCACACGACCGGCAGGCCGATGAACGAGATCGGCTGGGTGTAGATGCCGATGTTCGCGCGGAGCGGCACCTCGGCCCCTTCGAGCATCATGGTCTGCTGACCGAGGCGAGGTGCGACCATGGGTGTTGCCGGCGCCAGGATCGCGTCATAGTGCTCGAAGAGCTTGAGCACTTCCTCGCGATACCAACGCCGAAATTTCTGCGCCTTGGTAACAAGCGACGCCGGGATCATCGCGCCCGAGATCAGCCGGTCGCGCGTCGCCGGGTCGAAATCTCCCGCGCGCGTGCGCAAACGATCGAGATGCAGCGCGGCACCTTCGCTGGTCGTGATGATGAAAGCCGCAGCCCGCGCCCGCGCAGCTTCGGGTATCTCGATGCGCTCGTTGGCATCGAGAGCCTTGGCCACCGTCGCGAGTGCCGAAAGCGCCTCGGCGCCCGCCCCACGCTCGAAATAGCCGCCGGCCACCGCGATCCGCAAGCCACCAATGCCTGACCCTAGCGTCGGCACCGCAGGTTCCGGCGCGCGTGTCGTACAGACGGGATCCTCGGCATCCGGCCCCTGCATGGCATCGTAGGCGAGCGCGAGGTCGCGCGTGCTGCGCGCCAGTGGTCCGAGATGATCGAGGCTCGCCACGAACGGAAATGTGCGCGCGCGCGTCAGGCGGCCATAAGTGGGCTTCAAGCCGAACAGGCCGCAGAACGATGAGGGCACGCGGATCGAGCCGTTCGTATCCGACCCGAGCGACAGCGGCACGAGTCCACCGGCCACCGATCCACCCGAGCCACCCGACGATCCACCCGTCATACGCCCGGTGTCATGCGGATTGCGCGATGGGCCATCGTGCACGTTCTCGCCGGTGAAGTCGTAAGCGTATTCGCCCATGTTGAGCGCGCCCAGCAGGATCGCGCCAGCAGCTTCCAAGCGCTCGATCAGTGGCGAGTCCGACGAAGCGGGCGCGCGATCGCGATTGATCTTGGAGCCCGAGAGCGTCGGGACGCCGGCGACGTCGAAGAGGTTCTTCACCGCGAAGGGGACACCGGCAAGCGGGCCGAGAGGTTGCCCCGCCGCACGCACCGCATCGACGGCGCGGGCCTTGGCGCGGGCGCGCTCCTTCGTGACGGTGGTAAAGGCATTGAGCACGCCATCGTGCTTCTCGATGCGCGCGATCGCAGCTTCCGTCACGGTTAGCGCACTCGTGCGCCCTTGCGATACTGCTTCCGCGATCTCCGCGGCTGTCGAAAATGGCTCCATGGCTCAGGCCTCGAAAACCGGGGCTGGCTCGCTCTCGTCCGGCAGCTCGAAGTCGCCGACGATGTTCGCGAGCCGCAGCGAGACGGCGAGATTGGCGCGGATCGACGGCATCCAGGCATCTTCGAGCGAAATGCCGAGCGCCACGGCCGCGCTCCTTATGTAGGCCTCAAAGGCCTTGTCATCGATCTCGCTCATTCCCAACTCCCCTCGACTACAGCGGCGGATGCGGAATGGCCGACAGCAGCTCGCGCGTATAGGCGGCTGCCGGCGCGCCGAGCACCTGCTCGGTCGGCCCTTCCTCGACAATGCGACCCGCCTGCATGACGATCACGCGGTCGCACAGCAACCGCACCACATTAAGGTCATGCGACACGAAGAGATAGCTCATGCCGAGCTGCTCCTTCAGATCCTGAAGCAGGTTCAGGACCACGGCCTGCACGGAAACATCGAGCGCCGCCGTCGGCTCGTCGAGGATGACGAGATCGGGCTTCAGCGCGATGGCGCGCGCAATGCCGACGCGGGCCTTCTGGCCGCCCGAAAGCTGATGCGGAAAGCGATCGAGAAACTCGAGCGGCAGGCCGACCTGCGTCGCGAGCTCCTCACAGCGCGAGCGCAATTCCCTAGAGCTCATGGACGCCCCCATGCGCAGTATCGGATCGGCGATCGCGCGCGCTGCAGTAAAGCGCGGATTGAGGCTTTCCGTCGGATCCTGGAAAACCATCTGGATGCGCTTCCTGTGCGGCAGGCGCGCGAACTGTCGCGCGGGTATTGCCCCGATGTCCTCACCGTCGAATAGAATTTTCCCGCCGCTCTTGTCGATGAGCCGCATGACCATCGTCGAGGTCGTCGACTTGCCGCAGCCGGACTCGCCGACCAGGCCGACGCTCTCCCCGCGCTGGACCGTAAAGCTGATGCCATCCACCGCGCGGAACACCGGCGGCGGTGCATCTGGTGCAGGCGCCGCACCATTGCGCTTGAAGATGGCCTTGATGCCACCGCCACCGCTCACGTCTTTGCGCGGGTACTCTTTGACGAGCCCCTCGACCACCAGGAGCGGCTTGTCGCTCGAAGTCGTGTGAGACACACCATTCGCGCCATTCGCACGCGAACTTGTACGGGCGGCCGTGCGGGCGGCACCCTCTTCCTCTGGCAGGAGATCGGAAAGCGTAACGCCGAGGCGCGGCGTCGCCCGTACAAGCTTTCGAGTGTAGGGATGACTAGGTGCTGAAAATATCGCGTGGGAATTGGCCGTTTCGACGACGCGCCCCTTCTCCATGACCACGACACGGTCGCAGTAGGCGGCAGCGAGCCCGAGATCGTGCGTAATGAGGATCGTCGACATGCCGCGCTCTCGCGTCAGCTCGACCACGAGGTCCATCACCGTCTTCTGCGTCGTCACATCGAGGCCGGTTGTCGGCTCGTCGGCGATCAGAAGCTGCGGCCGGCACGCAAGCGCGAGTGCGATCACAACGCGCTGGCACATGCCACCCGACAGCTCGAACGGATAGGCATGGTAGCGCTCGTCGGGCCGAGCAATGCGCACCTGCTCAAGAATGGCGACGGCCTTCGACTTGGCATCGTCCGCGCCGGCCTGGGCGTGCTGGCGCAGCACGTCCTCGATCTGATGCCCGACCTTGCGTATAGGATTGAGCGCGGTACGAGGGTTCTGGAAGATCATGGAGATCTCCCGCCCCCTGAGGTCGCGCATCTCACGCTCGCTGGCCTTGCCCACATCGACGCCACCGAAGGTGATGGTGCCGTCGGCAATCCGCCCGGCGCGATCGACAATGCGCATGACCGCGTAGGACGTCACGGATTTGCCCGAGCCCGACTCGCCGACGATGGCCACGGTCTCGCCCTTCCCGACCGTCACATCGACATGCTTGACGGCCTCGACGGTTCCACGCCGGGTCGAGAACTCGACTGTGAGGTCGCGCACGTCAAGGAGCGGAATCTCCGCCGGTGCGTTGGGTATTGCTGCTGCCGTTGCTGCTGTCATGGTCAGCCTCACGTGCGCCGCTGCGGGTCGATGATGTCGCGCAGACCATCACCGAGCAGATTGAAGCAGAAGACTGCGAGCATGAGCGCGAGGCCTGGGAAGAAAGCGATCCACCACTCGCCCGACACCATGAACGCGGCGCCCTCGGCAACCATGATCCCCCACTCAGGAGTCGGCGGACGCACACCGAGACCGATGAACGAGAGGCCGGCGGCATTGAGGATCGCGTAGCCCATGGTCAGCGACATCTGCACGACCATGATCGGCATGATATTCGGCAGAATGTGCCCGAGCAGGATGCGGAACTCGCCATTGCCGGAGAGACGCGCCGCCTGCACGAAACCTGCTTCGCGCCGCACGTTCGCCTCTGCGCGCGCAATACGCGCATAGAGCGGGAAGTTCACGATCGCTGTCGCCAGCACGATGTTCTCGACCGTATTGCCGAGCGCCGCGACGATGCCCATGGCGAGCACGAACAGCGGGAAGGCCATGATCGTGTCGGCAATTCGGCTCACAATGCGATCCGTCCAGCCGCCGAAGAAGCCTGCGGCGACGCCGGCGAGCCCGCCCATGAGAAAGACCAGCGCGACAGAGAACACGGCGATGGCAAAATCGAGCCGCGTCGCCACGATCACACGACTGAACACATCGCGGCCGAGCTGATCCGTACCGAACCAGTGTCGCGCCGAGGGGCCCTGCAAAGCCGAAGTCGTATTGCTCGCCAGGGGATCGTAGGGGACGACGTACGGTCCGATCAGCGCGGCCAGGACGATGAGCAGGAACAGCCCGAAAGCGAAGCCCGTCACCTTGTTCTCGCCGATGACGTACTGCGCGTGCTTCAGTATGGCAACAATGCCATGCGTCGGCTCGGAAGAGGGTGCTGCGGTTTCGCTCATGCCTCGATCCTCACGCGCGGATCGATGAGCCCGTAGAGGATATCGATCAGGAGATTGAGCACCACGTACATCACCGCCATGGTGAGCACAAAGCCCTGCACAGGCGCGAAATCGGACGCGATCAGCGCCTCGACGGCATAGGAGCCGATACCCGGCCAGGCGAACACCTTCTCGACCAGCACGTTGGCGCCGAGCAGGAAGGAGAACACCATGCCGAGCGTCGTGATGACAGGCAGCATGGCATTACGGAAGGCGTAGGTGACGACGACGGTACTCGGCGAGAGCCCGCTCGCCTTAGCCGTGCGCACGAACTCCGATCCGAGAACAGCCAGCATGGAAGCGCGCGTCATGCGTGCGATAGGCGCCAGCGCGAAGATGGCGAGGGTTGCCGCGGGCAGGATGAGCTGCTTCAGGCTCGCGACGAATGTCTCACCATCGCGCGCGATGAGACTGTCGATCAGATAGAAGCCGGTCACCTGCGGCGGCGCACTGAAGTAGACGTCGAGACGCCCGAGCGGCGCCGGCGCGACGCCGAGCAGATAGTAGAAGAAATAGACCAGCAGGAGACCGGTGAAGAATACCGGCAGCGACACACCGGCCGTCGTGACAATGCGGCAGGTATGATCGAGCAATGACCCTGGGTTCGTCGCCGCAAGAATACCCAGGGGCACGGCGATGAGAACCGATACGATCAGCCCCAGCAGAGTGAGCTCCGCCGAGGCCGGCAGGCGAGACATGATCTCCGCGGCAACGGGCTGGCCGGTCGTCAGCGCCACGCCCATGTCGCCGCGCGCGAGATCTTTGACGTACCGTACGAACTGCTGTGGCAGGGGCTGGTCTAGCCCAAGCTGCTTCCTGATCTGGTCAACGGCTTCCTGAGTTGCCGCGGGGCCGGCGAAGTACGCTGCCGGATCCCCCGGAAGCGCACGCGTCAGCAGGAATGTGACGATCACCACGCCAATCAGGCTCGGGATCGCAAGCATGAGACGCTTCAGCACCATTCCCAGCATTGCCGACCTCCTCGTCGAAGCCGTGACGGAATTCTTATCCCTTCACGAGCGAGCGGTAGTCGAGCCGGCGGTGGAACCAGTACTGGTAGCCGGACACGTTCTTCTGCATCGCGACGTTGGAGAGCGGCTGGAAGATCGGGATGCGTGGCACGTCGGCGAAGGCGAGATCGAGGAAGCCTTTCACGTTCGTCTCATAGGCCGCCTTGTTGCCGGACGTGGCGGCGTCGCCGGCGCCGTCGATGAACGCGTCCATCTGCTTGGACTGATAGCTCATCGTGTTGAAGATCGAATTCTTGCCGTGATAGCACCAGATGAAGAAGTACTCCGGATAGTCGAGCCAGCCCGAGAACACGTTGGTGTAGAGCGGCATCGTCTTCTTGTTGAGCTCGGTGCGCCAGTTGGCACCCGTCACCTTGTTGATCTCGGCCTTGATGCCGATCTGCGCGAGGCTCTCCTGCGTGAGCACGCAGAGCGGCTCGTTGATCGTCGCGAAGCCGAGATCGAACGAGATCGTCGTCTCGAAGCCGTTCGGATAGCCGGCCTCGGCGAGCAGCTGCTTCGCCTTGGCGATGTCCGTGTTGTAGTTGTGCGCGACAGGCCAGACAGCGTCCTTGACCTTGTCGAGACCCGAGCCATAAAGCGGTTTCGCTAGGCCGAAGAGCGCCGCATCCATGATCTTCTGGTAGGGGATCGCATAAGCGACGGCCTGGCGCACCTTGACGTTGTCGAAGGGCGGCTTCGTCACGTTCATGCCGATGTATTGGCAGCCATTCGAGAACGGCGTCGAGACGATATTGAGCTTGCCGGCCTCGCGCAGCTCGACGAAATCCTTGTTCGGCAGCTCGTAGGAGATATCCGCGTCGCCACGCTCGAGCAGCGCGCGGCGGTTACCGGCGGATGGCACCATGCGCCAGATGATGCGGCGCACCTTCGGCTGTGGCCCGAGTTTCCAGTCATCGTTGCGCTCCAGGATGACTTCGGCGCCCGGCTGCCACTTGGTCATCTTGTAGGCGCCGCTGCCGACCGTATTGAGCTTCGTGTACTCGAGACCCCACGGGTCTTTCTCCGTGGCGTGCTTCTGCACGAGACCCGAGTTGATGATGCAGGGGACGATCACCGCGAGATCCGGGATCGTCAGGCGGTCCTTCTTGAGGAAGTCGACACGCACCGTGTGATCGTCGACGACCACGAACTGCTCACGCTTCGTGAGCGAGCCGGCACCCATCTGGAACGTGGGGAAACCACCGACGCTCACCGCGCGATCGAGGGACCACTTCACGTCCTTCGCCGTAACTGGCGTGCCGTCCTGGAACTTTGCATCCTTACGCAGTTTGAACGTCGCCGACATATCGCCGACGTTCATATCTTCCGCGAGCTCCATCTTGAACTTGTCGCGATCGTAGTACTGCGTGCCGTTCGGCAGCGTCTTCATCTCGTGGCTGATGAGCCGGTCGTAACAGTTCCACGATACCTCGTAGCCGGGCACGTTGGTGCCGACGCCATGAATATCGACGTTGTTGGGGCCGCTTTCCGAAACGACCAGCAGCGTTTCCTGTCGCGCTTGCGCCTTGGCACTCGACCAGATCGCCGGCATCGGGAGAGCGGTGGCCGCACCAGCAGCCGACAATGACTTCAGGAACGTGCGACGTTTCATTGAGCAATCCCTTCGTTGCGTAAAGCCCAAGACGCTACTGAAGGGTTAACAGCAACCTTCGTGCCAACTCTGAACACGCCGTCCAATTTTCAAACAATCAACTGTTCCAAAAAGATTATTCCGAGCGCAGTCCGCTCGCCGGCAGGCGAGCTTTCTCCCCTCCCAAGTGCAAACTTGCATACAAAATAGTATGCAAACGCCTGAAAATTAGCCCGTGCGACAGCGCTTCTGCGCCTTGCGGTGCCCTGAAGGAAGGGTCGCATGAAGCATCACACCAGGGCGCAGGGAGAGTGCGCACGGACACGCCGGCGCCTTACGAAACCGAGCCTGCCGCTTCAGGCGATGGCGTCGGCGGCAATTGCAGGAATGGCTCGCTCGGCGAATGCGCGGCGTGCAGCGTCGACGGATCCATCGAGATCGATGCCGCGCGTCGCCTCCTCGATGACGACGATGTCGAAACCGCTGCTATGGCCATCTTCGGCCGAGTAGCGCACGCAGAAATCGAGCGCGAGACCGGCCAGGAACACACGGTTGAGCCCGCGCTCGCGCAGATACCCGGCGAGTCCCGTCGGCGTCACCCGGTCATTCTCATAAAATGCCGAATAGGAATCGATCGCTCGTCGATAGCCCTTGCGGACGATCAGCTCCGCCTGAGGGATGTCCAATCCGCGATGAAACTCGGCGCCGATGCTCCCCTGCACGCAATGATCCGGCCATAGAACCTGCGGACCATAGGGAAAGCTCACGACCTCGAAAGGCTTTCGCCCGGCATTCGCCGAGGCAAATGAACTGTGGCCAGCCGGATGCCAGTCCTGGGTGAGCACAACATGCTGGAAGCGGCGCGCGAGTTGATTGACGAGAGGAACGATCTCATCGCCCGCTGGCACGGCAAGGTTTCCGCCGGGACAGAAGTCGTTCTGAACATCGACTACGATCAGGACATCGCCGTCTGCTAGTGCGTGCATGCGTCGACCAAGTTCGATCTATGCGCAGAGTAATAGGGCACCAGGGCGCCTGATCGCAATGCGGGCACGGGGTTCGGTTTTCCGCTCGTCGTCGCCTACCAGATTGCCTCCAGGTGCGAAGGCAGCTCGGCCAGGGGTATCTTTACCAGATCCTTGGCAAGCTCAGCGATCACCAGCGACTTGAGCCTGTCCGAAAAAGCAGCACGCAATTCACCGAGCGTTTCCGGTGCCGCGACGACTGCAAGGCGATTGAACTTGCCATTTCGCGCCGCCGCCTCCAGCTTTAGAGCGACCTCTCGCGCGAGTTGCCGCTTCAGCTCTCGGCGGGGGTCCACGCGGCTCTCGATGGCATGCCGAGTGGGGTTCGCGGATTCCTGGCTCCTTCCGGGTCGGTCACTCTCGATCTCCCTATTGGGAGGCAGCTCCATCTTGAAGGCCATTCCTTCCACGGGCGTCAGTTTCGATCGGGGTCCGAGGCTTTCGAAGACGGAGGCGTGGCCACCGTCCGCGATGAGTATCCATGCAGGCTTCGACTTCATCGCGCATCTCCCTTGCTCCATAAAATGTAAATCTTATCACGGAGCGGGACCGCGCCCTTGATGCATCTCAATGGTTTAAGAACGGAGCCAGCAACGCACGCGAGCTTCCGGGACACCAGTAGAGAAAGCCGCCAGCAATCGGGATAGGCGCGCACGAACACATCGCTAGGCCCGAATGTCATGAGGCGCGCTCGGCGCGGCCGAGCTGCGACCTGCACAATCATCAAGCATGATGCCGGGTCTTGTTGCCTTGACCGTGAGCGATGCTGCAATGCGATATGCCTATCAGGCAGGCACGAGCATTTCGAGCTGGCTTTGCGTCGACCCCGTCGTCCGCGCAGCCACCCTGCCACAGTTTTCGGTCGAAGGGAGTGCCACACTATGGACCGCAGAAGCTTTCTCAAATCCTCACTGAGCGTCGGCGCTCTGGCAGCCTCAGGCGGAATTGCCGCCCCGGCGATTGCCCAAGGTGCCGCCAAGACACTGAAGTTCGTGCCGCAAGCCAATCTTGCGAACTTCGATCCCATCTGGGGTACGCAGTACGTCGTGCGCAATGCGTCGGTGCTCGTGTGGGACACGCTCTACGGCGTCGATAGCAATCTCGAACCTCAGCGCCAGATGGTTGAAGGCGAAGAAGTCTCGAGCGACGGTCTCACCTGGACGTTCAAGCTGCGCTCCGGCCTCAAGTTCCACGATGGCGAGCCCGTGCTGGCCAAGGACGTGGTCGCGTCGCTCGCCCGCTGGGCCGTGCGCGATCCGATGGGCCAGATGATCAAGGCCATCGAGAAAGAGCTCGTCGCGGTCGACGACAAGACCGTGAAATGGGTGCTTTCGAAGCCCTTCCCGAAGATGAAATTCGCACTCGGCAAGAACAACACGCCGATCGCCTTCATCATGCCGGAGCGTATTGCGAAGACTGATCCCTTCAAGCAGATCAGCGAATACGTCGGCAGCGGTCCGATGACATTCGCCCAGAAAGAATGGGTTCCCGGCGCCAAGGCGGTATTCGAGAAATTCGGTGGTTACATACCCCGCTCGGAGCCGGCGTCGTGGCTGGCCGGCGGCAAAGTCATCGCGATCGATCGCCTCGAATGGATGATCATGCCCGACCCGGCGACAGCGTCGGCCGCGCTTCAAAGCGGCGAGATCGATTGGTGGGAGACGCCGATCCCGGATCTCATTCCGGTGCTTAAGCGCAATCGCAACATCAAGGTCGACATCGCCGATCCGCTGGGGAATGTCGGGTCGTTCCGGCTCAATCACATGCATCCACCCTTCGATAACTTGAAGGTGCGGAAAGCTGTGCAGATGGCGCTCAACCAGGAAGACTTCATGCGCGCCGTCGTGGGCAGTGACGACAGCCTCTGGCAGCCGTTGCCGAGCTTCTTCACGCCCGGAACGCCCTACTATACCGATGTGGGCGGCGATGCCCTCAAGGGCGCGCGCAATCTCGATGCGGCCAAGAAGCTCCTTTCGGAAGCCGGCTATAGCGGCCAGCCCGTAACATGCCTTGTGGCGCAGGATCAGGCGCCGCTGAAGGCCATGGGCGAGGTGACTGCCGACCTGCTCAAGAAGCTCGGCATGACCGTGGACTACGTGGCGACTGACTGGGGCACCGTCGGTCAGCGCCGCGCATCGAAGTCGCCTCCCGGTCAGGGCGGCTGGGGCATGTTCCACACGTGGCACGCGGGCGCCGACTGCGCGACGCCCGCCGCCTACAACGCACTGCGCGGCACCGGCGATAAGGCCTGGTTCGGTTGGCCCAACAGCCCCGATACCGAGAAGGAGATCACAGCCTGGTTCGAGGCCAAGAACGCCGAGGAAGAGAAGGCCGCCATGGGCCGGATCAACAAGGCCGCCATGGACGACGTCATCTACATTCCAACCGGCTTCTACAAGGGCTTCCAGGCTTGGCGCAGTAATATCAGCGGCGTGGTTGGCGGTCCAATTCCGTTCTTCTGGAACGTCAAGAAGGCCTAGGCGGAAAGCCGCAAATGCTCGGCTTCATCGCTCGCCGCATCATGTCGACGATCCCCGTCATGGGGTTCGTCGCCCTGTTCGTGTTCAGTCTTCTCTACATCGCGCCGGGGGACCCAGCGGTGGTGATCGCCGGTGATCAGGCGACGCCCGAGGATGTGGAGCGGATCAGGACTGCGCTTGGTCTCGACCGGCCGTTCCTCGAGCGTTTCGTCGAGTGGTCATGGCGTATCCTGCACGGCGACCTCGGCACGTCGATGTTTACGGGAATGCCGGTGACGCAGCTCATCGGACAGCGGCTCGAGCCGACGCTCTCGCTCATGGTGCTCACGCTGGTACTGTCGATTTTCGTCGCTGTGCCGATGGGTGTCGTGGCCGCGTGGAAGGCCGGAAGCTGGATCGATCGCGCGCTCATGGGCTTTGCCGTTTTCGGCTTCTCCGTACCGGTATTCGTCGTCGGCTACGTGCTTGCCTATGTCTTTGCGCTGGAACTCGATTGGCTTCCCGTGCAGGGCTACACATCGTTGTCGACCGGCTTGTGGCCCTGGTTCGAGAACCTCATACTCCCGTCGATCGCGCTCGGGTTCGTCTATATTGCGCTGATCGCGCGGATCACGCGCGCCTCGATGCTCGAGGTTCTGCAGCAGGACTATATCCGTACGGCGCGCGCGAAGGGCCTCGGGCAGCGCCCCATCCTGTTCGTGCACGCCCTCAAGAACGCCGCGGTGCCCATCGTGACGGTCATCGGCATCGGCATGGCGCTGCTGATCGGCGGCGCCGTAGTGACGGAGAGCGTATTCGCCATTCCAGGTCTTGGCCGCCTGACAATCGATGCCATCCTGCGGCGTGACTATCCGGTCATTCAGGGCATCGTGCTCCTGTTCAGCTTCATCTACGTGCTCGTCAATCTCGTCGTCGATCTCATTTACACGCTGCTCGATCCGAGGATCCGATATTGACCGCAACCGCCTCACCTTTGGTCGATCCGAAAATGCCCGTCGGCGAGCCTGAACTCCCCGACATCCTGCCGCCCGTCAAGCAACGGCATGGCATCAGCGGTTTCGCCTATCGCCATCCCGCGATCGCTGTCGGCGGTACCATGCTGCTGCTTCTCATCCTGATGGCCATCTTCGCGCCTCTCCTCGGCACGACCGATCCGACCGCGCTGGCGCCCTCCAAGCGCACGCGAGCACCCTCCGCAGAGTACTGGTTCGGGTCCGACATGATGGGCCGCGATATCTACTCCCGTGTCATCTACGGCGCTCGCGTCTCGCTCATCGTCGGCTTTGCTGTCGCCATCGTCGCATCGATTGCCGGTCTCGTCGTCGGACTGACCTCGGGATTCGTCAGGTGGGCCGACAGCATCATCATGCGCGTCATGGACGGCATGATGTCCATCCCGCCCATCCTGTTGGCCGTCGCGCTCATGGCGTTGACACGCGGCAGCGTCGGTAACGTCATCGCCGCCATCGCGGTCGCCGAATTCCCTCGTGTTACGCGCCTGGTACGCGGCGTCGTGCTCTCGCTGCGCGAGCAGCCGTACGTGGAGGCAGCCGTCGCGGCCGGCACGCGGACGCCCATGATCATCATCCGCCACATCCTGCCCAACACGATCGCACCACTTACCGTGCAGGCGACGTACATCTGCGCGAGTGCCATGATCACGGAGTCCATTCTGTCGTTCATCGGCGCTGGCACCCCGCCGATCATCCCCTCCTGGGGCAACATCATGGCTGATGGTCGTGCTCTCTGGCAGGTGAAGCCCTTCATTGTCTTCTTCCCCGCGATCTTCCTCTCGATCACGGTGCTCGCGGTCAATCTCCTGGGTGATGGCCTGCGCGATGCCGTCGACCCGCGCATGGCGAAGAGGCTCTGAGGTCTGGGCATGGCAATCCTCGAAGTCGAGAAACTGCAGACGCACTTCCGCACCGAGCATGGCGTAAGCCGTGCCGTGAATGGCGTCTCGTTCCATCTCAATGCCGGCGAAACATTGGCCATCGTCGGCGAGAGCGGATGCGGCAAGTCCGTCACTGCCATGTCCATTCTGCGCCTCATCGCCTCGCCCCCCGGCAAATCGGCCGGCAGTATTCGCTTCCAGGGACGCGATCTGCTCACGCTCCCTGAGCCCGAGATGCGCAAGATCCGCGGCAACGACATCTCGATGATCTTCCAGGAGCCGATGACCTCGCTCAATCCTGTGCTCACCATCGGCCGCCAGATCACCGAGACACTGGCCCTGCACCAGAAGCTCGATAAGGCCGCCGCGACCGCGCGTGCCGTCGAGATGCTGCGCCTTGCCAATATTCCCGAGCCCGAGCGGCGTCTCACGCAGTACCCGCACGAGCTTTCGGGCGGGATGCGCCAGCGCGTCATGATCGCGATGGCACTGGCTTGCGACCCGAAACTTCTGATCGCCGACGAGCCGACCACTGCGCTCGACGTGACGGTGCAGGCGCAGATCCTCGATCTCATGCGCCAGCTCAAGGAAAAGACCGGTACGGCGATCATCCTGATCACGCACGATCTCGGCGTCGTTGCCGAGATGGCTCAGCGCGTGATCGTCATGTATGCGGGCAAGGTCGTCGAGGAGGCGAGTGTCGAGGACCTGTTCGCCCGTCCTCAGCACCCCTATACACGCGCGCTACTGGGGTCCATGCCGCATCTGAAGGGCGGTACCGGCGAGCACACGCGGCTTGCCGAAATTCCCGGCGTCGTTCCGGCACTAACCAAGCGCATCGACGGCTGCATCTTCGCGCCGCGCTGCTCGCAGGCTGTCGAGCACTGCCGCACGGCCTATCCGCCGCTCGAGGAGAAAGCCAAGGAGCATCGTGCCGCCTGCTGGCAAGCCGCTCGCATCGCGGAGCATGCCGCATGAAGGCCGATCTCCCCCCCGTGCTCGAGGTGAAGGGCCTCACGAAACACTTTCCCGTCAAGAAGGGCCTGTTCGGCCGCACGAACGCGCGCGTACACGCCGTCGACGGCATCAGCTTCTCTATCAGCGAAAGCGAAACACTGGGACTCGTCGGCGAGTCCGGCTGCGGCAAGTCCACTGCCGGCAAGCTCATTCTCAAGCTCATTCCTCCGACTGCAGGTGAGATCAAGCTCGAAGGCCGGCGCATCGACGAGCTGAGCGGCGAGAGCATGCGCGACTGCCGCCGGACCATGCAGGTCGTCTTTCAGGATCCCTATTCCTCGCTCAATCCGCGCATGCGGGCTCGCGATGTTGTCGCTGAGCCGCTGCGCAATTTCGAGGCCTTGAGCGAGAAAGAGATCGACAAGCGCGTCAGCGAACTCTTCGACAACGTCGGCCTGCGCAGCGATCAGCTCTCGCGCTTCCCACACGAATTCTCGGGCGGTCAACGCCAGCGGCTCGTCATCGCGCGCGCGCTCGCCGTGCGCCCGAGCCTGATCGTTTGCGACGAGCCCGTCTCGGCACTCGATGTCTCCGTGCAGGCGCAGGTCATCAATCTACTGATCGACCTCCAGAAGGAGTTCGGCGTCGCGTATCTGTTCATCGCGCACGATCTCGCGGTCGTCGAGCACATCAGCCATCGCGTCGCCGTCATGTATCTCGGCCGCATCGTAGAACTCGCCGACAAGGAATCGCTCTTCGCCAATCCGCAGCATCCCTACACGGAGGCACTGCTGTCGGCCGTTCCGGTGCCTGATCCTACCGTCAAGCCGAACCGCATCATCCTGCAGGGCGACGTGCCGAGCCCGATCAAACCACCGCCCGGCTGTCATTTCCACACGCGCTGCCCCCTTGCTTTCGAGCGCTGCAAGATCGAGCGCCCGCTCATGCGCGAGACGAAGCCCAACCACTTCGCCGCCTGCCACTTGCGCGAGGGCGAGGCAGTCCAGACGGGGTGAGGTCATCCAATGCCGAGAATTGTCACTGTCGGCGCGGCCCAGCTCGGGCCGATCGCCCGCACGGAAAGCCGCCGGGAGGTCGTCACACGGCTCATCGCGCTCATGCGTCAGGCGAAGAGTGCGGGTTGCGATCTCGTCGTCTATCCTGAGCTGGCGCTGACGACGTTCTTCCCGCGCTGGTACATGGAGGATCAGCGCGAGATCGATGCCTATTTCGAGCCCGAAATGCCCTCAGCCGAGACGGCGCCGCTCTTCGCGACTGCACGCGAGCTCGGCATTGGCTTCCATCTTGGCTATGCGGAGCTGATCCAGGAAGGCGGGCGTACGCGCCGCTTCAATACCGCAATCATCGTCGACAAGAGCGGCGCGATCATTGCCAAGTACCGGAAAGTACACCTGCCGGGCCATGCCGAGCACGAGCCCCATCGCGCGTTCCAGCATCTCGAGAAGCGGTACTTCGAGGTCGGCGATCTCGGCTTTCCGGTCTGGCGCGCGTTCGGCGGCATCGTCGGCATGTGCATCTGCAATGACCGCCGCTGGCCGGAAACCTATCGCGTCATGGGCCTGCAGGGCGTCGAGATGATCCTGCTCGGCTACAATACGCCGCTGCATAATCCCCCCGCGCCCGAACATGATGCCCTCGGCAACTTCCACAATGCGCTCGTCATGCAATCGGGAGCCTACCAGAACGGAACGTGGGTAGTTGGCGTTGCGAAAGCAGGCGTCGAGGAAGGCGTCATGCACCTCGGCCAGTCGCAGATCATCGCACCTTCCGGCGAGACGGTCGCCATGTGCACGACACTCGGTGACGAGTTGGCGATCGCACGCTGCGATCTCGATCTGACGATCTCCTACAAGTCGACCGTCTTCAATTTCGCGCGCCACCGGCGTCCCGAGCATTACAAGATGATCACCGAACGCACGGGGGCGAAGCCACCGGATTGATGGTGGTCAAGCGCGATGAGAACTCCTCAGATATAGGCCGGATGGTTTGACAACGAACGCAGGCGATTCACCGGCTTCCTCGCCAGCCCCGTGCCAACCAGTTCCGCTCTGGCTTCTGGCAATGTTCACGCTCAGTGGCCCGATTGCCATGCATATGCTGGTGCCGGCCCTTCCGCACGCGGCGCGCGACCTCGGCGCCAGCGTCGGCGCCATGCAGACGACGGTTAGCCTCTACATTCTAGGCTTGGCTGTGGGCCAGCTCGGCTATGGGCCGGTTTCCGACCGCTTCGGCCGACGACCCATTCTGATGGTGGGCTTGTCGCTCTACACAGTCGCCGGGCTGGCGGCATTCTTCGCGCCCAATGTCCTTTGGCTCATCGTCGCGCGCGTGCTTCAAGCGCTTGGCGGAGGCGCCGGCATGGCGCTCAGCCGCGCGATCGTGCGGGACATGGGTGGGCAGGATATTGCGCGCCGGCTCGCGCTGATGACGCTCATGGTGACGCTCGGGCCCGGTATCGCGCCGATCATTGGCGGCCTGGTATCGGCCTCATTCGGCTGGCGAGCGATATTTCTTCTGCTCAGCCTGATCGGCGTTCTTCTCCTCGTATTTCTCTGGCGTCTTCTGCCGGAGACACGCCCGATCACTGCCGAGGTAAGCGTGGCCTCGATTGCACGAGACTATCGTCACCTTCTGAAGTCGCCGGCATTTGTCGGATATGCGATTGGTGGCGGCTGCTCGACCACCTCCATGTATGCCTTCATTGCGGCTGCGCCCTTCATTCTCGTCGAGGAGCTTCATCGGCCACCCTTCGAGGTCGGCATTTACCTCGGCCTTCTGGTATTCGGCTTCTCGCTCGGAACGATTGTCGCCGCGCGCCTCATTCCGGGCATGCCGATCGGACGGCTCCTGGCGCGCTCCAGCCTCGTGAGCGCGCTCGCGGCCTTCTTCTTCCTCGGGGCTGTTCTCTTTACACAGTTGAGTGTTGCGCTCGCGGTTCTGCCGCTGTTCGTCTTCACGATTGGCGCCGGCGTATCCTCACCAATGTCCCTGACGCAGGCCCTGAGCATCAATCCGCAAATCGCCGGCTCCGGCCTCTATGGCTGCGCGCAGATGGGCACGGGAGCGCTCTGCGTCGGCCTCGTGAGCCTTGGTCGCGATCCTGCGCTGGCTGCTGCGATCGTTCTCGCCTCGGCGAGCGTCATCGGCCAGCTCGCCTTCTTGATGGCCGCACGCAGCCGCCAGGAGATTTGATCAGGCCGATGCGGCGGCTCTGCGCGCGGCCGCGGTCCGCTCGGCATCGACGACCCAGCGCTCATCATCGATAATGACGCCATAGTCCTTCCTGGCTGCTTCGATGCTGACATAGCCCGCGCGAACGTCCGTCAGAACCTTGTCCGGAGATCGCTCGAGCGGAGGACCAAAGCCGCCGCCGCCGGGCATTTCCAATGTGAAGACCGTATCGGGCGGGAGCACCACGCTGATCTTCGGCTGCACATCAATGCCGTTGTTCATCGAAAGCTGACCCACGGCGCCATCATGCCCGCCGGCAAGACCGGGAGCCGGATGCTTGGCGCGGTCATAGAGGCCTGAGAAGAGATAGGACTCATCCGTCAGCACTTCGACTTCCATGGTCTGCCCGAGCCCGCCACGGCTCGTGCCTGCGCCGCCTGAATCTGCGCGCAGCTCGCGCCGACGCACGACGACCGGCGCCAAGGCCTCGATCACCTCGACGGGAACGCCGGCAATGCCGCTCGGATATGCCGTGGCCGATAATCCGTCCTTTTCATGCAGCGCGCCGGCACCACCCGCCGAGAACCACGTGAAAGAGAAATGCTTGCCACTCGCATGATCAACACCGGCGAGGTGCGTATCCCAGAGCGCGTCGAAACCGGGCGCGATGACTTTTTCCGGCAAGGCACCCGCTAGCGCGCCCATCACCGCAGAGGGCAGGAAATGTCCGACCAGATGGCGGCCGGCGACAGGTGCCGGATAGCTGCAGTTGAGCAGACCGCCTTCCGGCGCCACGACTTTCACAGGACGGAAGCTTCCTTCGTTGTTCGGCACATCGGGCGAAATCGCGCACTTGATGCCATATGTCGTATAGGCGCGCGTGTAGTTGAGCGTGACGTTGATGCCGATCGGCACGGGGCCGGACGAGCCTGCGAAATCGACCGTGAGCTCGTCACCCTCGACGATGATCTTCGCTGCAATCACGATCGGCTTGTCGAAGCCATCGACGGTCATCGAATAGTTGTACTCGCCATCGGGAAGTTCGCGAATGCGCTCGCGCATGGCGCGCTCAGAGCGATCGACGATCTCGTCGGACAGAGCCTCGATGTCGTCGAGATCGAATTCATCGAGGAACGAGAGAAGCTGGCGCGCGCCAACCTCGTTGCCAATGATCTGCGAGTGTATGTCACCGAGAACTTCTTCCGGCGTACGCACGTTGGCCGCCAGAATCTCGAGAATAGGCGAGACGAGCTTGCCCTCCTCGCGCAGCTTCATCACGGGAATGAAGAGGCCTTCCTCGTAGACCGAGCGTGAATCCGCCGAGAGACCGCGTCCGCCAATGTCCAGCGCGTGACAGCAACTCGCGAAGAACGCAACCAGCCGGCCGTTCTTGAACACCGGCGTCGCGATCGTGATATCATTGAGCTGCGACGCCGTCTTCCAGGGATCGTTGGTGATCAGAACATCGCCCGGCTTGATCGTCTCGATGGGAAAGCGATCCAGAAAATGGATCATGCCGGTCGCCATGGAATTGATGTGGCCGGGCGTACCCGTCACGGCCTGCGCGACCATGCGCCCGCGACGATCGAAGACGCCTGCCGAGAGATCGCCCGCTTCTCGCACGATCGAGGTGAACGAGGACCGTATCAAAGCCGCGGCCTGCTCGTTCACCGTGGAGATCAGGCGGCTCCAGAGGACGTCGAGCGTGATCTGGTCAATTGACATGCTTGTTGCTCCGATCAGCGCTTGCTCTGGAGGTCGACACTGAGCGTGCCGATCTCGTCGACTGAAACGAGACCCGGTCCATTGATCACGACCGTGGACTCGCGCTCCTCGATCACCACCGGCCCGTTCAACGTGGTGCCGGCGCCGATCTTGTAGCGGTCGTAGACGGGGACTTCGCCGAACTGCCGGCTGTCGGCGAGATAGATCTGCCGCTTGCCCTTCAGCGCTGCCTTGAGGTCCGTGCCAGTAGCCGGAAGCTTCGGCAGCGCCAACTCCGGTCGGGGCCCGAGGGCGACGAGCCGCCAGGACACCGTGTCGACCGATGCGTTGGGAACCGTGTGTCCATAAAGCGCGCGGTAGTGCTCCTCGAAATTCTGACGAAGTGCCGGAATGCTCGTCGCATCGAGCTTGCCGACCGCAAACGGCACGCGGATCTCGTAACCCTGCTTGCGATAGCGCATATCCGCATAACGCCGGAAGCTGATCTTATCTGCAGGGACCGTGCGGCTGAGGATCGTCCGCGCCTCAGCCTCCATCTCTTCGTAGAGCTTGTTGACCGCTTGCAGATCGAGCGTATCGAGCGGCGCGGGAAGCGAGCGCACGAAGTCGAAGGCGAGCGGCGCAGTCAGCAGCCCGATGGCCGAGAGCACGCCAGCGGCAACCGGATAGAGCACCTTCGGGCTACGCAGAATGCGCGCGACGCCATAGGCGTGGACCGGACCGGCACCACCGAACGCGAATATGGGGAACTTCTGGACATCCTTACCCCGCTCGATGGCGTGGATGCGCGCTGCCGAGGCCATGCTCTCGTTCGCGAGCTGGTGGACGCCCCACGCCGCCTCGGCGACATCGAGGTTGAGCGGCTTGCCAATCTTCTCCATCAACGCGCGGCTGGCCGCTTCGGTATCCAGCGACATCTTCCCGCCGAGGAAGAACTTTGCATCAAGGTAGCCCAGGACGAGATCCGCGTCCGTAACGGTTGGCTCGGTTCCACCGAGGCGATAGCTCGCCGGTCCCGGCTTCGAGCCCGCACTTCGCGGCCCGACCTGGAGACGCCGCAGGGCATCGACTTGCGCGATCGAGCCGCCGCCCGTGCCGATCTCGATCATCTCGATGGCAGGGACTTTAACAGGCAGCCCGCTGCCCTTCTTGAACTGGTACTGCCGATCGATCTCGAACTCCGGCGCTACCAGCGGCTCGCCGCCAGCGATCACGCAAGCTTTGGCCGTCGTACCGCCCATGTCGAAGGACAGGAGATCGGGATGCCCCAGCATCTGGCCGAAATAAGCCGCTGCCTGCGCACCCGCCGCGGGGCCGGACTCGACGAGGCGGATCGGATACCGCGTCGCCGAGTCGATCTCGCATACGCCGCCATTGGACTGCATGATGAAGAGTGCGCTGTTGATCTTCAGCTCTTCGCGCACCCGGCGGCTGAGCCGACGGAGATAACGTTCCGCAATACCCTTCACATAGACATTAGCGAGCGTCGTCGATGTGCGATCATACTCGCGGATCTCGGGCACCAGATCGGAGGAGATGGTCACTGCGACGGATGGCAACTCGCGTGCCAGCAATTCGCCGACGCGCTGCTCGTGCGCAGGATGCATGTACGAGTGGATGAGACAGACGGCGACGGCTTCGATCTTCTCTGCCTTAAGCTGCTCGATGACGGTGAGGATATCCGCGTCATCCGGTACCTTGCGGACGGAACCGTCGGCAAGCACGCGCTCATCCAGCTCGAAGCGCAGGTGACGTGGGGCGAGCGGGCGCGGCCGCTCCATGCGCAGATCGTACATGTCGTATCGGTGCTCGCGGGCGATCTCGATGGCATCCCGAAAGCCCTTCGTGGTGATCAGGGCCGTGCGCGCGCCCTTCCGCTCGATAAGCGCATTGGTGAAGAGCGTGGTGGCGTGAGCGGCATACGCGATGGCGTTGGCCTGCACTCCGGAAGCCGCCAAGGTCTGTGCGATGCCGGTGACGACCGCCTCATCGGGGCTATCTGGAGTCGTCAGCACCTTCCCGATTTCAAAGGTGGCACCGTCCTCGGATATGATCACGATGTCCGTGAATGTGCCGCCAATATCCGATCCTACGCGGCTCGACATTCCGCCTCCCCTGAAATCTCAACATTCACTGCACGTTACATCTTCGCGCCCCGCTATGTAGATGCCTCTAGAGCTGCTGGCAACGACCGGCTGACCAGCTGCACAAAGGCCAAGCGGGTTGACTGGAAAAGAAGCTCGCAAGGTGGACCTCCGTGCCATAGCTTGCAGTCCGGTCGGGCTTGATAGGCTTGGCATTTTGTCCGAAGCTGGCACACGCCGTGGACAGAGCGTGCGTTCGCGGATGAGGCCACTGTGCATATGGAGTGGGGCAAGATCGTATGGGCCAGCAGATTGCCTATCGTCTTCTCCTCTCGGTACCGGTGCTGCTCGGCGTTCTCGTCTTCGGATTTCTCCTTCTGAAGCTTGCTCCCGGCGATCCGGCCATGGTGGTCGCCGGCCCCTCCGCGACACCTGATGTCGTCGAGCAAATCCGCAAGGAAATGGGTCTCGATCAGCCGACCCTCGTCCAGTTCTGGCGCTACATTTCCCGCGTCGCCCAGGGAGACCTCGGCCGATCGATGATCAATAACACGTCGGTAGCCGAAGAGCTGGCGCTGGCCATGGTCGCCACGGCCGAGCTGATGATCGCCTGCCTCGCCTGGGCCGTGCCTGCGGGCATCGCGATGGGGACCATCGCCGCCGTATTCCAGCGCGGCCTCATCGACCGTGTCGTGATGGCGTTCTCCGTCGCCGGCGTATCCATGCCGGTCTTCTTCATCGGCCTGCTGCTGATGCAGTACCTCGGCTACAAGTGGCAACTGTTGCCTTTCCTTGGACGCGGCGGACCGCTTTGGACGCTCGAGGGACTTAGGCACATCACACTCCCCGCCATGACGCTGGGTTTCATTTTCGTGGGTCCGGTGGCGCGCATGACGCGCGCGTCGGTGCTCGACGTTCTCAAGTCGGACTTCATCCGTACGGCTCGTGCCAAGGGACTGCGCGAGAAAACGGTGATCATTCGGCACGCGCTCAGGAACGCGCTAATACCCGTCGTGACCTTGGTCGGCCTACAGGCCGGCTATCTGCTCGGGGGCGCTGTCGTCACCGAGAGCATCTACTCGTGGCCCGGCGTCGGGCGGCTGGCGGTCGGGGCCATTCTCGCGAGCGATATGCCGCTCGCACAGGGGGCCATCCTCTCGCTCGCCGTCGCCTTTCTCTTCATCAACCTGATTGTCGATCTGCTCTATGGGCTCCTCGATCCGCGGGTGCAGCACCGATGACATCAGCGGATTTCGAGAGCTCGACGCCATTGCCCCGGCCCGTGGGCCTCCTGCGACGTTTGGCCAGCGACAGCACCGTCCTTATTGCAGGCGGCATTCTCGTCACTATAGTCGCCGCCTCGCTGCTTGCTCCCTTCATTGCACCGTACGATCCGTACGAAACAGGCTATGCGCCGTTCATTCCTCCCGCCTTCATGGAAGGTGGCACCTCGGAGTTCCTGCTCGGCACGGACCAGCAGGGCCGCGACCTCCTCTCGCGCCTGCTCTATGGAACGCAGGCGACGTTGCTCACAGGCCTGCTAGGCGTATTCTTCGGTGGCGGCGCCGGTGTCGTGCTCGGCATTCTCGCGGCCTACTTCAAGAAGTTCGATCCGCCGATCATGCGGTTTGTCGACGTACTGCTGTCATTTCCGGCCATTCTCTTCGGGCTCGCAATCGCTGCAGTGATCGGCCCCGGCATCGTGCCGATCATCATCGCGCTCTCGATAGCAACCGTGCCGGACGTCGCGCGCGTCACGCGCTCGACGGCAGTGGTGGTCATGAGCCAGGAGTACATGGAGGCGGGTCGCGCCATCGGACTTTCCGATCGCCACCTCATCATTCGTTACCTCGGCCTCAACTGCATCGGCTCCGTATTCGTCTTTCTGACGCTGCGCTTCGGTCAGGTCATCCTGATCGGCGCAGCCTTGAGCTTTCTCGGGCTTGGTGCACGACCGCCCATGGCCGAGCTCGGCATGATGGCCGCTCAGGGCCGAGACGCGCTGTTCTTTGCGCCGCATATCTCGACCATTCCGAGCCTCGCGATCTTCATGATCGTGCTGTGCGCCAACATGCTGGGCGATGCCCTGCGCGACGCGCTCGATCCGAGAATGCGGAATATGTGATCACCACGACAACCGTTGGAGACCCGGAGTGTTCAAAGCCATGAGTCGAACCCGAAGGCATCTGATGCTCGCAGCAGCGGCCATCAGCGCGTCGCTCGCCGCTGCGCCAGCCATTGCACAATCCATTACGGTTGTCCGCGAAGTCGACAGCGACCGCTATGATCCGCACCGCTCCACGGCGCGCGCAGCATCCGAAGTTCTGTTCATGCTGGGCGATACCCTCGTGTCGCTCGATTACGACATGAAGACCATCAAGCCAAGCCTCGCCGACAGTTGGACGGTCTCCCCCGACGGGCTCACGTACACGTTCAACCTGCGCAAGGACGTCAAGTTCTGCGACGGCAAGCCCATGAAGGCCGAGGACGTGGCCTTCTCGCTCAAGCGATGGATCAATCCCGAGACCAAGTCGCCTGTCCGCTGGCGCGCCGGCAAAGTCGAGGATGTGATCGCTAAGGACGATTACACCGTCGAGTACAAGCTCACTGCACCCTATTCGGAACTGCTCTATCAGCTTACGCAGAGCTTCGCGGTCGTGATCGACAAGGATACTCTCGCCAAGCTCGGCGCTGATTTCGGCGTCAAGGGATTCAATGGCACCGGCCCGTTCTGCTGGGTCGAGTGGACGCCGCGCAACGAAATGAAGATCAAGCGTCACGACGCTTATACCTGGGGGCCACCGATCTACGAGAACAGGGGCCCGGCTCAGGTGCAGGAGATCGTCTGGAAGATCGTGCCCGAGGAGAACACGCGGCTTGCAGCACTCATGACCGGCCAGAGCCAGGTCACCCAGTACATTCCCTACTCGGGCTTCCGCACGATCCGCAGCAATCCCAACACCAAGCTCATCGAGTCCAAGGAAGCATTCTGGACGTACTTCATGGGCTTCAAGATCGACAAGTCGGAGGTGAACGACGAGACGCTGCGGCGTGCCATGGTCATGGCCGTCGATCAGGGCGCCATCGCCAAGAATCTCTATTTCGGCGAAGTGCAGCCCGCGTACAGCTACATCAGCCAGCAGGCGCTCGACTGGAATCCAAAGGTCGAAGCCGACCTGATCAAGACCAACCTCGCCGAAGCCAACAAGCTGCTGGACGAGGCGGGCTTCAAGAAGGGTCCCGACGGGTTCCGTCAGCGCAATGGCAAGAAGATCGAGCCGACGTTCTACGGCTTCACCGGCTCGACCTGGCAGAAGCTTGCCGAGGCCGTCCAAGGCGATCTGCGCAAAGTCGGCATCGATCTCAAGCTTCAGCTCTTCGATGCTACGGTAGTCTGGGGCAAGCTCGCCACGCAGGAGTTCGACATGTTCGGGATGAGCTATCCGTACATCTCGGCAGGCGACGCTCTGAACCTGTACTTCCGCTCGGCCAATGTTCCAACGCCCAACCGCATGAACTGGAAGGATGCCAAGACCGACCAGCTGCTCGATCGGGGCATGGCCGCGACGACCGATGATGTTCGCGCCGCCGCCTATGGCGAGGTGCTCCAACAGGTGCACAAAGCCGCCGTATGGATCCCGCTTTATCATGAGCCGATGAAGATCGGCTATTCGGCGAAGCTCGCGCCGATCAAGGCCCACAACATCTACGGCTGCGGACTGTACAAAGGCTTGGACATCAAGTTCGCATCGAAGTGACGGCACTGCCGGAGCCCGCGCGTTTGTCACTTGCGTGCGCGGGCTCCTGATGACCTTCGGCAAAAGCCGGAGGATGAGTCGCATAGCATCGGCCGGACATGATGAGCACAACAGTTGTTCGCAATGCCGACTGGATCGTCGCCTTCGACGGTAAGTCGCACACCTATACGAAGGGCGACGTCGCCTTTGCCGACGGGGCGCTGACTCATGTCGGCGGCACGTTCACCGGAACAGCCGAGCGCGAAATCGATGGCCGCGGCTTCCTTGTAATGCCGGGCCTCGTTAATATTCACTCGCACCCAGCTTACGAGCCCATCAACAAGGGCTGGAACGACGAGATAGGCTCACCGAAGCTCTACAATTCCTCGCTGTACGAGATCATGCCGCTGCTGCGGCCGGACGGCCCCGGCCAGAAGGCCGCCCTCAAAGTCGCCCTTAGCGAAGCGCTCATGTCGGGCGTGACCACGCTCGTCGATCTTTCCGTTGCTCATGATGGCTGGATCGAGGCCATGGCCGCGAGCGGCCTGCGCGCGGTGCTGGCGCCCATGTATCGCGACGCGCGCTGGTACACCGACAACGGCTATCTCGTGAAGTACGAGTGGGACGAAGTCGCCGGCCGAAAGGCCATGGACGTGGCGCTGGAGGTTGTAGCGGCTGCCGGCCGGCATCCGAGCGGCAGGCTTTCCGGCATGGTCGCGCCGTCGCAGATCGACACCTGCTCAGCCGAGCTGATCCGCGACAGCTATGCCGAAGCCGTGCGGCTCAAGGTTCCGTTTCAGATCCATGCCGCGCAGTCGGTCGTCGAGTTCCACGAGATCACGCGCCGTCATGGTATGACGCCCATCGAGTGGCTCGACTCGCTTGGCGTTCTTGGCCCGCAAAGCATCATCGGGCACAGCATCTTCCTCGATCATCACACATCCGCGCACTGGTCCAAGCGCGACGATCTCGGCACGATCATTGAGCGCGGTACCTTCGTCGCGCACTGCCCGACCGTGTTCGTCCGGCGCGGCATCACGCTGCAGACGCTCGGCAGCTATTTCCGCCGCGGCGTGAAGCTCGGTATCGGCACGGACACCTATCCGCACAACATGCTGGAGGAGCTGCGCCACGCGCTCTATGCGTCACGCATCGTCGCGAGCAATCCCTATGATCTTCGGACGAGCGACGTGTTCAATGCCGCGACGCTCGGCGGCGCCAGTGCGCTCGGCCGAAATGACATCGGGCGTCTCGCCGTCGGCGCGAAAGCCGACCTCGTTCTCGTGGATACGACCCATCCGTCCATGCGTCCGGTCCGCGATCCCCTGCGCAGCTTGATCTATGTGGCCGCGGATCGCGCGGTCCAGCACGTGTTCGTGGACGGCAAGCAGGTCGTCAAGGATGGCACGGTCACGACCATGGACTATGCCACGGCTGCTGCCGAGCTCGACGAGGCGCAGCAACGCGGTCTGCCGCAGGTCCGCCAGCTCGATTGGGGCAAGCGCTCTCATCTCGATATATCCCCGCTCGTCTACGGCGGCTCGGAATGAGCGCACTCGTGCAGGAAAAGCCCGACACATCAGTGCAGGCAACGGCGCCGCCGCTTCTCTCCGTCGATGGACTTAAGACCTACTTCAAGACCTCGGGCGGACTGTTCAAGGCCGTCGACGGCGTGTCCTTCAGCGTTGAGGCCGGCAAGACACTGGCCATCGTCGGCGAGTCCGGATGCGGCAAGAGCGTGACCGCCATGTCGATTATGCGCCTCGTGCCGGAGCCGCCGGGCGAGACGGTCGCAGGCTCCATACGCTATGCCGGCGACGAGCTGATCGGCAAATCGCGACGCGAGATCGAGGATCTGCGCGGCGCCGAGATCTCCATGATCTTCCAGGAGCCAATGACGTCGCTCAATCCTGTGGCGCGCGTCGGCGCTCAGATTGCCGAAGGCCTCAAGCGGCACAAGGGCATGACGGATGCTCAGGCTCGCGAGCGCGCCATCGAGATGCTGCGCCTCGTGCGCATTCCGAGCCCGGAAACGCGCGTCGATGAGTTCCCGCACCAGATGTCCGGCGGCATGCGCCAGCGCGTGATGATCGCGATCGCGCTCGCCTGCGATCCGAAGCTGCTCATCGCTGACGAGCCGACGACGGCGCTCGACGTGACGATCCAGGCGCAGATCCTGGAGCTGCTGAGAAGCCTGCAGGATAAGCTCAAGACCGCCATCATCCTCATCACCCACGATCTCGGCGTCGTTGCCGAAACCGCGCACCGCGTCGTCGTCATGTACGCCGGGCGCGTCGTCGAAACAGCGCCGGTGGATGCGATCTTCTCCGATGCCCAGCACCCCTATACGCTCGGCCTGCTCGCATCCGTCCCGCGTTTCGACGACGACGCCGAGCGGCTGCAGACCATTCCGGGTTCCGTTCCACATCCGGCGCATATGCCGGCCGGCTGCCGCTTCAGTCCACGCTGTACCCTCGCGACGCCCAAATGCACTGCCGAGGAGCCGCCGTTGAAGTCGGTGGCATCAGGCCATGAAGTCGCGTGCTGGCTGGCGCCCATAGAGAAGCGCGGGGCGTGAGATGACGGGCAAGCAGCTCCTAGCGGTCGATACGCTCACCAAGCATTTTCCCGTGCGGCGTGGGTTGATCTTTCCACGCGAGATCGGATCTGTCCGCGCCGTCGACGGCATTTCGCTGACGCTGCAGAAAGGCGAGACGCTTGCGGTTGTGGGCGAGTCCGGTTGCGGGAAGTCGACTCTGGGACGGTTGCTGCTGCGTCTGATCGAGCCGACGTCGGGCTCCGTTCGCTTCGACGGCATCGACGTGCTGAGCCTCGATCGAGAGACATTGAGAAAGCTGCGGCGGCGCATGCAGATGATCTTCCAGGATCCCTTTGCGTCGTTGCATCCGAGGCTCTCGGTCCGCCGCATTCTGTCCGAACCCATCGAACTGCATCTCGGATTATCCCCCAAGGACACAGAGCGACGCGTCGACGAGTTGCTGTCCGTGGTGGGTTTGGCGCCCTATCACGCGGATCGCTATCCGCATGAATTCTCCGGCGGACAGAGACAACGGATCGGGATCGCCCGCGCCCTGTCGACGCGTCCTGAGCTGATCGTCTGCGATGAGCCAGTCTCGGCGCTCGATGTTTCCATTCAGGCTCACGTGATCAATCTGCTCGTCGACCTCAGGCAGCAGTTCGGCCTCAGCTACATCTTCATTGCCCACGATCTTGCCGTCGTGCGTCACATCGCGGATCGCATCGCAGTCATGTACCTCGGCGAGATCGTCGAGATCGGCGACAAGTACGCCGTCACGGCATCGCCGCGCCATCCCTACACGCGCGCACTGCTTTCGGCCGTGCCGCGCGCCGAAGCGGGTCGGGAAAGGCGTGTTATTGCGCAGGGCGATGTGCCGAGCCCTCTCAATCCTCCAAGCGGCTGCCGTTTTCATCCGCGATGCCCTTACGCCGAGGCGCGCTGCCGTGCGGAGACGCCGCAAGCCCGCACGCTGGAGGATGGCCGACAGGTTGCGTGCCATCGTCAGGATGAAATCCCGCCTTGGCCGGCTGCGGGTGGGGCAGGCATCGATCCGGTTGTTCGAAGGCGGCTCGAGGTACTGGCCACAGCAGCAAAGGCAAAGCCTGCGGCAGCTTAACTGCCTTCGGCCTGATGACGACGTGATCTGTAAGATTTCCTGTCAGGCCTGCTCGACTCCGAAGCTGATTTTCCCCGCTAACGATGGCGATCGTTCAGTTCGTCGAACCCCAGAACGTGCTTGCTTGCACCCTCGCCTCACCTATTCTGGCCGGCCCGCGGCTTGATCGGCACAGCACAGCCTTCCGCACGGCGCACGACGTGAACGATCCCAACTCTTCACCACCGTCCCATGACCAAAGTTTAGCGCGACAGGCTGATGCTTCGTCGCGCGACGCCGCTTTGACACTTTCTCTCGCACTGCCCGGGGACACGCTGCTCTATCTCCTGCTCCCGATCTACGCGATGACTTTCGGCGTGAGCCTCCCCGAGGCGGGCATCCTTCTGGCGGCAAACCGGCTCATTCGCATCGCGGGTTACGGGTGGGTTGGCCGCTTCTATGCCACGCATGGACCGCGCACCGCGTGCCTGGTGGCGTCCGTCGGCGCGATCATCTCGACATTCATCTACGCCATCGCTTCCGGCATCTGGTTACTTCTGATCGCACGGCTCATATGGGGCCTGTCTTACGCCGCCATGAACATCGCCAACCAAGCGCTGCCGACTTCGGTTATCGTCGGTGCGCCGGCACGGGTCGGCCGGTCGCGCGCCATCATTGCGGTCGGACCTACGGTGAGCCTCATCGCCGGCGCGCTGCTCGCGACTGCGTTCGGTCCCAGAAGCGTGTTTCTCGTGCTGACGGCTGTCGCCCTGCTCGCACCGCTATTCGCTTGTCGGATCGCCCCACAGCGCGAGCCAGCACGGCTGGCCGGCGGACCGCGGTTCGAGAAGCCCGGGCCCATCAGCATCTGGTCGTTCTCGATAGGCTTCACGATTGACGGGCTTTTCATCTTCGGCCTCGGGCTTCTTGCGGCCGCCAGCTTTCCGACGGGCGCGGTCCTTGCCGCTGGTCTTGCAATGTCGATGCGGTACGGCACAGAGATCCTCTTCGCACCGGTGGGCGGCGAGCTTGGGCGCCGTTTCGGAGCGCTGCCAATGCTCATCGCGATGTCGCTTGCGACGGCTGTCGCGATGCTGTTCCTCGGGGGATCCGGACTATGGCTCTGGATTGGCGCCGCGGGAACGATCGTGCTCAGGGCAATTGCAGGACCGCTTTCAGCGCCGGTGGTCGCTGAGATGTATCCCGGCGCGCAGCGCGTGCCGGCATTGGCGCGCCAAGCTACGTGGCGCGACATCGGCGCGGGCGCTGGGCCGATCGCTGCGGGGCTGATTTTCCCGATCCTCTCGCCGCTCGCCATTTACGGTGGCGGCGCAATGTTGATCGGTGCGGCAAGTCTCTGGCTGCTGCGGCTGCGACCACCAAGCGAGCCAACCTGACCGAGCTTGAATGGCGAGCTGGTGCTGAAACTGCAATCCTGAGGCGGAGCGTATTGCCGGCACCCAGCTTGGCGCGACCGCGTCGAAATAGGTATCCTCGAAAACACTACGCCGCGCATCCGGTCGAGCCGAGTGCGCGGCGTACGTGTGTGTGGCTGTAGGTGACAGCTACATGGGATGCGGCCCCTCGGGCGCCAGCGGCTTCGCCGTGCGGCGGGGGGCGATGCCAGCAACGGCACTGCGAAGACCGACCCAGAACGCGAACTGATTGAGGCGGGAGCCTTCGAGCGTCGCGAGCCCAGCTGCCGCGAGGAACGGAAGCGACTGCACGAAGAGGACGCCGGCAAAGAAGTAGATCTCCTGCACGCGCTCCCAGTTCGTCCAGTAGATGAGAACTGCGCTCGCAAACAGTAGGGCGCCGATCACGGCCTCCCAGAACGCCGGGAAGTCGCTCGTGCGCCGCGCGGCGCCGCCCTTGGCCGTCACGACGAAGGGAAGCGAGTCCTTGAGCAGACCCGATGCGACCGCGCGCGCGATCGTCCATTGGACCGACATGGCCGCGAATAGCGACCCGATCATCGCGCTTGGCGTGATCTTCACGCGCAACCTGTAAAGCGCAATGAAGTGGGCCAGCGTCACGACGAACCCGCCGATGATCGGCACGGTCAGCACTTTGTCGGGCACGATATTGCCGACGAAAACGACGAACGGGACCATAAGGAGGTTCAGGATGGCGACCGCGACACCGACGGTCTCGGCTCCCATCCACGTCAGCCAGCCGAGCGCGAAGGCGCGCTTCTGCTCGGGTCTCAGCGCACGCGCACCAGGCTTGAATTGCGCCCAGTGCTTCTTGGCAATCTGTACGCCGCCGGAAGCCCAGCGGTTACGCTGCCGCTTGTAGAACGTGAAGGTATCCGGCAGCAGGCCGCGACCATAGCGGCGGTTCGTGTAGTAAGTGAGCCACCCGCGCTCGAGCATCGAGAGCCCGAGGTCGGTATCCTCGCAAATAGTGTCGCTCGACCAGCCACCCGCGCTCTCCATGGCCGAACGGCGCATGAGACACATGGTGCCGTGCGTGACGATGGCATTGACCTCGTTGCGCTGGACCATGCCGATGTCGAAGAAGCCCGCATACTCGCCGTTCATGACGTGATGCATGACGGTGCGATCGCCATCGCGGTGATCCTGCGGTGCCTGCACCAGACCGACCTTCGGATCGGCAAAGGCCGGGACGAGGTCTCTCAGCCAGTCGGCGTTCACGACGTAGTCGGCATCGAGGATGCCGATGATCTCGGCGTCGCGCGCGGTATGCTCGAGCGCGAGACGCAGCGCCCCCGCCTTGAAGCCCTGAAGCTGGTCCTCCCGCACGAACTTGAAGCGGTCGCCGAGCGTGCGGCAATGCTCCTCGACCGGACGCCAGAAAGCCGGATCGGGCGTGTTGTTGATGACCAGAACACATTCGAAGTTCGGATAGTCGAGTGCCGCGACGGAATCGAGCGTCGCGTTCAGCATTTCCGGGGGCTCCCGGTACGCCGGAATGTGGATCGAAACTTTCGGCACGAACGAGGCTGGCTGGGTGCCATCGGGCAGGCCGAGCAGGCGCTGCGGCCTGCGGCCGAAGGCAATAGCCGCGATCTCGTCGATGCGGGCAAGGGCGATAATCACCAGCGGCACGAGCAGCAGCGTGCCCACGCCAAAGGCGATGGCCGCGCCGGTCACGAAGTAGTGCCCGCTCCAAAAGCCGAAGACGTAGGACGCCCAGGCGCCGACGATGTGCGCGGACGATGCCAGAATTCCAACCTGCGCCGCTGTCGCGCCGGCAATCGAGAGGATGGGGACGGATAGGACGATGCCGACCAGGAGCGCGAGAAGACCGAGCTTCCAGTGGTCGGGGTCGAAGATCGGCCCGCTCATGGCGAACTTGGGCTGCCGCGAGGTATCGTACATTCCCCAGTACGGACCGACGCCACCCTCGAAGGTCTTCCAGGGCTGATCGTAGGCCTCGATGATGTTGTACTCGATCCCGAGCTGGTTGGCCGTGCTCAGGAACTCGCGCAGCACTTGGGCCTGGATGAGAGGTCCGGGATTGGCGGCGCGACGGTTGTGGCCAGCGCTCGGCCAGCCGAACTCGGCGATCACGATGCGCTTGCCCGGATAGGCTCGACGAAGCTGGTTATAGATGCGCAGCGTCTGGGCGAGCGTTTCCTTCTCGGAAATGCCTTCCCAATACGGCAGGACGTGCGCGGCAATGAAGTCGACGGCCGAGACGAGCTCGGGGTGCTCGAGCCAGACGTTCCAGATCTCGCCCGTGCTGACCGGCACATTGACCGAGCGCTTGACCCGCTGGATCTTCTTGATGAGGTCGCCGACGGTCTGATCGGCACGGTAGATGGTCTCGTTGCCGACGATGACACTGTTGACGTTCCGGTAGGTGCGCGACAGATCGATGACGGCGCGGAGTTCGCGCTCGTTGCGGTCGTCGAACTTGTCGATCCAGGCGCCGACGGAAACCTTGAGGCCGAACTCGGCAGCCGCTTCCGGGATCAGCTCCGAACCGCCGGTCGAGGAGTATGTGCGGACCGCCCGCGTAATCGGGGCGATCGCGGCAAGGTCGGCGCGGACCTGCTCGGTCGTCGTGCGCGTGCCGCTGTCGGGATGTGCGGAGCCGTCGAACGGCGTGTACGACACGCTCGCCAGCTGATCGTTGAAATCGGGGGCCGCCAGCTCAGCCCTGGTGAAATACCAGAACCCGGCGTGGACACACGTAACCAGCGCGCAGATCGCAGCTATAGTCCGCATGGACAGTTGATCCCAGAGAGCGAAGGAGCTTCACGCAGTCATACGTTCCCGTCGGAATGACAGGACTCGTCATCAACAAACGCGCATCTGACTATTTGGTCGCTTCGCCCCCAGGCGAATTTGTCGCCGTTGGTTCGGGCGACGTTTTTGGATCAATCCAGCACGCGTGCGCGCGTGCGGCTAGGCTCTCCGGCGCTTTGGCATCAATGGTGCCTTGTCGTATAACACACCTGAACGCAACCTGAATATGCCCTCCGGGGCATCCGAAACGATCGTAGAAGCTCATATGGCGTGCCGCCGTATCGATATCGTCGCGCCATAGAAGCCCGACAATACGACGACCGAGCCATACGCACTCGGGCTGTCCCGATGGACCGGGAAGCACCTTGGCCGCCTCGGCGAACTCATCCTTGCTGCGCTGTGCGTCCTTTCCTCTATCGGCAGATTGGTCCGTCTTCTCTTTAGTATCCCCGGATTGCGCCACGGCCGGCTGTGGATTGGGAGCCGACACGAGCACGAGCAGGCCGAGCGTCGACATCAGTAGGCGAAGGGAAAACGGCATGGCATCCGGTATGTTGCATCAGTCGCACCTCTTCAGGTCACGCGACCGTGAGGAGCGATTTGGTCAGTTTTGCGGCGCGAAATCGTTTCTGTCATGGGGGAGACAAATCGTGTCAGAAATGCATCCATTGCAGATCGACTCTAGGTGACAAACGGAGCGGCTCAATGCAAGGCGTGCACGGGGAACACGTAAGGGAACTTGGTTAACGCATGTACAGAGCCGTTGGTTCATTCGTCGCCGTCGCGGCACTCATTGTCGCGTCGTGGTGGTGGCGCGGGGCGGATATTGCCATGCCGGCTTCGCCACTCGCACATGGTGAGCGGCTCCAGTGCGTCTCCTATGCGCCCTTCCGCGGACAGCAGACGCCGCTCGATTTTTCGACCTATATCCCCGCCGCCCAAATCGAGGACGACCTCGCGCATCTGGCCAAGCTGACCGATTGCATTCGCATCTACTCGGTCGATGTCGGCCTGGACCAGGTACCCGAGATCGCCAAGCGTCACGGCCTGAAGGTGCTGCTCGGGATCTGGGTCTCGAACCGTCGCGACCGCACCGAGTGGCAGATCAAGACGGGCGTAGCTCTCGCCAAGCGCTTTCCAGAGACGGTCCAGTCTGTAATCGTCGGCAACGAGGTTCTGCTTCGGGGCGAGGTCACGCCGGAGACGTTGGCGGGCTACCTTCGCGACGTGAAGGCGGAGGTCTCACAGCCGGTCACCTATGCCGATGTGTGGGAGTTCTGGATGCGTCATTCCTCCCTGGCGCAAAGCGTTGATTTTATTACGATACACATCCTTCCTTATTGGGAGGATCACCCTATCCCCGCGGGCAATGCCGCCGACCACATCGTTTCCATCTACGGACAGGTCGCGGCAGCGTTTCCCGGCCGCGAGATCCTGATCGGCGAGGTTGGCTGGCCAAGCGCCGGTCGTATGCGGGAGGGCGCGCGCGCCTCACCGGCGGCCCAAGCGCAGGTGATGCACGACCTCCTCGCCCGCACCAAGGCCGGCAACATCCGGCTGAATGTCATCGAAGCTTTCGATCAGCCTTGGAAGCGGCTGCTCGAAGGTACCGTCGGCGGCCATTGGGGGTTCATCACCGATCTGCCTCGCCGCTTCAAGTTCGTCTGGGGGCAGCCGGTCTCCAATCATCCTCATTGGCCATGGCAGGCTCTCGGCGGTGTGCTGTTCGCCGCGTTGATTTTCGGTGCCGCCCGGATGGCGCAGCGACGAAGCAACGCATCCGAGCTGGACGTGCGGGCAGGGATAGTCGTCGCCGTTATTGCCGCGGCCGCCGGCATGACACTCGGATTGACGGTCGAGAACGCACTTTTGGAAAGTCTTGGATGGAGCGGCATCCTGCGATCACTGATGCTGATCGTCATTGCCGTGGGGGTGCCCCTCGCTTGCGCAGCAGCCCTCGGCGCCCGAATCAAAACCCCAGCGTTTGCCGATCTGCTCGCCAACGCGTCCGTGAGCGAACTACGACGGCAGCACCCGCTGCAACTCGCGCTTCTCATCTTGTTGATGGCGACGACGATCCTGTCGGTCCAGGCGGCGTTGGGCTTCGCTTTCAACCCGCGCTATCTGGATTTTCCCTTCGCGCCGCTTACGGCGGCGGTCGTGCCCTATCTGTTGCTGTCGCTTCTTTATCCAGCAGCGGGCGCGACAAGCACCCCCACACGCGCAGTGTCGGAGACGCTGACAGCGGCCACGATCGTGCTGTCCGCGACCTATATTATCTGGTCAGAGGGGCTGGCGAATTGGCAGTCGCTATGGTTCTGCGCCGCCTTGCTCGGGCTGGCAGTCACTCTGGTTCGGGCGCAGGGCGTGCGAAACTGAGTAACAGCAGGGCGACGGCCAATGCCGACAGGGACGTGTTGTAGATCACGAGACCATGGCCCGCCGCGACGAGTGCAAATCCGAGAAGCACGACCGACGGACGCGCCAGATTGAGTACCGCCGCGATCAGTGCGGCGATCCCCAGCGACGGAGGAATATGAAGTGCCAGCAAGAGCCTCATGCTGGCGCATAGCCATGTCTCGGCGCCGGCCTGACAGGCAAGCGACACGGACGTCTGCTCGATCGCGTAATATCGCACGAACAAGGCATGACCGAGCGAAGCCAGGGCCAAGACGGCCAGGAAGATGCTCTGGCGCGGCGTCGGCAGAAAGAGCGGACGGCTCACTACGGGTTCATCCACGGCAAGGCTGCGCGACCGTTGCGGCCGCACAAGGTTGGTCCAAAGGTCTGCGGCGAGAACGCCCGCGCCTTTCTTCCATGGGCAAGCCATTGCGCGCAAGAGAGCCTGGCTTTTCCCTGCCAATGCGGCCGTCACCGCAGCCCATGTCTTCGGCAGGAAATGCCGGATTTATCGACACGCCGACACTTGCCGAACGCTCCACCCTCGAACATCGTGGCGCTCAGGTGGTCCTCCAGCCGCCTTGCCGGTGGACATGCGAGCGGCTCTGCGCAAGCTCGCATGTCCATCCGAACCCGCTGGGGCCTCACCGGAAGACGCCGCCGAGCGCGAGCCGACTGCCCGCGCCATCGCGATCACGTGGCACCGAACCCGCCATCGACCTGCAAGATGTGACCCGTGACGAAACTCGCTGCGTCCGACGCGAGCCACAGTACAGCGTTCGCAACCTCATCCGGATTGCCGAGCCGCTTCAGGGGTAGCCCCTGCGCGACGGCGCTCATATCGGCGATCTTCGAGGCCAGCATCATGGGCGTCTCGACACGGCCAGGGCTGACGGCATTGATGCGGATGGCGGGACCGTACTCGAGCGCAGCCGACTTGGTCAGCGACACGACGGCAGCCTTCGATGCCGAGTAGAGCGACAAACCGGTGTTGGCATTGCGCAGCCCGCTCGCCGATGCGCAGTTGATGATGACGCCGCTTCCCTTGGGCATCATGTGCGCCAACGCATACTTCATGCCGAGCCACGTCGCGCGCGTGTTCGTGTGGAATACCTGATCGAAGACATCCTCACCAGTGTCGGCAATAGCGACGCGGGGTTCCTGATATCCAGCGTTGTTGAACAGGATATCGATGCTGCCCAGCTCCGATGCCGCATGTCCCATCAACCTCTCGATATCGGCCGGCATGGTCACGTCGGTCGACACGAACAGGGCCTTGCCACCCTCGGCCGCGATCTCCGCGACGAGGCTCTCGCCGTCATCGACGCGGCGGTTCGCAGCGACGACGGTCGCACCGGCACGGGCAAATGCAAGCGCTGTGGCGCGGCCGATGCCGCTTCCGGCACCCGTCACAACGGCCACTTTCTGATCGAAGCGTACCATCGGCCCTCCTCTAGTGCCGCAGAACGGTCGCGCGCTCAACGATGCGCTTCAGCTCCGGCGCGCCATCAAGCACGCCGTAGACGTGGCTTCCCTCCCCGTCCAAGCGCGAACGACAGAAGGTCTCGAACACGTGCGGCGGTCCATGTTCGTGCAGCTCGCTCGCCTGGAGCGCATAGGCCATGTCACGGCATAGGCGACGCGCGTGGCCATCGTCATTGCGTGCCCTGCCGATATCGCTACCAAGGCGATCGAGCCATCTGTCCAGATGCTTATCGGCACCTCTGGTGCGCATGACCTCGCCCATGAACGCGTCGGCGGTGGCGGGCTCCCGGCGCAGACTGCGCAGCACGTCCATGCACATCATGTTGCTCGTGCCTTCCCAGATGCCGTTGAGCGGCGCCTCGCGATAGAGACGGGCCATGGGGTTCTCCTCGATGAAGCCGTTGCCTCCATGGCACTCCAGGGCTTCGGCGACGAAGGCCGGCACGCGCTTGCAGTTCCAGAATTTTGCGAGCGGCGTCGCAATGCGCGCCAGATGGCGTTCCTTCTCGTTGCTTTCCATGGCATCCGTCGCCCGCGCGACGCGGAACGCCAGAAGCGTGCACGCCTCCGCATCAATGGCGAGATCGGCGAGGATGTTCGTCATCATCGGCTGGTCGGCAAGCGGCGATCCGAAGCCGCGCCGGGTTTGCGTATGATTGAGCGCCAGCGTCAGCGCCTGCCGCATCAGGCCGGCGGAGCCAACGGCGAAATCGAGCCGGGTCAGATGGGCATGGCTGAGGATCTCGCGGATGCCGTGGCCTTCCTCGCCCACGAGCCAAGCGAGTGCGTCGTGATATTCGACCTCGCTCGAGGCATTGGAGCGGTTGCCGCATTTATCCTTGAGGCGCTGGATCCGCACGGCATTGCGAGCGCCATCTGGAAGAAAGCCCGGCACGAAGAAGCACGTCACGCCCGAGTTCGTCTGCGCCAGCGTGAAGAAGCCATCCGACTGCGGCACCGAGAAGAACCACTTGTGGCCATTAAGTAGATGGATGCGGCCGTCTTTGGTGGATTCCAGAAAGCGCGCGGTGGTTTGCGTCTGGCGCAAGTCCGAGCCGCCCTGCTTTTCCGTCATGGCATAGCCGATGGTCGCGCCGGTCTTGCGGTGCAGCGGCAGCGGACGGTTGTCGTAGTGTCGCGAGATGATCTTCTCGCGCCAGGGCGTGAACTCCGGCTGCGACAAGCCAGGATAGGCCGCGTAGGTCATGCCCATGGGACAGCCGACGCCATTCTCGATCTGATTCCAGATATAGGAGAGTACCGCGCGCGCGACATGCGCATCCGGCCGGCGCGAGGTCCATGCAATGCCGTGGACCTCGTGATGCATCGCCAGTGCCATCAACTCGTGCCACGCAGGATGTAAGTCGACCCAGTCGATGCGGTTGCCGAAGCGGTCGTGCGTTCTGAGCTCCGGACCATGCTTGTTGGCAAGCCGCGCGAGCTCTTGCGTGTTCGCATTTCCGGCGTGTGCGCCGAGCTCGGCGGCGCGCTCTTGAATCCAAGGTGCGAACTTCTGAGCAATCGATGTCAGCAGCGGATCATCCGTGAAAGCGTTCCAGCCTGTTGCGGGCTTGGCCTGATTGATGACGGCAAAGGGTGCTGACGAAGTTTCTGCTTCTCTCATGCGATCCTCCTCAACCGACCGGCGGGGCGAGACAGCGCGACGATCGCCAGACACGTGTCCGAGATTTCCCGGATCAGGGCCTGCGCGACCGCGTCGTCGCCCAGATCCTCGGGTGCGAGAGGGCCAACCAGTGCCTCCATGAAAGCACCCACGACGCAGGTGCCGACGATGCGCGCATCGCAGGCGCGGAACGCGCCTTGCTGCTGCCCGATCTCGATGAGCCGCACGAACTCCTCGCAGAGAGCACCGCGCCAGACGAGCCTCGCGCGATCGATCTCCGGTTCGCAGGGCTCGGCGATCAACGCATAGGCAAGCCGGCGTCCTTGCAGCGCGCGCTTCGCGAATGCTTCCACCGCACCTCGGAGACGAACGGAAGGCGTGCCTTCGCCATCGACGATGGCCGCTACGACATCTCGCTCACGGCGAGAGACATTCGCTAGCACTTCGGCAAACAACTCAGCTTTGGACGGGAAATAGCGATAGACGGTGCCGGTTGCGACACCGGCCTTCCGAGCGACGCTTGCGACGTGGGCATGCTGCCATCCGCCTTCCGCAACGAGATCGCGCGCGGCGGCTAGGATGCGCGACCGGTTGTCTTCGAGACGCGTGACGACGGCAGGTGTGCGGCGATAGACCATGACGCCCAAAGAATGAACCGTGGTTCATGGCAATGAACCATAGTTCATTTCTTGAGTCAAACGTCGCGTGGGTGGGCCTGGAACAGATGCGCGTTCCCGCACGTGCACGCGGAGTGCAAACGTTCGCAATTGACAACGGTGGATGCGGCTCAGATCCCCGAAAGGTCGGTGATCACCACTTGCCGAACGTGCCGACGAGGCCGCGCCAGAGCGCGTCACGCTCGGAGGCAAAGCTCTCCTTTCCGACGCTCGCATTGTGAGCGACGGCGGTAATGACAAGCACGAGCTTCAGCTCCGGATCGACAAAGATCGACTGCCCGTAGACGCCGAGCAAGGCGAAGCGGCGCTTCTCGGCAGGATATGTCCAGAACTGGTAGCCATAGCCGAAATACGGCGTCGCTTTGCGCGGCTGGAAAGCCTCGGGATGACGGCGCCAGTCGGTCGCCTCGATCAGATAGTCCTTCGGCAGGATCTGCTTGCTGCCGACGCGGCCATCGTTGGCGAGCAAGACGCCGAGGCGGCCATAGTCGCGCAAAACGGCGTTGAAACTGCCGCCACCGTTCTCATAGCCATCAGAACGCGTCGTGATCCACGTGGCGTCAGCCTCGGCTCCCAGTGGTTGCCAGAGCCGCTCGGCGAGATAGTCGCTGATGGGCCCGCCAATCACCTCCCGCAGAAGGGCAACGAGGACCACAGTCTCCGCCGTCGCGTACTTGAAGCGCGTCCCCTCTGGTGCCTCCCGCTGCTGGAATAAATTGAGCGCGGCGATGGTCCCATCCCTTCCTCGCACCGATGTGAAGCGGGCGAGGTCGTCTTTGCCGTCGTAGATCTCGCTGAACTTTACGCCCGACGCCATGCGCAAGATGTTGCGGATCGTCGTCTCCCCGTAGGCCGAACCTGCGAGCTTCGGCACGTACGTGGCGACCTTGTCGTCGAGCGACTTGATTTTCTTCTCGGCAAGAGCGAAGCCGATGGCGAGGCTGGTTATAGATTTCGCCATAGAATGCGAGATCAACCGGTGACGCTCATTTCGGTCGTATTGGTAGTGCTCAGCGAGCACCTGCCCATCCTTGATGACTATGAGACCAGTGACGCGCTGGCGATCGAGGAAGTCCGGAATCGTCAGTGTTTGCTGCTGAAATCGATAGGTGAGCGTGGGGATGCGCGTCGCACGCTCGAGGCTCGAAGGCGAGGCCGACTTCTTCAGCGTATTGTGAGGCAGAATACGGTCGAGATGGCTGAACGATCCGACACGAGTACTCTCGTCGTAGAACCACGTGCGGCCGGTACCGATGGGGTATCCGGCGGCCTTGCCAAGAAGTAGCTCATCCGGCGCGGCCAGTGCCGCATTCGATAGCACGGTTGCGATGGCGATACTGGAGAGTGAAAAGGAAAAGCGCGCCAGCAAAGCCATCTTTTCCTCCAACTCGACTACGTCTGCATGCCCCACCGTTGGACGGTGCTGCGCTCGAGGAGACGGAAGACGACGTTCTCGACCACGAGCCCGAAGATGATCACAGTCAGGAGGCCTGCGAACACGCTCGGGATGTCGAGCTGGTTCTTGTGCTGGAAGATGTACCAGCCAAGCCCGCCATCGCCGCCGCTGGCGCCGAACACAAGCTCCGCCGCGATGAGCGTGCGCCAGGCAAACGCCCAGCCAATCTTGAGCCCCGTCAGAATGCTCGGGAAGGCACCGGGAATGAGAATGCGCACGACATACCCGATCTTGCTCAGGCCGTAGTTCTGCCCGACCATGCGCCACGTCGGGCTGACCGCGCGAAAGCCGGCATGGGTATTGAGCGCCACCGACCACAGCACGGCGTGAATGAGCACGAATATGATGCTCGGATTGCCTAGGCCGAACCAGATCATGGCGAGCGGCAACAGCGCAATCGAGGGGAGCGGATTGAACATCGAAGTCAGCGTCTCGAGCAGATCGGCGCCGATGCGTGTCGCACTCGCGAAGGCGGTGAAGGCGGCTGCGAGCACGAGGCCGATCACATAGCCCTGCAGCAGCAGCTTGATGCTGAACCAGGCCGAGCGCACGAGCTCGCCGGAGGCGATGCCCGTCACCAGCGCGGAAACGGTGTCGCCGAAGGTCGGGAAGATCAGGCTGTTGCCGAGCCAGCGGGCATAGAACTCCCAGGCGAGCGCGATCAGGACAAGCAGGAACGCTTTGCGCACGGCACCATAGCCGATGATGCGCTCCCAAAGCCCGAGCGGCCGTTGGACGACGCCGATACCTGACGTGGAAACGGTGTTGTAGATCTCGGGCCGCGCGAGCGCCGCGCCAGAGGATGCATCAGACATGGGTGGCGCTCCGCTGGCTGGCCGGCGTGTCGAACAGAAGATCCTCGATCTTGTCCTTGAGCAGCTTGCCGCCCTCATCGAGCGTGTCGGCGCCAAAGGAGTTCATCTCAGCCTTTACCTGCCCGGGATGCGCGCTCAGCAGCACAATGCGGCTGCCAACGCGCACGGCTTCGGGAATGGAGTGGGTGACGAAGAGCACTGTGAACTTGGTGTCGTCCCAAAGCTGCAGCAGCTCTTCCTGCATCTTGCCGCGCGTCAGCGCGTCGAGGGCGGCAAAGGGCTCGTCCATGAGCAGGATGTCCGGCTCCATGGCCATGCCGCGGGCAATCGCGACGCGCTGCTTCATGCCGCCCGAAAGCGTATGCGGATAGCTGTCGGCGAAGCCCGTCAGGTTGACCTTGCCGATGTAGTGCATGGCCCGATCTTCGGCTTCGCGGTTGCTCAGGCGGCCGCTCGCCGTGAGCGCGAACGTGATGTTCTGCTTGACGGTCTTCCAGGGCAGGAGCTGGTCGAACTCTTGGAACACCAGCACGCGGTCCGGACCCGGCTTGGAGATCGGCGTGCCGTTCAAGCGGATCTCGCCCTCGACGGGCCGGATGTAGCCGCCCACCGCCTTCAGCAGCGTCGACTTCCCGCAGCCGGAGGGCCCGACAATCACGAAGCGATCGGAGCGATGGACGTTGAAGCTCACGCGGTAGGTCGCCGTGACCAGATGATCGCGCGTTCGATACTGCAGGGTGACGCCTTTCACCGCGAGCAGGGGATCGGCATCGGGTTTATCGTGCATGGAATGCATTACTAGGAGGCCCAATGTGAACGGTGAGGGCGGGCGCCGATGGCCCGCCCTGAGATCATGCAGGAGATGCGCGGCGCGCGGATGTCAGCTGCCGCTCTGGTCGTGCATCTCGGGGAAGAACATCTCCTTCCAGTTGGCTGGCTTGTTCTTGAGCGTGCCGATGCTGTTCATGAACTCGGCATACTTCATCAGGTTCTCGGGCGCCGTCGTGTACTTGATGTCCTTGTCGTTGAGGATGGCGACGAGCTCGCTGATCTCCCAGCCCTTGCCGCCCATGGAGTCGAGCAGGACCTTGGCAGCGCCCTGCTTGTCGGCGGCGATCATCTGGTGCGATTCCTTGAGTGCGGCGAGGAAGGCGCCGAACACCTTCGGGTTCGCCTTCTGGAAGCGTTCGGTCGTCGAGATCATCGTGAAGGTGGTCGAGCCGCCCATGATGTCGTCAGTCGTCTGGATGGTCCGGACGCCCTTTTCCTTGATCTCGCGCTGATGGAACGGCGGAGAAGTGTAGTGCGCGGTGATCTGCTTGTTGCCCGAGAGCATGGCGATGACGCCGTCGGGGTGCGTCATGGAGACGGTATTGCGGTCGAAACGGAACACCTCGCCCTTGCCGTACTTCTGCAGCGCGTGCATCTGCATGATGATCGACGGGATCGAGACCTTCACCGCCGTGACGGCGATCTTGTCATCGGCCTTGATGTCGTCGAGCGACTTCAGATGCTCGGCGCTCGTGTTCAGGTACATAGGCATGGAGCTCATGCCGGCCACCGCCTTGACCTCGATCGGCGTGCCCTTCGTGCGGTCCCAGAGCGTGAGGAAGGCTGGCGGGCCAGCCGAGATGAAGTCCGCCGAGCCCGAGAGCAGTGCCTCGTTCATGACCGAGGGGCCGCCGACGTTGGCCCAGTTCACGGTCACCGGCACGCCAGCGGCGGCCGAGTGCTTCTCGATAAGCTTATGCTCCTTCATCATGTGCAGCGGCAGGAAGCCGAACCCACCAGCGCCCAGCGGTACGCGTAGCTCCTTGGTTTCTGCCTGAACGGTGATGGGAAAAGTCGCGATGGCCGCGCCGAGAACCATACCGAGAATGCGCTTCATTTTTTCGCTCCGTGGGATTCCTTGATTGACACTGCTGCGGTGCACTCTTCGCAGCTTACCCGTCTTATTGCACGTTCTGACAGGCATTCGATACCGCGTTTCTGCATACTGCCGTGCTGATATGGTTACAATCCAAGGGACGGCGCGCGGGGTAGAACCGTGCCAGCCAGATGCGCCTCTCTCGTCTCCCCACAATACTCATCAGAAGCAAAACAATGTCCCCTCCGACTGACCTCACGAGAACCTTCGGCAACTTCATTGCCAGCACGCAATGGGATCAACTTCCGGACCGAGTCCGGCACGAGGCCAAGCGCTCGATCCTGAACTTCGTAGCGACGGCATTTTCCGGTTGCCGCGAAGATGCGGTCGAGCAAACGCTTGCCTCGCTTCTGGCATTTTCGCGTGGCGGGCAGGCGACTGTCATTGGTCGGACGGAGCGCTTGGATGCGCTGAGTGCAGCGTTCCTCAACGCGGCGAGCGGCAACGTCTTCGACTTCGACGACACGCATCTCCGCACCGTCATCCATCCGACCGCCCCGGTCGCACCCGCACTCTTCGCCTTGGCCGAGCTTCGTTCTGTTTCCGGCCGCGACCTTCTCCTCGCCTTCGCTCTCGGTGTGGAGATCGAGTGCCGGATCGGCAATGCCATTTCGCCAGAGCACTACGGGCGCGGATGGCATATCACCTCGACCTGTGGCTGCTTCGGTGCGGCAGCGGGCGCGGGCAAGATGCTCTCTCTAGATGCCGAGAGAATGGTCTGGGCGCTCGGCGGCGCGGCCACGCAAACGAGCGGCCTGGTAGAATGCCTGGGCACGCCAACGAAAAGCCTCAGCGTGGGCAATGCCGCACGCAATGGCTTGTGGTCGGCCCTGCTCGCCGAAAAAGGCTTCCGCGGGCCTGCAGCGCCACTCGAAGGGCGGCAGGGTTATTTCAACGCGCTCGCCCCATCTACGCCCAACTGGTCAGCCCTGACACACGGGCTCGGAGACACGTGGGAGCTGCTTGAGAATGCCTACAAGCCCTATCCGGGCGGCATCGTTATCCATCCGGTTATCGATGCCGCGCTGGCGCTACGCGAGAAACATGCACCCGCGTCGGAGGCCATCGCCCGCATAGTTGTGCGGGGGCACCCCCTGCTCGCGGCGCGGACGGACCGCCCTCACGTAACAACAGGACGCGAAGCTCAGGTGAGCGTTCAGCACAGCGTGGCGGCAGCTCTTCTGTTCGGCAAAGCAGGGCTGGATCAATACACGGATGTCTGCGTCCTCGATCCTGCCGTTCTCGCTTTGCGCGCGAAGATCGAACTCGAACAGGACCCGAGCATTGCTGTGCAGGGTGCCTCAGTGTGCATCGAGATGAAGGCCGGCGAGACGTACACCACTACAGTCGCGGCGGCGCGAGGCAGTCTTCAGCGCCCGCTGACCGATCGCGAAATCGAGGAGAAGCTGCGCGTTCTGGCTGCTGGCTGGCGTGCTGAAGATGTGCAGCCCATCATCGACGCCGTCTGGAACGTGGATCGCAGCGAGGATGCCGGAGCATTCCTTCGCCTGACCGTGCCTAGGGGCAGCCACTAAAGCAACGGACTTGAAATTCACCTCGTTTCGAGGCTAGGCGGGGAGTGAATTTCAAGTCCAAAGTTGCTTTAGAACGCGATGCCTCTAAAGCGTCTTTGGACCTTAAATGCGACTTTGAGATCGGCCCAGGCGTGGGTCGCATTTAAGGTCCGACGCTTTAGTTCCCGAGCAGCAGACGCGGCAACCAAAGTGTCAGCGCGGGCACGTAGGTGATGAGAATTAGCACCATCAGCATCGGGATATAGAACAACATAATGGAGCGCGATACGGCCTCCATGGTGACCTTGCCGATCGCGCAGCCGACCGCGAGCGTTGGGCCGACGGGTGGCGTCAGCAGCCCGATCCCCAGATTGAAGATCATGATAATTCCGAAATGCACGGGATCGATACCGAACTTCTGGATCACCGGTAGGAAGACGGGCGTGCAGATGAGCAGCATCGGCGCCAGATCCATGAACGTGCCGAGCGCGAGCAGGAGGATATTGATGTAGAGAAGGAGCGTGTACTTGTCGGAGGCGATCGCAGTGAAGAACTCGGCGGCATGTGCCGGGATGCGCATCAGCGCCATCATGTAGCCGAAGGCTACCGAGAAACCGATCATGATCATCACCATGCCGACGGTGCGGACCACGCGACCGATCAGCAGCGGCAGCTCGCTCCACTTGTAGCTGCGGTAGATGAACATCGTGACGAACAAGGCCCAAACGCATGCAACTGCCGCGCTCTCGGTTGGCGTGAAGATGCCCGAGAGAATGCCGCCCATGATGATGACGACGGTGATCGCACCCCATACGGCATCAAGCGCAATGCGCAGCGCCTCGCGCAGTGGCACGACCTCACCCCTCGGCAGATCATTGCGATAGGCGTAGATCAGCACGAGCATTATCAGCGACAGGCCGAGCAGCAGGCCTGGGATGATCCCGCCGACGAACAGATGGGCAATGGAGACCGTGCCGCCCGCTGCGAGCGAGTAGATCACCATGTTGTGCGATGGCGGGATCAGGAGTGGCTGCAAGGAGCCGGAGATGGTGACATTGACTGCGAACAGGCGCGGATAGCCGGCCTTGATCATCTGCGGGATCATCACCGAGCCGATGGAGGCCGTATCGGCGACCGAAGAGCCCGAGATCGCGCCGAACATGGTCGAGGCCAGGAGATTGACGAGGGCCAGTCCGCCGCGAATGAATCCGACGAACACCTTGGCCAGATTTATGATGCGCTCGGCCATCCCGCCTTCGCCCATGATGGCGCCGGCGAGAATGAAGAACGGTATGGCGAGGAGCGGAAAGTCGTCCATGCCATCGGACGTTTTGAGCGCGATGGCCTCGAGTGGAATGTCCATCCACAACGCGGCGGCGACCGCGGCCAGGCCGAGCGCATAAGCGACCGGCATACCGACGAGGCACAAGACGACGAACGTGCCGATGAGTACGAGTGCGTCCATGCTGAGCTCCGCGCGATGCCTGCTATTCGGCCGTTATCGTCTGAGCGACGACGTCATCGGGCTCGGGCGGCGGCGGGAACCAGTCTCCCTTCAGCATTCTCTCGATGCCGAAGAGCACCGAGATCAGTCCCCCGATCGGAACCGGGAGGTAGGACACGCCGACGGAGACAACTGGAAACTCGGCGATCGATTGGTACCAGGTCTTCTGGCACAGCTTGATGCCGTACCAGAGCAGGAAAAGATTGGTCGCGAGCATGGTGACGGTGATGACAATTCCCAATGCTGCACGCGGGGCTCCGCGCAGCACATTGGGCAGCATACCGACGGCGATGTGGAGATGCTCGCGGTAGCAGATGACTGCCGAGAGGAACGACAACACGATCATCAGCAGGATCGCCAAAGGCTCGGGCCAGGAAGATGCCGAGTTCAGGACAAATCTTGTGAATACGCCATAGGGAATGATGATCGTGATCACCACCAGCGCAGTGCCAGCGAGCAGCATGCATAGAGAGTGCAGCTGGTCCATCGCCCGGAAATAGGCGTCACGCATTCACGACCTCACCAATTGCGCAGAAGAAGAGTTGCCCACCGCAGCGGGCAACTCCGGCATTGACGCGAGTGACTAGTTCACGGCCGCGATGCGATCGATCAGTGCCTTGTGGGCGGCTCCGTGCTTTTCCCACACAGGCTTCACGGCGGCCTGGAAGGCTTCTCTGTCGGTGACCTCGTTCACCACCACGCCGGCTTCGAGCATTTTCTTGAGCGATTCCTGCTCGCGCTCGTACCAAAGCTTGCGCTGTTCGAGCTGCGCTTCCTTGGCAGTCTTCAAGATGAGTTCCTGATCGTCCTTCGACATTCCATCGAAGGTCCTCTTCGAGAATACGAGGATCTCGGGGATCATCAGATGGCCGGTCTTCGAATAGAACTTGGCATAGCGGTAGTGCTGGCCCGACTCGTACGATGGCTCGTTGTTCTCGGCACCATCGACCACGCCGGTCTGCATGGCGTTGATGAGCTGGTCGAAGCCCATGGCGACGCCATTGCCGCCGAGCGAGTTCATCGTGTCGACAAACAGCGGATTGCCCATCATGCGGATCTTGAGCCCCTTAAGGTCCTCGACCTTGGTGATCGGCTTCTTCGAGTTGTAGACGTTGCGAACACCCGCATTCATGTAGCAAAGGCCGACGAGCCCCGCGGTCGGGTGCTTGGTCAGCTTATCGAGCAGCTCGCTGCCGATCGGTCCATCGATGACCTTTTCCATATGAGCAACGTCACGGAACACGAAGGGGAGATTGAAGACATTGAACTCCGGCACCAGCGGCCCCATTGGGCCGACAGAGATGCGCGCGATCTGCAGCGCACCGAGCTGCGCCTGTTCGATCATCTCCTTCTCGCCGCCGAGCTGCATCGACGGATACATCTGGATCGAAAGACGGCCCTTGGTGGCTTCCTCGAGCTTCTTGCCCATACGCACGACCGCCTCGACTGTCGGATAGCCGAGTGGATGCACGTCCGTGGCCTTGAGCACGACCTTGGCCTGCGCCGAAGCGATCGTTGCCTTCATGGCAGTCGTCGCCGCAACAGCGCCGGCGCCCAGGCGAAGCAGACTGCGCCTGTCGATGGTGACTTTGGACATCGGAGATCTCCTGGTGACGCGTGCGGCCAATGGTGACCGCTCCTCCCAATTTCCCGCCCGCTCCCGTGATACCCGGCAGGCATGGACCACCGTCCGTCGCCGGCGTTCCGCTTCTAGGACGGAGACTTGCCGGATAGAGGGCAAAGTGATAATTAATTTGTACGATGAGCAGACATATCACGTCAAGCACGCGCGCCGCCTCGTCGACGCGATCACTGCTGAAACCGCTCAGCCCGTCCCGCAACCTCGTCGATGAAGTCGTGGAACGAATTGCTAGCGAAATCCGCAGCGGTCGCCTCGTTGCGGGAGCACGGCTGCCAACTGAACTCGAGCTCATGACCGCCATGGGCGTTTCACGCACGGTCGTGCGTGAGGCAGTTGCGGCGCTGCGCGCCGAGGGCCTTGTCCTGACTCGGCAAGGGAGTGGCGCTTATGTCGCGAGAGATGCCAATCGCGCGACCTTCCGGATCGCAGACGGATCGAGGGGCGCACCCAGCTCTATTGGCGATGTCGTGAGCATCGTGGAGCTTCGCCTCGCCGTAGAGGTCGAGGCTGCAGCACTTGCCGCCGAGAGGGCCACGTCGTCGGAGCTCCGCCGCATCGAGGCCGCGCTTGCCGCCATCGACAAGGCGATCGCGTCGGGTAGCGCCGCAATTGCGGAGGATTTCGCCTTCCATCGCGCCATCGCCGAGGCGACGCGAAATCCCCACTATGCGAATTTCCTCGATTTTCTGGGGCGGCACGTCATTCCCCGCCAGACGATCCGCGCGGCTCAAGGCTCGCGCAGCGATCAACTCTCCTATCTCAAGCGCATTCAGAGAGATCACGCGCGCATTGCCGAGGCCATCCGCGGCCGCAATGGCGGCGAAGCGCGCAAAGCCATGCGCGCGCATTTGACGAAAAGCATGGATCACTACCGCAAGCTGGCCGTCTCTGTGACCGGCTGATCGGCGGCGCGCGGCGTTTTCATGCGCGCGGCCTGCGAAGGAAGTACAGCCCGGCAACAATAGCGATCGCAATGATCGCCAGAGCGATTGGATGCCGGGCGAGGACCGTAATGTCGCCATTACTGATGATGATCGACTGCCTCAGTGACAGCTCGAACTGCGGTCCGATGACGAAGCCGATCAGGAACGTGACGCGCGAGTAGTCGAAGCGATGCATGAGGTAGCCGAGGATGGCGAAGCCGATCGTCATCTGGACGGCGAAGAATGATCGGCTCTCGAGATACGCGCCGACCAGGCACAACACCGTCACGACCGGGATGATCACCGTCGCCGGAACACGCGTGAGCTGCGCAAACGCAACGAGCCCCATCCGTCCGACGATGAGCATGACCGCGGCCGTCACGAGCATGGTGCCGTAGATCCCGGACACGAGCCGCTCATGCTCGGCGAACATGCGGGGGCCCGGCACGACACCGTGGATCATGAGCGCCGCAATGAGGATCGCCGCGGAAACGCTGCCGGGCAGGCCCAGCGCGAACAGCGGAATGAAACTCGCCGGGACGACCGCGTTGTCGGCCGTCTCCGCTGCGGCCACGCCCTTGATCTCGCCCTTGCCGAACTCCTCGCCCGGTCGTGCCAGGCGCTTGGCGGCGGCATAGGATGCGAAGGACGCGACCGTCGGCCCGAGCCCCGGCAGAATTCCGATGCCCGTCCCGATGACGCTCGATCGCAGGAAGGTCGGCAGGACGTGCAGGAACTCGCGCCAGCTAAAGCTGTGGTCGCCGGTCGTCGGTACGCTCGCCACCACTTCGCCGCGCCTCGCGAGGACATCCTCTGCCTGAATGATCATCTCCGACAGCGCGAGCATGCCGACGGTGACCGCGAGCAAAGGTATGCCGTCGAGTAGCTCGACCTGGCCGAAGGTGAGACGCGGCGTACCGCTCTCAGGGTCCAGTCCGACCGTTGCGAGCAGAATGCCGAAGATGCCCGCTGCAAGACCGCGCAAGAGCGAGTTGCCGGCGAGCGCCGCGATCAGCGCCAGCGCTATCATCATGATCGTGGTCATCTCGATCGGCCCGATGCGCAATGAGAAGACCGCGAGCGGCTTCGCAATCATGATCAGGGCCAGTGTCCCGACGACATCGCCGATGACGGAGCCGTAGAGCGCGACTTTCAGGGCCTTCACGGCTTTGCCCGCCTTGGCCATGGGATAGCCGTCGAGGCATGTCACCGTTGCGTTGGGCTCGCCCGGCGTATTGATGAGAATGGCGGTGGTGGCGCCCCCAGCGCCGCTCGCCTTCGCGATGCCGATGAGGAAGGCAACAGCCGAAAGCGGCGTCATGTAGTAGCTGAGCGGCACGGCGATCGCGAGCGCAGCCGGACGATTGAGGCCCGGCAGCACCCCGATCACATAGCCCATCAGCACGCCGAGGACGATGAACGCGATATTCAGAGGCTGCAGCGCATCACCGAAGCCGAGCAGCGCATCGCTCATCTTCGACCCTCAGCGCTGGAACAAGAACAGCAGCCCCGCAACCAGAGCCGTCGTCGTAGCGATCAGCATCGGTCCACGCTCGCCGAGAAGCAGCATACCGACAGGCACTGTTACGAGCGCGGCGGCCGCGATCCCTGCGACCTGCAAAACGACGGCGCCAATGACAGCAAGCACGCCAATCCGCACCAGCGCCGCCCAGCCTGCAGAATAGGCCTCCATTTGCGCCCCACGTGCGAGGCGCTGGAGGCCGTCACCCAACACCATGAGACCGATGGCGGCAGCACAGAGACGCGGCAGAATGCCCGGATCGAGCCCGAAGCCTCCACCAGAGACCTGAGCAGGTATGACCCAAACGAATGCAACCAGGGCGAGGCTAGCGAGGATCAGAAGCTCGGCCAGCACTGAGCCGCGCGAACGCAGCTCGGTCGAGGGGCTTTCGCCGCTCACTTGGCGGCCTCGATCATCTGTTTGTAGGAAGCCGCGTGCGCACGGATCGTCTTCTCCAGCGTAGCGCCCGTCTCGACGATGTTGTTGAGGCTGCGCTTCTCCATGAGCGCGACCGTCGACGGATCAGCACCGGCCTCGGCGAAGGCTGCCGAGAGCTTGGTCGCTATATCAGCGGGTAGGCCCTTCGGCGCCACATAAAGGATCAGGTTGACGCTTGATACGTCATAGCCGAGTTCCTTCAGCGTCGGGACTTCGGGGAGCCCCGCGACACGACGATCGGACAACACGGCCAGAACGGACAGTGCGCCAGCCTTGGCCTGCGGATAGTAGGCGCCGGAGCTGTAGGCGAGATCGACGTGCCCGCCGAGCACCTGCGTGACAGCCTCGGCACCACCTTTGGTCGGCACGGGAACGAGGTTGAGCCCAACCTTCTTGCCCAGCACCTTGGTCATCATGCGATCGAGCGAGGTCGTCGACGCGTAGTTCACGGTGCCCTTCGCCTTGTTCGCGGCGAAGGCATCCGCGAGCGTCTTCCAGCCGTGCGTCGGCAGCGCAATGAAGGCCTCGGGGAAATCGCCGATTGCCGCGATATATGTAAAGTCGTCGATCGAGTAGCCGAGCGACGTCATCTGCGGATCGAGCGCGATGGTCGTGGATGTTATAGCGACCAGGTTGTATCCGTCGGGCGCGGCCTTGGTAAGGGCCGTGGCGGCAACGGCACCACCAGCACCGGGACGGTTCTCGACGACCACAGGCTGGCCGAGTTTCTTCGAGATGAGTTCTCCTACCGCCCGTGCGGCCACGTCCGTCGTGCCGCCCGCGCCGAACCCGACGGTGATGGTGATCGGCTTCTCCGGCCAGGCCGCCTGCGCGGATGAGAGTGCCATAGCGAGCGCAGCAAATGCTGCGGCCATGCGATAGATCAGTTGCCGTGTCATGTGTATCCCCTAACGCCAATGTCCCTGCTTAGGTGAACCGAACAGTCGCCGGAAGCTTGGCGCTTGGCACGAGTGGATCCCACAATCGTGGAATAGGGTGCGTCGCGTCACCGGTCTGCCCGCCCGGCAGCGTGCAGCGTTGCCGGACACTCCTCGGATGGCCCCTGAGCGAGGCTCTCGGCATTTCCTCCGTTAGAACGGATATTCAGCCAACGGCGGCCCGCTTGGCAATGTTCATCTCCGGGAGTGTGGCGATACGGACTCCAGCCTGCTCGAGCGCCTTGCGCGCGGCGGCGGCGGTTGCCAGCGTCGTCGGCTCGTCGCCGTGCACGCAGAGAGAGTCTATCGTGCAGGGAATGCGCTTGCCCGAGCGCGAGACAATCGTCTTGTCGACGATCATGCGGACGACGTGCGCCGCCGCCACCTCCGAATCGTGGATCATGGCGTCGTCGTTCATGCGCGACCTGAGCGACCCATCGTCCTCATACACGCGATCGATGTAGGCCTCGCGCGCCACGGGGAGGCCGATAGCAAGACCGGCCTTCTCGAGCTCCAGCGTCGCAAGACAGACGAGCACCAAGTTCGGATCGATCGCCTTGATGCCCTTCACGACGGCGCGCGCCATGTCCGGGTCGCGGCTCGCCACGTTGTGCAGAGCGCCGTGCGGCTTCACGTGCGTCACGGGCACGCCGACCATGCTGCTGATCCCGGCGAGCGCAGCGATCTGGTAGGCCACGAGGTTCTCTAGGTCGTTGGCCCGCATCTGCATCTCGCGCCGGCCAAAGCCCCAGATATCATTGAAGCCTGGATGAGCGCCGACGCTGACGCCATTCGCCTTGGCGAGTTCCACTGTTCGCCGCATGACCGTCGGATCACCCGCGTGCATTCCACACGCGATGTTTGCGGACTTGATGATCTTCAGCAGACTGGCGTCGTCGCCGAGCGTATAGCGCCCGAAGCTCTCTCCCATGTCGGCATTGATGTTGACCGTCGTCGTCACCCTGTTTCCCTTCGGCTGTCTGCAAAAGTGATCGATATCTTCAGTCGAACCACATAGCGATCTGTTGCTCGGTGAGGTTGGCACCGCAGATCACGGTGGCCACGCGCTGGCCGGCAAAGGCGGCACGGTTGCGTATCAGGGCCGCAAGTCCGGCGACGCCTGCGGGCTCGGCGCGCCGGCCAAGTTGCGCATGAATGAGCAGCATGGCGGCGAGCAGATCGTTATCCGAGACCAGCAGCACATCGTCGATCGTCGTCTTCATGCATTCGAGCGCGAACGGCACGGGCACGCGGACGGCAATGCCATCGCCGATCGTATCGGCGCGCTCGGTCGTCGCGACACGCCCTTCGCGCCAGGAGATGGCCATGCTCGGCGCCCCTTCGGCCGCGACCGCTATGACTTTTGTCGATGGCGAGACGGCCTTCAGCCAGCACCCGACGCCGGTCGCAAGCGCGCCATTGCCTAGCGGCACGAAGAAAGCATCGATGCCGCTGACGACATCGGTCACTTCGGCCGCAATGGTGCCGGCACCCTCTGCGATAGAAGCAAGGGCGCCATCCTCGACGAAGAGATGGCCCAGCCGTTCGGCATGGCGATGCGCCAGCGCCTTGGCTTCGTCGAAGTCGGCACCGTCGACGATGACCTCGGCGCCGAACCCGCGCATGGCATCGATCTTGGCCGTGTTGGCGCCACGGGCTGCAAAGACCGTCACGTCGTGGCCGCGACGCTTTGCGTTGTAGGCGAGACCCTGTCCGAAGTTGCCTGCCGATGCCGCGACGACCGGCACGCCCTGCGGCAGTTCGCTCGCAACGAAGAAGCCGGTACCGCGTCCTTTGAAGCTGCGGATCGGGTTATCCATTTCAAGCTTGAGATGCACCTCGGCGCCGAGAGCCCGATCGAGGGCTGCATCGTTCACCAACGGCATGTTCAGGAATACTGGATCTATCAGGCGCCGGGCTTCTTCGATCCGTGCCGTCGAGAGGGGGGATTGCGATTGCATCCATTCATGCTAGGGATCATTCGCGCGGCAATTTCGCGATAAATAGCAAAATCACGCTCTTTGTCCGCGCTTTTTCGGCTCTGACTCGGAGTTTCCTGCGTGGATCAGCTTGACCGTCGCATCCTCGATATCGTGCAGGACAATGCGGACCTGACGAGCGAGGCGCTTTCAGAACTCGTCCATCTCTCGCCTTCGGCCGTGCAGCGACGGATCGCGCGCTTGAAGAAGGACGGCGTCATTTCGCGGACCGTCGCCATGGTCGATCCGAAGGCGGTCGGCCGGACGCTCACGATACTCGTCGAGATCGAGATCCAGACCGAGCATCGGCAGGGACTCGACCAGTTCCAACGCTGGCTGCAAGCCGCCGACGAGGTGCAGTCCGGCTGGTACGTGACCGGCTCGACGGACTATGTGCTTCTCGTCACCGTCCGCGACCTCGAGGAATACAACCAGTTCATCGAGGTCTTGATGTCGGAGAATCCGATCGTCCGTCGCTACACGAGCTTGGTCGTGCTGCGGACAGTCAAATCCGGCTTCAAGATCAAGATCGGTTAGCGCCCTCTTGTCTGCACGCGCCAACCGGCGAATGGCACGTTGCCTCATAAAAGGCTGCGGTCTACAGTGCCTCCAACACAAAACTCGAGGAAAACGACGAAGGGAGTGCGAGCGTGAAGAAGCTCTTTTCCTGTCTCGGCGCAGTGCTGCTGTCGGCGGGGCTTGCGGCTACAGCCAGCGCGCAGTTTCCGGACCGGCCGGTCAAAATGATCGTGCCGTGGGCTGCGGGCGGCGACACCGACAATATCTTCCGCCCGCTGGCGCCGCTGCTTCAGAAGCAGCTGGGTCAGCCTGTGGTTATCGCCAACGTTGGCGGCGCGTCGGGTACCGTCGGCGCGCGCGAGGCCAAGAACTCGGCAGCCGACGGCTACACTATCTACGCCGTGCACGACTACATCCATCTCGTGCATTACGCCGGCTTGACTGACATCAGCTACAAGGATTTCGAACCGATCTGCCTCGTTTCTGCGACGCCGTCCGTGCTCACAGCCAGCCCGAAAACTCCTTGGAAGGATTGGCCCGGCTTCGTCGCCGACGCCAAGAAGCGTCCAGGCGAGATCACGGTCGGCGCCACGCTCGGCTCGACCAGCCACATCTTCCCGGCGTCGGTCGAGAAGGCAGCCGGCATCAAGCTCAAATACGTCTCCTATGACGGTTTGGCGCCGCGCATGAACGCGATCCTTGGCGGCCATATAGATCTCACGGACTCGAACCTGACGCAGAAAGGCAAGGTGGAGGCTGGGCAGCTCAAGTTCCTCGCCATCGCCAGCGAGAAGCGCGACCCCGACATGCCGAACGTTCCGACCTTGAAGGAACTCGGGCTCAACATCGTCTACGAGGTGGTGCGCGGCCTGATGGTGCCGAAGGGGACGCCCGCCGCCGCGCGCGCGAAACTCGCCGACGCCTGCGCGAAGGCGACAGCCGAGGCCGAGTTCGCGGACTCGATGAAAAAGCAAGGAACGCGGGTCTCATTCCTCAACGAGAAGGACTATGCGGCCTTCCTCGACAAGATCGACGGGGAGAACAAGGCGATCATGGCCGACCTCGGGCTCATGAAGAAGTGAGGGCCTCATGAGGCTCGGCCGGGATGGGATCGCGGGGCTGATCGGCCTCGCGATCAGCCTGTTACTTCTGCCGCAGGCGTTCGGACTGCCGAAATTGCCGATCGTTCCGGTAGGGCCGGGCTTCTACCCAACCATCGTGCTGGTGTTCCTGGGGACGACAAGCGCCATTCTGCTAGTCCAGGATGTACTCGCGCAGCGTCGAGCAGGGCCGGCCGCCGCTGAGACGCCCCCTGCGCCTCCTCGTGCCTATGGCCTCGTTGCGGCCGCGTTCATCGTCGTCGCCGGCTACATCGCGTTGCTGCCGCTTGTCGGCTTTCGTCTTGCAACCGTGTTGTTCGTGGGCGCCTTCCAATATTTGTTGGAGCCCCCGAAGACGACACAGCAGTGGATTCTTCTTACAGCGATCGCGATCGCAACTTCGGTTGTCGCCTACCTGGTGTTTGAGAGGTACCTTTTGGTGCTCCTTCCGCGCGGCGCCTGGACAGGTTGGTGAGCGATGCTGGAGCTACTCGGTAGCGGCGTGTTCACCATCCTGCAGTGGAAATTTTTTCTTCCGCTGTTCCTGGGAACACTAGCGGGGGTCATTGGCGGCGCCGTTCCGGGCGTCACGATCACCATGACGATTATCGTCATCCTGCCGTTCACTTACGGGCTCGAGCCGTTGGCTGGGCTGGCCGCCATGACAGGCGTGTACGTTGGCGGCTCGGCCGGTGGCCTGATAACCGCTTGCCTGCTCGGGATTCCGGGGACGCCGTCGGCCATCGCCACCACTTTCGATGGCTTTCCCATGGCCCGAAATGGCGAGCCAGGCCGGGCGTTATGGCTCGGAGTCTGGGCGTCATTCTTTGGCGGCTTGCTTGGCGGCGCGTTCCTCATTCTGGTGACAGCACCACTCGCAGCAATCGCGCTTGAGTTCGGCCCGTGGGAATATTTCTCGTTGTTCGTGCTGGCAATGGCGATGGTCGCGGGACTTGCCGAGGCCTCGCTCGTGAAAGGCCTTATGGCTACCGCTATCGGCCTCTTGATAACGGTGATCGGTACCGACCCCATCGGCAACGCATTGCGTTTCAACTTCGGCTCAGAGTTCTTGAGCGCCGGTTTCCCGTTCCTTCCCGTACTGATCGGCATCTTCGCCTTCGCCCAGATCATGGCAGATGTGGAGAAGGTTCGAGACCCCCAGCAGACCGAAGGCGTCGCGGCCGTTGGCCAACCGACGCTTAGAATTTCGCACCTCGCGATCATCTGGGAAATACTCTCGCGACCTGTCCTGCTGCTGTGGTCGACGATCGTTGGCATAGTCATAGGCGTCTTGCCGGCGATCGGCGGCAGTGCCGCGAATATGATGGCGTACGATCAGGCGAAGAAGTTTTCGCCTCGTCCCGAGAAGTTCGGCACAGGCGTTCCCGAAGGCATCATTGCCTCGGAGTCCTCAAACAACGCCAACGTGGGTGGCTCCCTCGTCACCATCATGGCGTTCGGCATACCGGGCGATGCAGTCACCGCCGTCATGCTCGGCGCAATGACGATCCATGGCATTCAATCGGGGCCGTTGTTCGTATCGCAGAATGCCGAAATCGCGTATGGCATTTACGCTGCGTACATCCTGGCGCATCCGTTGATGGTGCTGATCATCGGTCTCAGCACGATATTCATCCTCAAAGTCACGGCCGTGAGGCTGGCGGTGCTGGCACCCGTGGTGCTGGTGTTGTGTGTGATCGGCGCCTATGCGCTCAACAACACCATGGGCAGCGTCTACGTGCTGCTGCTCTTTGGCGTGTTAGGCTATGTGCTGGTAAAGGCCGGCTTCCCGCTGGCGCCCTTGATCCTCGGTCTCATCCTGGGCGATCAGATCGAACTCAACCTGATCCGCGCCATCATGACCGACGCCAATCCGTGGCTATTCCTGACCCGTCCGATTTCCGGCGGACTGCTCCTCGCCGCGGCACTCTCTGTCGTGTTTGCCATATGGCAGCACCTGCGCCACCACCGGCGCATCAGCGAGGCGGACGCGGACTTTTGAGAAGCGGGCGTCTGCCCTATTGGCGATCAGCGCGGCGGCTTGATCTCATCGACGCGGCGCTGCATGTCGAGCCTGCGCTGCTCCGTAGCACGCGCCCGCGCTGCCTCATCCTGCGACTGTCTTATGGACTGCATCTGTCGCTGCAGCCGCTGCGCTTCCGCTGCAGCCCGGGCGTCAGATGCTCCGGGCCGCTCCACGACGCCTGGCCGCTCGGCAGATGACGCAGCCTGCATTTGCAGAACCGCGCCCATCAGCGCGGCCCACACTGCAGCGATCCCAACTATACGGGGCGATATACGAGATACCATTGGGCACCTCCTCTAGGTTGCCGCCACCACTGATATTGTGCTGGTGGCAGACAATTTCCAGTTCGCCCAGAACTTCGGCCTACCAATGGCGATGCCGATGGTACCGATGTCCGCCGCCGAAGCTTAACCCGATGAAGGGAAGCCCTACGCCGCCATACACATACGGGCCACCGCCGTAATAGCCGCCGTAGTAATAGTCGGGATAGCGGCGATAGCCGTAGTACCTGCGGGGCCCGTAGTAAACGCGCGGACCGTCGTAGTAGCGATAGTGCGGACCGTCGTAGTAGCGATAGTAATGGCGCCGATAGTAGCGCCGGTGAACCTGCTCGGCCTGATTTGCGGCCTCGGCCGGGGCTTTGGGTGGGGTTACAGGTGCCGCAGAGGCGCTCATCGAGCCCACGCCGATCATTGCCGCACCAACTGCCGCAATCGAAAGTATGCGCTTCATGACATCCACCTCTCGATAGAGTCGATCCGGACTAGTATGCCCCATAACTGCGGAGAAACTGGCTCGGTTCCCGAAATAGCGCCAGGCATTCAGGATTCAGCCGCTGCTGATGCCGGAACGGGCTGCTGGGCGGCGGCCGGACCACCGTCTGGATAGACCTCCTTTGGGGCGTGCTGATGAGAGCGTCGCATCGAGGAGCATAAAACCTCATTCAAATCAGCGTGATGCCGTTGATGATCGTAGCTCGCCATCCGCCTAGCGCAATGCGGATGGCTGGCACGTGAGCTTGATCGATCGCGGCGTCACGAGCTTTGCGGCGAGCGGACCGAATTCGGATACGAAGGCCCGATAGTCTTTCATCTGGGTGCTTCCACGTGCGGGCGTGACGAGCGTGGCTGAGCAGGTGGTGCCCTCTTCGGATTGGATCGCGAGCGTCCGCTCCGAAGGGAAATCGAATGTGCTGTAGTACGTGGGATCGTAGACGTCGATAAGCGCGCCCGCATCCGTCAGCGATATCGGCGTGCGGAGCGCAACATTGAATTCATAGACTGGCCTTGTTGCCTGCATGTCAAATCGCACGAGGATCGGCTCTTTTAGAGGAACCTTGGCGGCGCCGCGCCAAGCGACAGTGAAGCTATCGAAGCGCTTCAGCGTTTCCAGAGCTCGCTGTTGGAATGCAGCCAGCTCGTCCTCTTCCAGGAGGCCGTTTTCATTTTTGTCGAACTCGAGAAAGGTCGATCGGCGGAAGTCCTCGTCGAACGTCCAGCGGTGCTTCACAAGTGCGACGGCACCCTGCTCGACAACGAATACGACTTCGGCACTGATCCTGACGTGCGGATGAGCGGCAGCTGGTTGACCGAAGCCGCTGCCCGCCATTGCCAGAACTATGGACTGTATCAAGCGTCGCCAGAAGGGCCGTGCCACGGCTGCATTGTCCGATCTGCGTGAAAGGCACATTTGTGACGGGATAGTCGGGGGCCATTGCAACCCGGCTGTCATCCAGTGGTTAACCGGAATTTGGCGGCCCATTCCCTGGACGGCCGCGTTCGACCACGCCCGCGCGCCCCGTCGCGGAGCCGCACCTCTTTCACCCCGCAAGGAGGGATCTGGACATCTGTGGGCACAATCTCGCCGGCCTCTGCTGTCCATTATTGCAAATGATTTGCAATTGCATTATTAAAGTCAGGCAGGCCGCCTCTGGATAAAATGCAACTCATTCTTACTTGTATCTATGGGGTGACCAGCATACGCATAGGCAACGGGGCAATCGCTTCAGGAGTGAAAGAATGGTCGACCGCATAACGCGGCGGGCTTTGGCCGGATTGATGGGTGCAGCGGCCGTGGCCGCACTGACAGCTGTGCGGGCGGCGGCGCAGGAGAAGTTCAAGGCCGTTACGACCTTCACGGTCATTGCCGACATTGCTCAGAACGTAGCGGGTGATGCGGCAATCGTGGAATCGATCACCAAGCCAGGCGCCGAGATTCACAACTACCAACCGACGCCCGGCGATATCCAGCGGGCTCAGGGCGCGAAACTGATCCTCTGGAATGGCCTCAACCTCGAACTGTGGTTCGAGAAGTTCTTCCACAACCTTAGGAACGTGCCAGGAGTGGTCGTCTCGAAGGGCGTGGAGCCGATAGGAATTTCGGAAGGCCCTTATAGTGGCAAGCCCAACCCGCACGCCTGGATGTCGCCGACGGCGGCGCTGATCTATGTCGACAACATCCGCGACGCCTTCGCGAAGTACGACCCGAAGAATGCCGAGACGTACAAGGCCAATGCCGAGGCCTACAAGGCGAAGATCAAAGCCGTCATCGATCCGATCAAGGCGGAGCTCGCCAAGGTTCCCGAAAACAAGCGCTGGCTTGTCTCCAGCGAAGGGGCCTTCTCCTATCTCACGCGTGATTTCGGCCTGAAGGAACTCTACCTGTGGCCGATCAATGCCGATCAGCAGGGCACGCCCCAGCAGATCCGCAAGGTGATCGATGCGGTGCGCAAGAACAATATCGCGGTCGTGTTCTCGGAGAGCACCATTTCCTCTGCCCCCGCCGAGCAGGTGGCGCGCGAGACCGGCGCGAAGTACGGCGGCGTGCTCTATGTCGACTCGCTGACCGAGGCCGATGGACCGGTTCCCACCTATCTAGATCTCTTGCGCGTTACCTCCGAGACAATTGCCAAAGGTCTCACGCAATGACCGCCCTCGTTCACAACCTTGGCCGCCCCGCATCTTCGGATGCGGGGTCAGGCATTGCGGTCAAGGGCGCAACGGTCACCTACCGCAATGGGCACACCGCTCTGCGGAATGCGAGCTTCAAGATCCCGACCGGCACGATCGCGGCGCTCGTGGGAGTCAACGGCTCCGGTAAATCGACGCTGTTCAAAGCGATCATGGGCTTCGTGCGGCTCGCGAATGGCGATATCCGCGTGCTCGGACTGCCCGTCGACGAGGCGCTGAAGAAAAACCTCATCGCTTATGTGCCGCAGGCCGAGGAGGTCGACTGGAACTTCCCGGTTCTGGTCGAGGACGTGGTGATGATGGGCCGCTACGGCCACATGGGCATGATGCGTATTCCCCGGGCCGCCGATCACGAGGCGGTGGCCACGGCGCTTGATCGCGTCAACATGAGCGACTTTCGCGAGCGACAGATCGGCGAGCTCTCCGGCGGTCAGAGGAAGCGCGTCTTTCTCGCGCGCGCGCTCGCTCAAGACGGGCGCGTGATCCTTCTCGACGAGCCCTTCACTGGTGTCGACGTCAAGACCGAAGACCAGATCATCACTCTTCTTCGAGAGCTGCGCGACGAGGGTCGCGTCATGCTGGTCTCGACGCACAATCTCGGCTCCGTACCAGAATTCTGCGACCGGACCATTCTGATCAAGAACACGATACTCGCCTACGGCCCGACCGTCGAAACCTTCACGCAGGACAACCTGGAAAAAGCCTTCGGCGGCGTTCTCCGCCACTTCGTCCTTAACGAAGCGCAGAATGGCCGGCCAACCTCTGTGGGCGTTTTCACCGATGACGAGCGTCCGCTGATATTGCAGGGTGGCAAGGCGACGGCGCGCGAGCCCGACAAAGGGGATGGGGGCACGGCGTGATGGAGCTCCTCCTCGAGCCCTTCAGCTACAGCTACATGCGGAACGCCATGTGGGTATCGGCCCTGGTTGGCGGCGTCTGCGCGTTTCTCTCCTGCTACCTGATGCTCAAGGGCTGGTCGCTGATCGGCGACGCACTTTCGCATTCGATCGTTCCCGGCGTAGCCGGTGCCTATATGCTCGGACTTCCCTTCTCCATCGGCGCTTTCTTCGCCGGCGCTCTCGCTGCCGCAGCCATGCTCTTCCTCAATCAGCGCACCAAGCTGAAGGAAGACGCCATCATCGGCCTGATCTTCTCGGCCTTCTTCGGACTCGGCCTGTTCATGGTGTCGATCTCGCCGACCTCCGTGAACATTCAGACCATCGTGCTCGGCAACATTCTCGCCATCACGCCGGGCGACACGCTTCAGCTCGCCCTCATCGGCTTTATCTCGCTGGCCATCCTGCTCGTCAAATGGAAGGACCTGATGGTCACCTTCTTCGACGAGAGCCACGCCCGCTCCATCGGCCTCAATCCGACCGCGCTCAAGGTCATGTTCTTCACGCTGCTGTCGGCCTCGACAGTTGCCGCGCTGCAGACAGTCGGTGCCTTCCTCGTCATCTGCATGGTGGTGACGCCCGGGGCGACCGCCTACCTGCTCACTGATCGCTTTCCGCGATTGCTCGTCATCGCTGTGGCGATCGGCTCGATCACCAGCTTCGTCGGTGCATATGCCAGCTATTTCCTCGACGGCGCGACCGGCGGCATCATCGTCGTCCTGCAGACCGTGATCTTCCTCATCGCGTTCATCTTCGCGCCGAAGCACGGCTTGCTCGCCGCGCGCCGGCGTGCTGCCGAGGCGCTGGAGGCAGGGCTATGAGCATCGTCGACACGCTTCTGACGCCCTTCCAGTTCGGGTTCATGGTCAATGCGCTGATCATCTCGGTGCTGGTGGCGATCCCGATGGCACTGCTGTCCTGCTTCCTGGTCCTCAAGGGCTGGTCGCTGATGGGCGATGCGATTTCGCACGCTGTCTTTCCGGGCGTAGTCATCGCCTACATTGTCGGTTTCCCTTATGCGGTCGGCGCCTTCATCGCCGGCATGTTCTGTGCCATTGCGACCGGTTTTCTGAAGGACAACAGCCGGATCAAGCAGGACACGGTCATGGGCGTCGTTTTCTCCGGCATGTTCGGTCTCGGCCTCGTGCTGTACGTCAAGATCCGGGCAGACGTGCATCTTGACCACATTCTTTTCGGTGACATGCTCGGCGTCTCCTGGCGCAACATCGGCGAGTCGGCAGTGATCGCAGCCGTCACAGCCGGCATCATCGGCATCAAGTGGCGGGATTTCCTGCTCCACGCTTTCGACCCGGCGCAGGCGCGAGCGGTGGGCTTGCGCGTCAATCTATTGCACTATGGCTTGCTCTGCCTGATCTCGCTGACCATTGTCGGGGCGCTGCAAGCGGTCGGCATCATTCTCGCCATCGCCATGCTGATTGCGCCCGGAGCGATCGCTTTCCTGCTCGCGCGCAAGTTCAGCGTCATGCTCATCATATCCGTGATCGTTGCCATGGTTGGGTCGTTTCTCGGCGTCTATCTGTCGTTCTTCATCGACAGCGCACCGGCACCCACCATCGTGCTCCTGCTTTCGATCATCTTCGTCCTGGCTTTCATCCACACCACCCGCAAGGCAGCGCGGATCGAAACCCGCGAAGCGATATGAAGCCCGCTGTGGGCGACGCAAGGCACAAACCAACTATGTCGGGGCTGGTCCGCCTCATCTTGAACTCGCGCACCCTCCAGCGGCTGATGGACCGCCTCGATACGCGTGAAGGCGTAAAGCAGGAGGATGCTCCGCCATTTCTCGAACCGACGCCTTCCCGCCCGAGCGACCGCCTTCTTCCGGAGAAAGGCACACGCCGGCTCCGAAGCGAGACGAACTGATCGGCTGGAAGCGCTTGTGCGGTCCTAGTGCCTATCGTGAATCGATCCGAGAAGAACTTGGCCTTCTTGCACCACGACCGTGGTTCCAGCGGAAGTGCGCAGCCTAAGCGCATGATCCTTTGCGAGGGTATAGGCGCGGCCATCGACGTCGACTCGCGAGTCGCCAATCGTCGTGTACACGACATGATGACCGGGCCTGCAGAGCAGTTCCGCGCCTGTTTCCACTACGCGCAGATCTATGCCGAAGCGCGAACGGTCGGCGATCAGGTTCACCACTTCGACAGGCCCCTGCTCGAGCACCGTGCGAATTGGCGTGGCGCCGTCGTAACGCTGGACACGCATCGGCACGCGGAGGTCGATATCGTGGTCGGGCGCTTTGAGCACGAGTCCCGCGCCTCCGGTCACGATCTGCAAGCGCTCGTAGCCCGCGTAGTCCGAAAACGGTCCTTCCTCAACAATTGCCGTACGGCCGAAATGCCAAGCGACTCCCATGTTCTCCCAACTGTCCCCGCCTTCTCGATCAATTACCACGAGCTCACCGCGGCCGTTCTTCCAAGGAATGCGCCGATAGACGCCAGGGGAAAGGAGTTCAACAGCTAGCATTCAGTGCCTTCTTGATCTGAGGGGCGCCCGTCGCGGCAAGCTCGATTTCACTTCGCAAAATTACGTTCTGGTCTTGAGAATGAAGGTCACGATCTCGGGGAAGGCCGTTAGCACGCCCAATGTGACGATGCCCGCGCCCCTCAAGCTCTCGTCATTTTGACATCACGAGATCGGGGAGGAAGGTCACGATCTGGGGGAAGGCGACAAAGAGCGCAACGCACAGCAGGTCGGCGATGACGAATGGCCAGACGCCACGGAAGATCTGCTGCAGCGGAATATCCGGCCGAACACCGGCGACTACGTAGCAGTTGAGGCCGACGGGCGGCGTTAGCAGGCCGATCTCCACCATCTTGACGACGATGATCCCGAACCAGATGGGATCGAACCCGAGTTTCACCATGAGCGGAAAGATGACCGGCAGCGTCAGCAACAGCATGCCAATGCCATCCATGAACATGCCGAGCACGATGTAGAGCAGAATAACGCAGAGTAGGACCAAGTATGGCGAAACACCGAGAGACAGTATCCAACCCGAAAATGCAGCCGAGATGCCGGCGAAGGCAAGGAAGCGCACAAAGATCAGGACGCCCCAGATGATCGAGAAGATCATCACGGCCAGCTTCGCGGTGTCCATCAACGAGGACAACAGCGCTTTCCCGCTCATAGTCCGCTTGGCCAACGCCATCACGAAAATGATGAACGCGCCGAGCGCACCAACTTCGGTCGGCGTTGCCCAGCCCGTGTACATTCCGCCGATGACCACGCCGATGACCAGAACGATCGGGAGGATCTCCGGCAACGTCGACCACCGCTCACTCCAAGGCACACCGACTACGGCCTCCCCAAGCTTCGGGTTGAGATAGAAGCGAACGAGGATAGCGGCAGCGTAGACCGCTGCGGATATCACTCCCGGGACAAACCCTGCGAGCAGGAGGCGACCAATCGATGTCTCGGTGATGATGCCGTAGACCACCATGATTGCCGACGGCGGGATCAGAGAGGCGAGCGTTCCGCCGGCAGCGACTATAGCGGCCGCAAGGCCGGGTTGATATTTGGACCGCAGCAACTCGGGCAGAGCGATACGGCTGAAGACGGCTGCTGTAGCTGTACTGGCGCCAGACACGGCGGCGAACCCAGCGGCAGCAAACACCGTTGCGATGCCAAGACCGCCTGGGAGCCAGCCCAGCCAGGCGCGCGCGCAGCGATAGGCACCTTGCACGATACCCGCGTGATGCGCCAAGTGGCCGATCAGAATGAACAGCGGCAGAACCGAAAGCGCATAGTTGGTCGTGTCCGAATAGGGAATATGCCCTGCAATTCCAACCGCCTTGCTGAACCCGAGCAGTGCCCACAAGCCGCAGAACCCGACGATTCCCGCGGCCACAAAAATGCGCACACCCAGCACGATGAGCAGCGCAAGCGCCGCCATGCCGATCAGACCGTATTGCACAGATGACATGAAACGAGGCCGCCGCTAATGGAGACTGGTGCTGGAAGTCGGGGGGATATCTCCCGCTTCCTCAAGTGCCTGCTCGATGACATCGCGATGCACTGGGACGGCCACCGGAACAGCCGAAGGGTTGGCGATCAATCGGACGTAGGCGGCGGTCTCAAGGAGCAATCGCAGCCAGAGAATAGAGAAGCCGACCACCGGCACGAATTTCGAAGGCCACGTCGGCCACTGCGTATTGATTGTCGAATCGCCGATATCCAAAGCATTCTCGAAGAAGTGCAGGACGCCCGGCCAGATTGCCGTGATCAAGGCGAGTGCGGAAAGCGTAGTCAGCAGTTCCAAGATCCACTTTGCGCGGCCTTGGAACAAGTCGAGGAGAAGATTGACCCGGATGTGCCCGGCCGCCCGCCAACAGTAGGATATCGGCAACAGCGCATAGCAGGCCATGGTCAGCTCAACCACGTCGAGCTGACCATAGAGCGGGAAGTTGAAGAGCGTGCGCGCGAAAATCTCCGCCACGCCCACCCACATCACGAAGAAGATGACAAGTCCGGCAACCACGACGGTCACGAACTCAACGACTGACAGCAGCCGGTCCAGTGCAACGAGCACTGAACCGCCGCGCCCTAAGCTCGGAGACTCGTCCATGGTGCGCCTCGTGCTTGATGGAGAAAACGCCCCCGGCGAGGGGGTGCGGCGGGGAGCTATTTACCGAGTGCCTTCTTCGCCTTCTCCGCCTCGGCCAGCACGAGATCGAGCAACTCCTGCGCCGGGATGCCCTTGGCGGCCGTAGCTGCCACCCAGGCGCCCCAGACGGGCTTTGCTCCAATTTCACTGAACTTCTTCAATTCCTCTGGCGGGTAGTTGATCTCGATCAGACCGCGCTTTCTCCAGTCCGCAAGGTTTTTCGCATCAGTTGTCTTCTGCGCCTCCTTGAGAGCCTCGTAGGCCTTTGCCTTACCGCTTTGCATCAACTCCTTATAGCGGGCGGGCAACCCCTCAAGGGCGGACAGGTTGACTATCGTCGGGCAATTGTTGGCCCCCGGCCCCAGGTTATTGGTGTACCACTTCGAAATTTCCTCGAGCTTGTAAGCCGCGAAAGCATAGGTGTAAGGGAATGCAGCAGCCCTGAAGACTCCGCGCTCAAGCGAATTGTAAACTTCGGGCGCCAGGACTGATGTTGGCACTGCGCCCAAATTCTTGAGCGCGTCGCCGGTGCCGCCGAGCGCGCGCACGCGCATACCCTTAAAGTCTTCCATCTTTCTCGGCGGCTCACCGACACCCATCAACTCCGACTGCGGCTGTATCACCGACATGAACGCCACGGCGTTCCATCGCTTGAACTCGGCGACGACGGCGGGGTGCTTGTAGACCACGTCGTGCACGCGATAGTGCACATCCGGATCGGCGAGCGGGAGGCCTGGAAGATCGAGGACTGTCAGCGCCGGATTCTTCCCTGGATGGTAACCGGTACAGATCTGGGCCATTTCGAAGGCCCCGAGCTTGATGTTGTCCAGGTTGTCGTTGGCCTTCGAAAGGGAGTCGCCGTAGTGGATCTTGATCTTGAACTTGCCGCCCGTTTCGCTATCGACGTGTTTGGCGAGCGCCTCGATACCAGCGGTAAAGGCCCGCGGCGGGCCCCAGACGGAAAGGTTCCAGGATACTTCTGGATTGGCCGCTTGCGCTTGCACTTGTGTCGTGCCCAGCGCGCCCGCAGCAAGGCCCATCACGGCCGACAAGGTCAGTCTCGTAGCTCGAAGCATATGTTTCCTCCGTTGTCCGTTATTGCTTCGTCGGCATTTTAGCTGCCGATCAATTCGCGGAGTCGCTGGTCTACTGCCGGCGTTCTCCAAATCTCTCGATTGTATCCCCTCACTATGATGACGTTGGTCAACAGGGCAGCGTGAGCACCTGCGTCGCCAATCCCTAGTCCAACTTGCGTTCACGACACCATCGCGGCTGATACCTGAACTGTCAAACAGTCTTCAATCCGCGATGCAACCGCCTAGCTTTGCCGCGAAGGAAGTATCGTGGACAGACTGGTTTTGACCTCCACCAATGTCAAAGTACGGGCATTGAATGCCGCCTTGAGGACCGGCGCGATGTCGCTTTCAGCGTCGATGGAGAACACGCGGCAACCGAACGACTGGGCCAATAGCTTGAAGTCCGGGTTGAAGAGCTCAGTAGCCGTTCGTCGTCCCGGATAGGCACGGTCCAGATTGAAGCGGATAGCGCCATAGCTCTTGTTGTTGGCCAGGATGATCATCAGTGGCAGTCGCCGCTCGGCAGCAGCCGCCAGCTCCATGCCGCCCATGAGCATTCCCCCATCGCCGATCATGCAAACCACCTGACGATCGGGATACCGCAAGGCCGCCGCGACAGCGCCTGGCATGCCCCATCCCATTGTTCCGGCAATCGGCGTGAGAAGGATCTGCGGCGGCGACCATGGGTAGTAGCGATACATCATCCCCGCGGAGATGCCGGCATCCATCGAAACGATCGCATCGCGTGACAGATGGCGCCCGAGTTCTGCAACGACATTGCCGAACACGACGCCGTCACTGGCGGTCCTCGACTTCCACGTCGTTACCGCGGCAAGCTCTCTCCTGAGATCGGAAACCCAGCCATCACGGTTCGGCGGATGCGCCGGCGCAATCCGGGCGATTTCCGTCAGAAATGACTGCGAAGAGCACGGCAGTGCAATGTCTGCGACGAAGTTAGTGCCGAGGACGGCCTCGTCGCGATGGACATGAACAAACTGCTGCCGCGGCTTCGGCGACACAGGAAATGTATAGCCATGCGTCGTCAGATCCCCCAGCCGCGTGCCAACGGCAAGGATCAGGTCCGCCGTCGCGAGAAGCGACATTTGATCCGGCGTATTGAAGAAACCAAGCTCTCCGGCGAACAGGCGATCGTTGTTCGGAAAGAGATCGTGGCGACGGAAACTGCACAAAACCGGGATGGACCATTTTCGGGCGGCAGTGAGCAGCGCTGCACGTCCCTCCTCGTTCGCCAGCTCGCCGCCCGCTATGAGGATTGGACGCTTGGCATTCTCCAGCAGCGCCTTCACTTCACCAAGCGCGGCACCGTCCGGGCTTGCCAACACGCGTCGGTGAGGCGGCGGAACCGACACGTCGACCAACTCGCCGAGAACGTCTTCGGGCAACGAGATGACGACAGGCCCAGGAGTTCCCGAGGTGGCTATGTGAATTGCCCTCGAGATGATGTCGGCCACACGCGTCGGCTCGGAAATTTCGGCCGTCCACTTCGCCGTACCGCTGAAGAACTTGCTGTAGTCCACCTCCTGGAAGGCATCACGGCGCAGATGCGCTTTCCCCACCTGCCCCACGAGCAGGATGAACGGGACTGTGTCGTTGAGTGCTGCGTGAACGCCGATGGCCGCATTGGCTGCGCCAGGTCCCCGGCTCACCATGCAGACACCGGGACGGCCGGTCAGCTTCGCGTCGGCGACCGCCATCATGCCTGCACCACCTTCGTGTCGGCAGGTGACGACGTCGATCGACTGGCATTTTTCGAGTTCATCGAGAAATGCCAGATAGCTCTCACCCGAAACACCGAAGACGCGGTCCACGCCCGCGTCGCGCAGCATCTCGACGATAATCGAAGCAACAGTTCTCACCGACTTCTCCGGTCTCTGCGATCAAACGCTCAAGTGCTCATTTACCAAGGATCGCGTTGAGGCTGGTCTTCACCTCAATCATGAATGGCTCATCTGCGGCCAAGCCCTCCTGAAGCACCGCTTTGATGTCGGTGGCTCGGCTCAACACGCGCCCACGCATTCCGAATGCTGCTGCAAGAGCGACGAAATCGGGATTCATCAGGTTCGTCGCCACCGCGCGGCCAGGGAATTCTCGCTCCTGATGAACGCGGATCGAGCCGTAGCTAGCATTGTTCGCGATGATGAAAAGAATTGGCAGCCGCCGCTCGACGGCGAGAATCATCTCATTGCCCGTCATGAGGAAACCGCCGTCGCCGACCATGCAGACGACTTTCGACTTCGGCATACGCAGCTGCGCTGCAAGCGCGGACGGAACACCGTACCCCATTGCACCCGCCAGCGGGCTGAGCATCCTCTGTGGCGGTGTGTACCGCGCGTATCGGTAGATCGGCACCGTGAAAGCGCCGCCGTCGACGCATAGGACCAGATTTTCGTTGGCCTGCTCCAGAGTTTCACGAACGACATCGCTGAACTCGATGCCATCAGATGGCTGCCGACGAGGCCAGGCATTGTTCTCCTCATACAGGCGCTGCAACGATTTCGACCATTGCGTAAAGTCGGGAGGACCTTCCGGATCTGTCGCTGCGATCTGGTTGAGGAAACTCGTCGCATCACAGGCAAGCGAGATCGCCGGCGAGAAGTTCCAGGCAACCGCCTCGGTATCGGGATAGCAGTGGATGAGCGTCTGATTGGGAACGGGTAGTCGCGGGAAGCTGTAGCCTTGCGTGGTTATGTCACCCAAGCGCGTACCGACTGCGAGGATCACGTCGCTGCGTTCGAGCTCACTGAGGAGCGGAGAGGGATATCCGTGGCCGAGGTGGCCGAGAAACAGCGGATGGTGGTTCGGAAAGAGATCGTGCCGGCGCAGCGACACCGCGACGGGAATGCGCCAAGCCTCGACGAATTTGAGTAGCGCTTGCCTGCCTGCATCCGTTTCCAGTGCGCCGCCGGCAATCAGCAGCGGTCGCTTGGCGGATCTGAGCGCCCGCACGACGAATGCCGTTTCATCGGCGGTAGGAATGACCTTGCCCACCGAATACACAACCCGACGCGGCATCGTGACAGTCTGCTGCTGCACATCCTCCGGCAGGACGATCACTACAGGCCCCGGCGTGCCGCTCGTGGCAAGCCGCATGGCCTTCATGAAGGCCTCGGGAATCTGAGCGGGATCGGAAATCTCGCAGACCCACTTCGCCAGCGCGCCATACATCTGCCGATAGTCGATCTCCTGAAACGCCGCGCGACCGACATCGCCACGCGCAACCTGCCCGATGATCACGAGAAGAGGTACGGCATCCTGCTGTGCGAGGTGCAGCGCAATCGTGGCGTTGCTGGCGCCCGGCCCCCGGCTCACCATCAGCACACCTGGCCGCCCTGTGAGGCGACCGTCGGTGCAGGCCATGAAGCCCGCGCCTGACTCGTGGCGACAGGACACGGCGTCGATCTGCGGAAAATCGTTGAATGCATCCAGCAGCCAGAGAAAACTTTCGCCAGGCACCATGAAGACGCGGTCAACGCCGTTGTCGGCGAGGATCTGCAGGACCGCATGAGAAGCGTTAATTTTGGCGTCCGTTGTCATATTCATTCGACTCTCATTCGGAGCGGAACTGAATTTCCACGGCTCCCAAAGCACCAAAATCAGCTCGCACGCAATCGCCGCCGACGACAGCATCCAACCCGGTACAGGTGCCAGTTGAAACGATGGCCCCATTCCAAAGGCCGAGGCATCGACCTGACAGATGATTTGCAAGCCAGTGCAGCACGTTCAAAGGATCGCCTAGCGCGCGGCTTCCTGTACCACAACCTTTCGCGACACCATTGATGGTCATGCTGACCGGGTGATCGCGCAAATCCTGCCCTTGGAACGGCACCCAGCGGCCGAGCGCGAGGCCGATATTCACGCCTCCGTCTGCCGTCGTCAGAAGCCTGCCCTTACCGCTGAGCCCCCCAGAGAACCGACTACCGACGACCTCGACGGCGCCCGCAAGTTCGCCGATCGCCGCGACCACTTCGTCGCGCGTGTACGCTTCATCTCGAGGAGGTAGATCGCTCGCCAACCTGAAAGCAAACTCGCCTTCGACGGCAGGCATGTGGCTTGCGACGATCGGCATCTCCACCGGGCTTTCATAAATGTACGGCTGCAACAGTGCGCCCGCGCCGGGCTCGTTCGTGCCGAGGTGACGCTGCGCTTCCTCGCTCGTCGAACCGACTTTGTAGCCCACGCGTGAGCAGCCGCTGAGCGATACGATTGCCTCTTGCACCGCATAGGCATCCGCATTTGTCTTCGGCGTCTCGATGTCTGAGGCGTTGATAGTGTGGCCGAGATAGCGCGCATCCCAGAGTAGGCGGGCCAATTCCATCGTCATAGGCATTGAAATCCTGAACCTCGCGATCGGCCTAAGGTTTGGCTTCGGATGCCAGAGCACGCTCCAACTTCTCGAGCTCCGCGGCATTGATGCCGTAGCTGTGCTCGGCATCTGGAAATGTACCCGCGACGACCTCCGCGCAATAGCTCTGGAACGCGCCGCTGATCTGAGGGGCAAGATCGACGTAACGCTTGGCGAAGCGCGGCGTGAACTGCTCGAAGAGCCCCAGCAGATCGGCTGAGACGAGACCTTGCCCATCGCAATGAACGCCGGCCCCGTAGCTGATGGTCGGAACGCGCAGCCGCTCTGTGATCAAGCGAGCGACTTCACGCGGCACGCATTCGAGAATGACCACGAAGGCACCGGCGGCTTCCAATGCTATTGCATCCTCGACGAGGCGCATCGCGGCGCCAGCATCGCCGCCTTGCACCTTTAGGCCGCCGAGTTGTGCCGCACTTTGCGGCGTCAACCCAATATGACCGATCACCGGGATGCCCGCGTTGTGGATAGCGGCGAGTGTCGGCACTATCGTACGGCCACCCTCGACCTTGACGGCATCTGCGCCCGCTTCCTTGAGGAACCGACCGGCGTTCCGTACGGCTTCCTCGATCGAGACCTGATACGACATGAAGGGCATGTCGGCGACGACCATTGCGCGCTTTGCAGCCCGCGACACCGCGCGCGTATGGTGGAGCATCTCGTCCAATGTGACGGCTACCGTGCTGTCGTAACCGAGCGCCGTCATCGCAAGGGAGTCGCCGACCAGGATCGTGTCGAGACCGGCGCGGTCGGCCAAAAGCGCGATGGCATAGTCATAGATGCTGAGCATCGTGATTTTCCGCTTCTCCTCCTTCTGTTTCTGGAGGTGAGCGGGCAAGACCTTCCTGACTGCGTTCATGTGGACCTCCGGAGCGTAGAAGCTGCCCATGTCGCTTGCGGTCAGCTCATGTAGTGCCGAAACAGCTCAGTATGATCGACAATGTCCGACGCGGCCGCGGAGTGGACGATGGCACCGTTTTTGAGGACGTAGGCGTGATCGGCGATTTCGAGCGCCATCGTCTTCTGCTCCACGAGCAGAACCGAGATGCCGCTACGGGCGAGGCCCGCGAGCGCACCAAGGATCCTCTGTACCATCTGCGGCGCCAGTCCCAGTGACGGCTCGTCGAGCATGAGCAGCTTGGGGGCCATCATCAGCCCGCGCGACACGGCCAGCATTTGTTGCTCGCCGCCCGACAGCGAGCCGCCGGCCAGACTGCGGCGCGTCTTGAGCACCGGGAATCGCTCGTATTCGGCTTCGAGCCGGCGCGCGATGGTCTCCTGCGTGATGCCGGGCAGGTGCGATGCGCCGATGACGAGATTTTCCTCGACCGTGAGCGTGGGAATGATCTGCCGCCCTTGCGGTACGTGCACCAAACCCGAGCGGGCAAGCTCATGGGCCGGCTGGCCCGCAATCGATTTTGAATCGAACAGAAGACTTCCGCTCCAAAGGGGTACCAGTCCGGAGATCACCCGCAGCAGCGTCGTCTTACCGGCCCCGTTGGCACCGAGAACGAGGACGAGCTTGCCCGGCTCGACGCTGATATCCACATCGCGCAGGATCTGCACGCGATCGATGCCGGCGCATACCTTCTCGAGCGCGATCATGACGCCGCCTCCAGCTTGCCCGCGGATTGTTCGAGCGAGCCGCCGAGATAGGCTTCCACGACGCGAGGGTCTTTCTGGACCTGCTCGGGTGCACCCTGCGCAATCCTCTCGCCGTAGTCGAGTACCGTCACGCGATCGGCGAGCTTCATGACGAACTCCATGTTGTGCTCGACCAGCAGGATCGACGTGCCGCTATCGCGGATCCGGCGAATGACGTCGGCAATCTCCTGCGCTTCGCGGTCGTTCAGGCCGGCGACCGGCTCGTCAAGCAGCATCACCGCCGGCTCCTCCGCGATGGCGCGGGCCAGCTCCGCGAGCTTGCGATGACCATATGGCAAGTCCTCGGGGCGAGCCGCCGCCAAGTGGGCCATGCCGAATTGCTGCAGGAGAGCGAGTGCGCGCGCGCGTTCTTTTGCCTCGAACGACGACGACAGCAGCCACGAGGAGAAATCCCCAACGATCGACCGAGACGAGCGAATACCGAGCTGGACGTTCTCCATGACCGTCAGGCTGCTCACGAGCTGCAGGTTCTGGAACGTGCGGGCCAATCCCATGTGCGCCCGCGCGTGCGCCGGCAATCCCGTCACGTCGCGGCCATTGAGGAGAATGCGGCCGGAATCCGCCCGATAGAGACCGCTGACGCAGTTGATCAGTGTCGACTTGCCCGCTCCATTGGGGCCGATGAGCGCGTGCACGGTGCCGCGCTCGATCGACAGCGAAACGTCTCTCACGGCGACAACACCGCCATAACGCTTGGTCAGATTCTCGACGACGAGCGTCGGACCGTTGGAGGGTGGCGCCGCCGGCAGTGCGACTGGTTGATCCGGCATGGCTGCCGGCGTCTCGGGGCCTGCACCGGTGCGCCCGAACAGGAATTTTCCAGCCTGCTGAACCAATCCGATCGCCCCCTGGGGAAAGAGCAGCAGGACCGTCAGGAGAATGAACCCGTTGATCATGAACGACACGTCGTAGAGCGAGGCGATCAGCTCCGCGATCATGAGCGTGATCAACGTGCCGATCAGCGGGCCATAGGATGTGCCGAGACCGCCGATGACGGTCGCGATCAGCATGGTCAGCGTCAGGTTCAGCGTGAACGCGTCGCTGTTGATGTAGGCATTCTGGTGCGTGAAGAAAGCGCCAGCGGTGCCCGCTGCCAGCGAACTCACGGCGAACACGACCGTACGCCAGGCGGGGACGTTGATGCCCGCAGTGCGCGCGGCGCTCTCGTTTTCCTTCAGCGCCAGCAGATTGCGGCGAATGCGCGAGTTCATCACGTAGTCGCTCGCGATCTGCACGGCGAGATAGACCGCGCCGACCACCCATAGGTAATAGGTCTTGCCCATGGTCGATGAGCCGAAGTCGAGGCCCGGAATGCCGTAGACGCCCATCGTGCCGCCGGTCAGGTCGACCCATCGCTGCGTCGCGATCTCGACCATGAAGCCAAATGCGAGCGTTGCCATCGCGAGATAGAGGCCGCGCGTCCGCAACGCGACCAGCCCCACCAGGCAGCCCGCGACGCCGGCAAGAGCAATGCCGGCGATCATCGCCCGGGCAATCGGCCAATCGAGTTTTGCCGTCAGCAAGGCCGACCCGTATGCGCCGATCGCATAGAAGCCGGCCTGCCCCATCGACATCTGGCCGGAAAGGCCAAGCAACAGATTGAGGCCGATCACCGCGATCGTCGTGTACAGCAGCGTTTGCGCGAGATGGATGTGGAAGGTGTTGCTGATGAGCAGGGGGAAGACAGCGATCGCCACGGCCATGGCGGCATAGGCGCCGTTGCGAAGCCAGGGACTGTTGCGCGTCTCAGCGGACATCGGTCTTGGCCTCCCCGAAGAGCCCGCTCGGCTTGATCACGAGGAGTGCCATGACAAGAAGGAGCGGATAGAGGTCGCCGAATGCCGAGTTGACGTAGTTCGAGAAGCTTTCTGCCACGCCGAACAGGATGGCACCGACCAGCACGCCCAACGGGTTTGCAAAACCACCAAGCGATGCCACGGCGAACGCCTTGACCGTGAACACCAGGCCCATGTGCGGCTGAACCGTCACGATGGGCCCGACAAGCACGCCGGAGATCGCAGCGAGGACGGACGCCAGGACGAACACCAGCACGACCGTGCGGCGCACGTCGATGCCGAGGAGTGCTGCAGTATCGGGGCTGAAGGCGACCGCATAGATGGCTCGGCCCTGCCTGGTGCGATAGAGCAACGCGTAGAAGAGCAGGATCACAGCCAGCGCCGCAACGATCACCAGCAGCTCCTCGACGAAGACTCCGGCGCCGAAGACCTGCACGACGTTCTGGCGATTGGCGGAGAAGAGCGGTGGAGAATATTGCGATGATTTTCCCCACAGCAGCGTAACGACGTTCTGAATGATGAGCGCGACGCCCATCGTGGTCAGCACCCAGGAGTATTGACCTCCGACCAGCGCCCGCATTCGGTCGAGCGGCCGTATCGCGAACCGCTCGAGGCCCCAACCCATCAACGCCAGGACGACGAGGACCACCACCATGACCAGCAGCACCGGAACCCCCGCCAGCAGCAGGGCCATGCTCAGATAGGCGGCGAACATCAGGAAGTCGCCCTGACCGAAATTCAACCGCGTAGTCGCAAGGTGCGCGATGAACAGCCCGGTGGCGGTGAGAGCATAGATTGCCCCCATCGCCAGTCCGCTCAACAAAAGCTGGACGAAATTCGCAGCCGACATGGGCGGGCGATGCTCCGTTAGAGTTCAGCAGCAATGGTGACGCCAGCCGATGCGGATCAGTACTTCAGCCGGACGACCTGCCCGCTCTTCCAGACACCGAGGAACACGTGCTCCCGGTCGAGGCACTCATGGTCCTTCGGTCCGAACGGCTTTTCGGGCGTCGCCGAGATCGCCTTGATGCCGTCGACGCTTTCGAGCGCGTCACGCACGCCTTTGGGATCGATGGTCTTTGCCGTATCGAGCGCTCTCAGCACGACCTGCCCCGCGTCATAGCCGAGCGCAGCAATAACCGGCCAGCGGAAGGCCTTGCCGTATTCCGTCTCCATGCGCGCGACAAAGGCCTTGGAGCCGTCCAGTGCCATGTCGAGCGCCTGCCCCATGACGGTCCCCTCGATCTCCTTCTGACCGACGATCTGGAGCACCTTCATCGATGAAAGTCCCCAGTTGCCGGCAATGGTCGGGCGATAGTCGAGCTTCGACATAGGCCGATAGATCAGCTCGAAGGACTCGTGGAAGTTCAGCACGAGCTCGGCGCCTGCCTCCTTCATCTTCAGCAGCTGAGGCGTGAGGTCGCTGACATTGGGCGCTGCCGATTCGACCGCGACGAGCTGGACATTGCGCGCCTTGAGACCTTCCTGGATCTCCTTGGCGGCGAAGACGGCATAACCCGTCGTCGAGTGCACCAGGCCGATCTTCTTGAAGGTCTTGGTGCCCCAGTCGAGCATGCTCTCGATCTGGAATTTCTCCACCATCGAGCAGCGGAAGATGTAGCTCGGGCTCTGGTCGATGAACTGCGCTGTGATGTTCGTGGCGATCGACGGGCCGGCCACGAGCGGCACGCCAGCCTTCTGCATGATTGGCGCAAATGCCAGCACGTTGCCGCTCGAGACAGTGCCGATGATCACCGGCACCTTGTCGTTCTGCATTAATCGCTGAACCAGCGACACGGCCTTCTGAGGGTTGGCTTCGTCGTCATAGACGACGAGCTCGATCTTGTGCTTGCCGCCTTTGGCCTCGTAGTCCTTCACGGCGAGCTTGATGCCCTGCAGGTACGACTCGCCGAAGTCCGTAATCGCCGGCGGACCGCTGAGGCCCTGGACAACACCGATCTTGACGTTTTCCGCCGATGCGCTCCCGATCGAAAGCGCAAGCGTCGTGAGCAGCGCGAGCGCGCCGCTGTGTTTGATAGCCATCCTGTTTCCTCCTGGTTTGGTCGTGTCTTTTTTGCTTCGCACCGTTATAGGCCGGCGCTGAAGTGGTCCGTCTTTAGCTTTCTCCACTCACTCCCAGAAACGTGCCTGATCGATCAGTGGTTAGGCGAGGCGGAATATCGGCACGCCATTTCTGTTCTCTGCCAACACCACACGTGCACCCAATCGGCCACCTGCATCCATTGCATCGAGGCGGCCAGTCACCTTGATGCCGGCGTCAAGCTCGACTACGGCGACCGCATAAGCACCCTCCGCTCGGAATGCCGCTGGCGGTCGGCGAATGACGGTCCATGAGAGCAAAGCGCCCGCACCTGACACCTGCTCGGGCGACAGTGCAGCCGCGTGGCAAGCGGGGCAAATCTCACGCGGTCCCGCGTCCAGTGCGCCACACGCGCTGCATTTCAAGACATCGACGAAGCCTGCTCTTGCGGACATTTGTTGCTCCAATCCTTAGGCGTCGGGCCGCTTAAGAATACTGACGGTGCAGGCGATGCCGGAGCCGCCAAGATTGTGCGTCATGGCAATACCGGCGTCCTTGACCTGGTTGGCGTGAATGCCGCGGAGTTGCAGCACTGCCTCGTAGAGCTGCCCGACGCCGGTCGCGCCGACGGGATGGCCCTTCGCCAGCAAGCCGCCGGACGGGTTGATCGGGATGTCGCCGCCGACGCGGGTACGGCCCTCTGCAGCCCATTTCGCGCCCATACCGCGCGGAACCAGTCCCAAGTCCTCGCTGTCGATGATCTCGGCCATCGAGAAGCAGTCGTGCAGCTCCACGAGATCGATGTCCTTGGGGCTGAGGCCTGCCGCCCGATAGGCGAACTCGGCTGCCTTGACGGTGGCATCGAACGAGACGATGTCACGGTGCCCGGCGATCCTCGGCGAACCGCGTGTCTGCACGCTCGCCAGCACGTTGATGGGCAGATCGGGCGCCCCTCTCGCGCGATCCTTTGCGACGACAACGATCGCGGCGGCGCCATCGCTCACCGGGCAGCAGTCGTAGAGCTGGATGGGATCGGCGATCGACTGCGACTGACGAATGGTGTCGAAGCTCAGCTCCGCGCCGAGCTGCGCCAGCGGGTTCTTGAGGCCATTCGCCTTGTTCTTGATGACGACCGACGACACCTCGTCGCGCGTAGTCCCGTACTTCTCAGCGTGAATGCGCCAGGCTAGTCCGAAGAGGCCCGGGAACGTTAGCCCCGAAGGTCCATCCGACCTGTTGTCCATGGCACAATTGAGAGCCTGCGTGACCTGCCCGCCCGAGGCATGCGTCATCTTCTCGACGCCGACGACAAGGGCAGCGTCGCACTGGCCGGAGCTGACCGCGAGCACTGCATGACGAAAGGCGATGCCACCGGAAGCGCAAGCGCCTTCGACCTTGGTGCATGGGATGTTCTCGAGGCCGAGCTCGTCGGCAACGATGCCGGCGAGCACCTCCTGCCCGCTGAGCGGCCCGGCTATGAAATTGCCGAGATAGAGAGCGCCGATCTCGTTGCGCGCCACGCCGGCATTCCTGAGCGCCGCATTGGCCGCCTCGACAGCCAGGCTTTCGAGGCCTCTGCCTTCATGCTTGCCGAACAGAGTTGAGCCGATGCCGGTAATCGCAACGTCACGCATTGCCGCTCTCCTTCAGAAGCTGCCGCAGATCCGTCTTGAGTATCTTGCCGTAGCTGTTCTTCGGCAGGTTATCGACGATACGGTAGTCACGCGGCCGCTTGTAGCGCGCGATATTCTCAAGGCAGAGCGCGTCGAGATCCTGCGCGCTGACGTCCGCATCCGGGCGCGGCACGACGAACGCGACCACTTCCTCGCCCCAGTCGGGATGCTCGCGGCCGATGACGGCGCATTCGAGAACCTTTGGATGCGTCAGCAGAACTTCCTCGATCTCACGCGGATAGATGTTGGAGCCGCCCGAGATGATCATGTCCTTCGAGCGGTCCTTGAGCGTGAGGAAGCCTTCCGCGTCGGTAAAGCCCAGATCACCCGTCCACAGCCAGCCATCGCGCAGGGATTTGGCATTCGCCTCAGGGTTATTCCAATAGCCGCCCATGACGCAGTCCGACCGCGTGATGACCTCGCCGATCTCGCCCGGGGGCAACTCGCGTCCGGCGTCGTCGACCACCTTCACGTCGACGCCAGTCCGCGCCACCCCGCAGGATGCGAGAATTTCTTCGCGGCGGGGATGGTTCGTCTGTCCGAGCACATGCTTGGCGACGAAGCTAATGGTCATGGGTGACTCGCCTTGACCGTAGATTTGCACGAGTTTCGGCCCGAAGATGTCGAGCGCCTTCTTGAGGTCGCTCACGTACATCGGTGCGCCGCCGAAATAGAGCGTCCGAAGCCCTCGCGTATCGGCGGAGCCAGCACGACGGTGATTTATAAGCCGCGACAACATGGTCGGCGCAGCAAACATCGTGACGCTCTGGTGCTTCGTCAGCACATCAAAGATGCGGTCCGGCTCGAATGATCCAGACAGCACGATGTTGTGTGCGCCCTTGGCAATGTGCGGAATGGCATAGAGGCCCGAGGCATGCGAGAGCGGCGCCGCATGAAGCTTGACGTCGCGCTCATCGAGATTGTCGATGTCGGCGTAGTAGCAGTGGGACATGAAGAGGAGATTGCGGAACGAGAGAACCGCGCCTTTCGGTCGGCCAGTTGTCCCGCTTGTGTAGAACAGCCAAGCCTCATCCTCCGGCCCGCTTTCGACCTCGCCGGCGGCGTCGGATCTGAGCAATGCCGCGTAGTCCTTGCTGCCGATGGGCAGTATTCCCGGCATCCCCGGTGCGAAGATCTCCAGGGCGCCGAGCCGATCAGCCACGTCGGGTGTGCAGAAGCACGCCTTGCAGCCCGCATTGACGAGGATGAAGGCGATTTCCTTCTCGTGCAGCTTGGCGTTCATCGGCACCGCAACAAGGCCGGCGCGCCAGATGCCGTACAGAGCCTCGAAGTACTCGCCACAATTCTCCATGGCGATCCCGACCCGCGAACCGCGCGGTAGCGCAAGGCGCCCGAGCAGGCCACCGGCGATGCGGCTGATGTGGTCCTCGAGTTGTCCGTACGTAATTGCACCGCTGTCCGATGTAACAGCAGGGTGGTGAGGCAGGCGCCGAGCGACGCGACGCACGGTTTGGGAGAGATTCACATCAACCTCGACACTGTGATTGCTCGCGACCGTCCCTGATTAGCACGGCGACGTTGCGCAAGCTGCCATGGAGGCACAAGCGGCGTTCGGAGAGCTGGTTTGAAAGTCTTCTCACTCACTTTCGCTCCCCGCTATGCGCCTCTTCTTTTGCGCCATTTTTTGTTGTCCGTTCGGGGCCTTTGGCCTTCCGCGTTCCAAAAGTGTTGCAGCGCAGCAAACGCATCGCACACTCGGAACGCAAGAAAGTAGAGGTTGTCCGAACCTTTTGCAGTTGTTGTAGATCTCTTGGACGTGCTCAACTATCCCGCACTTTGTGGGAGTGGCTGTGCAAAAAGCGAGGGGCCGAGGCCAAGCCCTTCAATCGGGACCATCCGTGGTCCCGGATCGCCATCGCGAAGCAGGGGTCGATTTCTGCTGCAGCGCGCGATCTCAGTCGAGCACTCGACGATCAGCCGTCACATCGCCGTGCTCGAGGAACGGATCGGATCCAAGCTCTTTGCTGACCGACGCAAATCTGCGTGGCGTGATCGGCGAGAAGATCGTCGCTGTCGATGGCGCCGCCCAGAGCAAACAAGAATGTGGGATGGGGTGCCCGTTCCTTTTTCGCACGCGGCGGACACACGACCGCAATCCCGCCCAGCGTAGATTCCATAAGTAATTGAAGCCGCTGTATGGCGATCCCGGCAGGATTCGAACCTGCGACCCCCAGATTAGGAATCTGGTGCTCTATCCGGCTGAGCTACGGGACCGGATGCCGGCCCAGCGGATCGGCGGCCAGCGCGGCGCCACACTTGCGCGTTTCAGCGCGCGAGGTCAAGGCGCGGGGCGGCCCCTCGGGCAGTGGGCCGCCAGTCCAGTCCTCACCGACGGCAACGACAGCCCGGAATGCGTGCCACGTCGCGTGCCCGATCAGCGGGAAGAGCAGCACGAGCCCGACGAAGAGTGTGGCGCAGCCGATGGCCATGAAGCCGCCGATTAGACCCGCCCAGAGCAGCATGGGCTTCGGATTTCGGCGAACGGCCGCGAGGCTTGTCGCCGCCGCGGAGATCGCATCAATGCGGTGGACGAGCAGAAGCGGCACGGCAACCACCGAGACCGCGTAAACCGTGGCAGCGAGAATCCCACCGACCATCGAACCGACAATCAGCAGTCCAAGGCCGGCGGGCGTGAAGAGCAGGCGCGCGAGGAATTCGGAGGGCGGCGGCAGGCCAGCACCGCCGAGGAATAGTACGAGCAGGATGAAGGCAAGCTCGAGCCAGACGAGAAAGATAATCATGAGGCCCACACCGAAGAAGCCGAGCTGGCCCTTCGCGCGGAGCCCGGCGCCGATGACGTCCCCAAGCCCGATGGGCTCGCCTGTCTCGATCCGCCGGCTCGTCTCATAGAGGCCGACTGCCAGCAACGGGCCAACGATCAGGAAGCCGCCGGCAAGGGCCGGTACCAGCGACTGCCAGCGCGCGAGCGTGAGCCCGAGCAACAAACCGCCGGCCGCGATCGCGAAGAAGGCGCCGTAGACGAGCGAGATATGCGGGACGCGCCACATGTCGTTCCAGCCAGCGGCGAGCCATGCCCACGGCGCATCGAACGGCACATTTCGGATCACGAGCCCCGATCGAGAGATCGCGGCGGCTCTGGCAGGGCGCTGCAGCAGTGCATCTTCGCTCATCCGAGACAGCTCCCTCCCAATGGACATGGCCTCCCACCGTCTATCCTATGCCCTGGCGACAGCGGCAGCTGCTTGATGAAGATCAATTAGGCCCGTTCAGACCGCTCCGCATTGAGCCGCGCCACTGCCGCATGGGCATGTGCGCGGGTGCGGCTTGCCCCCGGCACCCGATCGCGCGATCCTAGGCAACAGAAATCACCCATAACATCCGCCGTTAAACGGCCGGCCATTTCTTCTGGGAGAGCATCCACTTCATGCCCCTCGACCGCAATCACGCCGTTCCTGCCCTCGTCGGCAACCCCGCGGATTTCCTCATGATTGCCGGCCTTGCAGGCACGGCTTACGAACTTGCCGCAATCTCGAACAACGGCGACAATCTGTTCGGCCTTGGCGGCGCGATGGGCGCTGCTCTCTCCATGGGGCTCGGCCTCGCGCTGGCCCAGCCCAAGCGGCGCGTGCTCGTCGCGACCGGCGATGGCGAGTTGCTGATGAATGTCGGCGCGCTCGCCACTATCGGCGTCATGCAGCCCGCAAATCTCTCCATTCTGTGCGTCGACAACGGCCACTACGGCGAAACCGGCTTCCAGAAGAGCCACACGAGCCTCGGCGTCGATCTCGAGCGCATGGCGATTGGCGCCGGGATCGGCGCAACCATGACCGTGGAGCGCGAGGATCAGCTTGCGGCCGGGGCGAGGATGCTGCGCGAGAGCAATGGCACGTCCTTCGTGCTGGTGAAGGTCTCGACGGCCGAGCCGCCAAAGGACAAGCTCTCGCTCGACGGCGCGGCCAACCGCGTGCGCTTCGTGCAAGCCATGCGCGCGGCCGGCTGAGCACCACTGACAAACAAGCCTGCCAAAGAACAAGAAGACTGGCCAACGTGCCATCCTGGGAGGACTCCAACACATGGCACGCAAACCTCTGCGTCAGCGCGTCCTCGCCGGCGAGACTGTGCTGGGCAGCATGATGTTCGAGTTGTACGGTCCGGGCGTTCCGCAGCTCCTCGTGCATGCCGGCGCCGAATACGTCATCTATGACATGGAGCATACGGGCACGTCGTTCGAGACGATCAAGGCACAGGTCGCTTACTGCCGCGGATTGCCGATCGCGCCCATGGCGCGGGTGCCGCGCGGCGATTACCATTTTCTCGCCCGCGCACTCGACATCGGCTGCCACGGCGTGATGATTCCGATGGTCGAGAGCGGGGCACAAGCACACGCTATCGTCGAGGCTACGCACTACCCCCCTCGGGGGCGGCGCGGCGCAGCCTTCGGCTTTGCCCACGACGACTACGCCGCTGGCGATCCCAAAGCGAAGATGAAGACGGCCGATGCGCGCACGCTCGTGATCGCACAGATCGAGACCGAGCGCGGGCTCGATCAGGTGGAAGCCATCGCCGCCGTCGATGGCATCGACGTGCTGTGGGTGGGCCACTTCGATCTCACCAACTTCCTAGGCATCCCCGGCCAGTTTGACAATCCTACCTACGTGAAGGCCGTCGAGCGGATCGTCGCCGCGGGGCGCAAGAACAAGAAGGGCCTGGGTTTCCTGGCCGCGAGCACCGAGTGGGCACGCCAGTACAAGAAATTCGGCTTCAACATGCTGGCTGCCGGCCCCGACCATACGCTGCTCGAAGCAGGCGTACGCGGCATTCTCGGGAGCGTGGAGGACAAGCCGCAATGATACTGTTGGCCGCGACGTGAACGACGGCCCTCCAGATCCCCCGGCAACTGTCCCGCGACAGTACGATACGTTGAAGGCATTCAACGTCGCACTCATCACACTTGTCGGCTCGTCCACGCTGGCGCTGTCGCTCGCCGTGCTGGCCCCGATGATGATGGCAACGGCTCAAATGCCGCCGGCGGCATTTGGCTGGATCAGCGGCGCGTCAGGCCTCGGCTCTGTCTGGCTCTACATGGCCAACTCGGCCTTCACGGTGCCGCTTGGACCAGTCAGGGCACTCATGGTGGCAGCGCTCATCGCAGCGGCCGGCGCCGCGCTGATCATGTCGGGCTGGTATTCGCTGATGATTGTCGGCGCCATCCTGATCGGCTTTGCCTATGCGACGACCACGCCGGCCGGCAGCCAGATCCTCGCCGACAACACGCCGCCCGCGAAGCGCAATCGTATATTCTCGTTGCGTCAGACGGGCGTTCCGCTCGGCGGCGCCATTGCGGGCGTCGCAGGGGCGGCACTCGCGGAATCGTACGGCTGGCGCAGTGCGCTCGCTATCTTCGTTGGCTTCTTGCTGGTTGCCAGCAGCATCCTGTTGATGGCGCCGCGGCACTTCAACGAGAGCCGCCCACGCACGGATTTCCGCTTCGGACGCCTGTTCGCGCTCTCGAACCTGCGCCAACCCTTCCTGACGCTCGCCGAAATTCCTGGGCTGCGGCTCATCGCGCTCGCGAGCATCGGCTTTGCGAGCGTGCAAGGCGTGCTCAATGCCTTCTACGTCACCTTCCTCGCCAATGGCCTCGGCTATGATCTCAAGGTTGCAGGGCTGTTGTTTGCGCTGAACCAGGCGCTGAGCGTCGCGGGGCGCGTGGTCTACGGCTTCATTGCCGATGCGGTCGGCTCGCCGCGACCGATGCTGTGCGTAATATCGATCCTCTCGGCGGCTTCGGCATTGGCGATCGCGTCGATGGGAAGTGATTGGTCACTCTTGGCACTCATGGCGGTTGCGTGTTTCTCCGGCATCTCGGTCGCGACCTGGAACGGTCTCTTCATGGCCGAAGTCGCGGGATTGGCGCCGGAGCGCGCCAGTGAAGCCAGTGCAGGCTCGACGTTCTTCGTCTTTGCGACCTACGTCGTCATCCCGCCGATTGCCGGTCTGGTCATCACGCTGTTCGGCTATCGCGCAGCCTTCGTCATGGCCGCCATCTGCGTCACCATCGGTGGCGCCGTGCTGGCGTACGGGTGGCGCGGGAGGATGCGCGGCGGGTAACCTCTAGTGTGATGATCGAGAAATTCGCCGGAGCTCGCGACTTGGTACCGAGCGAATTTCTCGATCTGAATCACACTAGCAAGCATGTGATTCTAGTGTCCCTCTTGATTCCGAAGTTCGCTCGGGACGCCAGCATCGAGGTAAGGCGAACTTCGAAATCGGGACCCTAGCGATAGCCCTCGTCGACCGAGCGCTGAATGGCGACCTCGAGAGCCGGGCGATCGAGCAGACCCGCAGGATTGTCGCGTGTCGGACCGAAGCGGCGCGCATGGATGGCGCGCTCGCGCGAGACCAACTCGAGGCGGGCAAGCTCGCTCAGTGGGTCCGTGTGATCGTCGACGCGAATGTCGACCATGGCGGAGTCCTCGCCGTCATGCACGACGAGAGCTGCCGACTGGCGCCCGCGCTTATCGCCACCCGCCTCTTCGCCTGCCTGCATGGCGCGGACGAGCCGCTCGGGCAGCGGGAATTCGGAGCCTGCCTCATAGGCATTCGCCGTCGCCTCGATCACCTGCGGACCAGCGAGCATGTTGCCGGCGACCGAGTGCGTCTCGCGAATGAGATGGCCGCACCAGCCAACGCAAGCCGAACCGGTCGCGGCAGCGAAACGGCCCTCGCGATCCATGACGTGTACCTGGCGGTGGTCGCGGCCCTCGTCCGCCATCATGAGCATGCGCACCACGTCCTCGGCCGTACCGCCGGCCGTCAGCAGCGCGAGGCCCCGCGGACCGAAGAGAGGATTGGTCAATGCCTGCGTGCAAACGGCGCCGATGCCCGTTCTAATGTGCGGCACGCGCGCTCCTACGGCGAAGTTGCACGTCGCCACCGCAATGCCAATCCGGCCGCTCGCAGCGTCCCGCGCGATGATCGACCAGGTCATTCATCCTCCGTGTTTGTTATTCACCCCCGAGGTCGCCCCTCAGACCTTCGCATTCACCACTTCCAGCACCTTCGCCACTGCGGGGCGCGTCTTCATGCGAGCGAAATGGTCGGCGACCTTCGGAAATCTTTTGACGTCGACGCCATCACCCTCGAGCCAGTTCGATATCGTGAAGAGATAGGGGTCGGCGATCGTATACTGGTCGCCCATGACCCAGGGACCGCGGAACATCCTGCTCTCGATGACGCCGAAGTAGTCGCCCATGTTCTGCGCGACCTTTGCCGTCATGGACGCGCGCGCCTCGGCGTCGTCGGCCCAGCGCCCGCCGCGCATCCTGTGCGCGTGGCCAACGTGGACTGTCGAGCAAAGGTAGCTGTTGAAGGCCTGGACTTCGCCGAGGGCAAACGGATCGTCGATCGGTGCCAGCTCCGCCGCGCGATGCGTCTGGGCGATATAAGCGAGAATGGCCGGCGTCTCAGTCAGGATACCGCGCTCCGTGACCAGCGTCGGCACGCGACCTTTGGGATTGAGTGCGAGATACTCGGGCGACTGCTGCTGGCCGCTGCGAATGTCGACGCGGATGGGCTCGTAGTCGGCTCCGGCTTCTTCGAGCGTGATATGCGACGCGAGCGAGCACGTGACCGGCGCGTAGTACAGCTTCATCATGTGGCCACTCCTCAGGTATGAACGACGCGGCCGAAGGCATCCATCACGCTCTCATGCATCATTTCTGAGAGCGTCGGATGCGGGAAGACAGCGTGGATCAGCTCTTCTTCCGTCGTCTCGAGTCCCATGGCGATGACAAATCCCTGGATCAGCTCGGTCACTTCTGCACCGACCATGTGCGCACCGATGAGCTGGCCAGTCTTGGCGTCGAAAATGGTTTTGACGAGACCTTCGGGCTCACCGAGCGCAATGGCCTTGCCGTTGCCGGCGAACGGGAAGCGGCCGACCTTGATCTCGCGCCCTTGCTCCTTCGCCTTGGCTTCGGTGAGGCCGACGCTCGCGACCTGCGGATGACAGTAAGTGCAGCCCGGAATCTGCATCTTGTCCATGGCGTGCGTGTGAAGGCCCTTGATCGTCTCGACGCAGATGACACCCTCGTGCTCGGCCTTGTGGGCAAGCATGGGCGGCCCCGCGACATCGCCGATCGCATAGATGCCGGCGACATTCGTGCGACCGAGGCCGTCGGTGACGATCGTCCCGCGTTCGATCTTCACGCCGAGCTTCTCGAGCCCGAGCCCTTCGACATTGCCGACGACACCCACGGCCGAGATCACCTTCTCGAACTCGCCAGTCGTACGCGCGCCCTTGGCGTCTTCGATGGTGGCAATGACTTTGTCGCTCTTCTTGTCGAGGGCGACGACCTTGGCACCGGTCATGATCTTCATGCCCTGACGCTCGAAGCGCTTGCGCGCGTGAGCCGCGATTTCGGCATCCTCCACAGGCAGGATCTGCGGCAGAAGCTCGACCACCGTCACTTCCGTGCCCATGGTGCGGTAGAATGAGGCGAACTCGATACCGATGGCGCCGGAGCCTACGACGAGAAGCGACTTCGGCATGGCCTGCGGAAGCATGGCCTCGAAATAGGTCCACACCTGCTTGCCGTCCGGTTCGAGGCCGGGCAGCGCGCGGGGCCGCGCGCCCGTCGCGACGATAATGTGCTTGGCTTCGTAAGTGCCAGCACCGAGCGTGCCCGCCGGCGGCGGGATTTGCGGCTGCATGGGCGGCTTCTTCGTCGCGCTGACCTGAACGCGCCCCGCCTTCTCGATCACGGCCTCACCCCAGATGACCGAGACCTTGTTCTTTTTCATGAGGAAGCCGATGCCGTTATTCAGGCGCTTCGACACGTCCCGCGAGCGCTGCACGACGCCGGCCGTGTCGACCGTGAGCTTCCCTTCGAGCTTGAGGCCGTAGTCCTTGGCGTGGGTGCCGTAATGATAGATCTCGGCCGAGCGCAGCAGGGCCTTGGCCGGGATGCAGCCCCAGTTGAGGCAGATGCCGCCCATGTGCTCGCGCTCGACGATGCCCACCTTGAAGCCGAGCTGGGCGGCGCGAATGGCCGCCACGTAGCCGCCGGGGCCGGCGCCAATGATGATGATGTCGAAGCTGGTGGCAGTCATGCGAGGCGTTTCCTAGAGCATTCAGGGCATGTTGGAGGGTGTTGGCCGCGAGAGAATTGATCCGCATTGAACCGGATGGCAAGCCCGGCGCCAAGCCCTCAATTGCGCTCGGGAAATGCGCGTTCCGAGCGGGCGTGGCAGAGGGCCGCACGAAGGGTCTAGAAACCGCGCGATTATTGCCGCCAATACTGGGCCATGGCGAATTTGATGTTTGAGACCATTGGGATATAACGCCCCTCATCTCTACCCGCGACGGCCATCTGCCGCAGCGCGCTTGTGCAAAAGTCCGCCGCGGGCGTCGCGGGGCCATGCTAGCCTTGGCGAGCGGCCCCCGAGGGGGCATAGTCATGCATCGTTCAAAAGTCTGGCGCGACCGCCCGCGCCGTCACAATTCGCCCATGCTGAAGCCATAGAGGCTCAAAAGCGTGCGTCCACAGCCAGGATGTCGAGGCCATGAAAGAAAAGAGCACGATCGCGCTCGTTGATGACGAGCGCAATATTCTGACGGCGCTCCGCATGGCGCTCGAGGCCGAGGGATATAAGGTTCGGACTTACCCTGACGGTGCAGCCGCCCTCGAGGCGCTGACCGAGGAGCCTGCGGATCTCGGTGTGTTCGATATCAAGATGCCGCGTATGGACGGCATGGAGCTCCTGCGCCGCATCCGCCAACAGTCGGATATGCCGGTGATCTTCCTCACCTCCAAGGACGAGGAAATCGATGAGTTGTTCGGCCTTAAGATGGGCGCCGATGACTACATCGCCAAGCCGTTCTCACAGCGGCTCGTGGTCGAGCGCGTGAAGGCGGTTCTGCGACGTGCCCAGGCCAAGGACGGCACAGCGCCACCGACCGAAGCCGCGCGCATTCTCGAGCGGGGCAATCTCCGCCTCGATCCCGAGCGCCATACCTGCCACTGGGACAATCGCCCGGTCACATTGACCGTCACCGAGTTCCTGATCCTCCAGGCGCTGGCGACTCGCCCGGGTGTCGTGAAGACCCGCGACGCGCTGATGGACGCCGCCTACGACGATCAGGTGTATGTGGACGATCGCACGATCGACAGCCACATCAAGCGCTTGCGGAAGAAATTCAAGCAAGTCGACGATGATTTCGATGTAATTGAAACGCTCTACGGGGTGGGCTATCGCTTCAAGGAGACCTGACGGGTCTGCTGTCTACAGTGGGTAACGCGATGTTACTGGCATCTGGGGCAGATGCTGTAATATGGCGCGCTGTAGAACGCCTCCGACAGTTGGCGCCGATCCGAGCTGACTGGCGAGAGCGAGGGAACTGAGCATGGCACTCGATGGCGACCGCATGTGGCAGGTCCCGGCGTCGGAAGACGACGCTGGCAGCACCGCCAAGCGGGGCATTCGCGCGCCGTGGCTTGCCGTCGCTTGGCAGCGGACGGTCGAGGTCTGGCGATTTCTCGACGCTCACGGACCGCTGCGCAAACTCTTCTCGACGCTCGCGCGGCGCATCGTGCTGGCGAACCTGCTCGGCCTCATCGTGCTCGTCAGCGGTATGGTCTGGCTCAGCCAGCAGCACGCCTGGCTGATCACGGCGAAGTACGAAAGCCTCAAGATCCAGGGCGAGATCATTGCCTCCGCGATCGCATCGAGCGCGCTCGTCGAGCGTGAGGGACGGCTCTCCTTCGACCCCGAGCGTCTACCGGAGCTCGAAGCGATGCGCGTGCCCTTTCGCGATGACGGCTTCGCTGCCATGGAGCTGTCGCTGCGCCACGAGCGCGTCATCCCCGTTCTGAGGCGCCTTATCCACCCGACGCACAACACGCGCGCGCGCATCTACGACCGAAATGGCAAGCTGATCGTCGACTCGAGCGAACTGCAGGACCTCCAGTTCCCGCTGCAGCTGGAGGGCGACCTGCGCCCTGGCGAGCCCCAGGAGGCTCAGCCCGCCGAGCGCGTCCGGATCAAGAATTTCTGGACGCGCCTCACCGGCTTCTTCGATCGCTCCGATCTGCCAATCTACCGGGAGATCGGCCGCAACGCGAGCGGCACGAGCTATCCGGAGGTGCGGCAGGCGCTCAGGGGCGCGGCGCTGCCTCCGATGCTGCTGCTGACCGACGACCAGGAAAAGATCGTATCGCTGGCCGTACCGATCCAGCGGCGCAATGCCATTCTCGGCGCACTCCTGCTCTCCACGCGGCCCGGCGAGATCGATGAGATCATCGCCAACGAGCGCTCAGCCATGGCGATGCTCGTGCTACTGGCGCTGGCGGCATCCGTGCTCGCATCGCTGCTCCTGGCGCGCACGATCGCAGGCCCCATGCGCCGTCTCTCCGAGGGCGCCGAGCGCGTGAGCCGCAGCATACACGCGCATACGGAACTCCCCAATTTCGGCAACCGCCAGGATGAGGTGGGCCAGCTCTCCACGGCCGTGCATAGCATGACGCGCTCGCTCTACCGCCGCATCGAGTCGAGCGAGAAGTTCGCGGCCGACGTCGCGCACGAACTCAAGAACCCGCTGACGGCAGCCCAGGTCATGGCGCAGTCGCTGCACTACGCGCGCACGCCAGAGCAGCGCGAACAGGTCGTCGCTCAGGTGCTCGGCGAATTGAAGCGCCTCAATCGCCTCATAACGGATGTCGCGAATACCTCGCGCCTCGATGCCGAGCTCGCACTGCAGACGACGGCGCCCTTCGATGTCCGGGGTATCCTTCGCACAGTCGTTGCGTCCATCCGCGCGACGATCGAGGATGGCCAGCACCACGTCGCACTCGAGATCCAGGACGTGCCGGCACGCTCCGATGCCTTCATCGTGAATGGCCAGGAGATCAACCTCGGCCGCGTCGTCACGAACCTTCTTGATAATGCCCTGTCGTTCTCCCCGCCGGGCGGCACCGTGACCGTGCGCGCAGCCGCATTGACCGATGGCGTCGAGATATCCGTGAGCGACGAGGGACCTGGCATTCCGCCAGAAAGCATCGACAAGATTTTCGAGCGCTTCTATTCGGATCGCCCGCAGAGCGACCGCACGCGCGGCAAGAACTCCGGCCTCGGCCTCTCGATCTCGCGCGAGATCGTCAGTGTCCATGGCGGGCGGATCTGGGCCGAGAACCTCGTCGAGGGCGGCAAGGTTCTCGGCGCCTGCTTCAGAGTGCGGCTCCCGACCGCCAATGTTCGCGCGGGCGGATGGCGTAACAGAAAAGAGATCACCTGACCCTCGACACGCGTGCGCGCCTGGATTACCGCGTATCGAGTTGACCCCGCTCCGAGCCATTCGATCCCGACCTCAGATCGCAAGCCAGGACGATTGAACTGATGGTGGCAATGGCCGCATTCCTGCCGCCTGCGCTCTCGAAGCCGCGCTTCCGGCTCTTCGCAACCGGCCAGGCCGTTTCGATCATCGGCGGCTGGATCCAGCAGATTGCTCTCTCCTGGCTCATTTACCGGCTTTCGGGCTCCGTCTTCCTGCTCGGCGTTTCCGGCTTCCTGACGCAGATCCCCTTCCTCGTCATTTCCCCGTTTGCGGGCGCGCTCACGGACCGCGTACGTCGCGTGCGCATGCTGATCACGGTGAACATCGTGCTCGCGATGCTGGCGACCATTCTCGCCACGATGACCGCGCTTGGCGTCAGCGACGTGCGCTTCTACCTCGCGCTGGCGCTTTGCTCGGGCATGGCAACGGCATTCGAGACGCCGGCCCGCCAGACCCTGCTTTCCGTCATCGTCGAGGATCGCAAGCTGCTGCCGAGCGCCATCGGCGTGAACTCCATGCTCTTCAACATGGGCCGGATCATCGGGCCGACGATTGCAGGCATTCTGCTCCTCCACCTCACAGAGGCGTGGTGCTTCGCGATCAATGCCTTGAGCTTCAGCGCTGTCATCACGGCTCTGATCCTCATGCGTCTTCCCGATCCCATGCCGCAGCGCAAGGAGGGAGACAAAGGCATCGCGTTCCGGGAAACCATCGCGTATCTCAAGACGCATCCCGCCGCCCGCTACCTGCTGCCGACGGTGACGGCGGTTGCCATCTTCGCGCTGCCTTATCAGCACATTATGCCGTCGATCGCCGTCTCCTTCTTCGGCGGCAATGCCTCGACCATGGGCCTGCTCATGAGCTCGGTCGGTGCCGGTGCCCTCGTCACCGCGGTCGTGCTCGCGATGCAGTCGAGCACCCGCGTCCAGCTCCTGCTGGTGCGGATCGCACCGTTCGTAGTCGCGGTGACGCTGATCGCGTTCAGTCAGTCACGCTTTCTGCCGCTATCGATGTTCCTGCTCGCGATCCTCGGTGGATCCATACTGATGACATCCGCATCCACCAATACGATCATGCAGCAGTCCGTCGAGGACGCCTGGCGCGGCAGGGTGATCGGTGTCTACATCATGTGCTTCATCGGGATGGCACCGCTCGGCAATCTCATGACGGGCGCCATCGCCGAGCACGTAGGCCTCGGGCCGACGCTCGCATTCAATGGCCTCATGATCATTCTGATCGTGGGCTTCACGCAGTTTCGCTTCGCCAGCGATCCGACGGCCATGGAACGCCTCAAGGAGGCCATGGGAAGCTGATCTCTCTCAGCGTGGTCCCGTGCCGGAGAGTGCGTAGTTCATGATCTTGTAGGCGAGCGCCGCCGCCGTGTAGTCGTAGATGTGGAAGTTCGGAATAGGCGCCAGCTCGACGAGATCCGCGCCGACGATGGTGCCGACCTCCGCCGCCCGCTTCAGGATCGCGAGCGCATGGAGATAGGAGAGCCCGCCCGGCGTCGGCGTGCCTGTCGCCGGCATCACCGCGCCGTCAAGGCCATCAATGTCGAACGAGACATAGATCGGGCGGCCGCGCAGATGAGCGGCAATGGCTTCGATATCCCAGCGCGCCTGATCCTTGCCCCAGTAGATGTGCACCCGGCTCGTGTGGGCGTCGGCAAATTCCGCCTCCTCCTTCGATATCGCACGGATGCCGACCGAGACGAGCTCTACATGCGAATGATCGAGCACACGCCGCATGGCGGCAGCGTGGGAATACTTCTCGCCGAGATAGCCGTCGCGCAGATCCGCGTGCGCATCCAACTGCAGAACGACGAGATCCTTGTAGCTTGCAGCGAACGGCCGGATGGCGCCTGCCGTGAGCGAATGCTCTCCGCCGAGCACGAGCGGAAAGCGGCCCGCCTCGTGCACCTGCTCGACGAGCCCTGAAAGCTGCGCAAGCGCCGGCTCGATCGGCCTCGCAATTTCCGGCTCGCGGATCGCAGCAATGCCGTAGTCGAGATAGGCCTCACGCCTCAGTTCCTCGTCATAAAGTTCGAGCTGGTGGCTCGCCGCCAGGATCGCCGAGGGCCCGGACGCCGTCCCGCTGCCGTAGCTCACCGAGGCTTCGAGCCCGAAGGGGATGACCACGCACCGCGCCTTATCCGGCTGGTGGGCATCGGCCCGCAAAGGATCATGAAAGCTCTCGTCGGCAGGCAGATAATCAAGCTGAGGGCGTGTGAGGCTCATGCGGAGGTCCTCTGCGGTCCTGAGGTGCGAATAGCTCTTGGCAGAGCGGGCCGCCCGTCGCAACCTGCAAGAAAAGTCGGGAGGAGACGGCCATGCGAGGTTTGACTGGCAAAGCGGCAATCGTGACAGGTGGCGGCAGCGGCATTGGCGCCGCGATCGCGGAGCGCCTGGCCGCGGAAGGCGTGCACGTACTGGTCGCGGATCTCAGGGCCGAGCGTGCCGAAAGCACGGTCAAAACCATTCGTGACGCCGGCGGCCGCGCCGAGCCACACGCCATGGACGTGCGCAAACGTGAGGATGCAGCCGGTGCTGTCCAGCAAGCCGTATCGCACTTCGGCAAGCTCGACATCCTCGTGTGCAATGCAGGGCTCATGGATCGCGAGCCATTCCTGGAAATGACCGACGATCTTTGGCGCCGCGTGATCGATACCAATCTCTACGGCACGTTTATCTGCGCGCAGGCTGCCGCGCGGCAGATGGTTGCCCAACGAGGAGGCGGCCGCATTGTCACCGTCGCGTCGAATTCAGGCATCTTCGGCGGCAAGGGACGAGCAGCCTACGGCGCCAGCAAAGCCGGCATCATGAACCTGACGCAGTGCATGGCCATGGAGCTTGCTCTGCACGGCATCAACGTCAATGCCGTGGCCCCCGGACCGACGCGAACCGGCGCCAATCCGAGTGGCCGGCCTTCCGACTACATCAGTACGCGCATGCCACTTGCGCGCCTCGGCGAGCCGAGCGAGATCGCTGCGGTTGCGGCCTTTCTGGCTTCGGACGATGCAAGCTTCGTCACGGGACACGTCTATGCAGCCGACGGTGGCTTCACCATCGCCGGCATGATCGATACCTGATCCACCAAGGAGAAGATGAATGAAGGAACGCAATCTCGGGCCCTCGGGCCTGCGTGTGTCCGTGGTCGGCCTCGGCTGCAACAACTTCGGCGCCAAGCTCGACCTCGAAGGTTCGCGCAAGGTCATCCATAAGGCGCTCGATGCCGGCATCACGTTGTTCGACACCGCCGACATGTACGGCAACCGCGGCGGTTCCGAGACCATCATCGGCGAGGTGCTGGGTGTGCGGCGCAAGGACATCGTGCTCGCCACGAAGTTCGGCTGGGAGATGGACGACGAGGGCCGCAAGCGCGGGGCGTCGCGGCGCTACATCATGAGCGCGGTGGAGGACAGCCTCAAGCGGCTGAAGACCGACTGGATCGACCTCTATCAGTACCACAAGCCCGATCCGCTGACCCCGCTCGAAGAGACGCTAGCGACGCTCGACGACCTCGTGCGCCAGGGCAAAGTGCGTTACGTCGGGTGCTCGAACATGCCGGCGTGGCAGGTTGCGAAATCGCAGGAGATCGCGCGGGCGCGCAACAGCACGACCTTCATCTCGTGCCAGGACGAGTACAGCCTCGTCGTGCGCAATGTGGTCGAACCGCAGCTCGCAGCGGCCATGGAGCACTACGGCCTCGGCCTGCTGCCATTCTTCCCGCTCGCGAGTGGACTCTTGAGCGGAAAGTACGCACGCGACAACATGCCGAAGGACGGGCGCCTCTCGCAAGCACAACGGTGGGCCGACAAGTATCTCAACGAGGGCAACTGGACGAAGGTCGAGAAGCTCGAAGCCTTCGCCAAGGCGCGTGGGCACACGCCGCTAGAGCTGGCATTCAGTTGGCTCTCGTGCAAAGCGCCCGTGACGAGCGTCATCGCAGGGGCGACGACGCCAGCCCAGGTCGAGGCCAACGTGAAGGCCGCCGACTGGCAGCTCACGGCCGAGGACATGGCCGAAGTGGACAAGATCACCGCGGCGTAGACGTTCGCGGGCGCCTCACTTCCCCCTCTCCCCATTGACTTCAATGGGGAGAGGGTCGGGGTGAGGGGCGGTAGCAAACGCCGACGTCAGCTCCTGCGGTCGCCCCTCACCCTAACCCTCTCCCCGCAAGCGGGGAGAGGGGATGCGTTGCACTCGCTTTGCCCTCGGCATCCTAGCCAGCTCGCGTCCCCGGTCGCGAATGGCCGTGCGAGGTCTTCTCCCAGAGATGCGGCGCGGTGATGAGCTGCAACAGCGCGCGATAACTCGCGAACGATATGAGCAGCCAATAGAACGGCATCATCAGGGACTCGAAGGACAGCCATCGCCAGCCCCGTCGCCATGACGCGATCGCCGCCGCCAGAATGGCGCTGGCGTAGCCCAGCGCGAAATTGGTGAGACCGATCCAGATGAGCGCGCGCTCAATGGTGCTGGCGTTGGGCGCGAGAAGATTTCCATTGAGCGCCTGCCAGCCGATGATGGCGAGTACCGCGGGATGAACCAGAGCCGATAGAAGCATCCCACCGATCAGAACGTGCAGGCCGAACCATGACCATCGACCGGACGCATTCCGGCTGCGCATACCGCGCCGCGTATGCACGAGATAAGTCTGCATCCACCCTTTGAGCCAGCGCGTGCGCTGGCGGACCCAGCTCCCGAGCGCAATCGGCGCTTCCTCCCAGGTCGTCGAGGCGATCGTGAGCGTGCGGTAGCCCCCGCGCGCAAGGCGAAAGCCCAGATCGGCGTCTTCCGTCACATTGTAGGGATCCCAGCCGCCGACTTCCTTGAGCTGGTCGACGCGAAAGTGGTTCGAGGTGCCACCGAGCGGAATCGGCAGACCGAGCCGTTGCAGAGAGGGAAGCTGCGCGTCGAAGAGCGATGCATATTCGAGCGCGAACTGGCGCGGCAGCCAGCCCTGGCGCGTGTTGTGAATGCCGAGACGGGCCTGCACGCAGGCGACCTCCGGTCCACCTTGAGCAAACGCAGCCAGTGCTCGGCGAAGCTGATCGGGCTCCGGGATGTCCTCGGCGTCGTAGACGACGGCATAGGGGCTGCGCACCAGCTCCAGCGCATAGTTCAGAGCCTTGGGCTTGGTGCGCGGACCCTTGTCGGGCACGACAACAGGGCGAATGTTGCCGGGCAGATCCAGGTCGGCGAGGGCAGCTAGTGTCTCGGTATCGCTGGCTTCAAGGACCAGCAGCACTTCGAGCTTGGCGGCCGGGTAGTCGAGGGCGGCCATGGCCTCGACGAGCTCGGGCAGGATCGCAGCCTCGCGATAGAGCGGGACGAGGGCGCTGTAGCGCGGCAGGTCGGCATCTGGAACTGCCGGCGCCGCCCTTGCGCTGTGGGGGCGCCTGACGCGGATCATCTCCAGGACCGCCGCCGAGCGTAGCAGCACCACGCATAGGAAAGGCAGGGTCAGGATGGCCATGACGAGTGGCACGATCACATCGGGCGCGACAGCGGTGCCACCGACAAAGAGCCCGACGAGCGTGGCCGCGACGAGCGCCTGCCATGTCTCAGCGCCGTACCGTGCCGAGGCCGCGGGGTCGGCGCGCCAGAGCCCCTCGACGGCATGATCGATGAGCGCCGCCTCAGCCCCCGCCATATGGATGGCATCTAGCTCACGGCGGGTGGCGAGGATTGCCTGCTTTCCTTCCGGGATGAGCGAGACGGCCTCGCGAATGACCTGCGGGCGCATGGCATAAGCGCCGATCACGACCTCGACCGATCCTCGCAGCCGCCCAGGTGTCCGCCCGAGCCAATCGATGCCGAGGGTCGCACCAAGCGCGGCGACGTACTCTCGCTCGTCGACCCAGCCAAGCGCGATCATCACCTCGTGGGGCAGGACGGCCCACGCCCGAGCCATGCGTTCGGCCCGCCCGAGAGTCGCCGCATCGATGACGCGGCCGACCAAAAAAGCGTACTCGCTTTCCGGCGCGTCTACGGTGCCGCCCTGGAAACGGCCGATCCGCTGTCGCACGCTCCGCAGCCGCGCTAGAATACTGCGCTGGCGGGGCGATTCCCGCCGCACAGCGCGGCGGCGGAGACGAAGCACGGATTGCCGAGAAATCTGGTCCATGGCAGCAATCGAGCCGAGCTGGCGGTGCCGCCCAAGTCGGTGCGCACCTGCGAATACGACTTGCACAGCGTTCTGGAAGATGGGCTAACGCCTACCCTGCCGACGCCACAGAATGAGGACGCATTGTGCGCATTGCGATCATAAGTGCCGTGCTGGCGGGCGCAATACTGATTCTTGATCAATTTGTGCCTGGGCCATCGGCATTCGCCCAGGCGCCAGCCGGTGCGCAGACCGAAACACCGAGCATCGCGCCTCCTCCGGCGCCGCCCGGCGCCGGTACGCGCCGCTTCGCCATCCGCTTTCTCACCGACAGCGAATTCCCTCCGTTCCACTACTATGACGAGGATGGCGTGCTGACCGGCTTCGATGTCGATCTTGCCCGCGCCATCTGCCTCGAGCTTGGCACTCAGTGCGATATCCGCGCGGTTCCCTGGAACGAGCTGCTTCCGGCGCTACGGCGCGGCGAGGCCGATGCCGTTATCGCCGCCCAGCGCATCACGCCGACTCTGCTCAAGGAATTCGACGTCTCGGATCGCTATTTTTACACGACGGCCTGGTTTGCCGGCCTGCGCGGCGGACCTCGCGTGACAATCACGCCCGAGCAGCTCGAGCGCCGACGCATCGCCGTCGCCCGTGGCAGCCCACACGAGGCCTACCTCAGGACCTTCTTCCGCGAGAGCGCCATCGAGACGACGGAGAACATCGAGCAGGCCCGCGAGGCCGTTCGCCAGGGGCGCGCCGACCTCGTCTTTGGCGATGGGATCGGGCTCGTGTTCTGGGTCAACGGCTCGCTGTCACAGGACTGCTGCGAGCTCAAGGGCGGACCGTTCTTCGAACCGAGGTTCTTTGGCGACGGGCTCGCCATCACGGTGCCGCGGCAGGATGTCGAGCTCAAGCGGATGATCAACCGCACGCTGGAACGCTTGCGGCGCACTGGGCGCTACGAGGAGCTGATGCTGCGCTATTTCCCGAACCGGATATTCTGAAGCGTGCGCCCGCCCCGGGTTAGGCTAGGCGGGGCTAGATACCCTGGCCCTCGACCTCGCGAGCGAGTTCCTCCGCCATACGTGCCCCACCCTCCCAATGCGGGTGCACATCGAGGAGCTGCTTGACGACGCTCAGTGCCCCTTTGGCATTGCCCGTCTGGCGCCAGATCTGAGCAAGACCATCGAGCGCCCGGAAATGGTTCGGCTCGAGCGCAATGGCCCGCCTCAGATCGCCGACCGCCGACGCCATATCGTTGCGGGAGAAATGAATGTAGGCGCGCCGGTTGAAACCTTCGGCATAGTCCGGAGCGAGCTGGACGACATAGTCCATGAACTTCAGCGCTTGGTCATTGTCCTTGGCGCCGAGGGCCTTCGACGCTCGCTGCATGAGCAGATTGACGGTGTCGCTCCCCGAGAAACCCCACAGGCGCTCTATGGTCGCCTGGATGGTTTTCGCGGCATCGGGCGTGTCGGCCGTCGCCAGGTGTGCATAGAGATCGGCCAGGATCTTCGCCTTATCGTCGGCGGATGTCGGGACACGATCGGTCAGACGACCGGCGGCCGGTGCATCGCCTTCTGCAGCGGGCGGAGGCGTGGCCTCCGGTGCTTCCTGCGGCGGCGGCAGGCCGGGCTGCTGAGCTTGCGCTGTATAGGCGTGGGCGCCAACTGCAAGCGCACAAGCCACCCCTAATGCTGCGGCGGTGCGCATCATGCTTCGGCTGCTCCTCGGATCACCGTTCATCGATTCAGGATACGGCCAACAGAACGGGGCGTCAAAAAGGCCACGCCCATCAAGTCGATCACAAATGGGTTAACGGGACGGCGTGCCAAAATGGCGTGCGATTAGCAGATCATTAAATTACCGCCCTGATAATCGGCCTGGAGTTGCGGGATTGGCGCCTCCGCCAGTTTCGAAGCGGCCCTGCCACCTGCTGAACTCACCCTTGTCATCAAGGCAAAAGGATTTCCATGTCGCTTCAACCCGCGTCCGCCCCAGCCCAGAGCGGCAGCCTGCTTGTCCGCGCGCCGGCCGATCGCCGCCGGCACAAGCGCGTTGCTCTGACGCTGCTCGGTCGGTTCATGCGTGCAAACAAGCAGGAATTTCCCTGCAAGCTGCACGACGTGTCCGCGGGCGGGGCCGCCATCATGGCCCCTGTGGAGGTTGAAGAAGGCGAGCGCATCGTCGCCTATTTCGACCAGCTCGGCGGCCTTGAAGGCACGGTGACGCGCCTGTTCGACGGCGGGTTCGCGATCCAGCTCATTGCTACCCAGCACAAGCGCGAAAAGCTCGTCGCCCAGCTTACCTGGCTCATCAATCGCACTGAGCTCACAGGCGAAGACGAGCGCAAGCACGAGCGCATCTCCCCGGGCAACACTGAATCCATGATGAAGCTCGACGAGGGGATCATCATTCCCGTCCGCGTGCTCGACGTGTCCATCTCGGGCGCCTCGATCGGCACCGAGGCACGCCCGCCGATCGGCCAGGACATCCTGCTCGGCAAGCTGCGCGCGGTAGTTGTACGGCACCACACCAAGGGCATTGGCGTCCGGTTCAGGGATATCCAGAACCCGGCAGCGCTGCGCAATCACTTCGACTAAGGGCGCGGGGAGAAACAACCGATTGCCGGTGCAACGGCGACGGTATGCGAGACGTTAAGGGGGTTGCGTAACTTCGAGGAAATTTTGGGCATTAGTTGCCTCAAATGCCTCGCGTCGACTTGGGGGTCGCCTAACGACTGCCTGTTAAGCTCACTTCGATCGAAGGGGAGTGTCGAAGTCATGTTTCCGGCGTCAAAAGTGTTGTCGAGTGCTGCATTGGGTGTGCTGCTGGCGACCGCTGGCAGCGGTGACGGTTACGCGCACCGTCAGACGCCGGAACCTCGCCCGTCGGCCTTCATGCGCGTCTACGGGCCGACGCTCCCGCCCTTCGGCTTCGTCAGCTTCTGCGACCGCCATCCGAGCGAATGCCACCAGGGCGCGTTCGAAGAGACACGCATCGAACTGACCGACGAGCGGCGCGAGCAGCTCGATCACGTGAACCGGGCGATCAACCGGCTGATCGAGCCGGCAACGGACCAGGAGATCTTCGGCATCGCGGAGTACTGGACACTCCCGATGACGCGCGGCGATTGCGAGGATTACGCCCTTCTGAAGCGGCAGGTGCTCATGCAGCGCGGCTGGCCCGCGAGCGCGCTGCTGATCACAGTCGTGCGCGACGAGAAGAATGACGGACACGCCATTCTGACGGCGCGCACGTCCAAGGGGGACTTCATCCTCGACAACAAGTTCGATGACGTGCGCCCCTGGCACGCCGTCTCGTACACCTTCATCATGCGTCAGTCGTACATCAATCCGAAGGTCTGGGTGTCGCTCGATAGCCGCGACAGCCGCACGCCCGATCACCTGGCCGGCGTACGCAAGGACGGCACACGGCGCTAAATCGGCGGACTTTAAATGCGACCCACGCCTGGGCTGGTCTCAAAGTCGCATTCAAGGTCCAAAGGCGCTCTAACACCAAAATATTCTAAAGCAACTTTGGGCGGCTCGATGCGCGCGCTCAGTCCTGCGGCTTGAAGGTCGCCGCGTAGCGCTTCCAGCGCGCCATGTAATCCGCAACGCCTCCATCGACGCGCTTGCGATCCTCGGCATTCACCTCGCGCGCGACCTTGCCGGGCGTGCCGAAGACGACGCTGTTCGGCGGAATGACCTTGCCTTCCGGAATGAGCGCGCCCGCACCGATCATGGCGCCTTCACCGATACGCGCGCCATTGAGGACGATGGCACCGATACCGATCAGCGCTCCGCGGCCGATGTGACAGCCATGAAGCATGGCCGTATGGCCGATCGTGCACTCCTCCTCGATGACCATCGGATAGCCCGGGTCGACGTGAAGGACGCAGTTCTCCTGGATGTTCGAGCGGGCACCGATGCGGATCGGCTCGTTATCGCCGCGGATGACGGCACCGAACCAGATGCCGACCTCCTCCTCGATCGTCACCTGACCGATCACGACGGCAGTCGGCGCAATCCAGTAGCGGCCGGCCGCGGGCAGCGTGACGGCATGATCGCCCAGCTTGTAGAGAGGCATTGAGGACTCCGACCTCAGGATCCGGTATCTTCCTCGAGATCGTAGTCGAGGATCGACATGCTGACTTCATACGAAGTCTCGCCGTCGTCGAGCACCTTTGAAACCACGCCGAGAAATTCGCCACCGACGTAAAGCTCGGCCGCATCCGCGGCACGCTGGCGCGCACGTACCTCGACAGTCTTGTTAGCTAGAACCTTGCGCAGGTACACCTGCAGCTTGTCGAGTTCAGGCTTCGCCAGCGCATTCGACTTGGATGCGCCGCCCTTCGGTCCCGCCGCCATAAATCGCTCCTTCGTGGGCAAGCACCTTCGTGCCCGCACCGCTCGCCAATTTCCGCCCTCAGCAGCCGCAACCGCAGTCGCTCGGCTGGAGACGCTGGTCCATGTTGCGCGCCGGCTCCGGGCATCCTGCCGGCCCGACGATCTTTGCCGGCACGCCAGCAACCGTCGACTGCGGCGGCACGTCCTGGAGCACGACGCTTCCGGCAGCCACACGGCAGCAGTTGCCGACCGAGATATTGCCGAGCACCTTGGCGCCGGCACCGATCATGACGTTGTCGCCGATCTTCGGATGCCGGTCGCCGGTCTCCTTGCCGCTGCCGCCGAGCGTCACGCCATGCAGGAGCGAGCAGTGATCGCCGATGACAGCCGTTTCGCCGACGACGATGGCCGTCGCATGATCGAACATCAGGCCCTTCCCGATCCGCGCCGCCGGATGGATATCGACGGCGAAGATGCGCGAGCTCTGGCTCTGCAGATAGAGGGCGAAATCCTGCCGCCCCTCCATCCACAAGGCATGCGCAAAGCGGTGTGTGACGAGCGCATGGAAGCCCTTGAAGTAGAGCAGCGGCTCGATATAGCGGTGGCATGCCGGGTCGCGATCGTAGACGGCCGCGAGGTCCGCGCGGAAGCAGTGCCCGATCTCCGGGCGAGCGCGCAGGACGTCCTCGAACGTATGGCGAATGAGCCCTGCGTCGACGTCCGCATGATTGAGGCGCTGCGCGAGGCGATGGCAGACGGCGTCCTCGAGGCGCTCGTGGCTCAGAATGGTCGCATAGATGAAGCCGCCGAGCGCGCGCTCGGCAGACATGACGGCCTCCGCCTCCGTGCGGATGGACTGCCAGATAGGATCGTAAGCCTCGATCCTGCCGCTCGATGCGGCGTGCGATGTGATGGCCATGATCGCAGTTCTCCATGGGCCTGCAGGGTCAAGAACCTGAGGCCGACATCCCGGAACATCCCGAACATTGGGCTGCCCCGAAACCTTACTATGCAGGTAACTACCGGGAATGCGTTAGTCAATCGTTGGGCTCTTGGGCCCGGTAATGTCGTGGCAACATGGTGGAGCAACCCGCACGGCCCACCGACAGGTGCATATATCCGCGCGTAAGCCGAGTAGCTCACCCCTTAGAATAGTCAATAATATTAAACACCTACTTGATCGACGCCTCCGCTCTTGGGGCCGCGGGAGTCCGGGCCGAGAGGCATGAGACGTACGCCGGGGCGAAGGCGCTGGTAGGGGTATTTGGCCGAGTCCGCCAGATGGCCACCGGGAGCTATGCAGACCAGGATCTCCTCGGCGATGGGCTGGAAGTCGCCGCGGAAATGCACGGTACTCTTGAGGCCCAGGATCTTCTGATCCTTCGGCTCGATGCCGAGATGGCGGAACGGCGCCTGATCGAGGGCCTGCATTCGCTTCGTCGTTACCGCGACTTTCACGCCGCCGATCGAAAGCAGCGCCATGGGGCCGAGATCGATGTCGCGATTGCCCGAGACCGGCCCTGATGTACGGAACTTGCCATTGCCGAGCGCCTCGACGCGGAATGTGCCTTCGAAGGGCACGACGCCCTCCGGCCCGTTGCGCCCGCCGAGCTTGAGCTTGATCTCTGCGCCCTTGCCGGCGGCGTGCGCGGCCTTGGCCGCTTCGGCATCACAGAGATAGCCGAGCACGGCGCCCTCGGCCTTGCCCTCGACCAGCGCAAAGAGCAGGCCTGTCGTGTCGGCGCTGCCGCCTGCACCAGGATTGTCCTGCGTGTCAGCAATGAGGACGGGGCGGCTCGCCTTGGTGGCAATTTGCTTCGCGCGTGCCACGGCCTCCGCGGGCGAAAGCACGGGTACCGCGAACTCCGCCTCCTTCAGCGCAATGTAGCGAGCGGCTTCATCGGCGACGCGGTCAGCGATCTCCTGCGAGGTCGCATGGACGATGACACACGGTCCGCACTGGAAGAGGTCGGACGGCGGGAAGCCTGCGAGATAGGACACGCTGATCACGCCGTCCTGCTTTTCGAGCTGCTGCGTCAGCGCGATGATGCCGCTCGATGGCTCGACCATGGTGCACTGGCTGTGCAGCGGAATGAGGAAGGGCATCTTGCGCAGAGCGCGACCCGGCGTCCGGCCGTGCTTGAGGACATGCTTCATCGTACGCGCCGCGCGGACGCCCGTCTCCGGCCTATCCACGTGCGGATAGGTCAGATAGCCCGACACGGCGTCGGTGTACGCGGTGATCTCGTGCGTGACATTGGCGTGATAGTCGAGACTGATGACGATCGGCATATCCGGGCCGACGCACGCGCGAATCCGGCGAAGCAGCTCGCCCTCGCCGTCCTCGAAATCCTCGCTCACCATGGCGCCGTGCAGATCGAGGTAGATCGCATCGACCGGCATCTGCTGTGAAAGCTCGGCCACGAGCTCGGCGGCGATGCGCTCGTAGGCATCGCGTGTGACCATGCCGCCGGCACCACCGCTGGTCCACAGCAGCGGCACGATCTCGTGCTCCTTGTCCATGACATCGAGGAAGCCGGAAAGCGCGAAGGATATGCCGCTCAACCATTTCAGAACTTCACCGCGGCGGACGAGCGGCGGGCGGTCGCGATGGCTGCAGAAATAGGCGTAGTCCGTCGGCGGCGTGACGAACGTGTTCGTCTCGTGGTGAAAGCCGCCGACTGCGATCCGTGCCATGGCCGTTTCCTTGCGCTGTGCTTATGCCGGGGTAGGCGCCCCGATCTCATCGAGCCGCACACAGGCGGCCCGATGCTTCTCGCCAACCGAGAGTAGGGGCGGACGCGCCTCGGCGCACTTCGGCGCGGCAAAGGCGCAGCGTGGCCGGAACGTGCAACCCGAGACCAAATTGGTCGGCGAGGGCGGATCACCGGGGAGTGCCGGCGTGTCGTTGAGCGAACCGGGCTCGAGTCGCGGTGCCGCCGCCAGCAGGGCGCGCGTGTAGGGATGCTGAGGCTTTGCGAAGATCTGCTTGGTCGGGCCGGTCTCGACGATGCGGCCGAGATACATGATCGCGACTTCCTCGCACATGCGCTCGACGACAGAGAGATCGTGGCTGACGAAGAGGTACGTCAGGCCCAAGCGGCGGCGCAACTCGTCGATGACGCCGAGTACGGTTGCCTGCACGGAGAGGTCGAGGCCGGACGTGGGCTCGTCGAGAATGACGATGCGCGGTTCCAGGACGAGGATGCGTGCGAGGCCGACGCGGCGCTGCTGACCGCCCGAAAGCTCGTGCGGGTAGCGCGTGCGGAAGCTCGGATCGAGACCGACGGCGTGCAGCATCTCGTCGATGCGCGTCGTGCGCCCGCCCTTGTCGCTCACGCCATGAATGCGCAGCGACTCGTCGAGGGCATGGCCGATGCTCCACCATGGATCGAGCGCGGCGCCAGGATCCTGGTGCACATATTGGATAGTCGCGCGGGCCTTTCGTGCATCCTTGGGTGCGAGACCCGAGACTACGCGGCCATCGAGACGCATTGTGCCGGACTTCTCGCGCACGAGACCGAGCGCTGTCTTGGCGATCGTCGTCTTGCCGCAGCCCGACTCGCCGACGAGCCCCAGCGCCTGACCAGGCTTGAGTTGCAGGCTCACACCATCCACGGCGCGCACGATCCGCTGCGGCTTGCCAAGGAAGGCTTTGCCGCCACCGAACTCCGTGACGAGGTCCTCGATCTCCAGCAGCGCAGCTCCGCTCGTGCTCATGCCGCCGCCTCATCGAGATGCAGCACGCAGCGCACGGCATGGCCGGGCTGAGGCGCGACGCGCGGCGGCTGGCCGGCGGTGCATTCGGCGCGCGCATGAGGGCAGCGTGGGCTGAAACGGCAGCCCGTTGGCGGACGCAGTGGCGACGGCACGGCGCCCGGAATGCCGGCAAGCTCTTCGGCACGCTCGGGATGACAGGCGAGCAGCATTTGGGTGTAGGGATGGAAAGGTGCCTTCAGCACCTGAGCGACGGGGCCGCTCTCGACGGTCTGGCCCGCGTACATCACCGTCACCGTATCGCAGAGCTGCGCAACAACGCCGAAGTCGTGCGTCACGAAGAGCATGGAAAGGTCGCGCTCTATAGCCAGACCGCGCAGCAGCTTCAGGATCTGCAGCTGCGTCGTCACATCCAGCGCCGTTGTCGGCTCGTCAGCGAGAATGATGCCGGGTGCGGCAGCGAGCGCGGCCGCGATCAGCAGGCGCTGGCGCTGGCCGCCCGAGAACTGGTGCGGATAGCGGTCGAGCGCGTGCTCGGCGTCAGGAAGCTGAACGGCCTTGAGCAGCGAGATCACGTGCGCCCGTTTGGCCTCGCGCGTCGCTTTGCTGTCACCCGGCGTCCGGACGTTTTCGAGAAGCTGCGTGCCGACGCGGAAGACGGGATTGAGCGCCTGGAACGGATCCTGCGGGATGAAGCCGATGGCGCGCCCGCGCACGTCCTTCTGGAGCGCGTCGGCCGGCAAGCTGAGCAGATTGCGCTCGCCGAGCATGATCGAGCCATGCGTCGCGCGCCCGCGCTTCGGGAGAATGCCGAGGATCGAGCGGATCAGCGTGGACTTGCCGCAACCGGATTCGCCGACGATGCCATGGATCGAGCCCGGCATGAGCGAGAGGCAGACGTTATCGAGAATACGCGCTTCGCCCTCGTCGGTGCCGACCGAGACAGAGAGATCGCGGATCTCCAGAACCGAAGCTGGTTTTTCCAACATCATCGCGAACGCCTCAGCCGCGGATCGACGAGATCGCGTAGACCATCGCCGAACAGATTGAAGCCGAGCACGGTGATCAGAATGGCGAGGCCGGGGAAGGTCACAGCCCACCAGGACTCGGGCAGATATTCGCGGCTCTCGGCAATGGCGAGCCCCCAGTCCGGGCTCGGCGGCGCGGCACCGATACCGAGGAAGCCGAGCACGGCGGTCGTCAGGATCGTGAAGCCCATGCCAATGGTAGCGCGCACAATGATCGGCGAAGCGACATTGGGCAGCACGTGAACGAAGAGAATGCGCGAGGTCGAGGCGCCGAGGCCCTGCAAGGCCTCGACGAACAGCGCATTGCGCACGCGGCGTACCTCGCCGTAGACCGTTCGGCAAAAGAACGGCCAGTACGTGAGCGCCAGCGCCGCCATGGCGCTCTCGAGCCCGCGCCCCATGAGCTGGGCGATGGCGAGCGCCAGAATGAGCTGCGGCACGGCGAGAAAGACATCCGTGACACGCATGATTGCCTCGCTACCCCAGCCGTTCGTGTAGCCGGCATAGAGGCCGGCGGGCACGCCAATGGCGATGGAAAGCGCCACAACGGTCAACGCAACGAGGAGCGCGCCACGCGTGCCCATGATGACGCGCGCATAGACGTCACGGCCGAGGTTGTCCGTGCCGAACCAGTATTCAGCGGAGGGCGGCTTCAGGCGGTCGATGATATTGCCGAAGTAGACGGCGTCGGCATCGGGCACGATGAGCGGCGCGAACACGGCGATGAAGCAGACTGCGCTGATGATGAGGAGCCCCAGCACCGCCGGGATATCACGCAGGAATTTCTTGAGGATCAGCATCCGCCCGCGCCCTCACAGCGTCTCGGCGACGCGCGGATCGAGCATGGCGTGCACGACATCCACGACGATGTTCACGATCGCATAGATGACGCCGACCACCAGCGTCACGGCCAGCACGGCCTTGTAATCCGAGGTCAGGATGGCGCTGACGGCATAGGAGCCGACGCCCGGCCAGTCGAAGATGGCCTCCACGGCCACGGCACTCGAGATGAGCGTGCCGAAGAGGAGGCCGATCTGGGTCGTTGCCGCGACCACCGAGTTGCGCAGAACGTACACCCAGATGATGCGCTTTCGCGCGTAGCCCGCGGCCTCGGCATAGTGCACGAAATCCTTCTGCATAGTCTCGAGCACGCCGGCGCGCGTGAATCGCGCGATGGATGCGAGGCCGCCGAGGGAGAGCGTGAAAGCCGGCATGATGATGTGCTTGAAGGAGAGCCAGAACTGGTCGAAGCGCAGCGTCAGCAGGCTGTCCACCAGATAGAGGCCGGTGATGTTGGTAGGTGGCGGAAGACCATCGGGATATCGGCTTCTGAGCGGTAGCCAGCCGAGGTCCATCGAGAAAACGATCTGCAGGATGATCGCGAACCAAAAGGATGCGATGGCGAGCCCACCAACCGTTACGACGCGCATGACATGGTCGAAGGGCGAGTTGTGCCAGACGGCGGCCATGGTCCCGAGCGGTATGCCAACGAGGGCCGCAAAAAGCAGCGACGCGAACGTGAGCTCGATGGTTGCCGGCAGCCGCCAGGCGATATCACTGACGACCGGTCGGTTGGAGATGATGGAATTGCCGAAGTCAGCGCGCGCGACCTGGCCGACATAGATGACGAACTGCTTCCAGAGCGGTTCGTCGAAGCCATAGGCCTTGCGCACGGCTGCGATCTGCTCGGGCGTGGCATTCTCACCCGCAAGCGCCGCCGAGGGATCACTCGGCAGCACGCGCAGCATGATGAACGTGAGCACGAGAAGTCCGAAAAGAGCGGGGAGCGCCAGCAGCAACCGGCGCAGGATGAACCGCGTCATCGCGCTTCTCGTGCTCCGTAGTTTGGTGACATCAGCCGGTGACCGAGATGATGCGGAAGTTGGCGCCGGAGCCGACGGGCGTGAACTGGAAGCCCTTCACGCGGCTCGATAGGCCTCTCAGCTCGATCGTATTGTAGATCCAGATATCAGCGGCTTCCGCGACGATTATCCGCGAGGCTTCCTCGTAGAGTGCCGTGCGCTTTGCCTGGTCGGATAGGCGGCGCGCCTCGCGGAGCAGGCTGTCCACCTTCTCGTTCTTGTACCAGCAGGAAGCCTTCCACGTGCCGTGGAAGGAACTGTCGTACATCTGGCCGATCCAGTTCTCGGGGTCGACGAAGTACGTCGAAACCCAATGCACCCACATATCGGGCGTCGTGTCAGGCTTCGCGGTCGAGGCCGTAAGCTGCGGCCAGAGGTTCGGCACGATGTTGAGCGTGACGCCGATGCGACGGAGATCCTGCTGCAGGATCTGGGCGGCCTGCGTCGTCTGCGCCAGATGCTGCTGGATGTGGATCTCGATCGGACGGTCGATCGGCGCGCCCTCGGCCTTGGCTTTGGCGAGCAGCTCCTTGGCCTTGTCGAGGTTGTAGTCGTACGGCGGGAGATCCTTCGGCGCGCCCCAGAGGTTCGCCGGAATGGGACCCGCGTTGCGCACGGCATAGTCCTTGAGCACGCCGCTGATGAAGCCCTTGTAGTTGAAGGCGTGGCTCAGTGCTTGGCGGTAGCTGACGTTGTCGAAAGGCGCCTTGCGGTTGTTCATGCGCAGGACCATGACGCGCATGGACTCATCCTGCGACACGACTGCCGTCTTCGATTTCATGACGCGTTCGACCTGATCGGTCGGCAGGTAGCTGTCCGTGGCGTCGATCTCGCCCTTGATCAGCGCATTGATGCGCGTTGTCGTCTCGAGAATGTTGCGCCGGCGCACGACCTCGACAGGCTGCGCGTTGTGGCTCCAGCCCTTGAAGTGACCGGCAAAGCGCTTGAGATCGAGTTGCTGGACGGGGCGGTAGCTCTCCGGATCGAGAACGTAGACACCGGACCCTGCGGAGTTGGACGAGAGCCACGCCGTGCCCCAGTCGTTGTCCTTCACGTTCGGCTCGATGACCTTGCGATTGACGATGGCGACGAGCGGAATGGCGGACAGGAACGGCACGTAGGCGTGCTTGAGCTTGAAGACCACCGTCGTCTTGTCCGGCGCCGTGATATTGGCCGGGTCGAGCACGGGAAGGAAGGCCGAAGCCGCACCGCGCTTGATGCCGAGCAGGCGCTGGAAGCTCCACACGACATCCTCGGCCGTGAGCGGGCTGCCATCGTGGAACTTGACGTTGTCGTTGAGCTTGAAAGTCCAGGTCAGGCCATCCTCGCTCACCGTATGCCCGGTCGCGATCCAGGGCACGAGCTTCGGCGGATTGCCTTCGTAGGCGTAGAGCGTGTCGTAGACATTGACCATGTAGCCCTGCATCGGCACGTCGAAGACGGCATGCGGATCGAGGCTGCCCGGGAGCTGGTCGGCCCAGATGAGCTCATTGGGCGCGCGCTGTGCGAGCGCGATGGGTGATCCAATAACTGCAGTCGCGGCGGCGGCGCCGGTCCCGACAAGGAATGTTCTGCGCTTCATGACTTCCCTCCAACTACGAGTTGCTCATCAACATGCGGACGATCACGAGAGATACGTCTTGTCGGGCGGCGCGGGCCACGCCGTACGAGAGTGCGCCAGCCCGAGATCGAGCAGCGTCTCGGCCGTCTTGAGGGCCGCAAGCACGGGGCTCACGACAGGGGCGGAAAGCCGTCGCGAGAGTTCGCGCTCGACGCCCATGAAAGCCATGCTCATGCAGCCCATGACGAGGACATCGGCGCCATCCTCGTCGATGCAGCGCCGGCCGGCCGCGACGATGCGATCCCAGGCATCATTGCCGCCGCGCGCGAGATCGACCACCGACACGCCTACGCCACGCACGGAGGCGAGACGTTCGCTCAAGCCCTGCGCGCGCAACCGTGGCGCCGCACGTTTGGCGCCGCTGTCGAGGGGCGAGAGAATGGCGTAACGCTCACCGAGCTGCAGCGCGAGCGTCACGGCCGATTGGCCGGGACCGACGATCGGCATCGTCACCGTCTCGCGAATGGCATCGAGAGCCGGATCGGAGAAGCAACCGACAATGCCGGCGCTGGCACCCTCGGCCTCGGCCCGCTGAAGACCAGCCATGAGATGCGGCGCGACCATCACCACATCGCGCTCGCTCTCGATGGAAGGATAGCCCGCCGGCACGCTCTGCACGGTGATCTCGGTACCGACCGAGGCATGTCGCTGAAGGTAGTCGCGACGCCGATCGATCTCGGCGACGCCGAGCGTCTTCTCCATGGGCGCAACGAGCTGATAGACGATGCGGCGGGCCATGGTTGGCTCCCTACTTCAACTGCGCCAGAGTATCATCGATCAGGGCTGTAGAGTCCTGCAATGCATCGGCCACGCGATTGCGAGCACGCACCATCTTCGTCTCCAGCATCCAGCGCTGCTCGCCGTCGGGGAGCTTACCGAGCTCGGTGAGGTCGTAGAGGCAGGGGATCATCGTCGTTTGCGGTGTGTAGCCGTACGGATCGTGGCCATACGTACCGATCGCCGTCGACTGCAGCGGCACGAGGATGCGCGACAGGCGCTTCATAGCGCGGTTGAGCAGCTGTGCTGCGGCTTCCGAGCCCTTGCCGGCCGCAAACCTCTGCGCTTCGGCGCTCGCCGCAGCATCGATGCGAACAGCCGCATCGTAGAACTCCTTGGCGCGCACGGCGGCACCATCGAGACCGACGCTCTTTCCCGGCTGCTTGAACTCCTCGAGGCGCGCGATGACCTGCTCGGCGACGGGCACGAAGCGGAAGGGCAGCACCGGCGCGGTCGTCAGCTCCCAGAGGTAGGCTGCATAGAGCCGGATGTGCTCTTGCATGAGCTTCCAGTCCATCTTGTCGAGCCGGTTCTCGACCGAATGGTGCCACCAGCCAAGTGTCGCATTGGCTGTCGCGGCAAGCTCCTCATCGGTAAAGCCGCCTTCGCCGTGGAACATCGGAATACCGATGCCGAAGAAGCTCGAGTCGCCGGTCTTCACGGCGCGCTTCCACTTGAACTTCTTGGTCAGCAGTTCCTTTTCGATGCCCTGATGGAAGGCTTTGAGCTCGGCGTTGGAGGCCGTGTTCCAGAGCGTCGTATTGATGAACGCTGGCTGATCGATCTGCAGGTAGGCGACGCAATTCTTGCGCAGGTCATCCCAGTTGCGATCGGCAAACCACGCCGAGCCGGCCATGGTGCCGGTCTCGTGCGCAGTCCAGAAGCCGAAGGTGATGCCGCGCCGCAGCTTGTCGCGGTGCTGCATGAAGACGCGGGCGAGCTCCATCTTGCAGGCATTGCCGGCGGCGTTGTCGGTCGCGGCCTCACCGGGCCAGCTGTCCTGGTGGCCGCCGACCAGCACGAAATCGTCGCTCTCCGGCGATGAGGTCGGTGCCGCCATCCGTGCGATGGTCACATGGATGGGCCGCCAGCCGTTCTCGATGTGCGTGCGGAACCAGACGCGCACGGGACCCTTCTTGGCCATCTCGCGCAGCTTGAGGCCGGCCGTACGGGCAATGCCGATGCACGGTATGGTCGGCATCTCGGTCTTCACGTTCTCGGGCGTGGGATTGCCCCAGACGGGCTTCACCGAGCCGAAGGGTACGGCCTCGTTCTCGGGGTGGCCCCAGTTCATCATCACGGCGCCGATCGCGCCCTTCATGCCGGCAATGCGCTGCTTCTCGTGGCGCGCGGGGGAATAGGAAAGCTCGGTCAGGATGATCTTGCCGCGTGCGTCCTTGCCCTCGTAGTCCGAGAAGGCGCCGCCGCCGACGTCGATGATCTCGGCCCTGATACCGTCCTCGGTCGTGTTGATGCTGTGGCCCAGTGTATTGGCCTGGATGGCGATTTCGGTCGGGCTCTCGACGCGGAATTCGGCGTGCTCGGGGAAGGAAACGATCGCCGGCAGCTCGTGCATCACGACGTCCGTCAGGCCATTGGCCTTCATGGCATCGCGGCTGTACTCGGCCATGCGCCGGCCGTTGACGCTGCCCGCAGCACGGTGGGGAATATCGGTAACGATCTTCTCGACGTGCGCCCGGATTCGGTCCGCCGAAACTTCATCCAACACCTTCGACATGAGACGCCCTCCGGAATGCTTGATGTTCACGCCATTTGCCGTCATCTTGTATGACAGCAGTCAAGATGACACCATAGCGGATGCTAGTATGTCAACTTGAGTTCAGATCATTGTTTTGGCAGTTTGCGGCGCCATTTTGTGCGCCGCGGAATCGCCAACGGCCAAACGGTTGATGACACCGGCAATCGCGGAGCCGCAACTATTGCACTGGAGGATTTGAATGACTGGGGATGTTCTACGCCTTACGGAGCTTCCGCCGCTGCGACGCGACCAGGTGATCGAGCGGCTCCGCAACGCGATCATCGCGGGGCACTTCAGGCCCGGTGACCGGCTGATCGAGCGTGAACTTTGCGAGCGCATGGGCGTGAGCCGGACCTCCATTCGCGAGGCTCTCCGGCACCTCGAGGCCGAAAATCTCATCCAGGTCGAGCCGCGACGCGGACCGGTCGTATCGCGCGTCACGCGCAAGCAGGTGGCCGAGATCTACGAAGTGCGCGCGCTGCTCGAGGCAGCCCTCGTGCGTCGCTTTGCCGAGACGGCGAGCGAGAATGATATCGCGGAGCTTCGCCGTATCTATGGGGACCTACGGAGCGCGCGCGCGACGGGCGAGGTGCCGCGCATCGTGGCGCAGACGACGCGTTTCACGGAGCACATGATGGGCGCCGTCGAACACGAGCTCATCGGCGACATGCTCCGTAAACTTGCGGCACGCATCAGCGTGGTCCGGACCCTCGCGATTGCGGTGCCGGGGCGGCTCGAGGAAAGCGGTCGCGAACTGGCTGTTGTCATGGACGCTATCGAGCGCCGCGACGGCGAATTGGCGGCGCGCTCGCTGACGACCTATGTCCAGAATGCCGGTGAAGCCGCGCTGCGGCGCTTCGACGAGAACGAGCAGGCTGAAAGCGGCGGACGGTCGTCCTCGAGATCTGCGCTCCTGTCCACGTCAAAATCAGGTGTCGCCCGGAAGTAGAGCGACGCCGCGCATCAGCTCAATTGCTGAAAATCGACGAAAGCAGGCTCTGGCTCGGCGGCGGACCCTTGAACGGCGCCATGGCCGAAGCGACCTGCGCATAGAGACCCGGCACCCACCCGGGGTGCGCCGGATTTGCCATCGGCAGGCCATTCCGCCGGAAATCGCTCGGTGCGATTACGACCTTCACATTCTCAACGCCGACATTGGCCGCGAGGACGAACAGCTCCTCGGATGCCTCGTCGCCAACAGCAATGCAGCCAGCCGAAACGGCCTTGCCGTGGAACATGATGTCGCCGCCGAGATCCCGGCGACCATCCTTTGCCGCCATCTGGCGATCAAATGCGTTCGGATAGTTCACCCGCAGAGAGACGTGATAGCGGCTCGCGGGATTGAGGTACGCGATGCCATAGACACCCTCGGGAACCTGCTTGTCGCCCTGCTGGAGCTTGGGGCCAGCCTTGCCGCTCGCCGCGAGCACGGGATAGCGATGGACCAGCTTCCACGGAGCGCCCTCGGATCGCGCGTGCAGCTCGACGGTCTTCTCATCCTTGATGGTGACGAACGCGACCTCGACCGGTGGCCACGCGGCCTTCGCGGCGCGGAACTTCGCATCGAGGCGTCGCGTCGCACCCGGTGAAATCTCGGCGAGCTTGCGCGCCAGCCTATAGTCGCGGAGCGGCGCGCTTGCCCGCGGCGGCATCCAAGCCGAGGTCTGAGGCGGCCGGATTGCCAAGCGCGGCAGCTCGAGCAGCGGGATCACGCGCTCTGCGCGCGTTTCCGTCGACCACGGCGCGCTCGTCTCTGTCGTCCAAGGCGTAGGAATATCATCCGCTAGTGTCTTGAGCGGTGCTACCGCCACGATCTCGATATTCGGCGCCGTCCAGCGGAGGGCACCCACATCGGCCGACACATAAGCAAATCGATCGGCCCCGTCCGGCATTTCCGGACTTGGGATCGGTGCATCTGCCGGCAGCTTCGCGATGGCCTGATCAGGCCCGAGTGAGGCACCGAGGAGACCGAGCCGATCGAAAGCAATGGTACCGCCTGCGCCAGCGAAAGAAGCCGCCACGCCCAGGGCCATTAGTGAGAGCTTGCTGAAGCGAATCCCCAACTGCGATGCCCACCCGTTTCTTTGTGTGGTTCAAATCATCATCGCCGATTCGGCCTTTCCGGCGAATGGGGCAACGACGAATCATCTTGAGGGACACTCTAGCCCGCTCTTTGAGACAAAAGACGGGTCTCAATGCGCCCATGATGGGGCGAATCGGCCTTTATCGTTCCACATTCTAGACTTGCGCAGTTGGGCTCGGCTCACTTGGCGCAGCCGGATTGGCATGGGTCGGATACCGCTAAGCTATATTGCCTTGCGCGAAGCCTTTCCGGCAGTATGACGCCGGCCGCGAGTGCGGCATCAGCCCAATCGAGGTCCCAAGCTCAAGATGCAGCCCACAGCATCGCCGCGCCCCGTGCGCATTGCCGTCGACATCGGCGGCACGTTCACCGACATCGAGATCCTGGACGAGACGACCGGCCAGACGTTTGCCATCAAGACCCCGACCACACCTGATGATCCGTCCGAAGGGCTGATCACGGGCCTGCGTCTCGCTGGCGAGCATGTCGGTTTTCGGTTCAGCGATATCTCAGCCCTCATGCACGGCACGACGATCGCGACCAACGCCGTCCTGCAGCGCCGCCTGCCCAAGGGCGCCCTGATCACGACGGCCGGCTTCGAGGACGTGCTGGAGATCGGTCGCCACTTTCGCAAGCAGGTCTATGCGAGCAAGGCGGAGCCGCGCGTGGTGCTCATTCCCCGCGCCTGGCGCCTCGGCATCAAGGAGCGCACGCTCGCAACGGGCGCGATCGAGACGCCGCTCGATGAAAGCGATGTCGCGCGTATTGCTGAGAGGCTAAAGGCCGGCGGCATCCAGTGCGTCGCCGTGTGCCTGCTCCATGCCTACGCCAATGCCGCACACGAACAGCGCATCACCGAGTTGTTGGCGAAGCACGCGCCCGAGCTCGATGTCTCGCTCTCGCACGAGGTGAGCCCCGAGATAAGGGAGTTCGAGCGCTCCTCGACCACCGTGCTCAATGCGCTGCTCATGCCGGTCGTGCGGCGTTATCTCGAGCGGCTCCGCGCTCGGCTGAAGACCGCCGGCTTCGAGGCGCCCGTCTATCTCGTGCAGTCCAACGGCGGCGTGATGAGCCCTGAGACTGCCGCGCTGCTGCCGGCGCGCCTTCTGCTGTCGGGACCGAGTGGCGGTGCGCTTGCAGCTGAGACGATTGCGCAGCGCCTCGCCATGCCGGATGTCGTCGCCGTCGATATGGGTGGCACGAGCTACGACGTTTCGATCGTCAGCGGCGGACGCACGCGTCTTGTCACGGAAGGCAATGTCGATGGCCTGCCCGTGCGGCTGCCTATGATCGAAATTCGCACGATCGGTTCGGGCGGCGGATCGATCGCGCGCGTCGAGGAGAGCGGACGCCTCCGCGTCGGGCCCGAGAGCGCCGGCGCGAAGCCGGGCCCCGCCTGCTACAGCCGCGGCGGCACCGAGCCGACCGTGACCGATGCCAATGTCGTGCTCGGCCGCATTGATCCGCAGTTCTTTCTCGGTGGTGCCATGCGCCTCGATGCGGAAGCAGCGCGCACTGCCGTCACGGGGAGCGTCGCGGAGCCGCTCAAGCTCACGCCCGAGGCCGCGGCCGAAGGCATCCTGCAGGTCGCCGTCTCGCACATGGCCGGCGCCATCCGCCTCTCGCTCTTCGAGAAAGGGCTCGATCCCGAGGACTTCACGCTGCTTTCGTTCGGCGGCGCGAGCGGGCTTCATGCATGCGATACCGCAGATGAGATCGGCATCGGACGCGTCGTCTTCCCGCGTGATCCTGGAACGCTGAGCGCCTGGGGAATGCTCTACTCGGATGTCGTGCACGCGTTGGCGCGGGCGAGGCTCATGAAGGCCGATGCGACTGCTATTCCCAATCTCAAGGACATCTGCGCCGAGCTTCGCCGCGCGGGCGCAGAACGTCTCGAAGCCGATGGCATTGCGCCGCCGGAGCAGCTTCTGCCGATCGCGCTCGATATGCGCTATCCCGGTCAGGCCTACGAGATCCAGGTGCCGTTTGATGGGGCCGCGGGGAACCTCGATGCGGCCCTAAAGGCCTCCATCGCACGCTTCCATGAAGTGCATGAGGCGCAGTACGCACACGCAGAGAAGCACGTGACGCCGGATATTGTTGCCATGCGCATTGCCGCGACGGGCAAGCTGCGGAAACCCATCGAGCACGCCTTCGCATTCGAGGGATCGGCCGCACCCAAGGGCCGCCGCAAAGTCTATGCTGCCGGCAATTGGCACGACACGACCGTCTACGAACGCGCGAAGCTCGCCGCTGAGACGAAGATCGCCGGCCCCGCGATCATCGAGGAAGCACACGCGACGCATTTCATTCCACCAGGATGGGAGCTCACCACGGCCCCGACTGGAGACCTTGTCGCCACGAAGCGCGCGGGAGGCGCAGCATGAGCATGAAAGCGCTCGACGTCGTCCAATTGGAAGTTATCCGCAATGCGCTCGTCGCCGCCGCCGAGGAAATGGGCGTCACCATCTGGCGCACGAGCCGCTCGAGCGTCGTGCGCGACCTGCTCGACTACTCCACGTGCGTCTTCGATGCCGAAGGCAAGAGCGTCGCGCAGGCGACATGCATTCCCGTGCATCTGAATTCCATGTCGAGTTGCCTCGACGATATCCTGCGCGACCACATCCCGCTCAAGGAATGGCGCGAAGGTGACATCATCATCATCAACGATCCCTACTCGGGCGGCCAGCATCTCAATGACATTCTGACCTTCAAGCCGGCCTTCGTCGAAGGGCGCCTCGTCGGTATTGCCGGCGTGCTCGTGCACCATCTCGATGTCGGCGGCGGCGCACCGGGCAGCTACTACGCGGGCGCGACGGAGATCTACCAGGAAGGCTTCCGCATTCCGCCCATGCGCCTCGACGATGCAGGACGGCGCAATAAGGAAGTGATCCAGCTCTTGCTGCGCAATACGCGCGAGCCGGCCAATGTCGGCGGCGATTTCGCCTCGCAGCTCGCGGCACTCGACATCGGCGTGAAGGGCCTGCATCGCATTGCGCGGCGGTATGGACCCGACCGGCTCGCCGAAGCCTGCCTCGGCATCCGCCGCCAATCCGAGATGGCCATGCGCGCCATGATCCGCGACATCCCGGACGGGACATACTCGTTCGAGGACTTCACGGACGACGACGGCATCAATCGCGACACAAAAATCAGAATTGCCGTGAAGCTCACCGTGCGCGGCGACACCGTCGAGGTCGACCTCTCGGGCTCGTCGCCGCAGGCACAGGGGCCGGTGAACTGCACGCGCAATATGTCGGGCTCCGGCGTATTCTGCGGCATCCTCATGTCGATCGGCAGCGAGATCCCGGCCAATGCGGGTTGCTACGAGCCCGTGCGGATCGTCGCGCCCGATGGGCTCTGCGTGACAGCACGCTCGCCCGCGCCGGTCGCCAACCGCATGGCGATCGCGCACCGCGTCGTCAATGCCGTCATGGGTGCGTTTGCCGAGGCTATTCCCGGTCGCGTGCCGGCCGCCTACTACGGCGTGAGCTACGCCTATGCCACGAACCTCTTCCACGCCGACGGGCGGCGTCAGGTCTACTTCGATCTGACGTGTGGCGGCTGGGGCGGACATCCAGAAGCGGACGGCGCCAACGGCTTCTCATGCGGCCTGCACAACATCGCCAATGCGCCCGTGGAGATGCTGGAGAGCACATATCCGGTGACGTTCGAGGCTTACACGCTCGTCCCGGATTCAGGTGGCGCGGGCGAATTGCGCGGCGGCTGCGGTCTTATTCGCGCTTTCCGCATCGACGCGCCGGCGGGAACGCTTGCCTGCAACTTCGATCGCTTCAAGACGCGCCCCTATGGTCTCGCGGGCGGTACGCCCGGTGCCGCTGGCTTCGCCGAGCTGCAGCGCGCGGACGGGACCGTCGAGCGACTGCCATCGAAGGTCGCTGGCAAAGCAATCGCGAAGGGCGATGTCTTTCGCCTGGTGACGGCTGGCGGCGGCGGTTACGGCGAACCGTCGAAGCGGCGCGAGGAAGCCATCGCCGATGACATGGCGAACGGCTATCTCACGCGCGAAGCGGCGGCTGCGCAGTACGGCGTGAAGGCCGGATAGCTGGTGCTTCGATAAAACAGCTGCGATGTCCTCTCAGCACCCGAATGCAAAAAGCCCCGGTGCGCGAAGCACCGGGGCTAATTTGTAAGTCTCTGAGAAGTTGGTTGCGGGGATAGGATTTGAACCTATGACCTTCAGGTTATGAGCCTGACGAGCTACCGGGCTGCTCCACCCCGCGTTACCATCCCGATTGCCCAGCGACCAGGTCGCCGGGAAGTCCAAGACGCAAAACGGGCCATCGAAACCTCGACGGCCCGTCAGTATGCCTCCGGAAGGAGGAGATCTCGATAGAATTACTTTCATCACATCTTGGCAGACCTGGCAACGACCTACTCTCCCGCGTCTTAAGACGAAGTACCATCGGCGCTGGGGCGTTTCACGGCCGAGTTCGGAATGGGATCGGGTGCAGCCACCCCGCTATAGCCACCAGGTCAGCAAAGATGTGATGAATTCTGGTCTTTCCGTGTTCTCACACTCATCAGGCGACGTTTCTGCCGCCCTGCTTCAAGTGAAGCATTAGATGAGCATTGCTTAATGAGAGCAATCAAGCCGATCGAGCTATTAGTACCGGTAAGCTCAATGCATTGCTGCACTTACACACCCGGCCTATCAACGTGGTGGTCTTCCACGGCTCTCAAGGGAGAACTTGTTTCGAGGTGGGTTTCCCGCTTAGATGCTTTCAGCGGTTATCCCGTCCGCACATAGCTACCCTGCTGTGCCGCTGGCGCGACAACAGGTCCACCAGAGGTGCGTCCAACTCGGTCCTCTCGTACTAGAGTTAGATCCTCTCAATTCTCCGACACCCACGGCAGATAGGGACCGAACTGTCTCACGACGTTCTGAACCCAGCTCACGTACCACTTTAAACGGCGAACAGCCGTACCCTTGGGACCTGCTCCAGCCCCAGGATGTGATGAGCCGACATCGAGGTGCCAAACGACGCCGTCGATATGGACTCTTGGGCGTCATCAGCCTGTTATCCCCGGCGTACCTTTTATCCGTTGAGCGATGGCCCTTCCACGCGGGACCACCGGATCACTATGACCGACTTTCGTCTCTGCTCGACTTGTCAGTCTCGCAGTCAGGCAGGCTTATGCCATTGCACTCGACGGTTGATTTCCGACCAACCTGAGCCCACCATCGCGCGCCTCCGTTACTATTTGGGAGGCGACCGCCCCAGTCAAACTGCCCACCATGCAATGTCCCGGGACCGGATAACGGTCCGCGGTTAGACAACCATGTTCACAAGGGTGGTATTTCACATTGCGGCTCCACAAAAGCTGGCGCCTCTGCTTCATAGCCTACCACCTATTCTACACATGCAAACACGATTGCCAGTGCAAAGTTGCAGTAAAGGTGCACGGGGTCTTTCCGTCTAACCGCAGGTACCCCGCATCTTCACGGGGAATTCAATTTCACTGAGGATGTGCTGGAGACAGTGGGGAAGTCGTTACGCCATTCGTGCAGGTCGGAACTTACCCGACAAGGAATTTCGCTACCTTAGGACCGTTATAGTTACGGCCGCCGTTTACTGGGGCTTCGATTCAAAGCTTGCACTTCTCCTCTTAACCTTCCAGCACCGGGCAGGCGTCAGGCCATATACGTCGTCGTTTGACTTAGCATAGCCCTGTGTTTTTGCTAAACAGTCGCAACCCCCTGGTCTGTGCCCCACCTATCTGGTTGCCCAGAAAGATGGCCTGCTTCTCCCGAAGTTACGCAGGTAATTTGCCGAGTTCCTTCAGCACACTTCGCTCAAGCGCCTTGGTATTCTCTACCAGTCCACCTGTGTCGGTTTCGGGTACGGTCTATGTGGGGGCTATTTCCAGGAACGCCTTCGCTGCAAACGGAATCCAGTAACCGTTTACAACACACAGCATTCGTCACTCACCCACTGGCCCACGAATATTAACGTGGTTCCCATCGACTACGGCTTTCGCCCTCGCCTTAGGGGCCGGCTAACCCTGCGCAGATTAACTTTACGCAGGAACCCTTGGACTTTCGGCGGGAGTGTTTCTCACACTCCTGTCGTTACTCATGTCAGCATTCGCACTTCCGATACCTCCAGGCGTCCTCACGGATCACCCTTCGCAGGCTTACGGAACGCTCCCCTACCACGCACTTACGTGCATCCGCAGCTTCGGTAGACAGCTTGAGCCCCGTTACATCTTCGGCGCAGAAACCCTTGTTTAGACCAGTGAGCTGTTACGCTTTCTTTAAATGATGGCTGCTTCTAAGCCAACATCCTGGTTGTTATGGGATTCCCACATCCTTTCCCACTTAGCTGTCATTTAGGGACCTTAGCTGGCGGTCCGGGTTTTTTCCCTCTCCACGACGGACGTTAGCACCCGCCGTGTGTCTCCCGAGTAGTACTCCCAGGTATTCGGAGTTTGGTTAGGTTTGGTAACCCTGTGGGGGCCCCTAGCCCATCCAGTGCTCTACCCCCTGGGGTATTCACTCGAGGCTCTACCTAAATAGATTTCGGGGAGAACCAGCTATTTCCTGCCTTGGTTGGCCTTTCACCCCTTGCCACAGTTCATCCGAGTCTTTTTCAACAGACACCGGTTCGGTCCTCCAGTGGGTGTTACCCCACTTTCAACCTGACCATGGCAAGATCGACAGGTTTCGGGTCTAATCCG